>Ga0210396_10006565_pt1 | contig 11135 bp, 16 predicted proteins | sample IncBWH17OmetaG_FD_155466 | JGI IMG/M metagenome (GOLD analysis project Ga0210396, IMG submission 155466) | Forest soil microbial communities from Barre Woods Harvard Forest LTER site, Petersham, Massachusetts, United States - Inc-BW-H-17-O ...
CCCCGCGACGATATGGGGGTCTGTGTGCTCTTCGTGACGACCTGGGCCGTACAGGTAGTAGATCAGCCCTTCGCACCGCTCGCCGCGCTTGGCCGGGTTCTCCGGTGCCTTCCCGATCACCGCGGCCCTGCTTCCCCGGCCGTGTCCCGGCCGCCGGACCGCGCCCCGGAACGCGGTCCGCAGGCCCGGTCCGTGGTCCGCCGGTCCGCGGACCACGGACCGGCGGCCCGGGACCGGTCCCGGGCCAGCGGACCACGCGGTCCGCCGGGGCGGACCGCCGCCGCCGCCCCGGATGGCGGCCGGACCGTCACCGGACCCTCCGGCGCAGGTGCTCCGCGACGTCGTTCAGGTTCTCCACGCGGCTCCGGCACGCCCGCGCGACCGGGACCAGCTCGCCGGGGCGCTGCCCGGTCGCGTTCAGCTTCGCGACCGCCTGGTTCAGCAGCACGCCGATCCTGCGCACCAGCCCGGCCGCGCGCATCACCTCGCCCAGGGCCTCCCGCAGCTGCTCGTCGGGCACGGCGGCGGTACCCCGCGCGGCCGACAGGGCGGCCTCGGCCGCGTACGCCGCCCTGGCCATCTTCGCCCGCCCGGCCGCCGCGGTCAGCTCGCCGAACTCCTCCTCGGTCAGGCGCACCAGCACGGCACGGGAACGGGCGGCCTCCTCCCGCGGCCGACGCCGGGACTGCGACCCCGCCGACGGCCCGGCACCCTGCCCGCCCGTGACGCTCATGACCACTCCCTCGATGACTCCCGGCGCGAATGCGCCGTAATTCATAACACCGCATTCAATGTACGCGCCCGCCTTTTCAGTGTATCTATGGACCGCGCCCGGTCCATAGATATGATTATCTTTTGGACATCTTGCTTCGCCCGTCACCGGCCTCAGCGCTAACTGCGGAAAGGCGACAGTAACCGCAGGCAGAAGCACCGCAGCTACCCCAGGAGCGTCCTTTCCAGGGGCCGCACTAAACCGCACTCATCACAACTCAGCCTGCCTGAGCACGCCTATTCCACCCTCAGCAAAACCATTCATCACCGAGGAGGGAAAATAGATTAGAGCAGAATACGCTCAGCGTTTCAGTGCCGTCGCCGGGCATCGGGTGCCGGCGTGGGCGCGAGGGGAGCGGGCCAGGCCGACCGATGGCGGCTGGCCGCGGAGGCCGGGCAGAGCCACCCGGCTAGCGGGGCATGCCGGCCCCTGCGCGCCCTGGCGGTGTCAGGCGGGCAGCGCCGTGCAGAGCCTCGGTCATTCCCGGTGCCGTGTCCGGCGCTCCGGGCAACCGAGCCAGTTCGCCGACGGGCGCTGCGCCGGGCGGGCCGTAGCTGGCCGTCCGCTCCGGTTCAGGCGGGGACCGTCCGGTCGGCGCGGTCCGTGGTCCGTCCCCTCGGCGCGTCGAGCGGCGTCCCGGCGTCTCGCGGCGGGCGCGGTCGCCGGTCCGGTCCGGTCCGGGCTCCAGGCGCCGGGCGGTCCAGTCCGGACGGGCCTTGGGGGCGCGGTCCGGGACCGGGCTCCCGGCGGCCGGTCCGCGCGGGACGGTCCGCGCGAGGCGGTCCTGGTCCGGCCGGGCTCCGCGCGGCGGTCTGCGGCGGCCCGGTCGTGAGGCCGGGGCAGCGGGCGCCTGGCGAAGCGCGGCCCGCGTGGCTGCTCCCTTGCCGTCCGGGTTATCGCCGCCGTAAGTCGCCCGGTGGCTCGCGTCGAGCGCGCGGCCGGCTCGCGTCGAAGTCCTCCTCGGCCAGCCTGCCCTCGGCGTAGGCGACCCGGAAGGCCTCCACCGCGCGCTCACGGTCGGCGTCAGACGCGAGGAACGCGCCGTCTGCGGCCTGCCCGTTGCCAGCGCCGAGCCCGTGCCCAGCCGCCAGGCCCTCACGCAGCCATGGGTTCCGCGCCGCTGCGCGGTTTACCGGGTCGCTGCTGGTCCTGATGAGGAGAAGGCGGCGGCCGGGCGCTACCGGCCCGGCAGGAAGTCGTCCAGGACTGACCGGACGGCCCCGGCGGCCTGGGCGGCGTCTCCGCCGTCCCGGGTCGCCCAGCGCACCAGCCGGTCCGTGATGACGCGCTTCTGCTCCTCCGGGCTGCCTTCGCTGCCGCGGTGGGTCAGGCCGTACCACAGCACGCCGCCGACGTACTCGTCGTCATCCAGCCCGATCCCAAGTTCGCCGATCGCCTTCGCTGCCTCGCGCCAGCGCGGCAGCCGGGCCTCCAGCTCGGCGCGGGCCTTCGGGTAGCGGCGCAGCAGGTACTCAGGGACCCCGGCCTCTCTCGCCAGCTTGCGGACGTAGGTCCCGGTGAACGGGGACCGCTCGGCGACATCGGTGGGGCGCTCGCCGCCCCGCAGCGCGGCCAGCACCGACGCCGTGACCGCCTCGCGGGACTCCTCGTGCGCCGCCTCGGTCTGCTTGTAGCGGCGGGTGCCCGCCTCGACCGCCTCCAGCAGCCGCGACACCCCGGACCCGGCGCGGGGCTTCGGGCCGCGCACCGGGCTCTCCGGCATGCCGGCCTCTCTGGCCAGCTTGCGGACGTAGTTCCCGGTGAACGGGGACTTCGCCGCAACGTCGGCGGGCCGCTCGCCTCCTTGCAGCGCGGCCAGCACCGACGCCGTCACCGCCTCGCGGGACCGCTCGTGCGCTGTCTCTGTCTCGTTGTAGCGGCGGGTGCCCGCCTCGACTGCCTCCAGCAGATTCATAGCAACAGAGTAACGTAACTCAGTTGCGCAAGTTGAGCCCAAAATGATACTTTAGTTTCGTGACCTAGTTGCGCAACTAAGGAGTGAAATGGGGATCGGGAAACGCGGGGACACGGACGAGATCACGAGCGGCCACAGCGGCCAGGTGCTCGCGTGGCTCGAAGCACGCGGCGTCGGCGACGCGGTCGCCCGCTACGCAATCGACGAGGCAACGCGCTGCGACCTCGGCCCGGAATGCCCCGACAGGTGCGGCGCGCTCGACGACTACACCGTCACCTTCGACGCCGGCGCGGGCACGTGGACGGCCCGCAGCAACGCCGGCCAGCCCCCTCTGGACACGTGGACCGTGTTCGCCTCGTCCGGTGAGCACTCCTACGCCGCGCCCAGCGCCGCGCTGGCGATCACCGCGCACGAGGCAGAGCACCCCGGCGACTTCGTCCAGGCGGTGATCAACGACGCCTACCCCGCCTCGGTCATCATCGCGAACCTGACCGCCAGCGAGTAGCGAACCGGGAGCTGTGATGCTGTACCTCGCGAACCCGTCGACCGGCGCGATCCGCGACCGGATCGCCGACCTGAGCGTCGCCGCGATCATGACCCCCCGCCAGGGCAACGAACTGCCCGCCGCCGGATGGTACGCCGCAGACAACGGCTGCGGCCCCGGCAAGCACGGCACCGGCGCGGGCTTCCCCGGGAACGACGCCTACCTCAGCTGGCTCATGAAGCTCGACGCAGCCGAGGGCGGCGACCGGTACGACCCCGACACCTGGCGCTGCCTCTTCGCGGTCGCGCCGGACGTGGTGGGCGACGCGGCGGCAACACTGGCCCGCTCCGAGCGCTTCCTGCCGCTGATCCGCGAGTACACCCGGTTCCCCGCCGCGCTGGTCGCCCAGAACGGCCAGGAGCACCTGCCCGTCCCGTGGGACGACTTCGACGTCCTGTTCCTCGGCGGCAGCGCGGAGTGCACACGGTGCCGGTACGTCCGGCCCGTCACCGACTTCGCACAGAAGCGCTGCCCGTCCTGCCGCCGCCAACTAGTGGAGTGGAAGCTCGGCGCGGCGGCCCGCGACCTGACCGCCCAGGCCAGCGCACGCGGCAAATGGGTCCACATGGGCAGGGTCAACTCGCTCAAGCGGCTGAGGTACGCCGAGATGATCGGCTGCGACAGCGTCGACGGCACCTACCTCACCTTCGCGCCCGACGAGAACCTGCCCCGGCTCCTCGGCTGGCTCCGCGACCTCGACACCCAGATCCCGCTTTGGGGCGCAGCGTGAACACGGCCTGCCAGCGCTGGAACCCTGGCGGCGTCCCTTCCTGGCGCCGGCCGTGCGACGGCGGGTTCGACCCCGGCCGCTACGGCGTCGCCCCCGTCGGCGACGGCCAGGCCAAGGAATTCGTGACCGGCCTGCACTACTCTCGCAGCTACCCCGCCGCCGTCCACCGCTACGGCCTGTTCGACCTCGCCGGCCCGGCCCCCGCGCTCGCCGGGGTGGCGGTGCTGTCGGTGCCCGCCAGCAAGGCCGTGCTCACCTCCGTCTTCCCGCACCTGGAGCCCTACGGCGAGAGCCTGGAACTGGGCCGGTTCGTGCTCGTGGACGCGGTGCCGGCCAACGGCGAGTCCTGGTTCCTCGGCCAGTGCGCCCGCCTGGCCGCCACGGCCGGGCTGCGCGGCCTGGTCATGTTCTCCGACCCCGTGCAGCGGCGCTCCGCCGACGGGACCGTCGTCATGCCGGGGCACGTCGGGGTCATCTACCAGGCCGCCAACGCCGTCTACACCGGGCACGGCACGCCCCGTACCCTCACCGTGCTGCCCGACGGCACCGTCTTCTCCGACCGGGCCGCCCAGAAGATCCGGCGGCGCGAGCGCGGCCACGACTACGCCGAACGGCAGTTGGTGAGCCTCGGTGCCCGTCCGCCGCGAGCGGGAGAGGACCCGGCCCGCTGGCTCGCCGCAGCCCTGTCCGACGTGCACGCACGGAAGATCCGCCACCCCGGCTGCCACCGGTACGCTTTCCCGCTCGGCACCCGCCGCCAGCGCGCCGCCGTCGCCATCGCGCCCCGCCCGGCGTCCTACCCCAAGAAGTACCTCGGCCAGCTCAGCCTGTTCGAGGATCGCCCAGGGCCGGCCGCTGCGGCAGACCAGGCGAAGGCGGGTGCACGGTGAGCGGAACCGCCGTGATCGCGCAACCGGAAGCCGGGCAGTGCACGTTCACCGCTACCGACGGGCGCCGCTGCATCCTGAGCCAGTGGCACAAGGCGCCCCGCAAGCGCCGGGGCCATTACGTCACCTACGGCGACATCGGCGATGCCCACCTGCTCGAAGGCGAGCACTCCTGCCAGTGGGGCGACGGTCCCGAGGCCGTTCCCGGCGAGGTAGCGGAACGATGAGCTTCCTCCGCCTACGCCAAGACCCCGCGAACGTGACGGCGGGACCGGCACCCCAGCCGCCGTCGTGCACCAGGGCAGAACAAGCCGCCCCGCGCGCTGTGACTGCGGGCAACGCCCCCGTTTACGCAGTCCGGCGCAGCCCGCGCGAGCTGCGCCGGACTGCGGATCAGCGTATTCGAGGCAGTGAAGCCGGCGCAGCCGGCAGAAACGCGCCCTGACCGGCAGGACGCCAACACGAATAGGAGCACCCCAGTGAACGAACCACAGACTCCCCGCGAATTCTGCGCCGCGCTGACCGCCGGGCGCATCGACGCCGACCCGGCTGGCGACCCCTACGCCGAAGGGGTCCTGAGCGACGGTCGTGCCTGGTCCCTGTTCGGTGCGAAGGAGGGAAGCGCGTGCACGCCGGACGAGCCGATGGCCGGCCTGCTCTGGCTGGAGTTCACCAGCGCCGAAGACGAGGGCACGCACCCGCTCGGCTTCCTGGAGAACTGCACCCCGGCGCAGGCGATGGACGCAATCAAGCGCGCGGCCACGGGCGACTACACACCGCTGACCCCCTTCGACACGAGCTGGGACACCGTGCCACCGCACCCCGCCCCCGCGCCGCACGGCAATGACTAAACGGCTTGCTACGGGCTCCGGCCCGAAACGCCTGGCGTTCCGGAAGCCGGCTCGGGAAGAGGCGGACGGCGATGACTGACCGACGCCAGACGCCCGCTAGCACGTCCGCCCGCGCGACCGCCGGCGGGCGGACGTTCGGCCAGCAGCACCCCCGGCACCCCGCCGTGGTCACCGCCGACCGCCTGGGAGACGCCGTGACCCGCTGGGCCGACAAGTTCGACAACGGGGAGAAGGACATGATCGGCATGATCATCCACGCCCTGGAGCAGATCGCCGAAGGCGACCGCTGACATGGCACGCGAAATCAGCCCCCTGGCCCGCTGCGCGGCGGAGATCCGCGCCGGCATCAAGTCCGCCGTCGCCGCCGGAACCCTCCCGCACTACCCCGACGGCGTCACCTTCAGCGTGACCACCCAGACCGGCGCCGCCTCCGCCGCGATCTTCATCGAGCTGCGGAACGCGCCCCGCCCGTGGCTGGCTGACAGCACCCCGGGCGTGATCAACCGGCGGTCGCCGCAGTTCACGCGGCTGCACGAGGCCCTCAAGCAGATCGCGGCCCGCCGCCTCGCCGACGGCGGGTTCACGGGGACCGTCTACGTCCAGTCAGACCCCGAAACCGAGAAGGACTGACCTGATGGCCAACGAACCTGTACGCCCCCGCGTCATAGCCTTCCTGTCTCGCCAGGACGGCTTCGTCCACGTCGGCGGCATCGCCCGGGGCGCCGAGGTGTCAGCAAACTCCGTGCGGACGGTACTGCGCGAGCTGGAGCAGGCCGGGCGGCTGGAGATCCGGCGGACCGGGGACATGCCCGGCCCGACAGGAGCCGGCTACCGCCTGCACCCCGGCGACCCAGCACGGGAGACCCCCTGCGGCGCGACGGCAGCCGTGGACACGTGGACCATCTACACCCCAGAAGGCGAGTACGCCGTTACCGCAGCCAACATCCACACGGCGCTGGGGACGTGGGAGCTGGGGCACCACGTCAATGCCGCACAGGCCGGCGTGCTAGCCGTCGTCAGCAACGGCATGCAGCCTCCGCTGGTCATCGCCGGCAACGCCGGCGACGAAGACGCCTTCACGTTCACTCACCACGCGCGCCCATCGGACTACGAAGACGCAGGCACGCGCAGCCACGAGGAAGAGGAGTAGGCCGTGTACGCCAAGCTCACCGAAACCAGCGCCGCCTACCGCGCCATCGTGGTCAAGAGCGACGGAGCAGAGATCCAGCTCAACCCGCCCAACAGCTACTGGGACGCCGGCAGCGAAGACCTGCTACAGGAGACCCGCGACGCCGCTAAGGCTGTCCACCTCGCATGGGCGGAAGGCGAGATCACCACAGAAGACCTCGCACGCGAGGTGATCCGCCTGGTGGGGCAAGACGTGGCGGCGGGCACAGTGCCGTGGGACGTGGCGGACTACTCCGAGCTGCATGACTACGTGGACGCCAACGAGTACACGCTGGAGGTGACCGGGCTTCTCTGCCCGGACGACGAGGGAAGCAGGCCAGAGGCGACCGACCTGGCCAGCGAAGTGCAGACGCGCGTCTCGGAGATGCTGTCGGGCAGCTCGCGCTCTCCCATGACCCCCGGCTACGGCGAATGGCGCTCGATCGTGGACAGGTACCGCACCTACCAGCACGAGCTGTTGCGGGAAGAGTGAGACGAAAACTGAGAAGACCGGGACCCATGCCGCGGCCCGCAACCGCGTCTAGCCCAGCCCGTCGGAACGCGCCCGGCGCCGCACCGTGAGTTAGCCGGGCGGACGCGGACGAGCAAGAAGACGGCATCGAGCGGGACTAGCTCCGCAGGCGCGGCACTCTCGGCCGCCGGGCACTTCCTACGCGGCCCAGAGGACTAGGACGACAGACCGCAGCCGCCGGACGATGCCCGCAGTTATCCTGTTCGCAGATGTGGAGGTGTGATGAGCAGCGATCCCGTGAGCCGCGCAGGAGCAGAGAACGCGTGGCTGCGCACGTGCCTGGCAGGTGAGCCTGGTAGCGCCGCGAGCAGCGGGCAGGCCCTGGACGACACCCTGATCGCGGCTGACACTGACCGGGAGCACGCGGTGGACGCGCTCCAGTCCGCCTATGCGGAGGGCAGGCTGTCCAAGGGCGAGTTCGACTCCCGGATCAGCGCCGCGCTCACCGCGCGCACCCACGGAGCGCTCAGGACCGCCACCGCTGGCCTGCCCCGATGGCCAGCCGGCCCCGCCCTGGTCCCCGGGCCTGGGCAGCGTCCCGCGGCCGGGACCGCCTGCACTGCCCCGGCCCGCGCGGGCACGGACTGCGCAGGCAGGAGATCGCTGCCCGCCCGGTCCTTGCTGCTCTGGATATCCGCCGAGACCGTGTGCGCCGTGGCGGCCGCGCTCCTGAGTCACCGCTGGCCCTCGAACATGGCCGTGTTCGCTGCGGCGTTCTCAGCCTGGCTCATCGTGACCGCCGGCCTGCTGCGGTCCTCCTGGCGCCTGATGTCCGGGCGCTGACCGTCCTACCTGCGCTCAACTGCCTGTCATCCGGGTCCTTGTGGTCCGGTCGCGAAGTCAGCATTTGCGTGCCGCCCCGCCGTAGAAGCTCACCTCGGCGGGGGCCGGTCGCAGCCCGTCCGATTCCGGCCGCCATTCAGACACGAGCACAGCACCTGGCGGGACCATCTCAAGACCTGCGAAGACCAGCCGCGCGAACTCGTCGCTGTCGCGCCATTGCGCTGGTATCCCCGCGGCGCGGTAATCACGCTCCACCGCCGCCCACCCGTCACGGTCATGTTCCCCCGTGAGATGAGAGGCGACAACGAAGCTCCCCGGCGGGAGCGCCTCCACCAGGGTCTTGACGATCGCCTCCGGGTTGTCGCCGTCCTGGACTAGGTGCAGGACAGCGACCAGCAGCAGCGCGACCGGCCGGGTGAAGTCGATGACATCCCGGGTCACCGGGCTTTCCAGGATGGCCGGCGGGTCCCGCAGGTCCGCCTGGATGCAGGCGGTGCGGCCCTCGGGGCTGCTGGTGAGCAGCGCCCGCGCGTGGGAGATGACCATCGGGTCGCTGTCGATGTAGACGACCCGCGATTCCGGCGCCATCCGCTGGGCCACCTCGTGGACGTTGTCGGGGGCGGGCAGCCCGGTCCCGATATCGATGAACTGGCGGATTCCCTGCTCGGCTGCCAGGTACTTGACCGCGCGGCCGAGGAACGCCCGGTTCTCCCGGGCCGCGATGCGTGCCGTCGGCACGGAAGCCAGGGCTCTGTCCGCTAGCTCCCGGTCGGCCGCGAAGTGGTTCTTGCCGCCGAGGCCGTAGTCGTAAATCCGCGCCGGGTGCGGGTGCGATGTGTCGACTTCTGGCGGAACCTCCGCCATGGCGTTTCCCCTTGTCATTTCGCGGGTTACCCAGTCCTGCACGCACGATCCGGAGCGCGCCCGAAACCCGGGCGGTCCCCCACTGCCCGGCCAGGAGGACCGTCAGCGGGCGCGGATGCTAGCGCGGGCCTGGTCACGCCGCTAGCCGCAGCCGGGCTGCCACGTCCAGGTCGAACGTGGCGGTTACGGGCCGGTGGTCGGAGCAGTCGTCTGCATCAGTGATCACCTGGTATCCGGAGATCGCGTCGGCGGGAAGGCCGCAGTAGAACCTGTCGCAGCGGTAGGCCAGCCGGTCGGCCTTGGAGTAGCCGACAGTCGGGGTGAGGTCGCGCAGGTGCGCGGCGACGTCGGTGAGCCCGGCGCCTTCGAGCGCCAGGGCGGGGGCGCGGTCGAGCTTGCGGCGCTCGTGCTCAGGGTCCCTGCCGGGTCGGTGCGGCTCGGGGTCAGCGGCGGGGACGGCGTTCCAGTCCCCGGCGGCGATCAGCGGCCCGGCCTCGGCGATGAGCTTGAAGGCTTCCGCCTCGGCGAGGCGGGTGGCCGGGGAGGCGGGGGCGAGGTGGGCGCTGGCGAGCACCAGGCGGCCGAACCCGTCGGCCTCGGTGATGACGCACGACACCGCGTGCCAGTAGGGGCGGCGCTGCTCGTGGCGCGTCCGCACGACCCGCAGGCCCGCCGACTCCCTGATGAACACGCCCACCGGGAACCCGTGGTGCGACTGGAGGACGAAGCCGCGCATCCCGCCTAGCAGCTCCTCGGCGCGGTGCACCAGCGTCTCGCCGTCGGCCTCCCAGCCGTTCAGCTCTTGGAGCATGACCACCGCCGGGTCCTCGGCGGCGATACGGCGCATCTGCCGGCGCATCCGCGCATCGTCGCCGGTGTCGATTCCGCCCTTGAGCAGGTTCCACGAGACGCATTTCAAGATCACGACATCCTCCAGTAGTCAGGCAGGCTGCGGCACGGCATGCGCCGGCGGCTGATTGCAGGGACCGGCGGCGGTTTTCACCTTGACCGCGGGACGGGGAGCGGGTCGGCGCACGGGCAGCGGGGCATCGTCCAGTTGCCCGTCCCGAGCCGCATGTCGGCTTACGCCGGGTCCGGGATTGCGAGGTCCCGCATGCGCCTGGCAAGCGCGTCCCGCAGCGCCCTGGACTTCGCACCCGCGGTCTCCGGCCGTTCGCGGTTGCGGCGCTGCCTCCGGTTCCACAACACGAGCAGCAGCAGAAGGCCGAGCGTGATGTTGATGACGCCCGTCGGCGGCCCGGCGCGCTCAATCTGGATGCCGACCACCACGTTGGTGACGACCACCAGCCAGAGGCTGCGGGTGAGCACCGATGCAGCGAGCAAGACGGTGCCCGTGGTCAGGAATACGATCCCCATGCTGGTCCTTTCTTCTCGTCCCGCGTGTGCGGGGCCTGGTTGTCCTGGGCGGCCGGCGGTCACGCGGCCTGAAGGAGCGGCGGCAGTTCCTTGAAGTGGGTGATGAGCACCGTGCCGTCCGGGAGTACCTCGCCGGGCCTCAGCCCGCGGGGTCGTACTAGCGCGGCCTGCATCCCGTGCCGGGCCGGGGCGGCTGCGTCGTCCTCCAGGTGGTCGCCCACGAACAGCACCTGCGCGGCCGGGCAGTCAGCGGCGGCGAGCACCATCTGGTAAAAGACCGGGGACGGCTTTCTCACGCCGAGGGGGTAGGAGAGGATCGCGGCGGTGAACAGGCCGTCGATCCCGGCCTTCTGAAGCGCGGGCCACCGCGTCTCGTGCGGTTGGGTGTTGGACCCCAAAACGAGGCGCATCCCCAGGTGATCGTGCAGGACGCGCAGCGCCGCTGCCGCTGCCGGGTCGACCGGCTTCTGCCCGATCAGGTGATCGATGTGGTCAAGGGAGATGGTTCCGCCGTAGTCGGTCGCGATGACGGACACCAGCTTGCCGTTCAGGTAGCGGGCCGGGACCGGTGCCTGGCCGGGGGCTTGCTTTTGGTTCACGTGCCTTCCTCCCGTGCTGCGTGGGCTCCGCGGGGGCGGGGGCCGTTCGCGGGATTGATCTGCTGGGCTCTGCGAGGGTGATCGCGCGGGACGGCGCCGCGTAGAGTCCGAGGG
>Ga0210396_10006566_pt1 | contig 11135 bp, 9 predicted proteins | sample IncBWH17OmetaG_FD_155466 | JGI IMG/M metagenome (GOLD analysis project Ga0210396, IMG submission 155466) | Forest soil microbial communities from Barre Woods Harvard Forest LTER site, Petersham, Massachusetts, United States - Inc-BW-H-17-O ...
TCATTGTTTGGCGTGGTGATCGCGATTTTTATCGGCATCGGCCTGGTCTCGAAAGAGATCGACAAGCGAACGCTTTATACGGTGCTCTCGCGTCCCGTACAGCGTTGGGAATTTATTGTGGGTAAGTTCTTCGGCTTGGCTGGCACGCTGGTGGTGAACGCATCTTTTATGGCGTTGGGGGTGTTTGCGGCGTTGTATTACGTTTCTCACCGCTTCAAGATTTCGGATGGTTGGGTGCTTGTGGCTTTGTATTTCATAATCCTGCAGTTCTTAATAATCACGTCGCTGGCACTTCTCTTTTCGTCGTTCTCTTCGCCGTTGTTGTCGGCGGTATTTGCGTTCGCCTTATTCATAATCGGAACATTCGCGGAAGATTTGCGGGGATTCGCGGGCTTAACCAAAGGCGTCGTGCGTTGGCTCGCCACCGGCGCGGCCTATCTCGTGCCAAACTTTTCCGCGCTCAATGTGATCAGCTCGGTGGCGCACGAACAGCCGGTTAGCACTCAGCTGATTTTGTCGAACACACTTTATGCGGTGGTTTACGCGAGTATGGCTCTGTGTGGGGCGGTGCTAATTTTCGAGCGCCGGAATTTGAAATGAGGCCTTCGCGCAGGATCACAATCACAGCCAGCATTCTGCTGATATTTTGTCTGACAGGATCGGTGTTGCTGCTGCAGCGTCTTGATCGCGAGCGCAACGCGGCCACACTCCAAGAAGTGCTTTATATCTCCTCGCCTACACTGCTCAAGCGCATGAGCCTCGGGTACGACGGTTTGCTCGCCGATATTTACTGGACTCGCGCAGTGCAATATTTCGGGGACAAGCTCACGCGTGGCTCGGAGCATTTCGATTTACTCGCGCCACTACTTGAAATCACCACCACGCTCGACCCTCATCTGCTGGTAGCCTACGAGTATGGCGCCAACTTTCTGGCTCCTAAAATACCCGGCGGCGCAGGCCAGCCGGAGCGCGCCATTAAATTAGCGGAGTTTGGCATCCGTAACAATCCTGATCAGTGGCATCTCTATTACGATCTCGGTTTCATTTATTACATGGAACTCGAGAACTACGCCGATGCGGAGAAAGCATTCGCCGACGGCGCTAAAGTGCCCAACGCCCATCAGGTCATGAGCATCATGGCGGCCAAGATGGCTGAGCACGCCGGCAATCTGCAGACCGCGCGTCTGATGTGGCAGACAACTTTGCAAACTACGCACGACCCAAATGTAAAAGCAAACGCAGTCGCCCACCTGAACGCCTTGCAAGTGGACGAAGACGTGAGCAAACTGGAAGAACTGGTATCGCGCTATCGCGAGAAAACCGGACATCTACCACAGAGTTTCTCCGATCTGACGGCAGCGAATTTATTGCATGGCATTCTCGTGGATCCGCTCGGCCACACCTACAAACTTATGCCGGACGGTCAGGTAGAAGTGCGGGTTCCGGATGATCTGCCTTTCATTGAAAAAGGCGTCCCGATCGGCTACATTCCGCCACGAACGCCGAAGCTGCCAGCCGTGAATTAACATGTAGGCGCGGGCGTCCTCGCCCTGCAGGTCCAATCGATGACCACACGCATGGCGCAACTAGGCGATGCTGAAAACATCGCGCGTCTGGTGAACACTGCATTCCGCGCGGAGAGCTTCTTCACCAACGGCGATCGCACCAACCCAGAAAAAATACGCGACCTGTTGCAGAAGGGAAAATTCCTCCTCCTTGAGGAGTCCGGCAGACTAGCGGGATGCGTTTATGTGGAACTGCGTGGCGACCGCGGATATTTTGGACTGCTCGCTGTCGACCCTGCGTTGCAGCGTTCCGGTCTCGGATCCTGCATGATCGCAGCCGCCGAAGACTACTGCCGGGCCGCAGACTGCCGCTTTATGGACCTCACTATCGTGAATCTGCGCACCGAATTACCAGCGTTTTATAACCGTCTGGGCTATACGCAAAGCGGAACGCTTCCCTTCCCGCGCGACCAACACACGAACCAACCGTGTCATCTGGTAATGATGTCAAAGGCTCTCCTTTAGCCCTTGTGGAGCGGACATTCTGGCCCGCTTGCCTGCAGCGGCGATGCACTGTTGCGGCGAGTGATGGCACTATAAGCGGAGTGACTGCAGAGAAAATGTCGAGGGTGAGCCTCGCAGCCTCCATTCAGCATTGGTGGCACGACCGCGTAGCGCACGACGGATTTTTCCCCACAGCGAGGCAATTCATCGCGACACTTTGGGAGTTTGCCCGTGAATCAACTCCATCGCGACGACGGCAACGCTACGGCGACGTTGATTACGATTGGGACTTTCGCGTCGATACGACCGCCGCGACTGTCGGCTGGCGCGATCGATTGCTCGGACACTTCCACTCGTCTTATCAACCCACCGAACCTACGCTGTTTCACGAAATGCTGGAGAGCCTGAAGCAGGTAACTCCGAAAATTAATTTGCCAGAGTTCACTTTCATCGATATCGGTTCAGGCAAGGGACGCGCCTTGCTGTTGGCCTCGCAGTATCCCTTCAAGAGGATCCTCGGAATCGAATTGCTTCCCGAATTGCATCGCGTGGCGAAGGACAATATCAGCAAATACAAAAGCGATTCTCAGAAGTGCTTCGCGATTGAATGCGTACTCGCTGACGCGTCCGCATTCGCCCCTCCCGCCGAACCGACCGTGATCTATTTATTCAACCCGCTACCGGAATCCGCGCTGATCACCCTGACGAATCGATTGGAGGATTCGCTGCGGAGAAATCCTCGGCCCGTATTTGTGATCTATCACAATCCGATGCTTGACTACGTGCTGGCGCGGAGTGCGGCATTCAAAAAAATATTAACCACGCATCAATATTCGATTTTCGCGAGTGAGCCGCCCAAGTAAACGGGCTTTAATGCGGGCGATTTGGATTGTACGAAAGATCCACCAAGCCATCGCGATAGTCGATCGTCATGTCCAACAAATAAAGAGTCGTGAACCCGAGGGCACCCGAAATTTCGGTTCCGGCCCCGTTGCTTATGGGAGTCATATCGAACGAAATAATGTCCTGATTTTCCTGCCTGAGATGCGCGAAAACCAGCACTGCCTTATCGGCGCTGTAGACGTTCTTGACTGATCCACTGACTCCTTTGACTTTCATGTATGAGTCGCCGTGCACCTTGGTGACTTCGCGAGCCGCAGCCGGGTCAATCATGTTGGCGAAGCCACCGCTATCGATCAGGAAGAACTTGGCTGGGGCATCACCAATTTTGGTCGGAATGAGCAGTTGGTGCCCGAAGCGCAGGACTTTGGTATAAGAACTCATCTCCGGACTGACATAGGCATCCAGTGGGCCAAGGGCAAGTGGCGCGGCTGACTTTGAACTTTTATCGCTGTCATTGCTTTCTATTTGCTCGCTGCCGAGATAATCTTTGTCGGTCTTCAAATGGATGGGACCGGCAGTTTCTCCTGGCCGCTTGGGCAATTCGCTCAAGCGAAGCTTGCGTTCGGGAAAATTGATGTCGACAAGAAAATGCTCGAAGACGTCAGTCCCGATGAGTCCGCTTTCCTCCGCCACCGAACGCTTGTCCATAACGATGACTGGACAATTCTGAAATTCGAGTTCTCCGATTCTGATGGAATTGGCCAAGCCAATCCACGCAGCATTACCTCCCTTGTCGCCGACACCCCAAATGCTGGTTTCGGATAGTTTAGTAAGCCCGGATTTCTCAGCGATGCCGCGGTCTATCACGATCCCGCTTGCTCCCGTGTCGAGCAGCAGGTTCGCTTTGGTTCCGTTTACGGCCACGCTCAGTCCCAGCCCGCGCATATGTACTGGATCGCGCAGTAAAGGGACCAGGTTGGTTTGAGTTGAGGTTATCTGGCCAACCAACTTGCAACTTCGCGGCGGCCCTTGCTGGCGCGCTTTTAAGTATTCGAGATAGTGTTTGAGGTGCTCCCGAGTGGTGGCATCATCGTTGTTCACCGTGGCGAGATATTCTTCCAGGTTTTTGATGCGTTCGTCGCGGCTTAATGTTTCGTTCCAGTACCGCTGAATGTCGGGATCCGAGGGATTCAGTTCGTGTGCTTTGTCCAGCATCGCCTTGGCCTTTTTGTAGAGCGACAAGGCGCGGTCCACACGCACCAGGCCAAGGTAGGCGCGGGCTTCGGCGTGGCCGGAGTTAATCACGTTCACCCACTCGCGCTCGGCTTCAGGAATTTTCCCCTGGCGAAAATAAACCTCGCCGAGCACGACGCGTACCGCCGGACCATCTGCGGCCTGGACACCTTTCAAAATCGTTTCATTCGCTTGCAGGACATTTTTTTGTTTCAAATACACGCGAGTCAGGCCAGCATAGGCTTCGGATGAGTTCGGCTTGTCGGCGATAATCTGCTGGTATTTTTGAATGGAAGCGTCGAACCGGCCCTGGTAGTAGAGTCTGCCGGCCTCAGCAAAGGCGAGCGCAGCCGCGTCCGAGGGCGTCGCTACTGCGGGTACGGCTTTGGGGACTTCTTTGGCTTCCTGGCCAGAGCCGGAGCCACTAGCAAGCAGCAAGCACGCGAGGACGAGTCTGAACATACGCACCCCTACGAGGCCAGGAATTGTAGGGGAAAGTCTTGGCCAGCAAAGAAGTTTGTCACGCCTGAGGCGGGGGTGCAAGTGATTCTGGAGACGATGAAAGTTAGGCTTCGTCAGTAGACCGCATCTTTCTCAATCGTAAACAGGATCCGATACCTATTCGGAGTGTGGCGTACAGAAGATGGACTTCAAAGGGAAACATCGTGTTCTCCGGAGGTAGCTGACGCCGTTCGGAAAATCTAGCAAGGGACGCTATGTCGTCCTGCAGGGCGAGAAACCACTGGATGCCGGCGTCTCCGCATGCTGGGAGAGTAACCAGTCAAGAATTGCATCCGCGTCCTGCTCGGCCGGCGACGCTGTCTCAACGCGGAAGGCCATGCTTGCGGCGCAGGTCCCGAGAAACTCAGTGGCCGGCCTGGTATGCCCTGCTTTGCATCTTCATAGCGGGGCAACATGATCATGCTTTGATATGGCAGCTGGCGAGGCCTTTCTTTTCGAGATACTGCTGGTGGTAGTCCTCCGCCTCGAAGAAGGTCGTGGCTGGCACGATTTGGGTGACCACAGGCTTGCTGAAGCGATGGGATTTTTCCAGTTGCTCCTTCGAAGCTTTGGCTTCAGTTTCCTGCTCGGGAGAATGGAAGAAGATCGCGGAGCGATATTGCTTGCCCCAGTCGGGTCCTTGCCGGTTTAATTGCGTGGGATCGTGGTTCTCCCAGAATACTTCGAGCAACTTATCATAGGAAAGCTTGCTTGGATCGTACTCAATTTCGACGGCTTCGGCATGTCCGGTTGTGTCCATGCAAACCTGCTTGTAAGTCGGATTGGCGGTGCTGCCACCGATATAGCCGACACGGGTGGAAATCACGCCGGGGAGCTGGCGGAAGGTGGCTTCGACTCCCCAAAAACATCCAGCGGCAAAAGTAGCTTTCGCCATAGGTTATGACTCCTTTGAGGTCAGTTATTCTATTCGATGCGTGAAGCAGCGCAAAGAGTCGGGTGTTTGGGTCAAACCGCAATTCCGGCATAAGCCCATAAGCCTAAGTACTTAAAAGTAACAATATCAGGCACCTTCGCGGTTGACTGACCCCGGTTGGCCACGATAGATTGCTTAAGCGGTCCTTGCTCCGCAGCCCGCCTTGAGGTTTGGTGATCTTGTTCTTCCGCTGCTCCAATTTGCCTTTCCGCCTCGCTCTGACAATCTTGCTTGCCTGGGCAATCGTTCCGCGAGCTTATGCTGCGAAAGCAGGTTTCACGTCGCAGGCGCGGGTGGGATTCACGGTGGGCGATCAGTGGGAGCCAGCTATCGCCACTGATGGTTTTGCCCACCTTTACGTTCTTTATCCGCAATATGGGCGGGTCCCGGGCTGTGCGGCTTGTCCGCTCCCGTCGATGATCCTCGAAATCAGCAACAACAATGGCGCCACCTGGCAACCGCCGCGCGAGATCACTCCGCCTGGCACCGGCCAATACGATCCGCAGATTGTTGTCGATCCCGGCGACCACCGCACGGTGTATGCGGCCTGGCTGCAAAACAAAAGATTCGACTTAGTCGTGGCCAAATCGGTTGACTTCGGCCAGAGCTGGTCGATCATGGTAGCCGACCGGGGGATGATGGACGCCGACAAGCCTGTGCTCGCGGCACGAGGGCAGGATGTCTACGTTGGCTTTAACCGCGATGGCAAGATGCTGGTAGCCGCTTCGCACGATCGTGGAATCACTTTTCTCACCACCGGCGTAAGCCCGAAACTGCAACTTGTGCGGGCATTGGCTGGAGGGGCGACCGTCGATCCCCAAGGCGCGGCTTATGTGGCTTGGGCCGGATACACCCGGCGCGATGGCGCCAAAGGCCGCGAAAACCTGTACGTCAGCAAGTCCTCTGATGGTGGCGAGAGCTGGTCGACGCGTCTGATGGATGTTTCCGGCGCGCCTCCTGATTGCGGTGCCTACCGTTGCGAGTGGGGCTATTTGGGCGCGCAGATCACCATGACTTCTGATTCCGCCGGCACTTTGTATGCGTTGTGGAATTCAGGCGCCGCAGATAAGAGTCCGCAGAGGATTTTTTTCGCCTCTTCTACCACCGCCGGCGATACCTGGTCACCAAAGCTGAACGTTTCGACTGCGCCTTCGATTGTGGAGCACGCGTTTCCTGCGCTTGCGGCTGGAGACGCCGGCGATGTGCGTATCGCGTGGATGGACACGCGCAACAATCCGCAATGGAATATGCTTTACCGCAGTTCCACGAACGGTGGCGCTACGTGGTCGAAGGAGGCGAAAATCTCCAGCTACGTGCCGGGCTATCGCTACATCCGGGCTAAGGGCTTCAGCTTTCCGTTTGGCGATTATTTTTCCATCGGGATCGATAATCAGGGACAGACGCAAGCTGTTTGGGGCGAAGGTTTGAACTTCAGATCTCCGGGTTCGATTTGGTATAGCAACGGCCGGTAGCACCATGGAGGCCAACCATAGTGCATTTTTTCTTTGCAAAGCTGTCCTGCCGTCGGTCAAAAGTGCTAGTAGGTTGCCCGGTAACCTGAGAACGGGCCGCCCGAAACGGCTTCATAGGCACCGACGATCGCGCCAAAATCGTTGATTCCTTCCGCATAGTCCGAAACACTTTTGGGGTCGTCGAACTTGTAGTATTTCCCTCCATCGAGCAACGCACCGTGAGATACCCCGCTGGAATCCAGCCATTGATAGGTGACGTCTCCTAAGTTGTTGATGTCGGTCGCCAGTGAATCTGTCGCGCCTGGGACATTGATAGCTGTCGACTGCTGTGTCTTGATGTCGTACAGGTAGGACGTCGTGACGCCAGTCAGTCCGTTTACCGACCAATAAACCAGTTTGCCATGGTCGTTCACACCGGAGGCAATCGTAATTTGAGCCATGTATACAGTTAAAGTCGTGTAATGGCCTCGTCTAAGCAGAAATCCATGGGTTACGTTGCTGGAGTCGGTGTAATATCCGACGATCTCGCCATGGTCAGAAATTCCGTTGGCGCCCGACGCGATTGCACCTTTGGGGCCCGGGATGTCCATATACTTACCGTTCTGGTACAGAAATCCAAGATACCGGCCTGCGGAGTTTTTATAGCTGCCGACGATCCGGATCGTGCCCTTGCGTGTCAGATGGCCAACCGAAGTATTTGAGCCGCGCGGGACATCGAGCGTGGTGATCTTCTTGCCTTTCAGAATATAGCCATGAAAAGCGTTAGCGGTGTCCTCGTAACTTCCAACCATAACCCCGGCGTTGTTAATTCCGGAAGGATAAGTCTGAGTGGATCCCGGCACGTTCACGGTGTGAAATTTAAAGATGAGTTTCGGGACGTCCGTCCCGCTACCAATAGTCACGAGCATCAGCAGTAGACCTGGCACAGACATGATCGATCGATAGCTTTTCACTTCATCCTCACTCTCACCATTTAAAGTTGCCTCTAAGTCTTAAAGTCCTCTCTGATGCATATAGGATGTCGCGGTTGCCCATGAAAACTGGATACGGGTTGAGCCACTTTTGCACTTTTGTAAAGGTGGGGGCGGGCGAAGGCCGGCTTACGACGGCCTCGCTTCTCACCCTGGCAAAGAACGCAAGGATGGTACACATCTGAGGTTGAGAAAGGAAACCCAGAATGATGCGTCGACGCTGCTATTCGAGGACCAGGCCGCCGGTTAGGCTCGCGGCGCGCTCGACTCCATGTTCTGTGCACCAGTCTTGTAATTCGTCCACGATCTTTTCCGTGGCGCAGGGGTCCCAGTAACTGGCGGTGCCGATTTGTACGGCGGCGGCGCCGGCAAGCATGAACTCGACGATGTCCGAGGCGGTTGAGATGCCTCCCATGCCGATGACTGGAATCTTCACTGCTTTGGCTGCGTCGTAGACCATGCGCAGCGCGATTGGCTTGATGGCTGGACCGGAGAGTCCAGCGGTGACGTTGGCGATGCGCGGCTTGCGGGTTTCGGGGTCGATGGCCATAGCGACGAACGTGTTGACCAGAGAAACCGCGTCGGCTCCGGCTTCCTGCGCTACGTAGGCCATTTGCGCGATGCTGGTCACGTTCGGCGAAAGCTTCACGATCAACGGTCGTTTTGTGTAATGGCGGGCGGTAGCGACTACTTCGTCGAGCGAACGGGGATCGCTGCCAAATTGCATCCCGCCGTGTTCGGTATTGGGGCAAGAGACGTTCAACTCATAGGCGGCGATGCCCTCGCCTTCATTCAGGATTTCGATAGTTAGCTCGTAATCCTCGCGCGTGTAGCCAAAGACGTTGGCGATGACGACGATGTCTTTTATCTCACGCAGCTTGGGGAGTTTTTCGTCGACGAAAGCACGAGCGCCGATGTTCTGCAGTCCGATGGCGTTCAGCATTCCTGCAGCAGTTTCGTACAACCGGGGAGGAGGGTTGCCTGCCATGGGTTCTTTCGACAAGCCCTTGACCACGAAGCCGCCGATTTTGTTGAGGTGGACAACGTCTTCGAATTCGATGCCGTAGCCGAAAGTGCCGCTGGCGGCGATTACGGGATTCTTGAGTTCAATGCCGGCGAGGTTTACGGCGAGATCGGGAGCGCGTCTGGCAGCGGGGGAGGCGGTCATCGCGATTGTAGTGTACAGCGTGCCGCTTCGACTCCAAAACGGTTAGCAACGGTCGTGTCGTTTTTCGAGCTAAGGGATCGACCCGTACACTGCAAATGCGGCCAGGTTGTCGTGGTAGGGCAGCCACTTGTCATTGGTGTTGCCATTCAAAAATGCGACTTTGCCTTGCGCATCGTTCCACACGAAGTTCCATTGGTATTGCGCCTGTGCTGAATGTGGGCCGGTGTGGGCCACGATCCAATATTGAGTGCCGCCTTGCAGTGGAACACCACTGAAATCTTTGAGCGCTACCAATTTGCAGCATTGTCCTTCATGGGGAAAGTTGCCAGTCGCCCAAGTTCTGAGCGCCTTTCCGGGAACCCCACCAGCGTCCGTGAAAATGCTGATAGAACCTTTATCAAATCCGCCGGTAATATAGCCGAGCGCAATCAAGATTTCTTTCGCCGTGGAATTCACCTTGGGGGTAAAAGGCATAGCGAGGTAGCCAGCGTGCCACCTAGGGTTGTTGGGACCGGTTATCGACCAACTGACGCCGTCGTCAAACGCGTCGGTTTTCGATCCCAGGTTGCTATGGATTTTTCTTAAACCTTTGTCGGGCACATTGGTGGGCTGAATGATTGCTGACCGTGGGGTAATAGCGATTTGCGGGGTTTGAGCCGCGAGACTGGCACAGACGAAAGCTACAAAAACAAGACCAAGGCAAACAACGGTAGCGATCTTCTTAATCATTCTTCCCCTCTCAATAACGCTGATCGACTGACGAAGCTTATGCTATGCGGCCCCATTCTACTTCAGTCCGGATTCGTGTCAATGTCAAACCAGCGCTGGGTAAGGCTCTTGGCCACCGCGTTTGCATATTTACGCTACAGACGTGCATTCCCAACCACTTTTCCGTTACATTATTCAGTTCCCATGCTTGATCTTAATTTTGTCCGCGACAACTTGCCGCTGGTCGAGGAAAAGCTGCGCCAGCGCGGCATGAAGCCCTCCGAAGTTTTGAAGAACTTTGCCCAGGTGGATGCCCAGCGGCGACAAGCCATTACCAGCGCGGAGACCATGAAGGCGCAGCGCAATCGCGCCTCGGAAGAAATCGCGAAACTAAAGAAAAGTGGCCAGGATGCTTCCGCTCTCATTGCGGAGACCAAGAACTTGCGCGAACAGGTCGAAGAATTGGGGAAGGCTGCTGAGGAATACGAAATCCGGCTGCGGCAGATTCTGGTTGGGATTCCCAATATCCCACATGACAGCGTTCCGGTCGGTAAAAGCGCGGAAGACAATGTCGAAGTCCGCCGCTGGGGCACACCGCCGAAATTTGACTTTGCTCCCAAGCCGCACTGGGAAATTGGCGAACAACTGGGGGTGCTTGATCTGGAGCGGGCGGCGAAAATTTCCGGCGCGCGCTTTGCCGTCTACTGGGATTTGGGAGCACGCCTGGAGCGGGCGCTGGCCAACTTCATGCTCGACCTGCACACTCGCGAGCACGGTTATACCGAGGTCTTGCCCCCCTTCATGGTGAACTCTGAGTCGATGTACGGCACCGGGCAACTGCCGAAATTTGCCGCCGATTCTTTCAAGGTCCCCCACGGAGAAAAAGATTTATGGATGATTCCGACGGCGGAAGTTCCCGTGACCAATCTTTATCGCGATGAGGTGCTCGATGCTGCGCGCCTGCCGGTTTCGCTTACCGCATATACCGCGTGCTTCCGCAGCGAAGCTGGATCTTATGGCAAGGATGTGCGCGGGATAATCCGGCAGCATCAGTTTCAGAAAGTTGAAATGGTGAAGTTCACGCGGCCGGAAGATTCTTACGAGCAACTGGAGAAGCTTACGCATGATGCGGAGGAAGTGCTGCAGGAACTCGGGCTGCATTATCGCGTCGTGGCGCTTTCTACGGGCGACATCGGATTCTCGGCTGCGAAAACTTATGACATCGAAGTATGGCTGCCGGGGCAGCAATTGTTTCGTGAAATTTCGTCATGCTCGAACTTTGAATCGTTTCAAGCG
>Ga0210396_10006567_pt1 | contig 11134 bp, 9 predicted proteins | sample IncBWH17OmetaG_FD_155466 | JGI IMG/M metagenome (GOLD analysis project Ga0210396, IMG submission 155466) | Forest soil microbial communities from Barre Woods Harvard Forest LTER site, Petersham, Massachusetts, United States - Inc-BW-H-17-O ...
CCATGTCCCCCATCCGCGGAGGCATCCTGCCTCTCCCGACATCCCACGAGGGTCGCTATTCGCAGTCACTCGAGCGCGGTCTGGCGATCCTGCGGGCCTTTACTCCAGATCGGCCCTGGATGGGAATCGCAGAACTGGCGAAGGAGCTCGAGATGAGTCGCCCCACGACTCATCGCTATGCCTCGACGCTCGTGGCGCTCGACTATTTGGAGCAGGGCCCGAGACGCAAGTACAGGCTCGGGATGCGCGCGAGCGACCCCGGTCGCTCGGCGCTGAACTCCACCGCCCTGGGCCGGCTTCCTCACACCTATCTCGCAGACCTACGCGATCGCAGCGAATGCACCGCTGGACTTGCGGTGCTCGACGGCAGGGAGATCGTCTACATCGATCGAGCCAAAAGCTCGAGGCAGGGTCAGAGTGAAGTCTCCGCGAGGCTCGGGCGCGGCTCCAGGCTTCCAGCGAGCAGCACCGCCGTCGGCAGAGCGCTGCTCGCCCATCTCCCTCCCCAGGAACAGAGCAAGGCGCTGGGCGCCCCAACCGACAATCCCGACTCTCGACGGGCGAGCACCGCACGCAAGAAGCTGATGCGGGAGCTCGATCAGATCCGCGAGCGAGGCTTTGCCATTGCAGATCAGCTCCACCTCGAAGGACAGAGGTCCGTGGCGGCTCCAGTCAGGTCAAGCTCGGCCTCGACCAAGGTTGTCGCCGCCGTGGAGATCACCGTCGCAAGGGCCGATGCGACCGAGGAGCAAACGATCGAGCGTCTCCTACCGATGCTGCTGGCAAGCGCCGAGGAGATATCAGCGCACCTCGACCAAAGGCCGCAGAAGCGCCCCAAGCGCTAGGTCTCCAGGAGACCGATCTCCGCCGCTCTGATGACGGCCTCCGAGCGCGAGGAGACATCGAGCTTGCGATAGACGGCATGGGCCTGCGTCTTGACCGTGTTGGTCGATACGTGCAGACGAGCGCCGATCTCACGGAAGGACAGGTGGGTAGGTAGAAAGCGCAGGATCCGAAGCTCGGCCATTGTGAGCATCGCGGGACCGGCGAGCGCCGTGGTGGAAGCCGAGTCCACAAGCCCCCAGGTCTCATCAAGCCAACCTCCGAACACGACCGCGTCAGGTACGCGACGGGCCAGCTGTGAGGCTTCGGCGAGCAGGGTCCGCGCGGCGCGGATATCGGCGAGTCTCAAAGCGGCGCGCGCGAGCATGATCCGTGTCTCTGCCTCATACCAGGGGATGAAGTCACTGAGCTCGCCAAGTAGATGGGCTGCCTTGCGCGCGTCGCGCTTGCCCTCGTCGACGTGGCCGGCGTGAGAGCGCACATCGGCCGAGACGGCGAAGGTCAAGGCCGAGGTCGGATAGGAGGAGAGGCTGTGGCGCTCGATCTGCTTGACCGCGCGACCGATCAGGTCGACGCCACGATCCCAGTCGCCTTCTTCGACGGTGATCATTGCCAGTTGGGAGAGACACAGCGTCTCCACGTTGGGAGCCGAAACAGCGCTGCGATGAATGCCGTCCTCCAGATGCTCGCGTGCCTGCTCGCGGTCCCCTGTCAGATGATCGGCGACTCCCTGGTACAGACAGCAGACCGAGCGCCATGGGCTGTCGTTGTCCTCGAGCTCATATGCACGCGCGGCGTGCCGACCCATCGGCGCCACACCGTGTCGGTCGACCGCCGCTTCGATCAGCGCCACCCCGGCGGGCAGCGAGGCCACCTTTGGGGCGCCTGAGTCTCGTGCAAGCGCCGCCGCCCCGACGAGCCCCCAATGCTCTGCCTGGCGCAGGTCGCCGAGCGCCAAAGCGCTGTGCGCAGCCGTCAGGGCAAGCGACGCGTGCTCGGCAAGATCCTGGGGAGAAAAGCGAGCGAGCCAGCTCTGCAGAAGATCGTTGTGCCCACAGGTGACATAGCAAGGCAGGTTCTGCCACAGGAGGTCTCCCGCCAGCCGCGCGTCTCCTGCGGTGACCGCATGCGCGACGGCGCAGTCCAGCTCGCCCTGGCGAGCGTGCCAGGCGCTGGCGCGCAGGCGCAGCTGCGCTTCTCGCCCGCCCCCGGCGTGGCGCAGCATGCCGAGCAGCATGTCACGCAACAGCCGATGGCAGCGATACCACTCATGGCTGCGATCGGTGGGCGTCAACGGCAGGCCCCCCCGGGCAAGTCGGTCGAGAACGCTCGCGGAGTCGGTTCTCTGGAGCACGGCGTCGCACAGCGGTCCTGACAGCCGCTCGAGCACCGACGCATCGAGCAGGAACTTCACGTCCTCCTCCTCGAGTTCCGCCAGGAACTCGTCTCTGAGGTAGTCAGCGACTACGTGGTCATCGCCCCCGAAGCGCGCAAGCACCCCAGCGGCGTCGGTCGACTCACGCGCAGAAAGAGCCGCCAGGTACAGGCCCACTGGCCATCCCTCCGTGCGCTCCACCAACGAGGTGACGGTGCCGGTGCCAACCCTGACGTTGGCCGTCCGAAATAGCGACGCAGCCTCCGCTGGGGTCATCGCCATCTCCTTCGCGCCGAGCTCGAGCAGCGCTCCGTGTGCGCGCAGCCTGCCCAGCGGCAGTGCCGGACGGGTGCGCGAGGCAAGCACGAGTTGCGATCCCTGCGGCAGGTGCTCAGCGACTGTTGCAAGCACCTGCAGTGCGCGAGCGTCGGTGATCGTCTGGACGTCGTCCAGAATCAACACAATCGGGCGCTTGCGACTTTCCAGAGCCGCGGCGAGTGGCGGCAGCACCGATGCAAGCTCAGATGGTGGCGCGGCGAGAGTTCTAGCGAGACCACTCACGAGCGGAGCTTGCTCCCCTGAAGGCTCGATCTCCTCCAGGCCAGACACGATCTCGCGGACGAGGCGAATCGGATCGTCGTGCCACTCCTCGAGCGCCAGCCACACACTCGGCCGCTCATCCTGCGCTGCCCACTCAGCCAGCAGGCTCGTCTTGCCGTAACCGGCCGGCGCGGAGATCACGACGAGTGGAGCCTCGCGTCCGCCGGCCAGCTTCGCGAGGAGCCGCGGCCGTCGGACTAGCTCCTCGCGGAAAAGCGGACGCCCGGCCTTGACGGCAAGCGACATCGGCCAAACCTACGACTCGCTCCGTCGCCGCTCATCCGCGATCCAGCGCAGATCGTGGTCGCGACTACGGATTTCTACTAAGTAGTAACCCCTGGCATCGACAGTCCTACATTTAGCTTCTCTTTCCCACCATTCTCCACTCTATTCGCCGCGTGTCCGCTCTACTGGCCGCGATCCGTCACAGGCAGCTCAAGCCCAAGGGCAAGCATGATCTCGGGCGCCGCCGCCACCACACGTGGCCCTCCCACCTGGGGAGCCACGGCCCGCAGCACTCCGGTGACATCCTCGGGCGTGGCCCCCTCGGCCAGCGCATTGGGCACCTGCCACGCATAGGAAGCCGGTGGCGAGTCCAGCGCGATCAGCGCCGCGATCTTCACCAGCGCGAACGTGCGCCCATCCAGGCCGCTTGCGGCGAGGTCCACCTCACGGAGCCCGACAGCCGCCTCCAGCGTGTCCAGCTCACCCGCCGAGATGCCCTCCAGCGTGCGTTGTGTCTCTCGTGTGACGGATGTCATGACGATTCCTCCCCGTTGACGAGACGTGCAAGACCTTTCTGGGCGTCGGTATACGAGCTCAAACGGTCCTGCCCTGACGCCCTCCGTAGGCAACCAGGCCGTAGATGATCAGGATGTCGAGCGCGAACAGAGCCAACGATCCGAAGGGATAGGCCGGAATGAAGATCAACTGGATGATGGCGTTGATCGAGGCCGTCAGGATCCCAACCCAGCGTCCCCACTCGACGTGCCCGAAGATCGCAATCGCGGCGCAGAACTGGATTATGCCCGTGATCATGATGACCCAGCCCCATGTGTTGAGGTCGCTGATGATGTAGGTGACTTCGCGCGCGTAGAAGTGTGAATTCGAGATCGCCGCGATTCCATAGATGAAGTTCAGAACCCCGACGATCGCGATCATGATGCCCGCGAACGCGACCCACCCTTCACCTTCATACCAGTCGCCGTCTGAACCCGAGGACCCACTCCGTCCAGGTTGGGGAGTCGTCGGTGTGTCGTAGCCGCTATCCATGATGCGCCTCCTTCGGGTGGCCAATGATCCTTTTTGGAACGTTTACAACTGACGACCCAACGTAAGAGTCGCTTCGGCTGCGCGCATCGCCCGAAGCGGGTGATCTTCTACGCAGGCCATGCGTAGCGCGGTCGCCCCACGGCAATCACCGCGGTCGCCCACCGCAATCACCCACATCGGATGATGCAGCGATGGGTCCCCAGCCCTAGCTTCTGGAGAGCCCCAGACCCACAAGCAAGCATCAAAGCCGTGTTCGAAGCATCAAGCTCGAACGCAGCAGCGAAGGCCCTGTTCGAAGCATCAAGCTCTGACGCAGCAGCGGTGTCTGAGCGAAGCATCAAAAGCCCTGAGCGAATGACGAGGAGGCACATATGTCGGACCTGATCGCCATCGGCTACGACGATGAAACCACCGCGAGCCAGGCCGCAGAGGAAGTGGGACGGCTCGCAAGCGACCTGATCATCCAGCCAGACGCCGTAGCGACGATCGTACGTGACGAGGACGGCGACTACCACGTGAGCACCAACCACCACTTCGTCGGCGGAGGCGCCACTTGGGGCATGTTCTGGGGCCTGCTGTTCGGGCTGCTGTTCTTCGTTCCGGTGTTCGGCCTGGCGATCGGCGCAGGGTTCGGCGCGATGTTCGGGAAGATCGAGAAGACCGGGATCGACCGCGAATTTCAGAAGCAGGTGCGCGACATGATCAAGCCGGGCAACTCGGCTCTGTTCCTGATCGTGGAGAAGGTCACCCCGGACAAGGCGGTGGCGGCGCTCAGCAAGTTCGGAGGCACCGTGCTCAAGTCCTCGCTCTCAAACGACGCCCAGCGCGAACTGCAGGAGGAGCTTCACGGCAGCGGCGCCGCCACCGCCTGAAGATCGCTTGCTCAGTAGTCCACCACGCACGCCGTGGGCGTTACCCGGAGGCGAAGGGGGCCGGGACCGAAGATCATCCGCTACATGCTCCTTTCCGGCACATCCGTGCCCGGCCTTTACTCCCCTCCGGAGTGAGGTGACGCGCTGATGCACCAGCGCATGCGCTGTCCGCATTGTCACCAGTGGACCGACGCCCTGCTCGTGTGGGCGGCTGGCGACTGCTGTCCCACTTGCAACACCCCGATCGCCGGCTTCGGGCACACCACCGGCGACACCGATGAAGAACACTCGTCGCGCCCGCCGGGCAGGCTGTCTCAGAGCAGCCTGTCACGGCCCCGGTCGGGACGCGTGAGCGAACGACGACCCTAGGATTGCCCTTCGGGCGGAAGCGTTGAGTTTCCGGGCGGTTCGGGCGTCAGGCTCGAGGCCGGGGCCGGTGTTACCTGGATGCTGAACGGTTGGCTCGCCGTGCCCTGGTTCTCGGGACCGCCGGGGATGTAGACGCGCAGAACCTTGACGCCCGGGTCATACAGCCGGTGGACGATCGAGTAGACCGATCCCGCTCCCACGAACGACACCTGGATCACGTGGAACCCGGCCCCACGCGCGTTCTGGCGTTCGAGATAGATGACGTGGCCGGTGTGATCCGGGGAGACGGCGCCCGAGAGCGTGATGCTCTGACCAGCCTGGACGGCGGTGGCAGAGACCTGAGCGGTGAGCACATCCCTGACACCCTCGTAGAGGACCGCTGAGGAGATCCGACTCGCCCTGCATCCCCTGAAGTGACGCGGCGGATGAGGCGGGCAAGGCAGGCTCGTGCCCTGGACCCGGTAGAAGGTGCTGTTGACGGGCACCTGGGGTGAGAAGCTGTATTCGCCGGCCGCGTTGGTGTCCGCCTGAGCGACAGGCGCGAAACCGTGCTGATATCTGTTGCGAGCCAGCAACGTGACTGGTTGACTTGACCCTGAGGCAAGCTTGCCGCTGATCGTGACCGCTTCACCGAAGGTGATCGGATCGGCCGATGCCTGGATAGTCAGGTCGGGATTCTGGGCCTGAGAGATGGAGTAGGCCAGCAGATTGGACTCGCTGGGTATGTTGCGTCTCTGACTGCGCACGAGCACCCTGATGTTGGCGTCGCCGGGAACCACGAACGCGTGCACGATCGTGAAATTGCCCGAGGCGTCGACGACCCCAGAGTCGATGTGGTGCCATTCGCTGCCGGTGGTGGCGTTCTGGCGCTGAAGGATCACACGCGCGCCGACGTCCGCCGGCGAGACGGCGCCTGTGAAGGTCACGCGATTGGGCACGCCTGTGAGCAGCTGGCCTTCGGCCGGGCCGCTGAGCGTCACCTGAGCAGCCACCCGGATGCGCTTGGCGGTGCTGCGGGCGTTGTGCGAGCGCACGAACCACAGGCGATTGGTTTCGACGACTCCATCGACGTTAGCGAACTCGTAGAAGCCATTTGCATCTGTGGTCGCGCTCTGCACGAAACCGTAGCCGGGCTGGCCCACCAGGTGGTGAAAGAGCTTCACTTCCTGGTTGGCGGCGTTCGCCTGGTTGACACAGCGAAGTCGCCCAAAGACGATCACCGGTTCACCCGCCACTGTCTCGCGCGGGGCGACATTGATGTCGACTGCGCACCGTCCATTACGACTCGGATGCTTGTGAGCCAGGGCGCTCGCCGGGACGAGCACAAGCAGCGATATGGCGACCGCAATGGCCGTTGTGAGCTTCCGTGAACGCATCGACGCCTCCCTTTGCGACGGCTGCAGAAATGGTTTCGCCGATGCAAACACTCCAAACGAGCGTTTGATGCGCAGATCTTTCGGAATGCTTTAGGTTGAGAGTGCTCCTACGCGGAGTGTTGAGCACACCCCCAGGCGGAGTGCTGAATGTGGCTCCCAGGCCGAACGCTCTGAACGTACTCCCAGGCGGAAGGCTTGCGTGACTCCTAGGCGGAGTGCTCTAGGCGGAGCGCTTGGTCTGCTGCTCGAGCACCTTGCCGAAAGCCGCCTCGACCTGGGTGGTCATCCTCTGCTTGAAGACCGCCAGCAGCGCCTCCGAGGCGATTGGCCGTAGCGCATCGATCGCTTCGATCATCCCGTCCCAGCGCTCCTCGGGCTGGCCTGCCTGCTCGAACGGCTCCCACAGCTCCCTGAGGAACAGCTTCACGAAGGCTCTCGAGATCGACTCGCAATCGCGACTGACTCGCTCGACGAGCGCGAGGGCCGCATGCAGGGAGATGCCGAGCGCCGTCACTTCTTCGGCGGCTTTCATCAGCGCCGGGCTCGGCACTTCAAAGCGCTCGTCGCCAAGCGGGACGAGCAGCTTGAGCTTGCGCACCCGCTCGACGTCACGCGCGTTGACCTCCCCGAACCGCTTGCCCAGCTCCTCGGCGGTCATCACCTCGGGGGCCTCTGTCTCGAACGGGGTCGTCAGTGCGTTTCGCAGGCCCAACAGGCGTCCGGCCAATCCCCCCGAAGAGCTCATCAGTCGCTCGATCGAGGCGAGATTGAAGCCGTCGGCCTGCAGGTCGAGGATTAGGCGCAGCCGGGCCACATGGTTGGCGTTGTAGTAGCCGACACGCGCGCGCACCTCTGGCGCGGGCAGCAGGCCGCGGGACTGGTGGTTGCGGATGTTGCGAACCGACATGCCCACCTCGGCCGCAAGCTGCTCGATCGTGAGGTCCTGATCGGAGCCATGAGCAGGCGGGGCGCCATCCTCCGCGGAAGACGAGTTTCCAGGGCCCCGACGGGGTAGATCAGCGGTATTGGTTCGTGCGCCTGCCACCTCGACTGAGGATACCATCTTGTATGTAACCTCATTTGAGGTAGCATTGATCTAGGTCTATATGTCTTCCATTCACCAACCGCTCCCCACGACCACCTCGGCGTTGCTCCCGAGAACGGCGGGCCTACTCGCGACCACCACGACCTTCTCCCCGGTAAGGCGGCCCTGTGTCTGAACGAGGCGTCGCCCCAAAGGTCCCCGACGGTCGCCGCCGGATCCTCGGCTTGATTCGATCGTTCACCTCACCACTGCTGCCTGACGACTACCTCGAGCTCGTCAACCCGCTGTGGTCGACCCGCGAGCTGCGAGGACGGATCGAACGGGTCGAGCGTGAGACCCCGAGCGCGGTCACAGTGCTGATCAAGCCGGGCTGGGAATGGCAGGGCCACCGGCCCGGCCAGTACCTGCGTCTCGGGATAGAGGTCGACGGAGTGCACCACTGGCGGGCCTACTCGCTGACCTCCGACCCACGACGGCCGGACGGCTGCATCTCGATCACGCCCAAGCTGGTGGAGGGCGGCAAGGTCTCGCCGTTCCTGTTCGGGCGGGTACGCCCGGGGACGATCGTGCGACTGGGTGGTGTGGAAGGCACCTTCGTGCTGCCCGACCCCCTGCCTCCCCAGCTCCTGTTCATCAGCGCCGGCAGCGGCATCACTCCGATCATGAGCATGCTACGCAGCATCGCCCACGAGGGACGGATCGAGGACGTGGTCCACATTCACTGCGCCCGTTCCGCGGACGGGGTCATCTTCGGCAACGAGCTGCACGAGCTGCACGCCCGCCACCCCGGCTATCGGCTGCACCTGCAGATCACGAGCGAGCAGGGTCGCGTGAGCGCCGACCAGCTCGAGCAGCTGTGCCCTGATTGGGCACAACGTGAGGCGTTCGTGTGCGGACCGGCCGGCTTGCTCGAGGCGATGAGCGAGCGCTGGGGAGAGGCAGGCGTGCAGGCACGGCTGCACGTCGAGCACTTCCAGCCCGACAGCGGCATCGGCGATGGTGAGCGTGGCGCTGGAGGCACTGTGCGCTTCTGCTCCAGCGACATCACCGCCTCAAGCGACGGGGAGCAGCCGATCCTCGAGGCAGGAGAGAAAGCCGGCGCCACGCTTCCCTTCGGCTGTCGGATGGGCATCTGCCACACCTGCGTCGGACGGCTGCGTGCTGGTCAGGTTCGCGATCTGCGCACCGGACGAGTCCACGGCCAGCCGGGGGAAATGCTGCGCACCTGCATAAACGCGCCTGAGGGCGCCGTCGAGATAGACCTCTGAATCGTCCACCAAGGAGACAGGCACATGTCAGCAATCCAGGCCGAGCGGCCCACCGCTTCCCCAAAGACGGCATCGGCTCCTCGCCAGTGGGACGAGATCGAGAGCCCACTGGCGCATCTCAGCGCTGCCCAGCTCGAGCAGCTGGGTCGCGAGTTCGACGCGCTCCATGACGAGGTGTTCGCGGAGCTCGGCGACCGCGACTCGCGCTACATCCGCGGCACGATCAAGCTGCACCGCCAGTTGGTGCTGGCCGCGCGAGCGATGCTGCTCGGCGCCCGCTACAAGCCGCTGTGGTTCGCCGGAACCGCCTCCCTGTCGGTGGCGAAGATCCTCGAGAACATGGAGATCGGCCACAACGTGATGCACGGCCAGTGGGACTGGATGAACGATCCCGACATCAACTCCAAGAACTGGGACTGGGACACGGCCTCGCCGGCCGACGCCTGGCGGCATTCGCACAACTACGAGCACCACACGTTCACCAACATTCGCGGCAAGGACCGCGATCTGGGCTATGAGATCATGCGCATCGACCCTCACCAACCCTGGCATCCGGTGTATTTGCTCCAGCCGCTCTACAACCTGCTGCTGATGGGGTTCTTCGAGTGGGGTGTGGCCCTGCACGATCTCAACTTCGACGCGATCAAATCCGGCGAGAAGTCGAAGGCCAAGGTGCTCGAGGAGCTCAAGGCGATCGGGGTCAAGGCGCGACGGCAGATTGTCAAGGATTACATCGCCTTTCCGCTGCTCTCCGCGGCCGCGGCCGTCCTTGTGGGGGCAGCCGGCAAAGGCTCGGTGAGCGCGACGGCCGGGTCGACGCCGACCATCAGGGCAACGCGAGCAGCCAGGTCAACGCTGGCGGCGGACTTCACGGCCAACATCGTCCGCAACGTGTGGGCCTACTCGATCATCTTCTGCGGGCACTTCCCCGATCAGACCTACACGTTCAGCGCCAAAGAGGTCGAGCACGAGACCCGTGGTGGCTGGTACGTGCGACAACTGCTCGGCTCCGCCAATATCGACGGCGGACCGCTGTTTCATCTGATGGCCGGCAACCTCAGCTTTCAGGTGGAGCACCACCTCTATCCGGACATGCCCTCCAGCCGCTATGCCGAGATCGCTCCGCGCGTGCGGGACATCTGCCAACGCTACGGCCTGCCCTACAACACGGGCCCGCTGCGCAAGCAGCTCGGCAGCGTGCACCGCACGATTCTGCGCCTGGCGCTTCCCGGCGGCAGGCCACGCCGCAAGCCCGGTCCCTACAGGCCGAGCTGACCGGCTCAGGAGGCGATCAGGCGTGTGCGCAGGTGGGCGCCAACCTTGCGCTTGACACGCTGAAGGGCGTTGTCGACCGTCTTGGTGTCGCATTCAAGCCGCTCGCCGACCTGCTCATAGGAGCAGCCATCGAGATACAGCGAGAGCACGCGGCTCTCGAGCTCGGATAGCGCGGTCGAGAGGCATCCCACGAGCGAGCGCAGCTCCTCAGAGGAGATGACGCGGTTGACCGGGTCGTTGACGCTGGGCCCGGCGATCGTCTGGTCGAGCGTCGGCACGTCCTCGCCTGAGGCCGCGGGGGTCGAGGAGAACGAGACGTACTGGTTCAGCGGGGTGTGCTTGTTGCGAGTTGCGGTCTTCACCGCAGTGATGATCTGGCGCGTGATGCACAGCTCGGCGAAGTTGCGAAAACTCGACTCGCGATCGGTGCGATAGTCGCGAATCGCCTTGTAGAGGCCGACAAGCCCCTCCTGGATCAGATCTTCCGAGTCGCCGCCGGCGAGGAAGTAGGAGGAGGCCTTCAGGCGCACGAAGCCGTGATAGCGACGTACGAGACGATCGTAGGCCATGCGATCCCCCTGCTTCGCGAGGGCGATCAAAAAGCCATCATCAACCTTAACTTCAGATTGAGTGTTATGGAAGGTTCGTGCCACGAGCAAATCCTTTCTTGGCCCTTTGCAGGCCAAAACGTGCTCAGTGGCGCACTCCTCCCCTGGCGCCAAAGCTATGAAGTCAACCTTAGGTTGAGCGTTATGCGCGGGAGCTTCGCACAGTTATGGAGCCTTGTCAAGACCGATTTCGCGGCCCTGCAAGATTCCGTACAGGAGAGCTGCCGCGGC
>Ga0210396_10006569_pt1 | contig 11133 bp, 11 predicted proteins | sample IncBWH17OmetaG_FD_155466 | JGI IMG/M metagenome (GOLD analysis project Ga0210396, IMG submission 155466) | Forest soil microbial communities from Barre Woods Harvard Forest LTER site, Petersham, Massachusetts, United States - Inc-BW-H-17-O ...
ACCGGCTCCGACGCCGCTTCGTCTTTCGATACGTCCTCAGCCATCTTCCCTGCCTGCCCCGGCCCGCCAAGCTAGCGGCGGTTGGGCGCCGGCTCAACCGCTCCGGTAGACGTAGGCCTAACATTATCCCATGGCTTTATTATCCATGGCTTTCGCGGGTCGTTTGAGATGCAATCGCCGCCATGAAGATCACGATCGTCGCGTTCGAAGGCTGCATGACGTCCGCCGTCTATGGCCAGGCGGACGCCTTTGCCATCGCCGCCTATATTTCCAATCGCCGGGGCGATGCGAGCTGGTCGGGACACGAGGTGCGGATCGCGACACCGGACGGCAAGCCCGTAGGCGGCTATGGCGGCCACACGATCGCGCCCCATTGCGCGCTGGCGGAAGCAAAAGACAGCGATGTCATCCTGATCCCGCCGATCTTCAACGACATCGAAGCGACCCTGGCGCTGGAGGTCGGCCTGCTCGGCTGGCTCCGGTCATTTCCGAAAGACAGGGCGTTGTTGGCGTCGACTTGCACCGGTGCATTTTTTCTTGCCGAGGCGGGAATACTCGACGGCCGGCGCGTCACCACCAACCCGGCCTTTAGCGCCCTGTTCCAGCAGCGCTACCCGGCGGTAACGCTCGCGCTCGACGAGCGTATCATCGACGATAGCCGGGTGATCTGCGCCGGCGCGACCACGGCCTATCTCAACCTGGCGATCCATGTGATCGATCGCCTCGCCGGACACGACCTCGCGGTCGCGACGGCCAAGGCGCTCTCGATGGACCGTCATCCGGAATCGCAGCGTCCCTATTTCCTGTTCATCGCGCGCAAGGATCACGGCGACGACAAGGTGCTGCAATTGCAGCTTTGGATCGAAACCCATCACGGCCGGCCGATCGGGATGGACGACATGGTCGCTGCCGCCGGCATGAGCGTGCGTAACCTCAACCGGCGCTTCCTCGCGGCGACCGGCTTCTCGCCCCGCCAGTATCTGCGCAGGGTCCGCATCGAGGCCGCCAAGCGCCTTTTGGAGGCACCGAACGTCGCCGTCGACCGCATCGCCGAGCAGGTCGGCTATCGCGATCCCCGCGCCTTCATCCGTGCCTTCGGCGTGGTCGCGGGAATTTCGCCCGGCCTATACCGGCAGAAATTCAGGAAAGGCTGAAATGGCCGAAACGGCAAGCTAAACGGCCGACCCGGCCATGGCCGATGACGCATCGCTGGCAGAGATTGCCGGCCTTGCCATGGAGCCGACAATGCCCGCCATCCTCTGCGAACGTTCCGGACATCTCGTGCACGTCACGCTCAACCGCGCCGAACATGGCAATCGAATCTCGATGGAGATGTTTCGCACGCTCGGCGAAGAGTTCTCCGCGCTTGACGCCAATCCAGCCATCCGCTGCATCCTGCTCACCGCCAATGGCGCGGACTTCTCGCTCGGCGTCGACGTGCCGGATGTGCTGCCGTCATGGGCCTCGGGCAACAGCCCGTTCGAGGAGCATCACGTCAACCCGTTCGGCACCACCGGCCCGAAACGCCGCAAGCCCCTCGTCATTGTCGTCCAGGGTCAATGCTTCAATGCCGGGCTGGAGCTCGCGCTCGCCGCGGATATCGTCATCGCCGCCGACAATGCCCGCTTCGCCTTCCATGAAATCCATTTCGGCGTGTATCCCTATGGTGGCGGGCTGTTCCGGATGATCCGAGCCGCGGGCTGGAACGCCGCCATGCACTATTCGCTGACGGGCGCCGAATTCAGTGCGGCCGAGGCACTGCGCATGAATATCGTCGCGCAAGTCTGTCCGCTTGCCGAGACGAAAGCGGCGGGGGTGGCGCTGGCGACCGCCATCAGCAACAAGGCGCCACTTGCCGTCCAGGCAGCGCTCGCGCAGGCGCAGACCTGGGCCGACCGAGGCGAAGCGGCGGCGCTGAGCCATTCGGTGCCCGACATCGTTCGCCTCCTGAACTCGCGCGACGCCAGCGAAGCGATGCGGGCGGCCGCGGAGGGCCGAGTGCCCGTCTTTTCAGGAGAGTGACGAAGGGCCCTTTGTCATGTACGCCGCAAGCCGCTCACGGTCTTCCGCCGACATGGTCAGGCCGAGCTTGGTCCGCCGCCACAATATATCGTCCGGGAAGCGCGCCCATTCCTTCGACATGAGGTAGCGGACTTCGGCTTCGGTCAGTTCCGCGCCAAAGCTCGCGCCGAGATCGGCCCGGCTTTTGGCCTCGCCCAGAATTTCGGCGACGCGCTTGCCATAGGCGCCGACCAACCGCTGCGCCTGCGCTTCGGTCAAAAACCGCCAACGGTCGCGCACCTCCACGACCTCCCAGTCGAAGCGATCCCAGGCGAAATCGCCGCCGGGGAGCGGCGCATTCGCCGTCCAGCGCGGCGACATCGGATAATGCGGGGTCAGCTTCGACACCGCCCGCTCCGCCCGCAGCCGCGCGGTCGTGAAATCGCCGCCGAACAGAGTGAGCAGCTGGGGCTTGCCGCGGCGATCATCGAACATCATCGATCCGTCGCCGGTCGCGATACGGCCGCCGCGATCGGGCACCAGGTTGACGCCGGAGACGCTGCGGACCACGTCGGCGGGCTCGACCCGCTCGCGGAAATAGAGGTTGGCCGCTTCGCAGAGATAGGACACATCGGATGCGCCGACCGCCACGATTGCGGGATCGCCGGTAAAGGCGTGGGTGATGCTGCCGATCAGCGTGAAGTCGCGCTCATAGGGGCTCGCGAAGATCAGCCGGCCGTCGGTGTTCTGGAACACATAGACATTCTCGGAATCAAACAGGCGGCGAACCACGATCTGGCCGATCTGGACGGCGGCAAGCTTTGGAAATGGCATGCGCAGGATGGTGTCTGCCACGATGCTGGTCCAGCCGCCGGAGGTGTTGGCCAGCGCGCGGGCCGTGATCACCTGGCGGTGGCCGCGGTCGATGACCGCGAGCCGCCAGACCTTGTCGCGATCGGCGCGGACGCAGCGCGCGCCGGTGCGGATCACGGTGCCGCGCTCGGCGGCATCAAGCGCGGTCAGCACCACCAGGCGGGCGTCGTCGACGACGCAGTCGGAAAATTCGAAGGCGGTGCCGAACGGCCGCTTCAGGGCATCGCCGACCGGGTGATGGGTCACGTCGATGGTTTCCGGGGGCGGCAGGCGACTGCGCGCGATCAGGCGCTCGTAGAGCCAGAGCATGGAGCGCAGCAGCGGGCGCTCCTCGGTATGCCCCGGCAGCGCAAACCGCATCGGACGCACCACATGCGGCGCGATTTTCAGCCAGACGTCACGCTCGGCAAGCTGGGTGCGGACGCGCGGAAAGCCGCGGCGTTCCAGCACCGAAAGATCGCCATGGATCAGCCGCGAAGTTGCCGACGATGCGGCGCCGCCAAGATCGCCCTGCTCCAGCAGCAACACGCGTAGCCCGCGTCCGGCGGCGTCGCGCGCCACGCTGACACCGTTTATCCCGCCACCGATGATCGCCAGATCGTAGTCTGCCATGCACGCCAGTCTAGTACGCCGAACCGAGGTCCGTATTCACTAGCCTGTCTTGCGCGTTGGCTCCATGACATTGCCGCCACTACGGCCGACCAGCGTGGCGTATTGCCCGATCGGCAGCGGCTTGCCGAGCAGATAGCCCTGCACGGCATCGCAGCCCTCGTCGGCGAGGAAGGAGAGCTGCTCGAGGGTCTCGACGCCCTCGGCCACCAGCGACATGCCAAGGCCGTGGCCGAGGTCGATGACGGCCGAGATGATCGCCGCCGATTGCGGATTGCGGCCGAGATTGATGACGAAAGCGCGGTCGACCTTGATCTTGTCGAACGGGAACGCCTGCAGATAGCTCAGCGAGGAATAGCCGCTGCCGAAATCGTCCATGGAGATGCGCACGCCAAGCGCCTTCAGCCGGCGCAGTAGCGCGAGACCCCGGTCGAAATCCTCGATCAGCACGCCCTCGGTGATTTCGAGCTCGAGCCGGCCGGGCGACAGTCCCGTCTCCAGCAGGATCGAGTGCACGAGACTGACAAGGTCGCCGTGCACGAACTGCGCCGGCGACAGGTTGACCGCGATCTGCAACGGCTTGGGCCAGGAGGCGGCCTCGCGGCAGGCCTCGCGCAGGATCCACTCGCCCATCGCGACGATCAGGCCGCTCTCCTCGGCGAGCGGTATGAACTCGCTCGGCGGCACGAAGCCGCGCACCGGATGCAGCCAGCGCGCCAGCGCTTCGAAGCCGATGATCTCGCTGTCCTCGACGGTAGCACCCGAGGTTGCCTGCGGCTGGAAGTACAGCGAAAGCTCGCCGTTGCGGATGGCCGCCGAGAGGTCCTGATGCAGCACGCGGCGGTCGCGGATCTGCTGGTCCATCTCGGGCTCGTAGACGCCGATCGTGCCGCGCGACTTCTGCTTGGCGCGGAACAGCGCGGCGCTGGCATTGGCAAGCAGCGAAGCAGCCTCGGCGCCGTTGTGCGGGAATATCGAGATGCCGGTGGTCAGCCCCGTGCGGACCGACTTGCCGTCGATCTGGAACTCGTTGGAGATTGCCTCGGCCAGTTGCTCGGCCAGTGCCCGGCCGGCAGCCGGCTGCTTGCCGTCGATGATCAGGCCGAATTCGTCGCCGGAAAGCCGCGCCACGACGCCGCCGCGCGCAGCGGCCTGGATGCGGTGCGCCACCTCGACCAGCAGCTTGTCGCCAGTGGCGTGGCCGAACACGTCGTTGACTTCCTTCAGCCCGTCGAGGTCGACCGAGAGCACGGCGAACTCCTCGCCGGTGCCGGCGCAGGCCTCGATCATCTGCGTCAGCGCCTGCAGGAAGGCGGCGCGGTTCGGCAGATCGGTGAGGCCGTCGTGATAGGCCATATGCGCCATCCGCGACTCGGTCTGGCGGCGGTCAGTGACGTCCTCATGCGTCTTGATCAGGTAGGTCGGCTCACCGCTCTCATCGAGCACGGTCATGCGGCGGGTCAGGAACAAGCGCAGGCCGTCCTTGGTCGAGATCGGGTGCTCCTCGGTGAGCAGGTCGCGTTTCTTGATCGCCGCCTCGTCGCGGGCGATGATCAGCTTGGCCTCGCGCGGGTGGAAGATGTCGGCCGCGGTAAGCCCGGTCACCTCCTCGCGGCGGCGGCCGAGGATCCCCTCGGCGCTGCGGTTGGCGAGCAGATACTGGCCGTCGCTGACGCGCTCGACGATCAACGACACCGGAATGTTGTCGACCACGAGCTCGAGGAATTTCTTGGTGCTCTCGAGTTCCTGCGACAGCGAGCGGCGGTCGGTCACGTCGTCGAACATCGCGATCAGGAACACCGGCTGGTTCTTCTCGTCGCGCGCGAGCACGCGATTGGAGGAGAGCACGCGCTTCTCCTCGCCGCGCTCGACCACGAGCTCGCTGCGATACTGCCCATCCTTGGATTCCACGGCGGCGCGGTCGGCCGCCTCGATGCCGGCCGCGGTGTCGGGGCGGAAGATTTCATCGGCGCGCCTGCCGACGATATGGTCACGCGAGAACCGCGAGAAGCGCTCGAAGGCGCGGTTGGCGAAAATGTAGCGACCGTCCTCGATGTTCTTCGCGGCCACGCAGACCGGAACGTTGTCGAGCACCGATTCCAGGAACTGCTTGGTCGAGGCAAGCTCGCGCGACAGATTGCGCTGGCCGGTGCAATCCTCGTGGGTTGCGATCGAGCCGCCATTGGGCAGCGGGAAATAGCGGACCTGGACCGACTTGCCGCTCGGCAGCTCGGTGATCAGTCCCTCGGGCAGTCCGGCCTGCTCATAGAAATCATCAACACCGCGGTCGAGAACGCCGCGCCCACGCCGCAGTTCGAGGAGTTGCGGCCCGGTCATATTGGGCAGGAAGTCGGCACGCGAGAGGCCATAGATTTCGAGGTAGCGGTCGTTGCAGAACACGATCCGCTGGTGGCGGTCGGTCATGACCACGCCCTGGCTGAGATTGTTCAGCGCCGAGCTGACGAAGGCAGTCCGCCGCGCCAGCGAGCGCTTGAAGCGCTGCATCGCCGTGTAGATCCAGAGCGCGACCGCGGCGATGAAAGCACAGACGACAACGGCCGCGATCAGGGATTCCCAGAGCACGTTGGGATCGAGCGAAGCGACATAGCCGACGGAGGCGAATCCGCCCGAAGCGGCCCGGGCCGGCGCCGAAGCAAAGGCGATGGCTGCCGCGCACAGCAGAGCGCGAGCAGGAATCACATCCTTGCTGCCTGCCTGCCAATTCTTGCCAGCCATCAGTCACCCGCGCGGATTTCAGCGCCGGAGTGTCTGGCTTGACGGGTTTGGATCGGGTAAACGCGTACTCGCCTACCTCGATAAACTGTCTTAAATTACGGCAAATGCCCTGACGTGATTAATGCTTCTCTAACGGGCAATGCTTCTCTAACTGGAACGGGCCGGCAGGCATTCCAAAGAAGGCATTGGCTTGACCCCAATGCTTCCTTAACAACGGGGCTTCCTTAACAAGGGGCTAACCAGCCAACGCGGCGGCACCCTGCCCTCGCGCCAATCGTCGGACCGAAATCACAAGAAAAATGGACAAGGTTGAGTGCGTCGTTATCGGGGCGGGCGTGGTTGGATTGGCCATCGCGCGGCGCCTCGCTTTGGCCGGCCGCGAAGTGATCGTGCTGGAAGCGGCCGAGGGCATCGGCACCGTGACTTCCTCGCGCAACAGCGAGGTGATCCACGCCGGCATCTATTACAAGGCGGGCAGCCTGATGGCGCGGTTCTGCGTCAATGGCAAACGTGCGCTTTACGAATATTGCGCGAGCCACGGCATCCCGCACAAGAATTGCGGCAAGCTGATCGTCGCCACCACGCCGAAAGAGACCGAGAAACTGCAATCGATCCGCGCGCATGCGCAAGCGAATGGCGTGCTCGACATGCAAGTGCTTTCGGGCGAAGCGGCACGCGCGCTCGAGCCGGCGCTCAATTGCGACGCGGCGCTGCTGTCGCCCTCGACCGGCATCATCGACAGCCATTCCTACATGCTGGCGCTGCGCGGCGACGCCGAAGCGCACGGCGCGGCCTTTGCCTTCCACACGCCCCTCCTGCACGCCAAAGCGCGCGCCGGGAAGATCGAGCTCGAGGCCGGCGGCGAGGCGCCGATGACGCTCGAATGCGATCTCCTCATCAATGCCGCCGGCCTCGACGCGCCGGCGACCGCGCGCCAGATCGAGGGCATGCCGGCGGACAAGATCCCGCAGGCCTATCTCGCCAAGGGCAATTATTTCAGTTGCAGCGCGCGGGCGCCGTTCTCGCGCCTGATCTATCCGGTGCCCGAACCCGGCGGGCTCGGCGTTCACCTCACCCTCGACATGGCGGGACAAGCGCGCTTCGGTCCTGACGTCGAATGGGTCGACCATATCGACTACGCGGTCGATCCGGCGCGCGCCGAGCGCTTCTATCCGGCGATCCGCAAATACTGGCCGACGCTGCCCGATGGCGCGCTGATGCCGAGCTATTCGGGCATGCGGCCCAAGATCGTGCCGCCGGCGATTGCGTCACAGGATTTCGTGATCCAGGGGCCGCGCGAGCATGGCGTCGACGGGCTGATCAACCTGTTCGGAATCGAGTCGCCCGGGCTCACGTCGTCGCTCGCCATCGCCGACTACGTCGGCGAAGTCGCCGGCATATGAAGTTGCACGCATATGAAGTTACAGGGAAATAGCAGCGTGTGGCGCGATTTCGCGCGTTGCTACTGAGGGCGGAGCACCGTCGATCCCGCGATGAGCGCAATCGCGCTCAGGCGGGAATGACAATGATGCTGGGGAAGCTTTGCTAGTGCAGTGTTTCTTCGGCGGAGTGCCTTAAACGCTCGATCTGGTCCTTGACCATCAGTTTCCGTCGTTTCAATTCGGCTATTCGCAGGTCGTCTGTTGAAAGGTGGATGAGCGCTTCGTGTAATTCGTTTTCGAGGCTCTTGTGTTTCCGTTCCAGTTCAACGAGATGTGCCTGTAGGGCCATTCGAAACCTCCTTGGTTAAGTCAAAACCTCAGATTCGACACGGACAAATGAGTGTACACCTCGGACCGAATCTGTCGATGGCTAAGCGAATCGTCCGCGTCAATTTTTTGACGGATATATGTAAGGAAAGGTGAGCAAGGAACCTGTGAACTTTTTTGTTGGTTGCGTCGCAACTTCAATGGGGTTGGCAGAGGCCTGCCAATGGTTTTGGCAGTTGCGCGTCGCGCGGTCGGGCGCGATATTTCCCACAGGGTTTCCACAACCTTTCGCAACCTCATCGCGTTTTTCGGCTAAGTTGCATCATGACTGACGAAGATGAGCGCGAGCTGCACGCTGAGCTGGCCCGGCTGCAGCAAGAGCACCGCGACCTCGATGCGGCGATCGATGCACTGCATCAATCGCCGGCTCCCGACTTGCTGCGGTTGCAGCGATTGAAGAAGCGCAAACTGCAACTGCGCGACCGCATCGCCTTCATCGAAGACCAGATTACCCCCGACATCATTGCCTGACCCAAGCTGGCGTCCGCGTTGAAAGCGCACGCTTCAGCCAAAAAAATCGGCTTGACTCCAATAGAACAAAAGAAGAACATAACGCTCAACCTCACCGACAGATTTCGACCGACCAGGAGCGTTCACCATGCCCGACGTCATGTCCGCCACACCGTCCGCGTTCGACAACAGCCATTACGAAAAGGCCTGCGACCAGGCCATCGCGATGTGCGACGGCAATCTGCGCAGCACGATCAAGGCGCTGATCATGGCCAACGAATTCCTGGAAGCCGAACTGATGGAATTGCAGGCGGCGATCTCCTCAGGCTGCGCGCCGCTCAGGTCGCAGCCGACCGAGAACGCGGCCTGATGGAGCAGAGCCTCTAACGGAGCAGATTCTCTAACGGAGCAGAGTCTTAACGGAGCAGAGTGATGGCCGACCTCACCTATTATGTCGCATTGCCTTTCCTGCAGGATGACGCCGGCAGCTTGATCCCCGGCGCGGCGGAGGAATGCCAGAGCCCGACGACGGCGCTGCGCCGCGCCGAGATATTGTCGCGCACGCCCGGTCATATCGGCGCGGTGGCGTTCAGCCGTAGCGGCGATCCGATGGCGGGCGAATTCGGCGATGCCAAGCTGCTGAAGAAGTTCGGCGATGTGCCGGAGGATCTGAGCGAGCTTTGATTTCCCCGTCATTGCGAGGAGCGAAAGCGACGACGTGTCCGCCGAAGCTCAAAGAGCGAAGGCGGAAGCAATCCAGCTTTCCGCTTGGTCCTAATTTATGGATTGCTTCCGCCTTCGCTCGCAATGACGACGTTACTGGTCTCGTGGCGGCGCTGCGCCTTGCGCACATACATGGCGCTGTCGGCTTCCTCCAGCGCCCGGCTCGCTTCGGAATGCGGCGACAGGATCGCAGTCCCTGCGGACGCGCCCGCGGTGATGTTGCGGCCTTCGAACACGAAGGTGAGCCGGTCGATTTCAGCCTCCAGCAGGGCGGCCTTGGCCCGCGCATCGGTCTCGCTCAGATTCCACAGCAGCAGGGCAAATTCATCGCCGCCGAGCCGCCCCACCACGTCGGATGCGCGCACCTGGCGCGTCAGCACCTCCGCAATCGCCTTCAGCACCTCATCGCCGGCGGCATGGCCAAACGCATCGTTAATCGGCTTCAGCCGATCAACGTCGAGCAGGATCAAGGCCCCACTCGCCTGGTAACGCTTGATATAGGCGATCGCGCGCGTCAGCTCGTGCTCAAAGCCGCGGCGGTTCGGGATACCGAGCAGGAAATCGGTATCGGCCGAGGCCTGCAGCTCCTCGATGCGCTTTTGCGCGGCTTTGAGTTCCGCCCGGAGCTTGCGGATGGTGGCCTTGTCGCCGGCCGCGGGCTTCTGGGGCCGGGCGGCGCCGCCCCTGCGGCGTCCTAAAACCGCCTTTGCGGGCGTCCGGCCTCTGTTTTTCGTGGGCATCAGTGCTTAGGCCTGCTTATGAAGGCTTGCCGGGATTTACCAAGACAGGATAGTGCATTCCCGTTCCCTTACCACGCCTTGCCGACCCTGGGTCCGACCCGATAAACCGGCCCTTCTTTTTGGATTCCTGAGAGCAACATGCCTGCCACCGTCGCCATCATCATGGGAAGCCAGTCCGATTGGGAGACCATGCGGCATGCCGCTGAAACTCTCAAAGACCTCGGGATCGCCTTCGAGGAACGGATCGTCTCGGCCCACAGGACGCCCGACCGCCTGTACGCTTTCGCCAAGGGCGCCAAGGCGGCCGGCTTCAAGGTCATCATCGCCGGCGCCGGCGGTGCCGCGCACCTGCCGGGCATGACGGCCTCGCTGACGGAACTGCCGGTATTCGGCGTGCCGGTCGAGTCCAAGGCCCTGTCGGGGGTCGATTCGCTCTACTCCATCGTACAGATGCCAGCGGGCGTGCCGGTCGGCACGCTGGCGATCGGCAAGGCGGGGGCGATCAACGCCGCGCTGCTTGCCGCCAGCGTGCTCGCGCTCTCCGATAAAGCGCTGGCAGTAAAGCTTGCCGCCTGGCGCAAGAAACATACGGACGCGGTCGCCGAACGCCCGGAGGGCTCGGCGTGACCGACTCCAGTCCGGTGAAGCTGAAGCCCGGCGACACCATCGGTATTCTGGGCGGCGGACAATTAGGTCGCATGCTGGCCATGGCGGCCGCACGGCTCGGCCTACGCTGCCAGATCTTTTCGCCGGACCCGGAATCGCCGGCCTTCGACGTCGTGCTGAACGCGACCTGCGCCGAATATGCCGATGTCGAGGCGCTGGAGCTGTTCGCGAACGACGTCGACGTCATCACTTACGAGTTCGAGAACGTGCCGGCCTCCGCCGCCATGGTGCTGTCCTCGCGCCGCCCGGTGCTGCCGGACCGCAAGATTCTCGAGACCACGCAGGACCGCCTCGCGGAGAAGGATTTTATCACCAAACTCGGCATCGGCACCGCCGATTACGCCGATGTGTCGAACGCGTCGGCCTTGCGCGAAGCGATCGCGCGGATCGGCTTGCCGGCCGTGATCAAGACCCGTCGCTTCGGCTATGACGGCAAGGGCCAGGCGATGATCCGCCAGGGCGACGATCTCGGGCGGATCTGGACCGAGCTCGGCACCAAATCGGCGATCCTGGAATCCTTCGTTCCGTTCGAGCGCGAGATCTCGGTGATCGCCGCGCGCTCCGCC
>Ga0210396_10006570_pt1 | contig 11132 bp, 5 predicted proteins | sample IncBWH17OmetaG_FD_155466 | JGI IMG/M metagenome (GOLD analysis project Ga0210396, IMG submission 155466) | Forest soil microbial communities from Barre Woods Harvard Forest LTER site, Petersham, Massachusetts, United States - Inc-BW-H-17-O ...
GGGCGATGCTCGTCTCTGCGCGGTCGTGATCGATTGTGATGAGGACACGGGTAAGGCCCGTACCATCGAACGCCTCATGCTGTCGTAGCCCATGCTTGCGATCGCAGAGAATGCAAGGCCGGCGTAAGCCCCCGTTCTAACCCAGATGAGTTATCCGGGCACACCCACAGCCGTTGAATCCGAAGGTACTAGGTCCTCTTGGCCTGTGCCCTTCCTGGGGAAAGCACGCTAGAATCACGATACATGCGGCGAACAGCCTTGATCATGGCGGCGGGACTTTTAGCGGCGAGCCTTGCCACGCCTGCATTTGCCACGGGAGACGGCGCGTCGGCCGCTCCACCAGTTTCGTGCGGAAATGGGATTCCGGGCGGAGTGAACTGCATCGCTTCGAAAAAAGAACTCAAGGAAGCACGGAACGCCTTCCGCGAGGGTGTGAAGCTGCAAGATCAAAGGCAACTGGAGAAAGCCTTCGCGAAGTTCGACACGGCATCTCGTCTGGCCCCACAGGATGTGCAGTTCCTGACCGCGCGCGAAGTAGTGAAAGCACAACTGGTGTTCGATCACGTCCAGCACGGCAACATATTGATGTTGGGAGATGCGCGTGCCCGGGCGGCAGCAGAGTTTAGTGCGGCTCTTGATCTCGACCCGGAGAACCAGTTCGCTCGGGAACGACTCGCCGAGGCGACCCGCCAGGCGGCGCCGACTCTGCCGCGAGCCTTACCCATCCGAATCGCGGATTCCGGCGAAATCCATCTCGAACCCAAAGAAGGCCGGGCAACCTTCCATTACAGCGGGGAAGTTCGCGGCCTGTTCGCCGAGTTGGCGGCGGCATATGGAGTAACCGCGCAGTTTGACGATTCGGTGCAGGCCCGGCAGGTTCGGTTCAACGTCGATGACGTGGACTTTTTCACGGCGTTGAAGCTAGTGTGCCAAGTGAGCAAGACAATGTGGGCGGCACTCGACTCTCACCAGATGCTGATCGCCGCCGAAAATGCCGAGAATCACAAGCAATTTGACCGCATGTCGCTGCGGACTTTCATTCTGCCGCCCCACTCCACACCGCAGGAGTCAACGGACCTGGTAAACACGATGCGGAGCATGTTCGACCTGAAGTTTGTCAGCTCAGGACAGTCCTCGGACACGGTGGAAGTGCGCGGGCCGCAGCCCATGCTGGACGCGTGTTCCAAGCTGATGGAACAGCTCAGCAACGAACGGCCGCAGGTGATGCTCGATATTCAGGTGTATCAGATCAACCACCAACTTACGCGCAATATTGGAGTGCACATTCCCAACACCTTCAACTTGTACAACATTCCAGCGGCCGCGCTGGCCGGCCTTGGTGGGGCCAGTATTACGAATCTGATCAACCAGTTGATCGCATCAGGTGGGATTAATCAGGTGGGAAGCACGGCTCTGTCAGGACTTTTGGCGCAACTGGGGGGACAGGGCAATTCCATCTTCAGCCAGCCGCTGGCTACGTTCGGCGGCGGCCTCACGTTTATGGGACTGAGTCTCGACCAATTGTCCGCGGCACTGTCCGTGAACGAATCGTGGGTGAGCAGCCTGGAAAACATGAGCATGCGCGCCAGTCAGGGCAACGATGCTACATTCCATCTGGGGGAAAAGTATCCGATTTTGAATGCGAGCTACGCCCCGATCTACAATTCGCCGGCAATTTCCGCGGTTTTAGGCAATCAGACTTATGTTCCGCCCTTCCCTTCTGTCAGCTACGAAGATCTGGGATTGAACCTGAAGGCTAAGCCGACGGTGCACAGCGATGGGTCGGTCAGCTTGCAGCTCGAACTGGAAGTACGTTCGCTCACCGGGCAATCGAGTAACGGAGTTCCGGTCATCTCGAACCGCGAATACAAGGGAAGCATCAACCTCAAAGATGGCGAACCGGCGGTGGTCGCCGGCCAGGTCTCACAGACCGACACGCTCTCCATGAGCGGAATCCCGGGACTCGGATTCTTGCCGGGATTGAATCAGGCGATGGTGACCAACACGAAGGAATCGGACTACGACGAACTCATGATCGTCATCACGCCGCATGTATTGGCCAACATTGACCGGAGCGCCAGAGAAATTTGGATCAGCCAAAAGTAGGTTCGGGGCTTTCCGCACTCCCACTGCTGGCTTCCGCCCCATACTTGCAAACCCTCCGATCGCTCTCGCGGGGTGAGTCGTTCCGGAAGCCGCGGGCCGGAAGCCGAATGCAGATCTATTTTCCTTGTTTCGCGGCAAAATCCACCAGAGCCTTGTACACATCGGACATGCGCGGATCCAGGCTGCCGATTTTGCGTCCGTTAATGAAAAGTGTGGGGGTTCCGGTGACGTCGACGGACTTGCCCAAAGCGATCGAGGCATCGACATGAGCTTTGGTCTCGGGCTTGACGGCGCAAGCTGCAATCTCGGAGCCCTTGACACCAGCACCGTCAGCGAGGGCAGTTAGCTTTTCGTCAGCATTTTCGGCAGTGATGTCGGACTGAGTCTCGTAGGCCTTGGCAACAAACTTCCAGAAGGCATCGTTGGAAGCACGACCCACGCAGTCGGCATAAGCCGCGCCTTTCGCCGCCCAGTTGTGCATCTCGAGCGGAAAGTTCTCAAACACGAAGCGGGCAGTCGGCTCGGCGGCCACGAGCGCTTCAATCGTCGGCTGCGCGGCCTTGCAGGCGGGACACTGCAAATCGCCGAATTCGACGATGGTGACGGCCGCATCCTTCGGTCCGCGTGCAGGGCCGGTGATTCCCTTCTCCAGCTTTTGTTTTGCCGGATCGAACGGGTGGGCCCCGAAGGGAATGATCTCGCCGACGAGAGCATGCTGGCCATCTTGGGCGACATAGAACTTCGTCAACTGCTGGCCTTGCGGGCTCGCGAGCACAACGGTGACCTCAGCCAATTCGGGAATGGGAGAAGGCCGGATGCCGGAGATTTTCCAAGTGAGATCGGTTTGATAGCCGAATTGTTGGTGCAGAAAGGAATCAACAGTAGCTTCCGATGGAAGGTCCGCAGTCGCGTGCGTTCCGAGCTGTGTGGCTGGCTTGGTGGGAGCAGGAGCTGACGCCGGTTTGGTTTGAGCCGCGGCCAAACTGCCGGCCAACACAAGAATAAAGACCGAGTTCAAGAGACTGCGCATTGGTTCCTTTCGAGTTAGCTGTGGCTTTAGGAAAGCGATCTATCAGGATACTTGAAAACGGTGTTTCAAGCCTCGGACTTGGCGGCGATCGGAAGACGGCGTCCGTAACCAAAGGCTTTCGGAGAAATCTTCAGACCGGGCGCAGCCTGTTGCCGTTTGTACTCGGCGCGATCGACCATGCGGATGACGCGCTTCACGACCTCGATGTCGAACCCGTGATCCCCTGCAATTTGCTGGGCGGGATGGGAATCTTCGACGTAGTCCTCCAGCACCGCATCCAGAACTTCGTAGGGTGGCAGCGAGTCGCTGTCTTTCTGGTCGGGGCGCAACTCCGCGGAAGGCGGCTTCTCCAGCGTGGCCTGTGGAATGACAGGGCGCCGTGAATTCACATATTCACTGAGACGATACACCAGCGTTTTCGGCACGTCGGAAATGACCGCGAGGCCGCCCACCATGTCGCCATAAAGAGTGCAGTAGCCCACGCCCAATTCGCTCTTATTGCCGGTGGAGAGCACGATCGCGCCGAACTTATTCGATAGAGCCATCAGCATCGTACCGCGTGCGCGGGATTGAATGTTTTCCTCGGTCACGTCTTCTTTTTGTCCGGCGAACACATCTTGCAGCGTCTTGCGGTAAGCCTCATAGGCAGGATTGATGGAGAGCAACTCGAAACGGATCCCCAGATTCTTCGCCAGCAAGCGGGCATCGTCGATGGAACCCTGTGACGAGTAGGGGCCGGGCATACCGACTCCGATCACGTTTTCTGGGCCAATGGCATCGGCAGCGACAACTGCCGTGAGAGCGGAATCGATGCCGCCGCTGAGCCCGATGATCGCCTTGCGAAATCCGCACTTCTGCATATAGTCGCGCGTGCCCAGAACGAGCGCCGAATAGACGCTGGCTTCCTCACCGGCCATCTGCTCGTGCATTTCGCCGGACAAGGTTTGCGAATCGAAGAAGATAAGGTCTTCTTCGAACGACCGTCCCTGTGCAATGATTTGCCCTTCCCGATTCAGCACCAGGCTGGAGCCGTCGAATACAAGGCTGTCGTTGCCGCCAACCTGATTGACCAGCACGACGGGGACCTTGTGCTGGCGGGCAATGCTGGCCAGCATGTCGCGGCGAAGTTCGCGCTTGCCGATCCAGAAAGGAGACGCGGAGATATTCAGCACGAAGTTCCCGCCGGCATGAATCAAGGACTCTACGGGGTCGACCGTGTACAGTTGCTTGCGCCAGAAGCGCTTGTCGTTCCACGCATCCTCGCAGATGGTTAGCGCCATGCGATTGCCGCAAAACGAAAACAGGTCCTGACTCTTGGCTGGAGCAAAATTGCGCATCTCGTCGAAGACGTCGTAAGTGGGCAGCAACATTTTCGACTGGATGAAGGCGACCTTGCCATCCATGAGCAGGGCGGCGGAATTCATGACGGCCTTGCCCGTGTCGGAGTGAGCCGGGGTGACCAGACCGCAGATCACGGCGATTCCTTGGGTCTCGGCGGCGATCCGCTCGACGGTTTCACGATTTCGCGCCACGAAAGAGGTGCGCTCCACCAGGTCGCGAGGAGGATAGCCGCACACGGACAACTCCGGGAACAGAATCAGGCCGGCGCCGGACACTTGGGCGCGGCGGGAGAACTCGATGATCTTCCGAGAGTTGCCGGAGAAGTCTCCAACCGTGGGATTGATTTGACCGAGCGCAATCTTCACTCTTTTAGTGTAAAGCCGCGGACGATAAGCGCCTAGTTTCGCCTCATATTCGCCTATACAAAGGGACAGTTCAAATCGGGATACGCCGAAATTAAGTCGCTAGAATCACGCAAAAAGGCGTAACATTAACGATTTGGCAGTCACTTTAGTATGAGGAGCCATGATGCCCCTGCAAGGAAGTCCCCTGCTAACTCGATTTTTCACCTTCACCACAATCATCATAACTTTTTCTCTCTCGGTTTCATTCGCGCAATCCGCGGGCAATCACCCCTGGTCGAATTCCAGCCTCTCTCCCGACGAGCGCGCCTCGATGGTGGTTAAAGAGATGACTATCGACGAGAAGATCAACATGCTGCACGGGACCGGCATGCAAGGGCTCAGTCCCATGAGCCCCCTAGCCGTGTCGTCGAACGGAGGCGCGGGCTACGTTCCTGGTATTCCACGCCTAGGAATTCCGGCCATCCAGATGTCAGACGCGGCTTATGGAGTCCGGAGCAGCGGCGAGAATGGTCGCTATTCGACTGCTCTGCCCTCTGACTTGGCTGGAGCGGCGAGTTGGGATCTCGATGCAGCATATGAGTACGGAGCGCTGATTGGCCGTGAGTTGCGCGCACAGGGCTTTAACATGACTCTGGGGGGCGGCACGAATCTCACCCGGGAGCCGCGGAATGGACGCACCTTTGAATATTTGGGTGAGGATCCCGTGCTGGCGGGAAAGATGGTGGGATCGGTGATGAAGGGACTGCAGGCGCAGCACGTGCTTGGGGACATCAAGCACTACGCGCTCAACGATCAGGAGAGCGGTCGCAATGCCGTTAACATCACCATTGATAAACGGGCGGCGCGCGAGAGCGACCTGCTCGCATTTGAGATTGGACTGCAGGAATCTGACATCGCAGCCGTGATGTGCTCCTACAACCGCCTGGACGGCGTCTATGCCTGTGAGAATAAGTACCTACTCACCGACCTCCTGAAGAGAGACTGGAATTTCAAGGGATTCGTGCTCTCCGACTGGGGAGGGACGCATAGCACCGAAAAGGCTTCGGCGGCGGGACTGGATCACGAAGAGCCTGGCTGGATTTTCTACGGCGACGATTTCAAGAAGGCGGTGGAGTCGGGCAAAGTGCCGACGACGGAACTGGATGACCATGTGCATCGCATCCTGCGGGCGATGTTCGCGACGGGAGTGATCGATGATCCGCAGCAGAAAAGCGTAGTTGACGTGGCGGGGGGCTTCGAAGTGGCGCAAAAAATCGCCGAGCAAAGCACCGTGCTGTTGAAGAACGACCGCGGGCAACTTCCGCTCGATGCTTCGAAGATCCGCAGCATCGCTGTGATCGGTCCGCATGCGGATGTGGGAATGATTTCCGGCGGCGGCTCAGCGCAGGTCGATCCTCCGGGGGGAAACGCGATCATGCCTCCGGGCAAAGGACAGACACATTGGCTGGAGAAGATATGGTTTCCGACGTCGCCGCTGAAGGCGATTCGCGCGAAGGTTCCTGGGGCGACGGTTCAGTTTGCCTCCGGTTCCGACCCGGCTGCTGCCGCTGCCCTGGCCAAGTCTGCCGACGTAGCCATCGTCTTCGCCTACCAATGGGAGAGCGAGGGGATGGATCTGGACAGCCTCTCTCTACCCGAGCATCAGGATGAATTGATTGCGAAGGTCGCGGCGGCGAATCCGCACACGATCGTCGTCATCGAAAGCGGCACTGCCGTGACCATGCCATGGGCTGATCAGGTGAGCAGCATCCTTGAAGCATGGTATGCGGGCAGTCGGGGCGCGGACGCGGTGGCGAACGTCATTTTTGGAGACGTGAATCCGAGCGCTAAACTGCCGATGACGTTCCCTAAGAGCGAAGCGGACCTGCCACATCCAACACTAGTCAAACCGCCCAAGGTTACGGTGGACGCAGACCGGCAGGGTTGGAAACGGATCGCCGCAGGCTTGCCGGCGTTTCCGGTCACGTACGACGAAGGCGTCAAGGTCGGATACAAGTGGTATGACGCGGAAAATAAACCGGTGCTGTTCCCCTTCGGCTACGGCTTGTCCTACACGACGTATGCCTATTCGAATCTGAAGGTCACGCCGGGAAAGAATCCGCGGGTGACGTTTACCGTCACCAACACAGGCAACCGTGCGGGCGCAGAAGTAGCTGAGGTATACGCCTCGCTTCCGGCCACAGCGGCGGAACCTCCGAAACGGCTGGTGGGCTTCAGCAAGGTCAAACTCAACGGTGGAGAGAGTAAGGAAGTGACGGTCGATGTAGACCCGAAATATCTCTCCATCTTCAACGTTGAGCGCAACGCCTGGCAGTTACTCCCAGGAGAGTACGGATTCATGGTGGGAGGATCTTCGCAGAGTCTGCCACTGAAGGAAACGGTCACTCTGAAATAACATTTATCTTCTAGAACTTCATTGGCGGCGTGCAAGGACTCTAGCTGAGGTCCCTTGCCGCCGCCATAACTTCTGAGATGACGCTGTCGATGTCTGCATCTTTCGTGCGGTGGTTCACGATGCAGGCTCTCAGGCAAAACTTGCTGTGCAGAGAGGCGTTCGACAGGTAGACTCGTCCGCGGGCCACGATGCGCTTCAGCAGCGCGAGATTAAAGTCGTTCAGCTCTTCTTCTGACCGGCCGCCAGCTCCGCGATAACGGAAGCAGACTGCGCTCAATTCCACGGGCGCGAGCAGTTCGAGTTCAGATTTCCGCTCAATTGCGCTGGCAAGACGGCGAGCCTGAGCCATGTCTTTTGCTATGGACCTGCGAAACGCATTGACTCCGTGATAGCGCAACGATAGCCAGAGTTTCAAAGCTCGAAACCTTCGCGACAACTCTATCGACTCTTCGAAGAACACGAATCCTTCAATCGGATCGGCGCTGAGGGAGCGCGCGTAGTCGCCGCTGTGCGAGAAGGTCTGTTGCGCGGCTTCCGGAGAACGATAAAGCAGGCAACCGCAGTCCAGCGGCTGATACAACCACTTGTGCGGGTCGAGAGAAATCGAGTCGGCGAGTTCCAGGCCGCTGAATTTCTCGCGGTCTGCGATTGCGGCCAGAGCACCGTACGCACCGTCAATGTGAAACCACGCACCGTGTCGACGGGCGATCTCGGCAATCTGTGGAAATGGATCGATGGCGCCCGTGCTCACGGTGCCGGCCGAGGCGACGACGGCGATGGGCGTTTTGCCAGCTGACTTGTCCTCCAGGATGCGAGCCTCGAGCTGTGCGGGAATCATGCGGAAGGCGGCGTCGGTCGGGACCAGCCGGAGATTGTCGCGTCCGATTCCCAGCAGGGCGATGCTCTTGGGAATAGACATGTGGATTTCGCTGGAAGCGTAGACGACGATGTCCGGCTTGATTCCTCTTTCATTGGCAGGCGCCTTGGTCTCTCGAGCCATGGTCAGGCCCATCAGGTTGGCGGATGAGCCGCCGCCCGTGAGATGGCCGCGAAATCCGGGACAGCCGATCGCCTGGGCCAACCATCCCACGACGGTTTGTTCGATGATCACCGCTGCAGGACCGGAGCGCCACGCGGTCACATTTTGATTGAGGATGCTGGCGAATAAATCAGCGACGGCACCGACCGGCTCTCCTGAGCCCAGAACGTAACCGAAGAAGCGGCCATTTTGCACTCGCGACAGGTCGATCACTTCCGGCAAGGCGTTCAGGGCGTCTTCTCCAATTCCGTCTTCGGGAAGGTCCGTGCGAAACAGCCGGAGCGTCTCCTCCCCGCTTGTTGTGGGCGCAATCGGCAGTGCATCGATATTTTCGAGATAGCCGGCGGCCAGTTGGGTGACGCGTTCCGCCAGCCGCAGAAATTGGTCGGTCGAAATTTCGACTGGGTTCGTAGGCACGTCAGTCGCCGCCTGCAGGGAGCACCGTGTGTTTGGGCGCGGGCATGGGCGCTGTGCCCTTCTGATCCTGCCAGAGCACGCGATTCAGGCGGGCCGCTCCGGCCGCATCGGGACGTGAGAAATCCATTTTCTCGGAGAGTTTCGCACCCGGCGCTTCGCGTCGGTTGGTCTCGTAGATCAGGCCATTTTTCAAATTGCGGTAGTCCGTCTGATAGGCAGGTTGATCGCCGGCCCCGGAGAACAATTGACCCATCACCGGCGCATAGGCATCGTTCTGGTTCATGGGCGGAAGGCCGAGCAGCGTCTCCATGGTATGGATCATGTTCACCGTAGTGTAGAAACGGTGCTCCACGTTGGGTTGTGCGACTGATCCGGGCGAATATTTGCTGATCACGAAGGCGATGGAGCGGTGCGCGTCCACGTGGTCAGCGCCATCCTGGGCGTCGTCCTCCAGAACAAAGATTGCGGTATCGTCCCAATAGTCACTGTGCGAAACGGCATCTACTACGCGGCCAAGAGCGAGGTCGTTGTCGGCCACCGAGGCTGCGGGGCGCGGCAGGTTGGGACGCGTGCCGCCGGTGTGATCGTCGGGCAGGTACAGCAGAACGAAGGACGGCAACTCGAACTCCGGTCCCTCATCCGCTTCGCGGGCACGGACGTAGGCGTCGAACTCATTCATGAATTCGTCAGCACGGAGTTGGTCGGGATAGTCGGTATTGAAATCAGGATAGAGCGGATCAAAATGGCCGCGCAAAACCGCTTTGGTCGGCTTAACTCCGCCGAACAACGGAACCGGCCACGGCCACGGACTGGGCCCGGCATGCGGGTCGCCGACGTTGGGCGCAAGCATATCGCCGCGATGGACCTCCGTCCTCGGACATAGCGCTTGTTGCCCGGAAGGAGTTCCCTGCTTTGGGCTGGCCGCTTTGACCTTCTCGTTGCACCACTCGGCATTCACAAATTCGCCGTAATCACGAAAGCTGACATGATTGCGCGCGAGGTTATCCCAGAGGAAACCGGTGGAAGGATCGTCGACGTCGGGTTGATTGTGCTCCAGCGGAAATTCGTCGGCAACCTGACCCTGAAAATCGTAAGTGCGCTCCTTGCCGCGGTAGGCGATCTGCCAAGTCTTTTCGTTATAGTCGGAGGTGATCGCTGCGGTGGACCAGAGATGGCCGTCGCCAGAGACTTCCCCGCTATCGTAAAAATTGTCGAGCACGCCGAACTGCAGGGCGAGTTTGTGCTCGTTGGGAGTAACGTCCTCGCCGTACATGGTGAGTTCGGAATCGCCGTTACCAACTTGCTTATCGCCAATCTTCAGGTCACCGAGGATCTGGTCGTAGGTGCGGTTTTCCTTGATGATATAGATCACGTGCTTGATGGGATTTTGTGCCCTGGAAAAGGCGATCGTACCGGGATCGCTGTGCAGCAGGTTGTCTCGTTCGACCATCTGTGTCAGCTGAGGAAGTTTTTCGAGTGTCGAAGGGATGTTGAGGCGGGCGATGGAGCCCCGGAGGAGCGTGGGGATGTAGGGATGATCGTGGTGCTTGGTCTCGTACGCCGTCTTGCCCATGTCTTTGTTCGCGCGAGAGCCTTCACCTTTGGCGGCGGCAATGAGCAGATCGTCACCGTGGACGGCCAGCGCGCTCGGGTACCAGTCAGTCGGGACGAAACCCATCGGCTGCTGCGAGATTTGAACGTTCGACGTGGCGACTGGCTGCGTCAGGTCGAAGACGGCAATCGCGTCCAAGGACGAGTCTGCCGCGAACAAGAACTTGCCGTCGGAAGACCGTGCCAGCGCCGTCGGATAACTGCCAGCATATTTTTGTACCGTTGCCGTAGTGGAGAAGAAGTTAGAGAGTTCGGCCGTCGCCGTGGCGACCGCGGCCACCAGGTCTGAGTTGGAGAGAGCGACGTACAACGTTTTCTCGTCTGGAGTCAGCAGGATTGCGGTGGGATGCGAGCCGGGAGCCAGCAAGTCTTCCGGCGGGTTTAGCTTGATCCAGCGGGCGACCCTGCCGCCGGTCAGATCAAGCTCCGCCACCTGCGATGCATTCCACAGGCTGCACCAGGCGCGGCGGCCATCCCGCGTCGCCACACAGGTATACGGGAACGAAGACGGCACCAGATCGCTAGTGCTGAGATCGAAATTCTGTAGCGACTTCCCCGTCGCAGGGTCGAGCAGCACGACATTGTCCGAAAGATTATTTGCAATCAGGAGCTTGTCTCGGTCTCCATCGGCAATTACAGCCAATCCGGCCGGGTACGGAATGGCAGTGTGAGGAGGCGCCTTCAGGCCAACCGCTAGTTTCTTCCCGGTTGACAGCGGCTGCAGGGCGATGGGAATGAAGCGCTCGGGCGCGACCTTGCCTTCGGTGAAGCGATAAACGGCAATGCCATTCCCCGTGTTGCCAGCCTTTGCGCCCGTGGGGTCAGTCA
>Ga0210396_10006573_pt1 | contig 11128 bp, 10 predicted proteins | sample IncBWH17OmetaG_FD_155466 | JGI IMG/M metagenome (GOLD analysis project Ga0210396, IMG submission 155466) | Forest soil microbial communities from Barre Woods Harvard Forest LTER site, Petersham, Massachusetts, United States - Inc-BW-H-17-O ...
GATCGTCTATCTGATGCTGGAAGAGTTCCTGTCGCAGGTCACGGAATATTGGGCGCTCATCATGGGCCCATTGCTGCTTTTGATCGTGCTGTTCGGGCGCGGCGGCATCTTCGGACTTGTCGGGGGGCTCGCCCGTGGCTGATCCGTTGCTCCGCGTCGAGAAACTGGTCCGGCGGTTCGGCGGCATCCTCGCGACCGACAATCTTTCGCTCGATTTCGAAAGCGGCGAATTGCACGCCATCATCGGACCGAACGGCGCCGGCAAGACCACACTGATCAGCCAGCTGATCGGGCAATTGCGGCCGAGCGGCGGCACCATCCGCTTTGCGGGTGAGGACATCACCCATTTGCCGGCGTGGCGGCGCAGCCAACTTGGGCTCGCGCGTTCCTTCCAGATTACTTCGCTTCTGCCCGACTTCACCGCCGCCGACAATGTCGCGCTCGCTGCCCAAGCGCGCGAGGGTCACTCGTTTCGCTTCTGGCGCAATGCCCGCAAGGAAAAACCTATTCGCGAGGCGGCGCGCGCCGCTCTCGCCAGGGTCGGGCTCGAACATCGCGCCGATGTCGTGGTGTCGAAGCTAAGCCATGGCGAACAGCGCGAGCTGGAGCTGGCGGTCGCGCTCGCCACGAGGCCGCGATTGCTGCTGCTCGACGAACCGATGGCAGGACTTGGCGCAACGGAATCGGCGCGCATGGTGAAGCTGCTTGCGGATCTGCGCAAGGAAGCCACCATCATCCTCGTCGAGCACGACATGAACGCGGTATTCGCGCTTGCTGATCGCATCACCGTTCTCGTCTATGGACGCGTCATCGCCTCCGGTGAGCCGGCGGCGATCCGCGTCAACGATGAGGTCAAGCGTGCCTATCTCGGCGACCAGCATGTGGTGACCCGCCATGGCTGACGCTTCGCCCTTGCTCGAAGTCGAGGGGGTAGAGACCTGCTACGGTCTGAGCCAGGTGCTGTTCGGCATGTCGCTTGAAGTCCGTACCGGCGAGATGGTGGCTCTGATGGGCCGCAACGGCATGGGGAAAACCACGACCATCCGCTCGATCATGGGACTGACGCCGGCGCGCGCCGGTACGATCCGGTTCGCAGGAAGCCAAGTTCGCGGACTTGCCTCGTTTCGGATTGCGCAGCTCGGGATTGGCCTCGTCCCGGAGGGGCGCCAGATTTTCCCGAATCTAACGGTGCATGAGAATCTCGTCGCGGCTTCCGCCAACCGTCTGGGCAGCGCCGATCCATGGTCACTGGAGAAAATTCACGCGCTATTCCCGAAGCTCGCCGAGCGCGGCGCCAACATGGGCGGAAATCTGTCGGGCGGCGAACAGCAAATGCTGGCGATCGGCCGCGCGCTGATGACCAATCCGCGGCTCTTGATTCTGGATGAGGCCACCGAAGGACTCGCGCCCCTGATCCGCGAGGAAATCTGGAACTGCCTGTCGATGCTCAAAGCACGCGGCCAATCCGTGCTGGTGATCGACAAGAACGTCGAGAACCTCACCCGCATCGCCGACCGGCATTACATCATCGAGCGGGGACGCGCGGTGTGGAGCGGCACATCGGCCGAACTGATCGCGGTGCCCGATCTGCAGCATAAGTATCTGGGGATCTGATTCTTCTGTTCTCTCCCTTGGAGTGCCCTCGAGGGGAGGGTGAAGCGAAGCTTGCTCTCCAGGCACAATGCGCTCTCCTCCCCCAACGAGCGAAGCGAGTGGCGGGGAGGGGTCGGGGGTGGGTGGGGCTTCCGCGAGCTAAGGAGCCTCGGTGAATGTGGCGCCGCCCCCCACCCCCGACCCCGCGCCGCCGCTGCGCGGAGGGAGGGGAGCGCACCGCCGCTGCGTCCTTCAAAACATCTCGAAATATTCGCGCTGTTCCCAGTCCGACACCTCCGTCTGGAAGCGCTCGATTTCGGCGTTCTTGATGTGGACGTAATAATCGACAAAGCCCGCGCCCAGCGCGTCGCGGAAGAACGCATCGTCTTTCAGCGCATCCAGGGCTTCGCGCAGCGTCTTCGGCAGTAAGGCCGCTTTCGTCTCGTAGGGCGTGTCGGCAGAGGGACCGGGGTCGAGCGCACGGTCGACGCCGTCGAGGCCCGACAGAATCTGCGAGGCCATGTAGAGATAGGGGTTGGCGGCGGGTTCGCCGATGCGGTTTTCCAGCCGCGTTGCGGGGTCGTCGGGCCCGCCGAGCACGCGCACCATCACGCCGCGATTGTCGCGGCCCCAAATCGCCCGATCCGGCGCCAGCGAGTAGGAACGATAGCGCTTGTAGCCATTGATGGTCGGGGTCGCGAACACCGCCGAGGCGCGCGCGTGCCGCAACAGACCTGCGAGATAGCGCCGTCCGAACGGGCTCAACACCTCGCTACCTTCCCTCGCCATGAACGCATTCTCGCCGCCAGCGCGCGAAACGATCGACTGATGCAGATGCCAGCCGGATGCGAACAAATTGGGCAGTTTCGGCCGGCACATGAAGGTCGCATGATAGCCGTGACGCTGGCAGATCTGTTTCACGGCGCTGCGAAACAGGATCATGGTGTCGGCAGGCTCGAGACCCCTTGTGGGCAGAAAAGTGAATTCGCACTGGCTCGGGCCGAACTCGACCTCGATCGATCGCAGCGGCAGGCCGAGCGCGAGAATGTCGCGCCTGAGAATCTGGAGTACCGGCTCCATCTGATCGTAGCGCTGCTCGGTCAGATATTGGTAGCCGTGCGAGAGCAGGCTGACGTCCGGCGGCTGGCCGGGCTGCCCAGCATCCGCCGGCGACATTTTGGCGTCTTCGAGCTTGAAGATGTGGAATTCGACCTCGAGCCCGGCGACAAGGTCGTAGCCGCGCTGCGCGAGCTTGCCGAGCACCGACTTGTAAAGATGGCGCGTCGCAAACGGTACCGGCCGCCCGTCGGCAAAATAGACGTCGCACAACAGCCACCCCGTTGAAGGCGCCCAGGGCAGCACCCGGAAGGTTTCGGGGTCCGGCACCATCAGCACGTCGGCGGCGCCCTCCATCTCCGGCATCCCAAAGCCGCCGCCGGAGGTGAAGACCGGAAACACCGTGCGATGCGCGCTGTCCTTGGCAAACATCGTGGTGGTGATGGTGCAGCCGTTTTCCAGCGAGGCCAGTGCCTCGCGCGCCACCAGCGTCTTGCCTCTGAGAATGCCGTGCTGATCGGGAAACGACAGGCGAATGACTTCTAGTTTCTGTTCCTCGACGATTCCTGCCAGCCGGCTGGCTGCTTCCCTCTGCTCGTCGGACCAAAGGCCGTGACGCCGAACGAAACTCAACGCGTCGCTCCTTCGTCTGTCGTCATTGCGAGGAGCAAAGCGACGAAACAATCCATGCTTGCGGCTCGATGGATTGCTTCGTGGAGCCCGTCATCGGGCGGCGCTTGGCGCCGACCCGTTGGCTCGCAATGACGAAAAGAAGCCACCGCTATACCGCCCTCAGATGAGTCACCTTGTCGGCGATCTCCTGCGGCACCGGCGCCGCCCACGGCGCGGCGCGGCGGCGCTTCACGTCGACTTCCATCCAGAAGGTTTCCCAACCGCGCGTCGGCCCGATGCCGTCCATCGTCGCCGGCCCCTGGATGCTCCGTGCACGCGTGGCATCGAGGAACATGAATGGTTTTTCGCCGCCCAAAACCTTTTCGATCTCCTGCCGCAACAGGCGGCGGTATTGCACGATCGCCTTGTCGGCGGTGCCCAGATGCTCGCGGGTACGATCCTGGATCACGCCCATCGATTCCACCGCCCACTGGTCGTGCACGTTGATGTCGCTGCCCATGCCGGTAAAGGTAGCCGTCGACTGCTCGTGCGGATCGAAGCCATAGTCGTTCGACTTGTTCTTGCGCGAGCGATAATCCGGCAGCTCGTAAAGTTCGAGGCGCTGGTCGCGCATCTTCTTCTTGTCGACCGGCGTCGAATAAGAGGTGAAAATCGCGTACCAGTAACAGCTCTCGTCATCGAGGGGCACATGCCACTGCGTGATCGTCATCTCCGTGTTCATCGGAATGACGAAGCCGTGCGGAAAAAGTTGATTGGTGACGCGCACATGGGTGCGCTCGTCATCGATCTCGCGTAGCGCGATCAGCCGCAAGCCGTATTCGGTGTGCTCGACATTGATGATGGGGCGGTCATATTCGCGCAGGATTTTCGTCATCGGCAGATCGGTGCCGGCGGAGGCGCCGCGGAACTGCTTGCCGTAGCCGGCGGACGTATCCTCGTCCTCGAAGAAGCGATGCAGGAACGAGGCATGCGAGGGATCGATGCCGACCTCCAAGGCCTGCAGCCAGTTGCAGTTGATGTGGCCCTTGAAGGCGAAGGTGTGGCTGTCGGGCGCGACGAAGCAGTCGATCTCGGGAAAGGCCGGCGGGGCACCTTCGCCGAGATACGCCCAGAGGATTCCGCTTTTTTCGACCACCGGATAGGAACGCTGCTTGATACCCTTGCAGAGGGCGGACTCCTTTGGTTCCGCGGGCGTCTCCAGGCATTGGCCGGTAGCATCGAACAGCCAGCCGTGGAAGGCGCAGCGCAGCCCGCCGTTTTCAAGCCGCCCAAACGCGAGGTCGGCGCCACGATGCGCGCAGTGGCGCTCGATCAGGCCGTAACGTCCCTGCTCGTCGCGAAACAGCACGAGATCTTCGCCGAGCAATTTGACCGGGCGCACCGGCCGCGGCCCGGCCAATTCATCCACCAGCGCCGCCGGCTGCCAGTACATCCGCATCAGTTTGCCGCAACCGTCTTTCGCCCCGGTTCGGGTGATCAGGTCGTTTTGTTCCTGGCTCATCATGGCGGGGTGTCCTTTCGAGGTGGTGGCTCGATACTCTAGTCAAAGCGAATGAAGTGGACCAGCGTTCTCGCTGGCGATATGCGCACCCGAATCGCCTTTAGTCGTCACCGTTAACGGTAATCCCGACGTCAGATGGCGATTGGTCAGCGCGCCGCGCTGCGCAAGCCGAAGACATGCGCGTCGTTGTGCAGCACCGGCGCCACCGCATCGATCAGGCGCGCGGCGGCGGCGTCCACGGTAAGGCCCGCGGTATCGACCACGGCGGAAGCACGGGCGTAAAGCGGCTCGCGGCTTTTCAGGATAGTGCGCAGTTCCGCCATCGCCGAGCGGTCATCGGCCATCGGGCGCAGGTCGCCTTGGCCGCGCACCCGCGCCATATGCTCTTCGGGTTCGGCCTTCAGCCAGATCGTGTAGAACGACGACAGGATGAGGTCGAAGGTCAGGGGCTCGGAGACGATGCCGCCGCCGGTGGCGAGCACCGTCAGCTCTTTTCGCGCCAGCAATTGCGTCAGCGCCGCCTGCTCCATGCGGCGAAAACCTTCCTGGCCGTAAAGCGCGATGATCTCGGCGACCGACAGGCCGTTCTGCGCCTCGATCTCCTTGTTGAGCTCGACGAAATTCCAGCCGATCTTCTTGGCGAGCATCTTGCCGAGCGTAGACTTGCCGGCGCCCCGCAAGCCGATCAGGGCGATGCCGGCGAACGACATCCGCCGATGCAGCGACGCGCTCTGGCCTGCGAGAATGTCCTTGGCCTGCGCGATCTGGTTCGGCGAGGCCTTGCGCAGGAGGTCGCGGATCACGGCCCAGTCCGGCGATGGCTCGGCGACTGGGATCAGATCTTCCAGATGCGCGCCCATCGCGTTCGACACCCGGCGCAGCAGCACGATCGAGACGTTGCCCTTGCCGCTTTCGAGTTGCGCAATATAGCGCTCGGAAATGCCGGAAACCTTGGCGAGCACCTTGCGCGACATGCCGCGAAGCGCGCGCATGGTGCGGACACGCTGGCCGAGCTGCTCGAGAAAGCCGGTTTCAGGATCGCTAGCTTGGGTCATGATCCTCGTGCGCGTCAAAGATAACAGGAAACATAATGCCGAAGAGGATTGACAGCAAGCGCGCGTAGTGCCTTTCTATGAATTATAATTCTTAAAAATTGGGAGGGGCGTCGTGACATGCTTTCGCTTGAGGGGCTTGGAGGTCCTGACATGAGCGACACATCAGGCTCCTACAACGCGGTGACCTGGCTGCTCGACCGCAATGTCGATGAGGGCCGGGCCAACAAGCTTGCCTATACCGACACCGTCTCCGAGCTAACCTACGGCGATCTGCAGAAGCAGAGCCGCCGCGTCGCCAACATGCTGCGCCGGCTCGGCGTCCGCCGCGAAGAGCGGGTGGCGATGATCATGCTCGACACGGTCGATTTTCCCGCGGTGTTTTTGGGCGCGATCCGCGCTGGCATCGTGCCTGTCCCGTTCAATACGCTGCTGACCACGGATCAATATGCCTATGTGCTTTCCGATTGCCGCGCGCGGGTGCTGTTCATCTCCGAGGCGTTGTTTCCCATCGTGAAAGACATTGTCGGGCGGCTGCCGGACCTTGAATGCGTCATCGTCTCCGGCCAGAAAGCCTTTGGGCACAAGCTGCTGTCCGAAGAGCTCGCTGGCGAAAGCGATGCATTTGCGACCGTGGCAACCCATGAAGACGAGCCCGCTTTCTGGCTCTATTCCTCCGGCTCGACCGGCATGCCGAAGGGCGTGCGGCACCTGCATGCCAATCTCGCGGCGACGGCGGAGACCTATGCCAAACAGGTGCTCGGCATTCGCGAGGATGATGTATGCCTATCGGTGGCAAAACTGTTCTTCGCCTATGGACTCGGCAACGCGCTGACTTTTCCGATGTCGGTCGGCGCGACGACGATTCTCAATGCGGAGCGAGCGACGCCTTCGCTCATGTTCGCGCTGATGAACCAATACAACCCGACTATCTTCTACGGCATCCCGACGCTCTTCGCCGCCATGCTCAACGACGAGACGATGAAGGGGATGCGCGCCGGCAACCGCTTACGCATCTGTGCGTCGGCGGGCGAGCCGTTGCCCGAGTCGGTCGGCAATGCCTGGAAGGCGCGTTTTGGCGTCGACATTCTCGACGGCGTCGGCTCGACCGAGCTGTTGCACATTTTTCTTTCCAATGCGCCTGGCGATATCAAATACGGCTCTTCCGGCCGGCCCGTGCCCGGCTACCAGGTGCGGCTTGTCAACGAGGCCGGAGATGACGTGGCCGACGGCGAGGTCGGCGAAATGCTGGTGCACGCGCCCTCGGCGGGCGAAGGCTACTGGAACCAGCGCAGCAAGAGCCGCTCGACCTTCGAGGGCTACTGGACGCGCACCGGCGACAAATATACCCGCGACGCCGACGGGCGGTACACCTACTGCGGCCGCAGTGACGACATGTTCAAGGTCTCCGGCATCTGGGTGTCGCCATTCGAGGTCGAAAGCGCGTTGATCACCCACCCCGCGGTGCTGGAAGCGGCCGTGGTCGCGCAAGCCGATCCGGAAGGGTTGTTGAAGCCGAAGGCCTTCGTCGTGTTGCGCCCTGACGCCAAGTCCGATGGGCTCGACGAGGCATTGAAGGGATATGTCAAACAGAAGATCGGCGTGTGGAAATATCCGCGCTGGATCGAAGTGGTTGACAGCCTGCCGAAGACCGCGACCGGAAAGATCCTGCGCTTCAAGCTGCGGGAGTATCACAAGTGATCTCTCGTCATTCCGGGGCGCGCACCAGCGCGAACCCGGAATCTCGAGTACCAAAATCATCTCGAGATTCCGGATCAATTCGCCTCGCGAATTGTCCGGAATGACGAAGCGTGTGACAGCAGAAATGACCGCCCTCTCCCTCTCCGGCACGTTGCGCATCGGCGGTTCCGATCTCGAATACCGCATGATCGGACCCGCGCCCGAAGACGCGCCGACCATCGTTATGCTGCATGAAGGTTTGGGCTCGGCGAAGCTGTGGGGGGATTTTCCGGATCGGCTGCAGGAGGCGACCGGCGCCGGTGTGTTCGTCTACTCACGCGCAGGTTATGGCGCCTCGACGCCCGTGAAGCTGCCGCGCCCGCTCGACTATATGAGCATCGAGGCGCTTGATGTCTTGCCCGCCTTGCTCGATGCCATCGGTTTCCGCCGCGGGCTGCTACTCGGGCATTCCGACGGCGCCTCGGTCGCCGCGATCTATACCGGCGGCACCGGCGATCACCGTGTCCGCGGCGTTGTGATGATCGCCCCGCATTTTGTCGTCGAAGATGTCTCGGTGAGGTCGATCGCGGAGATCAAGAGGGCTTACGAGACGACCGATCTGAGGGCTAAACTGGCGCGCTGGCACGGTAACGTCGACAATGCGTTCTACGGCTGGAACGGCGCCTGGCTCGATCCGAAGTTTCGCGACTGGGACATTTCCGAATATCTCGCCTATATTCGTGTCCCGGTGGCGATCGTCCAGGGCGCCGGTGACCAATATGGGACAATTCGCCAGATCGAGATTGCACAGGAGGAGTGTTATTGTCCGGTCGACGTGACGATCGTTCCGGGAGCCGGGCATTCGCCGCATCGCGAAGCTCCGGAGCTGACGCTTAAAACGATTACAGAATTCGCCAAACGCATCTTGTTTTTTCATGAAGGCTCGGAGGGCCGAGCCGCGTAAATTTTTGATCGTGGCATTGGTCAATGAGCATTGCTTCTTCAACCGCGGCCAATTTGCCGCTGCCGGGCTGGGCCTATGTGCCGGGTGAAACCGCCGAGGCCGAGGCCGATCACGATACGCTCTGGCAGGCCAAGGCGCTGGTGCCGTCGCGATTTCGCGACTTCGTTCCGGCGCGGCATCCGGCGCTGCGCTACGGGATCGCGCTCAACGACGCCGGCTATTTCTGGGAATCCCAGGAGGTCCTGCAAGCGGTGTGGGCGGCGGCGCCGCAAGGCGGGCGCGAACGCATCCTGCTGCGGGCCTGCATCCAAATCGGCAACGCCAATCTCAAACTGCGGATGCAAAAGTCCCACGCTGCCTCCCGCCTCCTCGGCGAGGCGCTGGCGGAAGTCAAAGCGCTGTTGGCGCGCAGGGTGACCGCCGCCGGTGACGGATTTGCCGACCGCTTTCCGACCGCACCTTTAGCGGCATTGCTGAAGGCCAGGCTGGCTCAGCCGGCGCTGTCCAAGGCTGGCTGGATCGCGATCGGCTCGATCGGCCGAATATGAAGCAAAATGCACATTTTGTGTCCTAAAAGCCTCTGGACGCCGACCACAACATGCATTATTGTGCATATCGGTAGGTAACCAAAACCGCACAGGGATGTCATGGCCGGTGAAGATCGCGCCCTCGCTGGCGGCGCGAGCCGTATCGATTTTCAGACCGATCCGTCGCGCTATCGGCATTGGAAGCTGAATGTCGAGGGCGACGTCGCGACGCTGACGATGGATGTCGACGAGAATGGCGGGCTGTTCGAGGGCTATCAGCTCAAGCTGAATTCCTACGATCTCGGCGTCGACATCGAGCTTGCCGACGCGGTGCAGCGGCTGCGCTTCGAATATCCCGGCGTGAAAGTGGTGATCCTGCGCTCGGCCAAGAACCGCGTGTTTTGCGCCGGTGCCAACATCCGCATGCTGGCGGGCGCCACCCACGCGCATAAGGTCAATTTCTGCAAATTTACCAACGAGACGCGCAATGGCCTGGAGGATTCATCCGGGAATTCCGGGCAGCGCTTCATCACCGTCGTCAACGGCACCGCGGCCGGCGGCGGTTACGAACTGGCGCTTGCCACCGATCACATCATTCTCGCCGACGACGGCGCGGCCTCGGTGGCCTTGCCGGAAGTGCCGCTGCTTGCGGTGCTGCCGGGCACCGGCGGGCTGACGCGGGTGGTCGACAAGCGCAAGGTCCGCCGCGACCACGCCGATTATTTCTGCACCATCGAGGAAGGCATCAAGGGCAAGCGGGCCGTCGCATGGCGTTTGGTCGACGAGATCGTGCCGAACAGCAAGCTTGATGCCAAGGTCGCCGAGCGCGCCAAAGAATTCGCCGCCGCCTCGAAGCGCAACGGCTCGGGCAAGGGCATTGCGCTGACGCCGCTTTCGCGCACATTTGACGACAGCGGCGTCCGCTATGGGGTTGTCAACCTCGATATCGACCGCGCGCAGCGCATCGCCACCATCTCGATCAAGGCACCCGAGACGCCACCGCCGGCCGATATCGAGGGCATGATCGCGCAAGGCGCCGCGTTCTGGCCGCTGCAGGTGGCGCGCGAACTCGACGACGCGATCCTGCATTTGCGCATCAACGAGCTCCAGATCGCCATGATCGTGTTCAAGTCGCACGGCGAACGCGCCAACGCGCTCGCCTGCGATGCGTTGCTCGAAGCCAACAAGACGCACTGGCTGGTCAACGAGATCAGGCAATATTGGAAGCGGGTGCTCAAGCGTATCGACGTCACCTCGCGCACCCTGGTGACGCTGGTCGAGCCGGGCTCGTGCTTTGTCGGCACGCTGGCCGAACTGGTGTTCGCGGCCGACCGTTCCTACATGCTGATCGGCTCGCGGCAAGGCGACAACCGCGCCGCCCCGACGATCGAACTCACCGCGCTGAATTTCGGTCCCTACCCGATGAGTCACGGGCTGACGCGGCTGGAGTCGCGCTTCCAGGCGGATCCCGAAGACGTCGCGCGCGCGCAAGCCGCGATAGGCAAAGCGCTCGACGCCGAGGAAGCCGAGGCGCTCGGCCTCGTCACCTTCGCGCTCGACGACATCGACTGGGACGACGAGATCAGGGTGTTCTTCGAGGAACGCACCTCGTTCTCGCCCGACAGTCTCACCGGCATGGAAGCCAATCTGCGCTTTGTGGGACCTGAGACCATGGAATCGAAAATTTTCTCCCGCCTCACCGCTTGGCAGAACTGGATCTTCCAGCGTCCCAATGCGGTCGGTGAGGAGGGCGCGCTGCGCCGTTACGGAACCGGTCAGAAGGCGCAGTTCGACACGACGAGAGTATAGAGGGCGAATAGCGAATGGCGAGTGGCGAATAGTTTTCTTTCCATTCGCCATTCGCTACTCGCCATTCGCAAGCGACTAAGGAGCACCACCATGAACGTCAACATCATGAACGTCGATTACTCGACCAAGATTCCCAACAACGTGAATCTCGGCGAGGACCGGCAAGTGCTTAAAGCGCTCGAAGGCTGGCATCCCGGCTACATGAACTGGTGGGGCGATATGGGACCGGTGGGTTTTCAGCAATCGCTGGTTTACCTGCGCACCGCCTATTCGGTCGATCCGCGCGGCTGGGCCAAGTTCGACTATGTCAAGA
>Ga0210396_10006576_pt1 | contig 11122 bp, 7 predicted proteins | sample IncBWH17OmetaG_FD_155466 | JGI IMG/M metagenome (GOLD analysis project Ga0210396, IMG submission 155466) | Forest soil microbial communities from Barre Woods Harvard Forest LTER site, Petersham, Massachusetts, United States - Inc-BW-H-17-O ...
TCACGACGGGGCCTTCCGCCTCCCCATCATCACCGGCCATGCCATCATCCCCGCCATTATCTTCAATACGCGGAAGATCATGCCGCCGGGGGCCGCCTTCTATGTCCGCCCCTGCCGCCTCCATATGCATTTCCTCGACCCCGTGACCCCAATGCCCGGCGAGAGCATTGAAAGCCTCAAAGGACGCGTCTTCGACCTCATGTGGAAATACTATGCCGCCGGACCAAAGGCTGCCCGCTGATCCGCGCCATCCGCGGCCCGCTGATCCACGGCCGCCCGCGAGCGACCACCGGCAGCCCCCCTATTGATCATAGAAATACTTCGTCCGGTTGATCCGGAGGTCCTGCAGTATCCCGGCCTTGGGATTGATGGTAATATTGAAGTAGTGGCTATACCCCACCGGTGTGACGTTGATGGACATCTGCCAGCAATGCAGATCCCGCGAAATGCTCATCGTCAGCGACTGCATCTCCAGGGCATGAAGATCATAATAACCACTCAACCCCACCTTCCATTTCTCCGTCAGGTTGAAATCGCCGCTCCAGTTCAGGCTGGAAGTGATCGTCGTGGCAAACCCCGAATAGTCCGCCTTTTCCGCATTGGTGAAATTCACCGCCAGCGATAGGTTCAACGACCAGGGGATATTGAAGTCGGCAAATTGCGCCGGGTTGTTGCGGACATAGTTGAGCTGCGCCTGCTGCTCCTCCATCGTCATGGGTATCTGGTTCTGATCCGCCAACGCCTGCTGCTTCTGCTGGTCCAATTTGGGGTCTTTGGCCTTACTCTTGAAGGTCGTGGAGATAGCCAGGTTGCCGCTCGTGATCCGGCCCAGCGAGAACTTTTTGGCGTCCCAGGCATATTTGTTCACATTGAACCCCAACGAATCGGTCTGATAGGGATCGAGCGTAGCCCCACCCGTTATATTGATGCTCTTGAACAACGTACTCCGGAAATAAAAGGTAATGGGCGATAGCTTGAAGGAGTCCGCCAGGTAGTTATAGCTCCCATTGAATCCAAACCCATCGATGATGGTCGTTTTCTTGATGCCGGTGCTCGAGGTATCGCTCCGATCCCTCGTCTTGATCTCGATATGGTTGTCGAGCCCAAACGAAAGGCCACCGAACGTCCCCTCGCCGAAAGCGCCGTAGGTAGACCCGTCGTAATAGGATACCCGCTGAGTATGCGGTATCTTGGCCACCCCCAGCGCCGTATCATAGGGCGTCGTCAGGTTGTAATATTGGGACGAGTTCATATCGGGAGCGTAACTGATACTGATAGTAGGTCGGACCACATGCCTTATCCCCAGTAATGTGCTACCCTTCCCAAACCCCTGAAAGGTTCCGAAGATAGCCGTGCTCAGGCTCAGGCTAAAACTCATGTTGTTGGCATAATACAACCCCTTCTCGATGCCGGTGGTATCTACCTTGTTTCGGATGGGGTCGTATGCCCGGTACAGCCTCTGCGAATAGATGCGGTTCTGCAGGCTGATGCCCGGCGATACCTGGATCGGGCCCTTGATGGGCAGGGCCAGGGTCAGCGGGATGCTATTCTGCGCGCCCCACTGGAAGGTGTCTACGACGCGTTTAAAACTAAAGGTCGAATCATAAAAGCTGGCGGCCCCGGCGACGGTGCTGCTCAGCCCCACCCCAAACTTCTCGTACCATTTGGGGGTGCCCACAAACGTAGTCTTGGCAAAAGGATAGATGGTCGGCGCCGTAAAAGCAATATTGGGCAGACTCACATTCACAATGCCGCTCTCGTTGTTCTGGTTGTGGTTCGCGCTCACCGTCAGGTTGTATTTCCCGTCCCAGGTCTTGCTATACGTGATGGAGGAGCTCAGCTGGTTCTGGTAGTTGGCCGTCGGGTTATTCAGCAGGTATTGGTTGTATTTGGTCGACGCCACATTCACATTGGCGTTGAAATTGGTCCCCGGCCGGGCCTTCTGGTCCATCTGATGGCTCCAGTTAAAACTAAAGGTCTTGGACGTGGTATAGGCATCCGACCCCGCGGTCGCCAGGAGCTTCGTACTCTGATAGGCGAAGTTGACATTCCCGCTATACCGGTATCGGACCCGGTAAGTTGGCGTCACATACAGGTTGTAGCCCCCATACGTGTAGAGGTTCGCGCGCACCGTGACGTCAAAATTATCGTTGATGACCTTATAATAGCCCAATCCTTCCAGACCCAGACCGGCCTGGTCGTTGGCCGTGAATTGCGGCGGGAGCAACCCCGAGTGACGCCCCTGTTGCAGCGGGAAAAAGCCAAAGGGGATATAGATCGGCAACGGAACCCCCTCGAATTCCGGGTGGATCGGACCGGTAATGGCAAATTTTTTGTTGACGATCTTCATCTTGTTCGCCCGGAAGGCAAAGTGGGGCGTATCCAGGTTACAGGTGGTGAAATCCCCCTTCCAGCCAAAATAGACCTCCGGGGTAACCTTTTTCATCGTTTGCGCATGGACGAACATCTCCCCCGAATTGGTGATGGTACCCGTCGTCAACGCTTTCTGGCTTTTTATATTATAGGTAATGGAGTCGGAGGTCATCGTATTGTCCGTTTGCACGATCTTGGGCACTCCGATGGGCTTTCCCGCCGTATCCACGCCCGGATGGGCCACCACCACATTCCTGGTCTGGTCAAAAACGATATGATCCGCCGTGAGATCGGAGCCCTGGTACTTCGTCTCGGCCTTGCTGTAAAGCGTGATCGTGTGGGATGGGATGACCATCACGATGGAGTCGGAAGCCTTGTAGTCGACATTCGCCCCCAGCGTGTCCTTGGACACCACATAATCGGGGGTGTCGACCTTCATCGCAGTTAACATGGAATCCCCCGGACGCAACACGGAGTCCCGGGCCGTGTCTATCAATAAAGCCAGCGACGGCGGCGTGGCCCGCGGCAGCACGGAATCCGGCCCCATCCGCACACGGGGACGTGTAGTGTCGGAATTACCGGGAACAACAGGATGAGTTGTTAGGCCAGCCTTGGAAATTGTTAGGATTCTGCAAAAACGGGCGAGAGACAGATAATTTGCTGGACTATTGAACGTTACTGAAAAGAATAAAGCAGTAAAAATCAATATCAGTAAATATTTTGAGCTAATTTTGCGTCCGTTACTGTTCATACATGGTACAAAAAAACGAATAGTTCGCGGTTCTACGTATTTCCTATTCGTTTATTAATTAATACAGGTTGCTCGTTTTGACCTGTGTTCGCGACAAAAATAGCCATTACTCCATTAAGATTATGTGAAGATTGAAGGGATTTGGCAAAATATAACTACTATGATCGGAAAGACGACCACTTTGTTAATGCTTTGTGCAATAGCCGTTGGTCTTACGTCTTATCGAGCGCGTCCACTGTTGCTACCGCCGCCGCAGAAACCGCAGATCCGTACGATCATTATCGATCCCGGTCATGGTGGCTTCGATCCCGGATGTCATGGCTTGATCGCAAAAGAAAAAGATATTGCCCTGGCCATCTCCCTGAAATTGGGAAAAGCCTTGCAGCAAGCCTATCCGGACATCAAAATTGTCTATACCAGGACGACGGATATCATGCCCGGAAACAAACCCTCCGTAAAGGAAGGCATCTGGTACCGGGCCGAACTGGCCAATCGGGAGAAAGGTGATCTGTTCATCTGCATTCATTGCAATTCCACCGTACAGCCCGCCGGCAGCTATCCCGTCAAGCACCTTGTCCGTTACAAGCTCGTCGGCCGGGGAAATAAAAAAAGGTCCATCCCGGTCTACGCTACCACCTGGGTCAGGAACATGGTACATGGGACGACGACTTATATCTGGCGGGCGGACCGGAATGTAAAAAAAGGCGTAGCCATCAACCAGCAGGATGAGCTCCGCAACGGGGAGAACATGGGCGACAGCACCGGCGAAGCCTACGACATGAGTTCACCCGAAGCCATGATGCGGGCGCAGCTCTATGAGAAAAAATATTTTGCCAACAGCGCCTTATTCGGTACCCTTGTCGAAAAGGAATTCGCCAAAGCCGGTCGTCATAGCTCCGGCATAGAACAACGGGATATCGGTATCGGCGTGCTGGAAGCTACGGGAATGCCCAGCGTTCTCATCGAAACCGGCTATCTGACGAACCGGGAAGAAGAACGCTACCTGGCAAGCAACAAAGGCCAAACGGAGGTCGCCCATAACATCGTCAGTGCCTTCCGGGGGTATCGCTCCCGCCTGGCTAATGATGAAAAATAGCCATATTGCGAGCATGAGTTATAAACAATCTACTATAATCATCCTGGGCGTCCTTTTCTGCGCCCTCACCTCGTTCCATGCAGGCGGCCCCCGCCCCATGGCAGGAAAAGCCGCATCCAAAAAAGGCGTACGCACCATCATCATCGACCCCGGCCACGGCGGCTTCGACACCGGCACCAAAGGCCTTTTCTCCACCGAAGCGGACGTAGCCCTCTCCGTCTCCATGAAACTCGGAGCGCTCATCGCCGAGGCCTTCCCGGACATGAAGATCGTCTACACCCGGACCACCGACGTCATGCCCGGCGGTGGCAACACCCTCGCCTCCGGACTGAACTATCGCGCCGCCCTGGCTAACAGATCGAAAGGAGACCTCTTCGTCGCCCTCCACTGCGACAACGACGGCCACCCCGCCGGCCCCTTCACCGTCCATCGACTCGTGGGCCATAAATATGTAGGCAAAGGGAAAAGAAGACACCGCGTACCCATCTACGAAAGCTATGAAGGGCACCATACCCGCGCCGGCACCGAAGCCTTTATCTGGAAAGCAGACCGCGGCGGCTTCAAAGGCCAGGCCATCAACCAGCGCGGCGAAGGCGAACTCTCCGACAGCTCCGGCGAAAGCAACTCCGATAGCGCCGCCTTCGATATGAAATCCCCGGAAGCCATCATGCGCGCCCAGCTCTACGAACAAAAATACTTCGCTAACAGCGCCCTCTTCGCCACCCTCGTGGAAGACGAATTCGCCAAAGCGGGCCGGAACAGCGAAGGCGTATTCCAGCGGGATGAGGGTATCCGCGTCCTCCAGGCCACCGGCATGCCCAGCGTTCTCATAGAAATGGGCTTCCTCTCCAACGTCGATGAGGAAAAATACCTCAACAGCGAGGAAGGCCAAAACGAGATCGCCCACAATATCCTGGATGCACTAAAACGTTACCAGGCCACCCTCGAAGGCCACCCGATCAACACCGTAGACTCCACCGCCTCGAGCTCCGGCAACCAATAAAAACCGGCTCTTCCCGCCTCACCCGCGGATGACGCCCCAAGATGCAGGTCACGCGAGTTTAACGTTGTCTTCTGCCTTCTTGACGGCAATTTCAATATATTTGCTGCGGAATGGCTAGACAATTGCAAACACAACTAACTCCGAATGAAAATTTCTAATGAAACAAAGATCGGTGTATTGGCCGTGGTCGCCCTCGCCGCACTGATCCTGGGCTTTAATTTTCTCAAAGGCAGCACCTTATTCCAACATACCACTAAGATCTATGCCGTCTTCGACAACGTGGAAGGCCTCGAAGTCTCCAACGCCGTCCAGATCAACGGCCTGACCATCGGCAGCATCACCGATATCAGCGAATCCGACAAAGACCTCACCAACGGCATCGTCGTCACCATCACCCTGAAAAAGAAAGTGCACATCCCCGCGAACTCCATCGGCGAGATCAACTCCGGCTTCATCTCCAGCGCCACCATCGTCATCGATAAAGGCACCGATAAAGATTACCTTGAGAACGGTGACACCCTCCAAACCAAGAAAAAAGCCAACCTGTTCTCCCAGGTCCAGTCGAGCGTGAACCCCGTGATCCTCAAGCTGGGCGGCACCCTGACCTCCCTCGACTCCCTTATCGAGGTCATCGGAAGCATGTTCGACCCCCGGCTCAAAAATAATCTCGGCACCATCGTGGCTAACCTGGCCGTCTCCAGCGCGGAATTGCAAAGGCTCCTCAATACGCAAACCGGCTACCTGGCCCAATCCCTGAAGAATATGAGCGATTTCACAGGCAACCTGTCCAAGAACAATGACCATGTAACCGCCACCCTCACTAACCTGGACAAGACCAGCGCCAACCTGGCCTCCGCCCGCATCCCCGAAGCCGTGCAGACCCTCCAGTCCACCATGACGGAGCTCAAAGGCATCATGGATAAGATCAACAACGACAACGGCTCCCTCGGTATGCTGCTCAACGATAAACACCTCTACCAAAACCTCGAAGGCACCACCCGTAGCCTCAATACCCTGCTGGACGACTTCCGCGTCCACCCCAAACGCTATGTAAACATCTCTGTATTCGGTAAAAAGGACAAAGGTGGCTATCTCATCACCCCCCTGGACTCTACCGCGGCGAAACCCGTTAATAAATGAGGATTAAGGTAAAACTCTCCATATTCGGATTACTTTTCTGTCTTTTTACAGGCATAGCCGCCCGTGCGCAGCAAGGTCATGTAGAATTCCGGGCGCCGGGCAACGATAGCATCAAGGTCATCGACATCATTCACAATGACTCCTATCACTATGACCAAACCGACTCCACCCACCCCTTCCAAACGCTGGTAGGAAACGTGGTCCTCAAACAGGGTAAAACGACCATCTATTGCGATAGCCTCATCATGTTCCCCAATCAGAACTACATGGACTGCTATCGCAACGTTCATATCAACGACAACGACTCCGTAAACATCTACTCGGATTTCATGCGCTACCTGGTGGACACCAAAATGGTCTATTTCCAGCGCAATGTCAAGCTCACCGATGGCAAGGGGATCCTGACCACCGATAGCCTCAATTACGACCTCGGCGCCCATATCGGCGTGTACCAGAACGGCGGCAAAATTGTAAACAAGGAGTCCGTCCTCACCAGCAAACGCGGCGTCTATTACGAGCAGACCAAGGACATCCATTTTTACCAAGACGTCGTCCTCCGGGACCCGCAATACGACCTTTCCACCGACTCCTTAATATACAATACCCAGCGGCAGGTCTCGACCTTTATCACGGAGACCTTTATCCAGTTCAAGGACAGTTCGAAAAGGACCGTTCGCACCCGCAGCGGCTTCTATGACCTCCAGAACAAGCATGCGGAATTCGGCAAACGCCCGGTGATGACCGAAGGCTCCCAACGCCTCACCGGCGACAGCGTCCGCATGGACGATTCCACGGGCATCGCCACCGCCATCGGCAACGCCATCTATCTCGATACCACCCAGGGGATCAAGCTATGGGCCAACTACATGTACAACGACAAAAAGAAAAATACCTTTTTTGCCACTCAGCGTCCCTTGCTGGCTATCAAACAGGACAAGGATTCGCTCTATGTCACCGCCGATACGCTCGAATCGCGACGACTCGTGGATTTTGAGGCGGATCAGAAACGGCTCGCCATCGAAGACAGCCTGCATCGTATCTTTGTCGACAGCCTGGAAAAACGGGCCGCCGATAGCCTCCATAACCTGACCCTGACACGTAACAGGCGGGATTCCATCGCCCGCGCCAACGGCGATACCGTCGACATCAAAGACCTCAGCGACAGCCTGGGCCCCGGCGTCGCCGATAGCCTCGGACGCATCGAACGCGACAGCATCCGCCGTGCCCGCGGCGAGATCTCCCCCAGAGAGATCCCCAGGATCACGGACAGCCTCGGGAAAAAGATCATCACCAGCGCGGACAGCCTCCGCTTGCACCCACCTACACCCAAAGAACTGGCCCGCCAGGAAAAAGCAAAAAAACAAGCGGAACGACAGGCCAGGAAGGATTCCATCGCCAACCTCAAAGAGCTGGCCCGGGACCGGGCGGATAGCCTGAAAGCCCAGCAAAAACGATACAACGACAGCCTCAAGATCCGGCAACAGGATATCGCCGATAGTATCCAGATCGAAAAGTCCAAAGAACGGGCGCGGAAACGCGCCACGGCCGACAGCCTCAAACAGGTGGCCTTCAATGACAGCCTCAGGATCGTAGCCCGCAACGACAGCACCCGGCACGCCAACTTCATCGATAGCCTGGATCGGGTAGGACTTACCGACAGCGCAAACGCCATCCGGCGAAAGGATAGCCTTGCCCTGGCCGCCCGAATGCGAAGACCGCCGCCACGCGATACGGCCGTCGCCGAAGCCCCCCTGCCCGGTCATGAGATCGACTCCGTTAGCCGCCTGGCTACAAGAGACACAACGCTGCGGTTCGTGATCGGCTATCACCACGTACGCATCTACTCCGATTCGATGCAGGCGGTGTCGGACAGCCTCTATTATTCCTCCAAAGACTCGATCTTCCGCCTGTTCTATAATCCCGTGGCCTGGGGAAGCGGCAACTACCAGATCACCGGCGATACCATGTATGTCTATACGAAGAACAAAAAGGCCTACCGGCTCTACGTCTTCGAGAATGGCCTGGCCGTGAACAGGGTCGGCAAAAAATTGTTCAACCAGCTCAAAGGCACCACCATCAACGCCTTCTTCAAAGGAGGCGAGATCGACTATATCCGCGCCAAAGGAAATGCGGAAAGCATCTATTATGTCGCGGATGAGAAAAAAGCCTACACCGGGGTAAATAAAGCCCATGCCGATATCATCGACATGCGTTTCGAGCCCAAATACGACTCCGCCGGCAATCCCGCGGGCAAAGAACTCAACCGCGTGATCCTGCGCAACGACGCGGAAGGGACCATGTATCCTTTTAAACACGTCGTCTTCGAAGACATGGTCCTCCGCGGATTCAAATGGCAAGAGAACCGGCGCCCCAAAAGCAAGCAGGAATTGTTCCAGGAAGTGAAACGCAAAGAGGACGAGGACATCGACGATCTCTCGGAGACACATTAGCCTACTTTAAGAAACTTCTAACAAACCCGACGCACAATTAGCGGTCAGAGAAGCGTTGAATTAAAAATCCCTACACAAATTATGCGCACCCTCGCCTTTTGCCTGGCCTTCCTGGCCATAAATGGCTGCTATAACCGCCTGTCCGCACAGGACTACAAAGTGGCGGTCGGATTGCGTTTCAGCACGGCCGACCCCACCCTCAGCAATAGCGTCAGCGTAAAATATTTTATGGACGAGACGAACGCCATCGAAGGCCTCGTCTCCTGGGGTACCCGCTTCGGCCTCGGCGCCCTCTATGAACGACATCAGCTCATCGGCGGCACCCCCGCCTTTACCTGGTTCTGGGGCGCCGGCGGCTATCTCGGCTGGCAGGACAGGAACACCTATCTCGGCCCCACCGGCGCCATCGGTCTCGATTATAAATTCGCCAACGCGCCGATCAACCTGTCCATCGACTGGAAACCAGAACTCGACATCCTCCCCAATATCAATTTCGTCCCCGACGCCTTCGGCGTCACCGTCCGCTATACCTTCGCCCCCTCGAGGGCCATCGCCAAATAACCCCGCACATTTCCGCAGCCCATCCCAATATCCCGCAGATTCCAGCGCCACGGCGACGCAAATCCCCCGCCTCATGCCGGTTTATGCCGTCTTAAGTATTCATTCCTGCGCTTTTTTGCATTTTTTATCCGAGTTTGCGTTTTTGTGCAACTTTTTACCTTACATTAGCCCGCACAAAGCCGCGAAGCTGCGAGAAGCAGCTTGTCCGTCAGGACAACATTAGATCATAACCAAAACTCGAAATGCTCAAACAAGAGAGACAAGCCTACATTTTACACCAGGTCAACCTGCATAACCAGGTCCTCTCCGCCGGCCTTAGCCAGGAACTGGACGTCTCGGAAGACACCATCCGCCGCGACCTCCAGGAACTGGCCGACAACAACAAAATCATCAAAGTCCATGGGGGCGCCTTATCCCTCTCTTTTAACGATTATCACTATTCCACTACCCCCATCTACGCCCACGCTCAGAAAAAACTCATCGCCCGCAAAGCAGCCGCCCTGATCCAAAACGATATGTTCGTGACGACCACCGGCGGCACCACCCTCATCGAGCTGGCCCGTCATCTGCCACCCACCCTCAAAGCCACCTTTATCTCCGGAAGCCTGCCCGTCGCGCTGGAATATACCCACCACCCCACGATCGACGTCATCCTCATCGGCGACAAGGTATCCAAGAACTCCCGTATCACCGTCGGCGGCGAAGCCATCGCGAAGATCCGGCAGATCAAAGCGGATATCTGCTTCCTCGGCATCAACGCCATCGACCCCGTCAATGGCGTCACGGATAACGACTGGGAGATCGTCCAGGTAAAAAAAGCCATGATCGAATCGGCGCGTAAGGTCATCTGCCTGACGATCGCCGAAAAGATCAATTCCTATATGCCCTTCCACATCTGCCCCATTGAAGACCTCGACATGCTGATCACGGAACTGCCGCCGGAGGATCCATTGCTGGAACCCTATCTCCGGAAAGGGATCCAGATCTTATAGACAACCCGATCCTGCCGATGGAGACTGAAGTCCTACCTACAGACAGGTCTGACCGTTACATAGATTTAAAAAAAACCAAAATGTAAAAGTATGAGAAAAGGGACGCTTTTTAGTTTGATCATGTTTGCTCTGCTCAGCATGATCACAAACAACCTGATGGCCCAAGAGGTTCCCATCACCGGAACCGTGCTATCAGACGACGGTACGCCGCTCACCGGAGTAACAGTTGCCGTTAGTGGTACTAAACGAGCAGCTACTACCAACGAAAAAGGTGAATTCACCATCAGGGCAAAAGAAGGCAGCACTCTGCTATGTATCTATATAGGTTATGCGGGGCAAAAGGTGAAAGCCGCAGCCGGCATGGTCATTCGCTTATCGGCCGGGGAATCCAGTGAGATGGGAGGTGTCGTCGTTACGGCTTTGGGTATCAAAAAAGAGCGAAAGGCGTTAGGCTATTCGGTTACCGAGTTGAGTTCGCAGGAACTGATGAAAAATAAGAACACCAACCTCGTTAACTCCCTGGATGGAAAGGTACCCGGTGTGAACGTTACCCAATTCAGCGGTTCGCCGGGCGCCGGCGCATCGATCACCATCCGTGGCGGTAACTCCACGTCGGATAGCCGGCAAAACCAACCGTTATTTGTTGTCGATGGCGTCATCTACGACAACTCGACTTCGGTTGTCGGCAACACGGGTACCGATGGTTTGTCCCGAGATAATACCACTTACTCGAATCGCATTATGGACATCAACCCG
>Ga0210396_10006581_pt1 | contig 11119 bp, 9 predicted proteins | sample IncBWH17OmetaG_FD_155466 | JGI IMG/M metagenome (GOLD analysis project Ga0210396, IMG submission 155466) | Forest soil microbial communities from Barre Woods Harvard Forest LTER site, Petersham, Massachusetts, United States - Inc-BW-H-17-O ...
AGATAGCGGTCGCCGTGCACCCCTTTCCCTGATGGATTGTTCCGGCGCCACCGCGTGATGCAACAATTATACCGCTGCCGGCGTCCTTTTCTCAAATCCAAAGCGCATGCTCTTCCACCAACTAAAAACTGCCTGGCGCAACCTTATCCGCCAGAAGGGGTACACCCTCATCAATGTTCTGGGTCTTTCCGTCGGTATCGGCGCAAGTCTGGTCATCTATCTGGTCACCAGCTACGAACTGAGCTATGACCGCTTCCATCCCGATACTGATCGGATCTACCGGCTGGTCGCCATCCAGCGCGACGAACAGCACAAAGGGGACGGACTGGGATTTATGATCCGTCCGCTGCCCCTGGCCCTTCGGAACGAGTTGACGGGGTTCGACCAGGTGACTGAATTCCACCACTACTATGGCCGGGTCAGTGTACCGGAACAGGAAGGCGAGCCCCGGCAGTTTGACGCGGCAAAATGGGGTGAGGAGCTTTCGCCGATCATCATAGCCGAACCGAATTATTTTGATGTCTTCAAATACAAATGGCTGTCCGGTAATCCCGCCACGGCCCTCAAAGAGCCCTTCACCGTCGTGCTGACCGAAAAAGAGGCGCACAAATATTTTGGTATGCTGTCTTTGGACCAGATCGTCGGAAAGGATCTCTATTATGGGGATATCTGGAGAGAAGATTCCCTTCATGTCACGGTCACCGGGATCGTCCGGGACTGGGATGACAACACCGATCTGGCCTTTAGCGACTTCCTATCGTTTTCCACGATCGATCACAGCTGGCTGAAACAAGAGATCGATTTGGGGCACTGGGGCAACTGGAGTCCCCAGTGTCAGAGTTTCATCCGGCTGGCAAAAGGTGTGACGCCGCAGCAGGTGGAACGACAGTTTCCCGCATTCATTGCCGCCCATGTACCGCCATACCCCGGCCATACGACCGAGCTCCGGCTGCAACCGCTCACCGACCTTCACTTCAACAGTGAATACCACGATCAGTATCCGCGCAAGGCCCACCTGCCGACGTTATACGCATTGATCGGGATTGCGGCATTTATCCTGATCATTGCCGCGATCAATTTTATCAATCTGTCGACCGCCCGTTCAATCCATCGCGCCAAAGAGATCGGGGTGCGCAAGGTGCTGGGCAGCGGCCGCACCGGCCTTCGCATCCAGTTCCTGATAGAGACGGGTCTTGTGACCGCGAGCGCCGTGTTGATCTCCATTCCGTTGAGCTATCTTGCCCTTTCCGTTTTCCATTCTTCTATTCCCCCCGGTGTCCGATTGAAGCTGGCAGAGCCTGCCATCTGGATATTTCTAATCGCTCTGACCATCGCGACAACTCTGCTTGCGGGCTTCTATCCCGCGCGCGTCCTCTCGGCCTATCAGCCCGCGCTGAGCCTCAAAGGTCAGGGCGCCATTCAATTCAACCGAAAAAGCTCGCTGAGAAAGGTCCTGATCGTCTTCCAGTTCATGATCTCACTGATCTTTATCATCTGCGCCGCGGTGATTGGCGACCAGGTCCACTACATCCTTAGCAAGGATCTGGGGTTCCAAAAAGACGCGATTATTACTTTACGCCCGGCCTGGCATGATCCCACAGAAAAGCTTGACCTTTTCGCGGGGCAGGTGCGGCAGATTACCGCCGTCAGCGGGATCACGACGCATATGGAGACCCCGGCGGCCAAAACGCACTCCAGCACCTGGCTGATGTGCCGCGACGCCCCGGAGGTCAAGCCGGCAGCTTTTTATGAGACCTGCGACGAGAATTACGTCCCTTTGTTCGGGCTGACCCTCCTTGCCGGTCGTAACCTCTCCCACTCGGATACGGTCCGGGATTTTTTGATCAACGAAACCCTCATGAAAGCGCTGGGTTTCCGGCGACCGGAAGACGCTATCGGGAAAGCCGTGGAAGACGGCAACGACTCACAGGGTTTTATCGTCGGCGTGGTCAGGGATTTCAACGCGGTATCCCTCCATGAGAAGATCATGCCTTTCTATATGAAAACCAACAAAGCCTGGGAGAAAGCCATCAGCATCAAGCTGGCTACGCAAGATCGTTCGACTGCGGAATTCTCGTCGACTTTAGCCCGGATGGAAAAAATCTGGAAATCGATCTACCCGGACGAGCGATTCGATTACAGCTTCTTTGATCAAACCATCGAGCGCCTCTACCGGAGCGAGCAAAATACCGCCCGGCTCATGAATGCAGCCATGTTTATTGCCATTTTTATTTCCTGCATGGGGTTGTTCGGCCTGGCTACTTTCACTGCCGGTCAACGGATCAAAGAAATTGCGATCCGCAAAACGTTGGGGGCCGGTGTCGGGAATATTCTTGCACTATTGAACCGGGAACTTATCCGCCTTGTCGGGATTGCCGTGCTCATCGCTTCCCCCATTGCCTGGTATGGAATGCATCTATGGCTCCGCGATTTTGCCTATCGCATCTCCATCAGCGGGTGGCTTTTTGCCGCTGCCGCGCTCGCTGCGCTCGCGCTGGCCTTCCTTACCACGAGCTACCAAACCATCAAAGCGGCAAGGGCCAATCCTATAGATGGGCTACGATCGGAGTGATTATTATTCTTATCTTCAACCATGCCCGCCCAGATCCCCCTTCCGACCCGCGCCGCTACGCCTGAACTCCGGCAGCTCGCAAAAGCCTGGGCAAAGGCGCACAAAGACTTGCCTGCGCAGGACTTTGGCTATTTCATCACAGGCTTGATTCACCATCCGTCAGCAGCCCAAAAGACCATGGGCGGCATTCTGCTTGGCTACATGGCCGCCCAGCGCCAGCAGCTTAGCCCTGCGCTCTATGATGACTGGCTGAACCACACCGAAGGCTGGGCCGCCATCGACGCTATCTGCTACAATAATTTCACCGCCCTGGAAATGCTGGATAACTTCGCGCAATGGAAAACGCTGATCACCCGGCTATCCAAATCTGATAACCTCAACAAATGCCGCGGCGCCATCGTTCTGCTCACCAAACCCGTGAAACAATCCGATGACCCCCGCCTCCGCGATCTGTCTTTCCAGGTGATCGACACGCTACACAAAGAAAGAAGCATTCTGATCACCAAAGCCGTCTCCTGGCTGCTTCGGCACCTCACCAAACATCATGCGCCCGCCGTCCGGCAATACCTCGACCTCCATAAAGCTCATCTCCCCGCCATTGCCATCCGCGAAACCACTAACAAACTTAACCATGGAATAAAATCGCCAAAAATCAGAAAATCGTACATTTGAGCGTTATAGAATCAACTGCGCTTGATTATCACCGCGGTACATAAATGGCAATTTGTATGAGCGACGTTTACAACAAGGACCTTGGTACCAAACAAAAAGCGCTTGCCATCAATCTCGACCAAAAGATTTACGGTTCCTTCGCAGAAGTAGGCGCCGGTCAGGACGTTGCCGCCTATTTTTTTAAGGCCGGGGCTTCCTCAGGCACCATCGCCAAAACCATGTCGGCCTATGACATGACCTTTTCCGACGTCATTTATGGTACTCAGCCCGGCCGTCGTTACGTCAGCGAGGCCCGGCTCAACGCCATGCTGGAAAAGGAATACGGGCTGCTCATCGAACGGCTCGCAGAGCAACGCGGGGATAACACTACCTTCTTCGCCTTCGCCGATACCGTCTCCGCCCTCAACTACCACAAGACCAACGAAGGCCACGGCTGGATGGGGGTCCGCTTCCAACTCGAGCCCAACGGCGCCTACAACGACGTCATTATTCACATCAAGCTGCTCGACAATGACGGGGTGATGCAACAGAACGCTGTCGGCGTCCTTGGCGTCAACCTGATGTACGCCTGCTTCTATTACTACACCCATCCAAATATTTTCCTGTTGTCGTTGATGGACAACCTTGCCAAGGATGCCCTGCAGATCGACATGATCCGTTTCGATGGCCCGGATTTCGCCAAGGTCGACAACCGGCTGATGAGCCTGCACCTCGTCAAATACGGGTTCTCCGATACCGCGCTCTTCGGGCCTGACGGCAAAAACCAGCAGCCTTCCGAAGTCCTGCACAAGAAGCACATCGTCGTCGTCCGCGGGCGATTCCGGCCCGTCATCAACGTTCACCTGGATATGCTCCACACGGGCGTCAAACAATTCATGCAGGAGCCTAACGTCGACCACGAGAATGTCGTTGTGATCACCGAGCTGACGCTCCAGGCCCTCCAGGAGAGGAACGCCGATCCGGCCGCCGAGATCGATGAGAAAGATTTCCTGGACCGGGTCGATATCCTGTGTGCCCTGGGGCAAACCGTCCTGATCTCGGACTTCCATGAATATTATAAGCTGGTCGCCTATCTCTCCAAGATCACCAAGTTGAAGATGGGGGTCGTCTTAGGCTACCCCAACCTGGAGTACATCTTCTCCGAAGAACACTATCACGACCTCCCCGGCGGCATCCTCGAATCCTTCGCCACGCTGTTCAGCCGAAACGTCAAGCTCTTCGTTTATCCCACCCTACGGAATGGTATCATCTACAATTGCCTGCGGTTCAATCCGCCGCCTCATCTCGTAGACCTCTACCGGTATCTGATCGCGAACGACAAGATCGAAGACATCCGGCATTATGAAGAGAAGAACCTGCAGATCCAGACCGACAAGGTGCTGCAGATGATCAAGAATAACGAAGATGGATGGGAACAGTACGTCCCGGCCGAAGTGGCGGCCATGATAAAGGACAGATGCTTGTTTGGTGTTGTATGTGAGCCGAAGCCGGCATCATCGTCTGCTTCCTAAGGACCTCCGCAGCTTTTGCACCGCTTGCCGGGGAATGGGCTACCGATCGATCTGTGAAGACAGCGGATAACGCAAATGGCTGCATCCGGTCATGTCGACGTCCACCCTTCCCACTGTTATGGGGCTTTCGACGCGCACCGCGATATGATTGGGATCGTCCGTCACCCAAACCGTCATTTTTTCCCCTCCTTCAAACATATTGCCTTTGACGAGCAGCGGCCTGAACTCAATCGTGTGGAACTTCCCATATTTTGTCCTGATGACGGCCTTTCCCAGATACCGGATATGAAGATGATAGACCCGCCGGTCGAGGAACATATAAAAAGGGATCGTATCGTTCGGATGATATTTCGCAAAATCAATATTGCGCGCATAGAAGACGGCGCTAACCACATCCTGTACACAGCTGGGGACGGGATAGGTGCCGGTATTGGTGATCGCCGTATTGGTAGCCTTGAAAAAAGAGACATTTTCGAAGGTCTTATACCCGCCTTCATTCACATCGCGGATGAACTTATAGGGCTGAAGCGTGGCGGTGTCGATATACGTCTCGTATTTGTCCCGGACCTTATAGAACAGGTCATGTGAGCTCTTACCTTCCGCCACGACATGATAGACATTCTTGCCCTCGTATTTTTCAAGTGAAGTGTTAAAAGTCGCTATCCCCCCGTTCAGCGATACGCCCGCCAGCACATAAGAGACCCGGTAGGTAAGCTGCTCGCCGGGATTGAAGGCCGTATTTCGGATATTACCGCAAAACTCGGTCCCGGGGTCATCCTTGGAGACCAGCCCCGGTTCCTGCCGGACCGCCCTGCTCACAGACCCAAACCCATCCCGGGCAACGGAGGGTACCGCTGCCGTCAGCAGCGCTATACAAGCGGTGATCAACACTCTCATATCCTACAAATTACAATACTTATGCCAGCCCTCAAAGTACTTTAACTGAAACTTCACGATTCCACTTTCCTGAACCACAAGTGCCGGACCCGGCCGTCATTGACTTCAAACCCCTTGATGCGGTTGTGCGGGTCCCGGATGATCTTCAGACTGGACATCCACCACCAGTCGTCATGAATATAATTGTCGCCCAACAGGGTTAGCGGAGTGTCGTTGTATTTCGCGCTGCCTATGGACAGGTGATGATCCTTCAGGACGATCCGGTAATTGCAATCGAGCTCGGGGCAAAAGTACGTGCCGGTGTAGGCCAGCAACTGATCATCGCGCCTGGCTGTCGTATCATACTGCCACAAATGGCGGTGATTCCCCGGCCAATATTCATCGGATACTTTTTCGCCCGTGCCCGTTGCCGAAAAGACGAAATATACCGTCGGATCATTGAACAGTCTGACAGTATCCTTTGCAGCGCTGATGAGCAGATAGCGGTCGCCCTGGGGGAGCCAGTACAGTTTCTTATCCTCAATGACAAACCTGAACCGGGCTCCATCCTCCGAAGTATATGCCCCCGCGAAGGATCCCAACGGACTGTGATCCGGCAAAACGGCCAACGAGCTGTCGGTGTAGGCCGGCTTGTCCGCGGGCTTTTTTGGGGAGGGGTCTTTGATAAACAAAGATGCCAGCTGATTCGCTTCATAGCCGGTATTGACATCGGCCAGATTACTGAAGACAATGAAACCCATCCTGAGGTCCGGGAAGACGCTCACGAAGGTCCGGTAACCCGCATCCGCACCACCGTGTTGATATCTGCGTTGACTGCGGAAACTATCCACCCCAATCCCCAGCGCATAATCCAGCTCCTTACCGTTGTTCAGGCGGCCTTGCCGGGTCAGCTGCGCGATATCCCCCTGATCACCCACTTTGTGATCCCAGAAATTCATCACCCACTTGCTCATATCGTCGATATTGGTGAACAGGCTGGTCGCTCCCGCAACGGAATAACTCAGGATCGCATTGGTATAATGATCCTTCCCATCTCTGTCATAAGAATAAGACCGGTTCGGGACGATCTCGGTATAATCGTCATGAAAATGCGTGTGAGTCATCCCCAATGGGCGAAAAATGGCTGAGTCCGTAAACTGCCGCAGCGTTTGACCTGACACCGACTTGACGATCTCTGCCAGCAGGGTAAATCCGCTGTTGCTGTACAGATACTCGTCGCCGGGTTTGAAGTTCAACGCCTCCTGCTTTGACAGGATCTTGATTATCTGATCCTGGGTAATGACGTCGTCGAGGCGTGTACCCGCAATAGCAAGCAACTGCCATTGATCGCGCACGCCGCTGGTGTGGTTGAGCAGGTTCCGGATCGTGATCCTTTCATTAAGACGGGGAAACCAGCTCAGATATTTATGGATATCGTCATCGAGGTCCAGCTTTCCCTGTCGCGCCAGCAGCACGATCGAAAAGGCCGTGAACTGCTTGGAGACCGAAGCCATGTGAAAGATTGTTTCAGGGCCGTTCGGCACGCCATATTCCAGGTTGGCCATCCCATAGCCTTTGGCAAAGATCAAACTGTCATTCCGGACGATCCCCACTGCCCAGCCGGGACTGGATGTCCGGTCCCATTCCCGGAAGAGACTGTCGATCCGGTCAGTCATGGCAGGCGGCAGGGACTGGGAATCAGCCGGCATCATAGTGGAGCTAAGCAGCACAACGGTAAGCAGCAATTTGGTGTAGATTCGCATCATGCAATTTACGAGGAAAAAATTGCAGGCATTTTGTAAATAAATAACTTTATAGTCCGATAAACTGGCCGTTATTATGAAATTAGATAAGACCACCCGCGCCGAGACCGCGATGCTGATCCGCAAACCTGTCTCAGAGGTTTTCGATGCCTTTGTCAATCCTGAGGTCACTACGAAGTTCTGGTTCACCGACAGCACGGGCCGGCTGGAAAAAGGAAAGGAGGTCGAGTGGACCTGGAAAATGTACGACGTGACCGCTGTGGTGTATGTAACGGAGCTGGTCCCCGATGAGACGATCACCATCGAATGGGGTATGCGAGGTGCGCCCCGGAGCCGCGCCGCATGGACCTTCGAGCCGCTTGATGAGCGCACTACTTTTGTCAGCATCGTAATGGATGGTTTTACCGGCGACGAAGAGGCGGTCTTCCACAGCGTTACCGATTCGGTCGGCGGTTTTTGCTGGGTACTTGCGGGTCTGAAGGCCTGGCTCGAACATGAGATCCGGCTTGGCCTGGTCCGCGACCGGTATCCCGCAGGGAAATCATAACGATCATTTAACACCCCCCGACTCGGAGCCGGAGGCCCGATTTTTGCTGTACGTAGCCCATGACCATGCCTGCTTCGCTCCAAAAGCTCAACAAGAATTATCTGATTGTCTATCTCGTATTGTTGATCTCGCTGGGCTACCTTATCTTTCTCGCATGCTCCATCCATGAGGGCATCTTCTATGCCGGTGACCAGGCGCTCAAGTCTCTCCAGGTAAAGCAGATTGCCGCCGGCCACGGGTTTAAATACCTTCACCTCGGCCAGCCCGATTGGGTCAAGTCGATCTGGAATGCCGGTTATTTTCCCTTACGGCCTCCTTTCTTCTATCCCTCACCAAAAGGGTATCTGATCGTCTATCCGCCGCTTTTCCAGGTCGTCTCCGCTTTTTTTTATGCTCGTTTCGGCGGCGCGGGTCTTTATATTCTACCAATGCTCTGTACTCTGATCTTACTCATCTGGACCATACAATTGCTAAAACGCTGCGGCATAAGCCCGGTCAATATCGCCCTGGCCATTTTTATGCTTGTCTTCTGTTCGCCGCTGATGCTGTATGGGGTGATGTTCTGGGAACATCTTCCTGCCGTGCTGCTCCTTTTCGCCGGGCTGTCTTTTATAGTGGCCCCGCCTGCCAAAGCATGGGTGGCTGTCGCCCTTGGAGTTTTGACCGGCTTTGCCATCTGGCTGCGACCCGAAGCCCTCATGATGGTCCTGCTATACAGCATCGCCGTGGTGATCCTCTATTACCGCGACCGGCGACCGGTCTATATCGCCTTTGGCGTAGGGATAGCGCTGGCCATCCTGCCCTGGTTTGCTTTCAATCAGCTCGAATACGGTTCGCTCTTCGGCATCCACGGCCAACAGGTTCTGAACGCAAATGACCCCGAATCCCGGATGAGCTGGCAGAATGGCTGGCGCAATCTTATTGCGATCAACCATATATCCATCCATGCCTTCTGGCTGCTCCTCGTTCTTCCCGCTGTTCTATACTATTCTGTCCGCAGCAAAGGTCCCGATATCCGCCCATTGCTGCTGGCATCGATCGTTGTCCTCTACTCACTGTTAACTCCATTCATGCTGCCGAATGACGGCGTCGTCCAGTGGGGCGCGCGCTATTTCCTCGCGATCATCCCGGTTACGGTGTTCGCTCTCCTTCTCGCGGCCAGACAATGGGACATCACGGCCCACCGGCCGATCCCCTTATGGCTCACACTGCTGATCCTGATAGTTGGTCTGAAATCCTTCTATCGGAACACGCACGACGGAGGTTATAAGGAATTGCGCTGGCGTTACAACCAACGCCTTACCGATACCTACCGGCTTCTCAACAGTAAACCCGGCAATGTCGTCATCGTCTCCCCGCATTTTGCCGCTTATGATCTCGGGTACCTGTTCGACCAGAACTATTTCTTTGCCGCGACCGGCAATGACAGTCTCCGCCGCCTGCTTCCGCTATTAAAAAGCAACGGGGTCCACCAATTCATCGTTATCTATAACCCCCGTGACCATACGCTGCCCCCGATGTTGCAAGATTCTGCTACCCGTCACCTATTCGACACGGAGACGGCGGCCGGCTGGCTTCAGCAAGATATCGCTGCCAAGGTGTATGACCTTGATTCGACCTGGGCGGAGGGCGGTTCGCGCGAGCGGCTGGCTACCAAATAAAAAAAAACTGGCTGCCCTGTCCTAATATTGCGCCTGCGTTTGACATTATTAAAACATCCATTATGAAACATTTCGCCCTCCTTCTTCTGGCATCGGGATCGCTGTTCTACGCCTGCACGACCGGCGACGCTAAAACCGCCGATGCTTCGGCCAAGGCAGCCGAATCCACCCCAAAAGACACCTTAACCTACGCTTACCACGCCCTGTATTCCTCAGATATAACGGTCCCTGGCGACCCGGTCATCGCTCAGAAGGTATTGACCGTCTGGAAACTGTTCGAGACCGCGCAGATTCAAACGATGAAACCCTATTTCGCCGATACAGTCCGGTATGATGACGCCCACGGCATGCACTTCTATGGTCCTACGGAAAAGCTCCTCGCCTATGCCAAGTCGGATATCGACGGTCTCGATTCCATGCGGTTTGACATCGTCATGTGGCAAAGCGCCCATGTTAACGACCGGAACGAGGATATGGTTAATATCTGGTCCCGTGAAAGACGCTATGGGAAAAATCACGGAAAAGCCGATACGGTGTTGATGCAGGAGAACTGGAAGGTGAAGAACGGGAAGGTCGTCGGTTTTGATCAATACCTGGCGAAGCAATAGCCGGGAATTGGTATCTTTCGAACATGAAAATCGCCGTGTTGCTCCTCCTTGCCTTGTTCTTGACCCATTTTGCGTTCGCTCAGTTCTTTATTGTTTCAGACAAAGACGGATACGTTAACGTCCGCGATTCTGCCTCCGGCGGAAGCAGGGTCATCGACACGCTGAATAATGGGCATTTTATCTATTTCTTTGAGGAACAGACCGATACTTGGCGGAAGATCGAATACACCCGAAAGGGTAGGGAATATACCGGGTATGTATACCATGACCGACTGAAGCCGATTACAGACTACGATAGCATCCCTTTACTGGATCACGACAAAAATAACGCCACCTGCGCCCACGATTCGGTCAAAGTCATTGTCACCGTACAAAAATTCGACAAGACCAGATATCGATTCACGTATGACAAAGACAACAAAGACCAGATCGTCAAGATCAACGGCAAACCATACTGCGGCACTGACGGCGAATTGCCAAAACTGGAATACAGGTCGATCGTGATCCAGTTGGGCAGCCGAAGGCGCCGGCGCTTATGACGTAGTATGGCGGGTGGTCAAAGGCGTGTATACGGATCGTGATGTCGAAAGCGGAGACTAACGCACCGGTAGCGTTCAGCATTTTTTTCCCCAGGGAAGGGGAAAATATTTTTATATTTGTGGTAAGGTGAAGAATTGACAATTAAACTCTTAATACTATGCAAGTCAATGATTTAAAATACAATCTATTAGATAAGCTGATTTCTGTGAGGGATATAAGTGTCTTGCAAAAGATAAATGACCTTATAGGTAGCGTCGATATCAATACCCCGATATTCAAGACCACTGATAGCCAGCGGCAAATGTTGACAAAAAGTGAAGAGGATATTGCTAACGGCAATATGATTTCCGATGACGAATTAAATGAGGA
>Ga0210396_10006583_pt1 | contig 11114 bp, 6 predicted proteins | sample IncBWH17OmetaG_FD_155466 | JGI IMG/M metagenome (GOLD analysis project Ga0210396, IMG submission 155466) | Forest soil microbial communities from Barre Woods Harvard Forest LTER site, Petersham, Massachusetts, United States - Inc-BW-H-17-O ...
TCCCTTCGGCGGACGCGCCTTCGACGCGCACGCCGCGCTCAAGTCATTGGTGCATGCCGCCGACGTTCCCACGAAAGAAGACCTCAGCCATGATGGCTGCCCGGTGGAATGCGTAGGCCAGCGCCCGGGGCTCGATCAGTGGCTCAAACTTCATTACATCCCCGCCGGCGCGCCGGCATGGGGCCCTGCCGCCGACACGCTCGAAGACGTCGCCGCTGAGTTCTCCATCTCCGCGCTCGCCGGCCATCTGGGCGACACCGCTGTCCAGCATCGCTTCGCCGAACGCGCACAGTATTGGAAAAACATCTGGAACCCCAGCGCCGCGCCCGATGGCGGCTACTTTATGAACCGCAACGCCGACGGCAGCTGGCCCAAGGTCCAGGACGACAATGACAAGAAGGCGCACGACTTCACCCCCTCCACCGAAGACGGCTTCGTCGAGGGCAGCGCCGCACAATATGTCTGGATGGTGCCCTTCAACGTCGCCGGCCTCTTCGACCAGATGGGCGGCCGTGACAAGGCGGCCGCGCGTCTCGACCATTTCTTCTACGACGAAAAGGGTGCGCCCGCGGTTACAAAGTCCGGCCCCCTGCACGCCGAGCTCGACAACGAGCCCTCCATCGAAACTCCGTGGCTCTACGACTTCGCCGCCCAGCCCTGGAAGACGCAGCAGCTCGTCCGCCAGGTGCTCAACACCATCTGGAAGAACGCGCCCGACGGCATCCCCGGCAACGACGACCTCGGCGAGATGTCCTCCTGGGCCGTCTTCGCCATGATGGGCTTCTATCCGGAGATCCCCGGCCGCGCCGAGCTCGTCCTCGGCAGCCCGCTATTCACGAGCGTCACCGTGCATCGCGCCAACGGAGACGTGCACGTCATCGCGCCCGCAGCCTCCACGGACGCTTCCTACGTGCAGTCGCTCAAGGTCAACGGCAAACCCAGCTCGAAGACCTGGCTCCCCGAAAGCTTCGCGCTCAAAGGCGGTACGCTCGAGTTCGATCTCGGCAGCACGCCCAACAAAACCTGGGGCACCAACAAAGGCGACGAGCCGCCCTCCTTCGGAGCACAGTAGAACTTTTCAGCATCGGGCAAAGCCCGCGTCACTCGCAGCGCAAGGCATCGACCGGATTCAGCCTCGATGCCTTGAATGCCGGTAGCAGGCTCGCCAGTACCGCGATCACAGCCAGCAGCAAAATGGAGAAGACCAGCGTCGCCGCGTCATAGGGCTTCAGTCCGAATAGCATCGTAGTAGCTGCCCGTCCGGCCACTAACGCAAGTACGGTTCCAACGACGACGCCGATAGCCAGCATCCACGCGGTATCGCGCAGTACCAGGCCCACCACCCGTCCTCGATCCGCACCCAGCGCAATCCGTATCCCGATCTCGTTCCGCCGCTGCGTGATGAAGTACGAGAGCACTCCGTAGAGTCCAATCACGACCAGCAGCGCGGCCAGCACACCGAAGAAGCCGGAAAGCATCGCTATCATCCGCTCGCCCACCAGTCTGTCTCGAATCCCGAGCTGGAAATCGAGGAACTGCAGAATCATCTGCGGGTGTTTCGGGCTAAGCGCATGCCTTATTCCAGCAATTGCTGCTGGTCCATCTTTGGCCGCAACCATCATCGCCATGCCGGTCCCCTGCGCCGTCTCCGGAAACTGGTCAATCGGCACAAATGCCATCGGCTCTGGATCTCCACGGAGATCGTTGTACTTCGTGTCCGGAATCGTACCGACCACCTCGTATGTGCGCGCCGGATATCGCGGCTCCGGCATCACCTGCACCTGACGTCCCAGCGGCTGCTCCCCGCCGAAATATTTCCTCACAAACATCTGGTTCACAATCAGCACAAACGGAGCATTGGTCGTATCCATCGACGTAAAGCCGCGCCCGCTCACAATCGGAATTCCCATCGTCGCAAAGTAGCTCGGGCTCACGTATGTGAATCGGCTCTCCCCGTCCGCTCTGCCCACGCGCACGCCGTGGCTCCAGCTTCCGCCTCGCAGCGGAAGCATTGTGGTTGCGGCCACGTTCTCCACACCCGGCACTGCACGTACATCTTCCACAAGCTGCCGTTTGTACGTCGCCTCGTTCTCCGGCTTGATGTTTTCTGATTCATAGCCTAGAAGCGCAATGGTGATCCCGGCCTCCCGCATACCCGGATCCAACGTCATCAGGTTCCGGTAGCTGCGCACAAACAACAGCGCCCCTACCAGCAGCACCAGCGAGACGGCGATTTGCGTCACCACCAGCAGGCGCTGCACTCCAAACCGCTCGCGGTTTCCGGCAACGCCGCGCTCTCCCGCCTTCAGCGAAGAGATCGGATCTACCCTCGTGCCCCGCAAGGCCGGCAGCGTCCCAAAGACCATGCACGTCAGCACCGCAACCCCGGCCGCAAACAGCAGCACACGCCAGTCCGTCACGATGACAAGATGAATTGCGTCACCGGTCGTTTCGAGCGACCGAACCAGCAGCCGGCTTAGCGGCTGCGCCAGCGCCACCCCCAGCGCCGCGCCACTTATCGCCAGCAATCCGCTGCCGATCAACAGTTGCCGCAACAGCCTTCCTCGCGACGCACCCAGCGCCATCCGGATCGCCATCTCACGCTGCCGTGCACTGGCCCGGGCCAACATCAGGTTGGCCAGATTCGCGCAGGCAATCAGCAGCACCAGTCCTGTGATCGCCAGCAGCAACTGCAGGGAGGAATCGTACGCGGTTCGTAGCCAACTCACTCCTGCGCCCGCCGGATACGCGCCGAGCCGAAACGACTTGTACAGCTTGATGGATTCGGCGCTGTAGTCCGTCGGCGCCGTACTCTCAAATAGCCCGGGGCTCAACGCATCGAAATACGCCGACGCGCGCTCGATGTTCCATCCCGGCTTCAGCCGTCCCATCACCGAAAAGGTGAAGACCTCACGCCGCGGATTCGGCGGTATACAGGTGGGATAGGCTAAGTCGAACCTCTCTCCCACAGTCAGCCCGAAGAAACCGGGAGGCGTAACTCCCAATATCTGTATCGGACGGCCTTCCACCATAATGGTTGAGTTCGGCGTGATGGCCTGGCCACCCATCTCCGCCTTCCAGTACGAATAACTGGCGACCGCCTTGTTCAACTGACAGGCGGCCTCATCCTGCGGCTCGATCAGCCGTCCCTGCCATGGCACGATACCCAGCACATTGAAGAACTCTCCGCTCACTTCAAGGCCGTGCACATGCTTCGGCTCGCTCAGCTTCCCCACCAGCACATCAGCCGTGCGCCACGCAAAGACGCCGGAGAGTGGATCGTGATGCCGCCGAACCTCCTGCCACATCGGCACGGTGAAATCCGTGAATGGTCCGTCCGAGATGCCCAAACCCTTGTTGCCGCCGACGATGCGCAACTGCGTCAGCTCTTGTGGCCGAGAAATCGGCAAGCTGCGCAGCCGCACCGCATCCAGCAACTGAAAAACGGCGGTGTTTGCGCCAATTCCCAGCGCCAGCGTAAGCACCGCCACGATTGTGAAGCCAGGAGTCTTCACAAATCCGCGCACGGCATATCGCGCATCGCGCAGAAGGCTTTCAAAACCCAGCGCCGCGTCCTCCGCGTCCACCCGCTCTTTCACCACGGTAGGATTCCCAAAGCGCAGCCGTGCTCTGCGGATCGCCTCATCCAGGCTCATGCCTCTGGCAACATCTGCCTCCACCCGCATCCGCATGTGCTCGCGCAGCTCATCTTCAATCTCGCGATCCAGCTTCGAACGCCTGCCCAGGGCCACAACGCGGCGAAACGTCCGACGGAAGACACCCATACCTCACCTCACGCGTAGCGCAGAATCGCCTGAACGCCCTTCACCACCTGATCCCAGTTCTTCTCTCGCGCGGCGAGTTGCTTCCTGCCCGCTGCCGTCAGCGTGTAGAACTTCGCCTTGCGGCTCGCCTCCGTCACCGCCCACTCCGCGCGCACCCAGTCGTTCTGCTCCATACGGTGCAGTGCGGGATACAACGAGCCTTCTTCAATGTTGAGCAGCTCGTCCGACACGCGTTCGATGTGCATGACAATGCCATAGCCATGCATCGCGCCCAGCTGCGAAAGACTCTTCAAAATCAGGAGATCGAGCGCCCCCTGCAGATCATTCTTTGCCATGTCCTCTACCAGCCTTACCTAGACATCGATGGTAGACAGAACGTAGTCGCTCCTTACCCTAGTTGTCAAGGGGTAGCGCGAGGCCGCGCTTATTTCACACATGTCATCCTGAACGCAGCTGAAGGTGGCGTGAGGGACCTGCTCTATCTTTCGTTCGAGATCGGCGCAAAGCGCCGACCTTACTCCTCCCGCAGCAGCATCAGCGGGTCCGCCGCCAGCGCGCGCTGTGCCGGAATCCACGCCGCCACCAGGCCCAGCAGCGCCATGATCAGCACCACGCCGCACAGCACCAGCGGGTCGCGCGGCGACGCCTGGTAGACGATGAACGAGAGGACCTTCGTCGCCGCCAGCCCAAGCACCAGCCCAGCGACCGAACCAAACGTCAGCAGCCTGACGGCACGCCCCAGCGCTGTACGCAGCACCTCCCTGCGTTGCGCACCCAGCGCAATGCGGATACCCAACTCGCGCAGCCGCTTGCTCACCGAGTACGCCGCCATCCCGAAGATGCCCGTCACCGCCAGCATGCCTCCCAGTAGTCCAAGCACACCCAGCGATATAGTCGCCGCGCGCGATGGAAAAAGTGCACTGTCCATATCACTCGTCCACGTCTTGATCGTGAATGGCAAGCCCGCATCCAGATGCCTTAGTTCATGCTGCAGAGCCGCCGCCAGTTGCGCTGAATCGCGGTTCGATCGCACCACCAGGCAAGTCGAACTCGTCGGCGATTGCAGGATCGGGAAAAACATCGCAGGCTGCTGCTCTTCCGTCAGCGTCTCGTACTTGCCGTCCTCCACAATTCCCACCACTTGAATGCGCGTGCCATCGATCTTCCTGTAATAGCCACCCACAGCAGCGGCCGAGGAACCGAAGACCTTCCGTGCAAACTCTTTATTCACCACCGCCACGCGCGGCGCATTTTTGTCGTCATGCCAGGTGAAGGATCTCCCCGTCAGCAACGCCGTATGTGCTGCTTGGAAGTAGTCGGGAGAGATGTTGTAGACCGTCGCCTCCGCGGCGGCATTCGATATCCTCCTGTCCGTTGTGCCGTCTTTGAAGACAACGTCGGAGCTCCACCCGAGGCTCAGCGGATGCCGGTCCACCATTCCTGTCATGGTCACCCCCGGAATCGCTGCCACCGCATCGATCGCGCGCCGCTGCATGATCGGTACCTGATCGCCGCTATACCCGGCCATGTCCAGATCGGTATCCACCAGCATCGCGCCCTGCGGCACGAAGCCAAAGCTGCTGTGCTGCGAGCGCACCAGTCCCCGTACGGCTACCAGCGACGACGTCACCAGCACCGCGCAGATCGCGATCTGCACCATCAGCAACAGGTCGCGCGCCGTCAACCGCCGCCCCACCATCGCCGCCGACCCCGCTTTCACAACTTCATAGGGATTCGCACGCAATACCTGCCGCACGGGTACCGCCCCAAATAGAAGTCCGCTCGCCACCGCCAGCAGCAGCGCCACTGCATACACATGCGCATCCGGGCTTACCGGCACGCGGATGGGAAAGCTCGACACCGGCCGCCACACGCTCAGCCAGTGCAGCAACAGCACGCTGCCCAGCAGTCCGGCCGCGCCTCCCATCAGCGAAACCATCACTGCTTCGGTCAGCAGTTGCCGCAGAATCCTCCTGCGACTCGAGCCCAGGGCCAGCCGCAGAGCAATCTCCTTCGCCCGGTCTGCCGCCCGCGCCGCAAACAAACTGCCCAGGTTCGCGCATGCCGCCAGCAGGATCAACGCCGCCAGCGCCGTCAGTGCCGCAAGAAACGCCCGCACCGGGCCGCCCAGCATGTCTCCGGCGAGTCCCGGCTGCGCCAGTTTGAAGCTCCACCGGTCGTCATCCTTCGGATAAGTCTTCGCCAGATAAGCAGCGATGGAATTCAAATCCGCCGTCGCCTGCGCTGGGGTCACCCCCGCCTTAAGGTGTCCCAACACTTCCACCGCGCGGCCACTGCGATTCTTCAGCAAGCTCCAGCCGTCCACCTGCTCCTGGTCCACCAGCGGCACCCAGAAATCCGGCGAGAAGAATAACTCGGTCCCGCGAAACTCCGGCGGAGCCACGCCCAGAATCACGTAGGGATGCTTGTTCAACTGGATCGTCCGTCCCACCGCGCCGCGATCGCCGTCAAAATGGCTCGACCAGTAGGCATGGCTCAGCACGATATACGGACTACTGTTCGGGCCATGCTCATCCGAGGCGTGAAAGAAGCGCCCGAGGTATGGCTGAATCCCCAGCGCGTCGAAATAATTTCCGCTCGCCTCGTAAACCCATGCCGGAACCGCACTCCGTCCCGTGTCCAACCCGGCGCGCGTGATCTGGTACGCGATTAGATCGTCGAAGCTGCGATTGCGCTCGCGCAAATCCTGGTAGTCCGGATACGACTGCATTGGAATGCCGCCGCCCTGCTCAATGAGGGCAAGACTCTTCGCTCCGGGCACATTCAGAGGACGCAGCACCAGCCCGTTCAGCATGCTGAACACCACCGCATTCGCCCCGATCGCCAATGCCAGCGTCAATACCGCAACCAACGTGAAGCCCGGCGACTTCAACAACACACGAAGGCCGAAGCGGACATCCTGCACCAGCCGTTCGAAGAAGCGATTCCCCGCCGCCTCATACGACTCCTGCCGGTACCGCTCATAGCCGCCAAACTCCACCCGCGCCCGCCGCACCGCCTCCGCCCGCGGCAATCCTGCGCGCTCCAGGTCATCGGCGCGATGCGCAATGTGCGAGCGAAGCTCCTCATCCATCTCAACGTTCGTTCCCGAGCGGCGAAAAAATGACCGCCCAAAGAGTGACCGAAATGAACCGAAGACTCTCATATCTCCTCCAATGGCGCAGCCGCTGTGACGAATTACTCCTCGCGAAGCAAAGTCAAAGGATTTACTGACAGCGCGCGTTGCGCTGGGATCCACGTCGCCAGCAGGCCCAGCAGCAGCATCGCCAGCACCACACCGCTCAGCACCCACGGATCGCGCGGCGACGCCTGATACACGATGTACGCCAACACCTTCGTCGCCAGCAGTCCCAGAAACAGTCCAGCCGCTGAGCCGAAGGCCAGCAACTGGAAGGCACGTCCCAGCGCTGCCTCCAGCACCTGCTTCCGCTGCGCGCCAAGCGCGATGCGAATGCCCAGCTCCCGCAGCCGCTTGCTCACTGAGTACGCAGCCATCCCAAAGATGCCCGTGATCGCAAGCATGGCGCCCATCACGCCCATCACCCCCAGCGCCCACGTCGCCATGCGCGAAGCAAACAGCGCTCCATCCAATTCCTGGTTCCACATTGTTGTGTCAAAAGGCAACCCTCGATCCAGCTCCTGCACCTTGCTCTTGATCGCTGCTGTCAGTTGCTGCGGATCGCGCCTCGAGCGCACCACCAGCGTCGTCACACTCGTTGGCGATTGCAGCAGCGGCAGGAACATCGCCGGGTGCACATCTTCGGTCAGGCTTGCATATTTCCCGTCTTCAACGATGCCTACCACTTGCACGCGCGCTCCGTCGTCGGTTTTGAAGTATCTGCCGATCGCGTTGCTTGCCGAGCCAAAGATCTTGCTCGCGAATTGCCGGTTCACCACGGCCACGCGTGGCGCATTCTTGTCGTCGTGCCAGGTGAAGCTCCTGCCCGCCAGCATCGTTGTCCCCGCGGCAGCAAAGTATTCGGGCGATATACGGTAGGTCGGGGGTTCCGCTGCCGCATTCGACGGTTTCAGCTCTGTCGTCTTCTCGCGAAAGACAGTCGAGGTGTTCGCGCCGTAATGCAATGGCGGCCGGTCCACCGATCCCACAGACTGCACGCCCGGAATCGTCGCCAGCGCGTCGATCATGCGCTTCTGCATTGCGGGCACGCTCTCGCCGCTATAGCCGCCCATGGTCAGGGCCGTACTCAGCAGCATCGCGTTCTGCGGATCGAAACCGAAGTTGCTGTCAAGCGAGCGCATCAGTCCACGCACCGCCACCATCGAAGAAGTCACCAGCACGGCACAGATCGCAATCTGCACCACCAGCAGCAGATCGCGTAGCGTCATCCGCTGTCCCATCCGGATAGAAGATCCCAACTTAACCAGCTGGTACGGATCCGTACGCAGCACCTGCCGTACCGGCACCGCGCCAAACAGGAACCCGCTCGCCAAAGCCAGAAGCAAAGCGACCAGATACACCTTTGCATCGGGGTTCACGGGGATGCTGAGCGGAGATGAAGAGAGCGGCCGCCACGCGCTCAGCCAGCGCAACAACACAATGCTGCCCGCCACTCCAACTGCGCCGCCGGCGAGCGAAATCAGTATGGCCTCGGTAAAGAGTCCGCGCAGAATGCGCCTGCGGCTGGCTCCCAGTGCAAGCCGCAACGCAACTTCGCGCGAACGGTCAGCGGCGCGCGCAGCAAACAGACTGCCCAGGTTGGCGCATGCAGCCAGCAGTATCAAACCCGCCAGTAGCATTAGCGCTGCTAAGAATGCCTCCAGCGGGCGGCCAAACCAATCGCCGGCAAGCCCTGGACGCGTCAGCGAAAAGGTCATGTGCCCATCGTCTTTGGGATAGGTCTTCTCGAGATACGAGCCAACCGAGTTCAGATCGGCAACCGCCTGCGCCGGTGTCACTCCCGCCTTCAGATGTCCCAGCACCATCAGAATGTTGCGGTTCCCGCGCGCGTCCAGCACATACGCCCCCTCCAGTTGTTCCTGGTCCACGATCGGGACCCAGAAGTCTGGATAGAGGAAAGCCAAAGTTCCGCGAAACTCAGGCGGCGCGACGCCGAGGATCGTAAAAGGATGTTTGTTCAGTTGAACGACGCGGCCCACCACGCCGCGATCGCTCTCGAAGCGGCTCTGCCAATACGCGTACGGCAGCACGATATATGGAGCACTGTTCGGGCCATGCTCATCCGAGGCGTGAAAGAACCGGCCAAGATACGGATGAACATCGAGCGCGTCGAAGTAGTTCCCCGTCACTTCGTAGACCCAGGCAGGGGTTGGGTTGTTGCCGGTATTCAGCCCCACTGCAGCAAGACCATACGCAGCCACGCCATCGAAGCTGCGATTGCGATCGCGCAGATCAAGATAGTCGGGATATGAGTGATTGATGGCGTGATCGCTTCCACGCTGGATCGCATACAGGCTCTGTGGGTGCGGCACACGCAGCGGGCGCAGGACCAGCGCATTCATTACTGCGAAGACCACGGCATTTGCGCCGATCGCCAGTGCCAGCGTCAAAATCGCGACAATCGTGAAGCCCGGAGATTTGCGCAACATGCGAAGGCTGAAGCGCACATCCTGCCCCATCGTCTCGAAAAACTGGCCGCCCGCCGCTTCATGCGACTCCTGCCGGTAGCGCTCATAGCCCCCGAACTCGATGCGCGCGCGCCGCTCCGCTTCCGTGCGACCCAGTCCCGAGCGCTCCAGGTCGTCCGCGCGATGCTCGATGTGCGAGCGAAGCTCCTCCTCCATCTCCGCATTCTTTGGTGAACGATGAAAGAGCTTTTCCCAAAGCGAGCCCAGAGAGTCGAGAAGTCTCATATCTCCTCCGGTTGCGCGGCCAGCGCAGAGCCGATCGCCGTCGCCAGCCGGTTCCAGTTGTCCGTCTCCTCCCGCAAACGGCGGCGGCCGGCGGCGGTGAGTTCATAGAACTTGGCCCGGCGGTTGTTCTCCGATGTCCCCCAGCTCGCCTTCAGCAGACCCTGCCGCACCAGGCGAAACAGTCCGGGATACAGCGCGCCCTGCTCAATCAGCAGCGCATTGCCGGAGATCTGCCCGATGCGCAGCAGAACGCCGTAGCCATGCAGCGGCCCCAGCGAAACCGCCCGCAGGATCAGCAGATCCAGCGTGCCCGGAAGTAGTTGTGCCTGGTCGCCCACGCGGCCTCCCCTAATTTACTTAGGAGTCTAGGCCTTGCTCTCCTAAGCTGTCAAGGGGAGTCTACGAACGCTCAATTGGGAAAGTTCCGCGCCCCGGCACAATCATCAGCGTGCATCCTCGCGCCCCTCCGTCCGAAGAGTGACCGTGTGTTCCCCGCGCCGGTTCATAAGGCGCCGAACGATTCATGCGGTATCGTGTCCATTCGTTCGCATGCCGACGTATTTTTCATTTTCGGCCCGGGACTTGCCGCCCGTATCCCGTCCCCCAAGCTCCAGCGCCACCGCCATGCAAGCATCGCGAAGCTCATCCGCAACCTCGCGATTGTTGATCGCCCTCGCCACCACCATGCCGCCCACACATAATGCGGCCGTCGCCTGAGCGGTCATTCTCCGGGATCGGCCATTCTCTTTTGCGCTGCGCTCCAGCACGCTGACCATCGCCTGGAACACGGCTTCGAAGGCGCGCTTCGCACTCTCCCCGCTGCGCGAAACATCCGTCGGCAACGCCACCATCGGACACGAGTTCTCCACATCCTCGAAATGCTGGCGGGATAGATAAGCGCGTACCACCTGCGGCCCCACCTCGGTCGACGCCAGGTCCACCTCCACGCCCTCCCAGCAATTCCTCCACTCCGGATCCGTGAAGAAGCACCCCAGCACCTCCGCGTACAAATCGCTCTTGCTCTCGAAGTAGCTGTAGAAGCCGCCGCGCGTCAGCCCGGCACCGGACATGATCTGATCGACCGAAATATTTTCAAAACCGTGGCGATTGAACAGCCGCCGCGCGCTCTCCACGATCTTTTTTCTGACTTCAGTGCGATGACCAGCCGGATAAGGCATAGATACTCCCCGCTTCCGTGGAAGTATTCACCCGCCGCTGCTCTCCTGGCGAACGAAAAAGATGATCTTGAACATAATTTGTCCGCATGTTCCGATGCATTGGGCTCAATCAGAAACTCCCGGGAGGAAACATGCAGGCGAAAGCGAGTTCGGCACCGCAACACAGGGCTTCGTCCCACCTCAGCCTCACGCGGCGGCAACTCGTCACCGGTGTCGCCATCGCCGTCGGCGGCTTTGCCACACAATCCCCGCTCTTGGCCCAGCAGTCGCAGCAGCCGGGCATGGGGACGCCCGGTAC
>Ga0210396_10006584_pt1 | contig 11112 bp, 6 predicted proteins | sample IncBWH17OmetaG_FD_155466 | JGI IMG/M metagenome (GOLD analysis project Ga0210396, IMG submission 155466) | Forest soil microbial communities from Barre Woods Harvard Forest LTER site, Petersham, Massachusetts, United States - Inc-BW-H-17-O ...
ATCGACGGAGGAGTTTGGCACCTCGATGTCGGCTCATCACATCCTGGGGCTGTAGCAGGTCCCAAGGGTATGGCTGTTCGCCATTTAAAGTGGTACGCGAGCTGGGTTCAGAACGTCGTGAGACAGTTCGGTCCCTATCTTCCGTAGCCGTTGGAGATTTGAGGGTGAGTTGCTCCTAGTACGAGAGGACCGGAGTGAACGTATCTCTGGTGTTCCGGTTGTCACGCCAGTGGCACTGCCGGGTAGCTATATACGGACGGGATAACCGCTGAAAGCATCTAAGCGGGAAGCCCCCCCCAAGATTAGATCTCCCTAGACCTTTAAGGTCTCTAAAGGGCCGTCGAAGACTACGACGTTGATAGGCTGGGTGTGTACGCGCAGTAATGCGTTTAGCTAACCAGTACTAATTGCCCGTGAGGCTTGACCATATAACACCCAAGCGATTTGCCTAACGTCGAATCGTATTGGAGTGATCAATTGACTTGAATGCGACTAAACGTCGAAACAAATTGTTGAATTCGTGAAGGGGCTGAGCCATGACTCGGCCCCTTTGCAACCGGTTTGCCTGGCGGCCATAGCGAGTGGGAACCACCCGATCCCTTTTCGAACTCGGAAGTGAAAACGCTCTGCGCCGATGCTAGTGTCGACTTTGTCGATGTGAAAGTAGGTCACTGCCAGGCTCTTAATTTGATGAAAACAAACCCTCACTGACGCAAGTTGGTGGGGGTTTTTTCGTTGTGCCGCCGTAGCATTATCGAATTCGTCCCTGGAAATCACGCATTCGGCCCGCGGCACTTGCGCCGCAATAGTCAAATGATGTTTAACGTGTCTTGGTACACCACTGCCGGCTTGTTTGCGGCTGCAAAGGATTCCCATGGCGCTTCGCATCACTGCACTGTCCAAAACCTATCCGAACGGCGTGCGGGCGCTGAAGAATCTGTCGCTGAGTGTCGGCAACAATATGTTCGGACTGCTCGGGCCGAACGGCGCCGGTAAGAGTTCGCTGATGCGCACCATCGCCACGCTGCAGGATCCGGATAGCGGCAGCATCGATCTTGACGGGATCGACGTACTCAAGCAGAAAAACGAGGTGCGCAAGATCCTGGGTTACCTGCCGCAGGAGTTTGGCGTGTATCCCAAAATGTCGGCCCTGGAGATGCTGCATCACCTCGCAGTCTTGAAGGGCATTGCCTCGGCCGGCGAGCGCAAGACCATGGTGGAAGCGCTGCTGAATCAGACCAATCTCTGGGATTCGCGCAAGAAGGCCTTGTCCACCTACTCGGGCGGCATGAAACAGCGCTTCGGCATCGCACAGGCGCTGCTCGCGAATCCGCGCCTCATCATCGTCGATGAGCCCACCGCGGGCCTGGATCCTGCCGAGCGCAACCGCTTTCTCAATTTGCTGTCGTCCATCGGCCAGGACGTAACCGTGATCCTTTCCACGCACATCGTCGATGACGTGCGCGAACTGTGCGCACGCATGGCCATCATCGCCGCCGGCGAGGTGTTGCTGGAGGGTTCTCCCACCGATGCCTTGGCGCAACTCGACGGTCAGATCTGGTCGAAGGTGCTTGCAACCGACGATGAGCTTCGCGCCCTGGAAGCGCAGATGCCTGTCATCAGTACCCACTTGATCGGCGGACAACACGAGATACGCGTGTTCGCAGCCAATTCGCCGGGAGCTGGATTTCGATCCGTGCCTTCCGGTCTGGAAGATGTGTACTTCTTGAATCTTTCCCGCCACACCAGGCACTAGTCACGGTCTGCGGGGCAACCATGGGCATGTTTTGGGAGTTCTTTACCTTTGAGCTGCGCTTTCGCTTCAAGAGCATTTCGACCTATGTGTATTTTTTGGTTTGGCTGGCCTTCTCGTTTCTCTGCATAGCCTCGGAGAGCTTTGGGCCGGTGGCCAACGCCAATGGCAAGGTGCTGTTGAATGGGCCCTGGGCCATGTCGTTGAACTTCACCTATTGCACCCTATTTGGTCTGCTGATTATTGCCGCCATCTTTGGCACCGCCATGCTGCGCGACTTCCAGCGCGACACCTACCAGATACTGTTCACCAAGCCGATTTCCAAGTTCGCCTACCTCGGCGGCCGCTGGGCCGGCTCTTTCGTGGTCACCGTGCTGATCTTCAGCGGCCTGATGTTAGGGTCCTATCTCGGCACCTTGGCGCCGTGGGCCGACCAAGTGCGCATCGGACCCAATCACTTCTGGTGGTACCTGCAGCCTTTCTTATCCATTGTGCTGGTGCAGATATTCTTCTGCGGTTCGCTGTTCTTTGCGGTCGCGGCCCTGACCCGCAAGATAATCATTGTGTACTTGCAGGGCGTCGCGCTGTTCATGGCTTACCTTGTCGGTATCACGGTGTTTTCGGCGACCCGCTCGCTGGAGCATTTCTGGTCGGGAATCCTCGATCCGGTGGGTTTATTGCTCAACAACGCAGTGACCCGCTATTGGAGCGTCGACCAGCAGAACACGCTGTTGTACCCCTGGGATTTCAGCGGTTATTCGCCCGGGGTATTCCTTTACAACCGCTTGCTGTGGATCGCCGTTGGACTCGCAGCGATGGCGTTGGCATGGGTTCTGTTTCCCATGTCGGTCGAGGCACTCACGGCAAGGGCGCAAGGGCGACGCGCGGCGAGAGCGCGCCAGCAGGATGAGGATGAACTGCGAGCTCCGCGCTCGCTGGTGGCAGCACGGCTGCCGAAGATTCGACAGGTTTTTGGCGCCGCGACGGGCTTCGCACAATATCTATCGCTGTCGCGCCTGCGCACCCGCGCCATTTTGCGCGAAGTGCCGTTCTGGGCCATCGTCGGCCTACTGATCGTATTTGCCGTGAATAACGGCTATTTCGCGGGCCGCATTGGCGGCCAGAACGTTTGGCCGGTCACCTACCTGATGGTGCAGGCGGTGGAAGGATCGGCGACGTTGTTTTTCCTGATTGTTGCCGGCTTGTATGCCGCGGAATTGCTCTGGCGGGAACGCGACACGCATTTCGACGGCATTCACGATGCCCTGCCGGTTTCGGAATTGGCCGACTGGCTGTCGAAGCTCACGGCCATCGCCGTGGTGGAGATGCTGCTGCTGGCGGTGACGCTGATTGTGGGCGTATTCATGCAGACGCTGGCGGGCTACTACCACTACGAAGTGGGCCAGTATCTGAAAGAACTCTATCTCATTGTGTTCCCCACCGTGATGGGCATCGCCATGCTGGCGCTGTTCGTGCAAACCATGGTGTCGAACAAGTTTCTGGGCCACGGCATTGTCCTAGGTATAGTCATACTGGCCCCGGTTGTCTTTGCCTTCGGATGGGAAAACAGCCTCTACTTACCCGCCCAGGTTCCGGCCTATATCTACTCGGATATGAATGGCTACGGCCATTTCATACCGGCCATCGTCTGGTCGCTGATCTACTGGACTTCGATATTCGCCCTGCTGGGAGTGATCTCCATTGCGTATGCACGTCGCGGCGCCGAGGACTCTTTGCGCGCGCGATCCAAGCTGGCGATTCAACGCGCACCCCGCTTGGCGCCGGTGGCCGCCGTGTTGCTGCTCGTGAGTGTCGGCGCGGGGATCTGGTACTTCTACAATACCCATATCCTCAACGAGTACCTGGACAGCAACGATCGGCGCCAGATCGCCGCCGAGTACGAGCGCCAGTTCAAGAAATACGAGTTTCAGCCGCAACCGAAAGTCACGGCAGTGGATAGCACGGTAAATATTTTCCCTGAGTCGCGCTCATTTGACGCCAGCGGGCGCTTTACGCTGCAAAACAAAACCGACCATCCCATAACCGAGATCCATCTCACGGATCGGCATGAAACGATCAAGCAACTGCAATTCGATCGGAAATATCACCTGGTGAGCAAAGCGCGTCGCGACCTCTACGCCATCTACGCCTTCGATCAACCGCTGGCGCCCGGCGAATCCGTGATCATGACCTTCGCAGTTGCCTATCAGTCGCAGGGCTTTCGCGATGGCACCGAACAACCGCAATTTGCCGCTAACGGAACCTTCTTCGATCAAGAGTTCTTTCCGGAAATTGGCTATGACGCCGGCGTTGAACTCGACGATCCGCGCCGCCGCCGCGAGCAGGGCCTGGGAGCGCAGGCCGAAATGGCGCCGCGCGGCGACCCGGTTCGCTCGCGCTTGAACCTGTTCAGTCCGAACTCCGACTGGATCACTTACCACACGGTGGTGAGCACCTCCGGTGACCAGATCGGCATTGCTCCCGGCTATCCGCTCAAGACTTGGAACAAGGATGGCCGCCGGTACTTTGAATACAGCATGGGGTCGACCCACATTCAGCATTTCTACGCGTACCTATCGGCGCGTTACGAGGTCCGCAAGGACGTCTACATCGGTGCATCCGGGCCGGTGAACCTGGAGGTGTACTTCGATCCCGCACACACCTTCAACGTCGATGAGATGTTGGATTGCAGCCGCGCCGGACTTCAATACTTTGAATCGCGATTCAGTCCGTTTCAGTTCTCCCAATATCGGGTAATGGAGTATCCGCGCTACCGCACCTTCGCGCAGTCCTTCCCCAACACGGTCCCGTATTCAGAAGGGATCGGATTCATCACCCGCGTCCAAAAGCCCACGGATGTCGATCTCACTTATTTTGTTACGGCGCACGAACTCGCGCATCAATGGTGGGGGCACCAATTGGTCGGCGGCCTGGTGGAGGGTTCCAACATGATGTCGGAAACGCTGGCCCAATATTCCGCCTACATGCTGATGGAGCATAAATTCGGCAAGGATTACATGCACCGGATCCTGACCCATTACTTGGATCGATACCTGCGCGGGCGTTCGGGCGAGGTGCGCAAGGAGCGGGCGCTGGCGCTGGTGCAAAACGAGCCGTATGTCTGGTACGAAAAAGGCGGCCAAATTCTCTACACCCTGGCCGATTATATTGGCGAAGACAGAGTGGACTTGGCGCTTCACAATTTTCTGATGCAGTACCGCTACACCAATGCCGTGAACCAGCAGGATGCCGTCGACAGCGCCGGCGGCGCGGCCGCCATCGACAGGCCCTATCCGGACACTCGCATGCTGATTGAGGCGTTGCGGGCGCAGACCCCGCCCGAGTACCAATACCTCATCGATGACGGCTTTGACCGTATCGTGGTGTACGACAATAAGGCGATTTCCGCCAAGTCGCAGCGGCGCGCGGACGGCAAGTACGAGGTGACCTTGGAGGTGGAAGCACACAAGGCGCAGGCCGACGGCAACGGCGTCGAAACTCCCATGGCCCTAGCGGACTACATCGAAATCGGCGTGTTCAGCGGCGCTAAGGGTGAGGAGAAGCCGCTGTACATGCGCAAGGAAAAAATGACCCAGGAGCGCGCGACTTATAAGGTGGTGGTGGACAGCAAACCCACCCGCGCCGGCATCGATCCGTATAACAAATTGATCGATCGAATCGCTGACGACAACATGATCGATATCGAACGATTGTGAAATAAATCCTTAATTTTCAGGATCTTGCGCACGTGCGCCTTAGAAGGTGTAGCCGAGACTCGTGACGATTCCGTAGTCGTTGTTGACGACGTCAAGCCCGGGCGGGCGGCTGTCGTAGTCATCGTACAGCGAGAGATTCAGCGAGAGCGCACGCGTGAATTTTCGCTGCAGCGTCACATCCAGGCGCGCCCGCACGCGGCCGAAATCGGACAGATACGGAAAGACTTTCAAACTCGACGTCAGCGTCGTCTCCGGAATGCTGAATCGGTAAATGCGCCAATCGAGCCCGGCGACTCCCAGGATGTTGGCACGATTATCTCCCGATTCATCCACCGACTCATGGTTCGCCGCGACGCCGACGTAGGCCACCAGATCGCTTTCCGGCCGCCGCACCAGACTCTGGCCGACGGCGATTCCCGCCTGCGGCCGGCCGTCGACGCCCAGCTCGGGATTGCGCTCGAAAGAACCGAAGACCGACCAGAACCGGGTGCCCTCGAGATAAAAGCGCTCCGAATAGTCGATGAGTATGCGTTGGTTGGTGCTCCTGTCGGAACTGGAGGTGGCATCCACCGATGACGACAACGAGGCGAGGGTGTTGCGGCCGCGATATTCGGCATCGAAACGGAAACTGCCCACCTTGACGTTGTTCGCCTGGGTGTAATTCACACCGACCGATGTCGAGCCGCGCACGCGGGCCAGGAAGGACTCTCGCACCGGACCCAAGCGCGCAACGTCGCCCATCGGCAGGTCGGTCACACGGCCATCATCGTCGACAATGAGATGACCGTTGCCGCCGCCAAGATGTCCAAACTCGTCATGGCCGCCGAGATTCTCAACCATGAAAACCACCGAGCTCGACAGCCCGGAAACCTTCGGCCATTCGATGTACACCGTCCCCAGCGCGTCGGTCTTGAGTTCCAGCTGGCCGTGCTCGAGCTGGATGATTTCGCCGGTGAGACGATCGCCATTCTCGAGCATCACGATGTCGGTCCTATCGCGCGCCGGTGCGGCGGTTGCCGAGAACAGGAGGACGAAACCCAACGCCGCTGCGCAGCGGCCGCCCGTGTCAGCTTGCATCGATTGCTCCCTGATTTGCTGCGTCCCAAGGCTTCAGGCCGAGATCGTACACGGTTGCAGCTTTTTCAACCGGCGGATAGCGGTTAGGATCGCGGCCGATACTGGCAAAGTTCGATAAATGCCCCAGCCGATATTGAAATGTCCAATTGGGATTGGTGCGCTGGCGACCGGCCTGCTCGCGGCCGCCGCCTACGCGTCGGACAGCGCGCCCGCCGTGCAGCACGATGTCGTATTCACCGAGTACTCGCCGCTCTCCGGCAGCCTGGAGCTGGCGCGGCGGATGTTGAGTCCATTGACCTTTGCACAGCTTGAGCGCGAGGCCAAGCGCAAGCACGTAAAATTGCGCGATCAGCCCGTCGACCTTGCGAATGAAAAGTTTGCCCTTTTCGTTCCGCCGCAGGCGCCGGCCGAAGGTTACGCGCTGCTGGTGTTCATCGCGCCGTGGCAGGCCGCCGCCGTGCCGCGGAAGTGGATTTCGGCGCTCGACCGGCACGGCATGATTCTCGTTACCGCCGCGAATTCAGGCAACACGGAAAATGTCTTGGAGCGACGCATCCCGCTGGCGCTGCTTGCCGCACACAATGTGATGCAGCGCTATCCAGTCGACAAGGAGCGCCTCTACATTGGCGGAATGTCCGGAGGATCGCGCGTTGCGTTGCGCATTGCGCTGGCATTCCCGGATGTGTTTCACGCTTTGCTGCTGCATTCGGGCAGCGACCGAATCGGCACGGCCGAGGCTCCGCTGCCATCCGCCGGGCTGTTCAAACAGTTCCAGGAAATGCGCCTGGTCTATCTGACCGGCGAGAATGATCGCGTCAATCTCGACACGGATGTCGGGAGCAGGGCATCGCTGCAGTATTGGTGCGCGTACGACATCGACGTCGAACCCTTCCCATTTGCCGGTCACGAGTTGGCGGGCGCGCGGGATTTTGACCTGGCGCTGACCGCCCTCGGCAATCACGTGCCTCCCAAGCCCGATAGGCTTGCAAGCTGCAGAGCGCACCGCGAAAAGGAAATCGGCGAGCAACTGCAGCAAGTCGAGGATTTGATTGGACGCGGCAAATCGCGCGATGCCCGGACGTTGCTGCAACAAATTGACATTCGCTTTGCCGGTCTTGCGGCACCCAGGAGCGTTGAGCTCGCACAGAAATTGTATGTCGACCCTGCACCCTAGCCGCGCACTGCGATACGCTACCATTTCGGGGTCCAAGGCCGAGCAACGGCAACAAGCATAGGGGAGGAGAGCGTTGTGACTGGTATCTTGAATTGTTTGCCGCGTATGGCAGCGATTACAGGTTTGGCATTGGCGGCGAGCATCGCTTTCGCGGGCGACGCCTCAAAGGTGGCCGCCACAAGCGCCGCCCCGCGTCCGCTGACCCTGCCCGTCAGTCTTGTCGACCTGATGCGGGCGTCGATTGAGATTCCGGCCGACGGCCTTTGGGCGGCGGCCGGCGCGGACCGGCTGTCCGCGGAGGATTGGCAATTGGCCGATCAGGACGCGGTCAATTTGATCGCCGCAACCACGCTGGTTGCGAGTGCCGGCACCGGCAAGAACGACCGCAAATGGGTGGCCCATGCGGATTGGCAATCGTGGGTTCGCGACATGGAAAAGACCGCGCTCGCGATCCGCGCCGCGGTCAAAGCCGAGGACCAAAAGACGCTGGCCGCGGTTGCCGATCAGTTGCAACAGATCTGCGAGGGCTGCCACACGAAGTACCGGCCGCAAACCCCTTCTGATGGCGTCGCGCGCTATCCCTTTTATCCGAAGAGAGAGCTCGCCAAGTAGTCAGCGCGGCCTCACGCGCCGCTAACCGAACGAATGCGCGCCTGCGACTGAAGCGCCCACCACCGTTCGACGCTCGCGCTCAAGCCCGCAAGATCGAGCCCGGCTCTCGCGAGACAGGTATCGCGCGTTCCGTGTTCGATGAAGCGATCCGGTATGCCGATGTGCAGCAGGGGCAGCTGCAGTCCGGCGGCGGCGAGTACTTCGCCGACGCCCGCGCCGGCGCCGCCGATGACGGCATTTTCCTCGATGGTGATGATGGCCCGGTGACGCTCGGCGAGCGACAAGATCAGCTGCTCATCGAGCGGCTTCACGAAGCGCATGTTGACGATGGTCGCGTCCAAGCGTTCGGCAATTTTTTGCGCCGAATCGACCAGCGCGCCAAAGGCCAGTATCGCAAGCCCGCTGCGGCCCTCGCGGCGCAGCTGTGCCTGTCCCACGGCGAGCGCCGTCATCTCCGCGGCGATTTGCACTCCCGGCCCGGTGCCGCGCGGATAGCGGACCACCGTGGGTGAAGCCAGTGTTGTTCCGGTATACAGCATCTGGCGGCATTCGTTCTCGTCCGCCGGCGCCATGATGATCATGTTGGGAATGCAGCGCAGATAAGACAGGTCGTAGCTGCCTTGATGGGTAGCACCGTCGCTGCCGACCAGGCCGGCCCGGTCCACGGCGAATACCACAGGCAAATTCTGCAGCGCGACATCATGGATCAGCTGATCGTACGCGCGCTGTAAAAACGTGGAATAGATCGCGACCACGGGTTTCAACCCTTCCGCCGCCAAGCCGGCCGCAAAAGTCACCGCGTGTTGTTCCGCGATTGCGACGTCGAAATAGCGCGCCGGAAATCGCTTCGAATACTCAACCAAACCGGAGCCTTCGCGCATCGCCGGGGTGATGCCGACGATGCTGGGATCGCGCTCCGCCATGTCGCACAGCCACTTGCCGAATATCTGCGAATAGGAAGGCCCGCTGCTGGTCTCTTTGAAGATCATGCCGCTCGCCGGATCAAAGGGCCCGGGGCCGTGCCACTTGATGGGATCCGCCTCCGCCGGCGCATAGCCCTTGCCTTTGCGCGTCACGACATGCAGGAACTGCGGCCCGCGAAGCTTGCGCAGATTGCGCAGCGTATTGACCAGCGCCTTCACATCGTGGCCGTCCATGGGTCCGATGTAATTGAAACCCATCTCCTCGAACAGAGTCCCGGGGAGCACCATGCCCTTCAAGTGTTCTTCCGAACGGCGCGCAAGTTCCCAAACGGTGGGCATCTGCCGCAGGACTTTCTTGCCGCTCTCGCGCAGATGCGAGTACATGCGGCCGGACAATGCGCGCGCCAGATAATTCGACAGCGCGCCGACATTCTCGGAAATCGACATGTCGTTATCGTTCAGCACGATCAAAAGATCCGCGGGAAGCGAGCCGGCGTGATTCAGCGCTTCAAACGCCATGCCCGCAGTCAAGGCGCCGTCGCCGATGATGGCAACGACCCGGCGATTCTCGCCGCGTTGCGCCGCCGCTACGGCCATACCCAGCGCGGCGCTGATCGATGTGCTGGAATGACCGACGCCGAAGGTGTCGTACTCGCTCTCGCTGCGCGAGGGGAAGGGCGCCAACCCCAAGTCCTGTTTGATGGTGTGCAGCTGCGCACGGCGGCCTGTCAGTACCTTGTGCGGATAGGCTTGGTGACCCACATCCCAAACCAGCCGGTCATAGGGGGTATTGAACACATAATGCAGCGCAATTGTAAGTTCTACAGTGCCCAGTCCGGCGGCAAAATGGCCGCCCCGGGTGGAGACGCTCTGGATCAGGAATTGGCGCAGTTCCGTGGCCAGATCGAGGAGTTTTGACGCCGGCAGGCGACGCAGATCCGCCGGCGAGCCAATGGTCTCAAGCAAGGAGTTACGGTCGGGCGCGGCGTCCATGTTATGCCAGTTTATACTGCGGCACCCTTATGGTGGCAATGGACTGCACCGATGTTGCGGATTTGCACCAGGACTGACCCGCTGAGATACTGCCGGCATGGCTTCTTTGAGCTCCGACGAGCACTACCAAAATCAGATTTTGCCGCATGTTTCGCGCACCTTTGCGCTGACCATCCCGCAACTGCCGCCGGCCCTTTGTACCCCGGTTACCAATGCCTATCTCTTGTGCCGGATCGCCGACACGATTGAGGATGAACCGGCACTCTCGGCTCCGGAGACGCTGGCCTACTTGAACCGATTCAGCGCGCTGCTGGGCGGCGGCGGAGAGCCTGGGCCGCTGGCTGAGGATCTGGTCAGCCGGCTTTCGGAGCGAACCCTGGCCACCGAGCGCGATCTGATCGCCAACATGGCTCGCGTCCTGCGGGTCACGGCAAGCTTGGGCAAGGCCCAGAAAGACGCCATTCAGCGCTGCGTCGAGCTCATGTGTTATGGCATGCCGCGCTTCCAATTCAATGCCAGCCTGCAGGGCCTGGCCCGATCGAGCGACCTGGACGACTATTGCTACTACGTGGCGGGAGTGGTCGGTGAAATGCTCACCGATTTATTTTGCGATTATTCCGTCGATATTGCCGGCCGCCGTCCTGCGCTCAATGCCCTCGCCGCGTCCTTCGCTCAGGGCCTGCAGATGACGAATATTCTCAAGGATGTTTGGGAGGACCGCAGCCGCGGCGCGTGCTGGTTGCCTCAGGAAGTGTTCACCCGGCACGGTGTGGATCTCAACACCTTGGCGAGCCAATCGCAGGATAAGGGTTTCAGCGCAGGTATATCCGAACTCGTCGGCGTGGCGCACGCACATCTGCGCAA
>Ga0210396_10006587_pt1 | contig 11109 bp, 9 predicted proteins | sample IncBWH17OmetaG_FD_155466 | JGI IMG/M metagenome (GOLD analysis project Ga0210396, IMG submission 155466) | Forest soil microbial communities from Barre Woods Harvard Forest LTER site, Petersham, Massachusetts, United States - Inc-BW-H-17-O ...
GAAGCTCGCGCCGATGATCTCGGAAGCGCTGATCGCGGCCGCGCAGAAGATCGATGTCGAACAACCGAAGCGCCGCCGCCTGAGCAAGCCGGTCGTGCTGGTCGGTTCACTCGTGCTGACGGCCGCCGGAGCCGCGGCCGCCATGCAGTTGATGAACCGGAACGGGAACGGGAACGGGTACAGCGCGGCCATGCCCGCCAGCGACACCACCGAGGGGTATGAACCGGCTAATGGCGACATTCCGGACCCCGACTCGGACGGCTATCCGCCGATCACCTGATTCCGATCACGGGGCCGGCCGGCGCGGTCGGCCTCGTGATGCGGTCCCGTGACATCTGTCATGGTCAGATCACGACGGCTCCTACATGACGCCGGGCGCGCTGCTGCCTAGCCTGGTGGGGTGAATCGCGAGCTGCCCGGCAAGCCCGACGACTGGGCTGAGCGCCGAGCGCGACGCATGCTGCTGAGCGTGCTGATCGTGATCTTCATGTTCCTGCCGGCGATCCATCTGCTCGGCAAGCACAACCTGACCGCTTCCGACTGGCTACAGCTGAGCTGCGTCGTTCCGTTCGTCGGGCTGCTCCTATGGCGGGTGAACACCGACGATGTCGCCGCCGGGCCCCTCACCTGGCTCACTCTCGGCGCCATCGTCGTACTCGGCCTGACGCTGTTCATCGCCGGCGGCCAGAACGGGACGTACGTCACGGCCCTCGCGATCTCCTCGGCCATCTGCGGCCGGTACAGCCGGACCCGATGGCCGACCATCACCGTCTCGGCGATCTGCGCGATGGCCGGGATCGCCGTTGGCACGGCGTATCACTCCGGGTTCGGCGGCACGTTCTCGGCGGCCGCAGTAGGGCCGCTGGGCGGTTTCCTGGCCTATAGCGCGGCCAGGCGGGGTGAGACGACCGAGATGCTGCGCCGGACGCGGGCGGAGCTGGCCAGGGCGGCGGTAGCCGAGGAGCGGCTGCGGATCGCGCGCGACCTCCATGACCTTCTGGGCCACTCGCTGTCGCTCATCACGCTCAAGGCCGAGCTGGTCGGGCGGCTCATACCTGCCGACCCCGAGCGCGCGGCGGCCGAGGTGGCCGAGCTCGAGTCGGTGGCGCGCCAGTCGCTGTCCGATGTGCGTGGCGCCGTGGCCGGGTTCCGGCAGCCCGACCTAGCCGGGGAGCTCGTCGCCGCCAGGCAGTTGCTCGATGCGGCCGGGATCGCGAGCCACATCACCTCGGCCGGCATCGACGGCCTGCCCAGGGACGTCGACGCGGCCCTGGCCTGGGCGGTCCGCGAGGGCACGACGAACGTCGTCCGCCACTCGAAGGCGACGCAGGTGTCCATCCGGGTCGGCGCCGACCCGGCCGCGGTCACCGCGGAGATCAGCGACAACGGGCCCGCCGTCCCGGCCGACCTGGCGGCAAGCAGCCGGCCCGCGGTGGTGACGGCGGGTCCCGACGGGCGCGCAGCAGTACAGGCCCGGCCGGTCTTCGCCGGATCCGGCCTGGCCGGGCTGGCCGAGCGCGTTCGCAGTCTGGGCGGCGAGCTGGCGGCGGGCTCGGTGGAGCCGCAGGGCTTCCTTTTGCGGGTAGTCGTCCCGCTGTCCCCGCAGGCGTGAGAATAGGCGGGTGACAGTGCGGATCATGATTGCCGAGGATCAGACCATGGTCCGCCAGGCGCTGGTGGCACTGCTGGGCCTCGAACCCGACATCGAGGTCGTCGCCCAGGCTGCCGACGGGCACGAGGCGATTGCCATGGCCCGCAAGTACCAGCCGGACGTGGCGGTCCTCGACATCGAGATGCCGGGCCCGAGCGGCATCGAGGTCGCCGGCCAGCTCGGCCAGTCCGGCTTCACCGGCAAGATCGTCATCGTCACGACGTTCGACCGGCCCGGGTACCTGCGCGCGGCCATGGCCGCCGGCGCCAGCGGCTTCCTGCTCAAGGACGCCCCCGCAGCCGACCTGGCTTCGGCCATCCGGAAGGTCGCCGAAGGCCAGCGCGTCGTCGACCCGTCGCTGGCCGCCGCGGCCCTGGCCCAGGGCGAGAGCCCGCTGACCGACAGGGAGGCCGAGGTCCTGGCGGCAGCCGCCGGGCACGACGCGATCGCGGACATCGCCGGGCGCCTGCACCTGTCTAACGGCACCGTGCGCAATCACCTGTCGGCCGCGATCCAGAAGCTCGGCGCCAGGAACAGGGCCGAGGCCGTCGAGATGGCCCAGCAGAAGGGCTGGCTGTAGCTCATGCTCCTGGACCGCGTGGTGCGCACCTCGGCCGGGGTGTCGGCGGTGCCGGGACGACTCGCCAAGGTCGACCAGATCGCGGCGCTGCTGCGGGAGGTCCCCGCCGACGAGATCGCCGTGGCGGTGTCGTTCCTGTCCGGGGACCTGACGCAGCGGCAGATCGGCGTCGGCTACGCGGCCCTCGCGGATCTTATTGGCTACGGGCAGGCACCGAGGCAGGCGGACGACCCCCCGGAGCCCCAGCCAGTGCTGACACTGACCGAGACCGACCAGACCCTGGGCCGGATCGGGGCGCTGGCCGGCCAGGGCTCGCAAGCCGAGCGGCGGGGTCTGCTGGCCGAGTTGCTCGGCCGCGCCACCGAGTCCGAGCGGGAGTTCCTGGGTCGGCTAATCGGCGGCGAGCTGCGGCAGGGCGCGCAGGACGGCGTCATGACCGATGCGATCGCAAAGGCCGCCGGGGTGTCGGCGGCCGACGTGCGCCGCGCCCATCAGCTCAGCGGGTCGCTGCCGGCCGCCGCCGCCGCGGCCCTCAGCGCCGATGGCGACACCGCGACCGCGACGCAGGCGCTGCGCGCGGTCGGCCTGCAGGTGGGCCGGCCGATCCGGCCGATGCTGGCTGCGTCCGCGCCGACGGTCGCGGCCGCCTTCGACCGGATTTCGCCGGCCGCGGTCGACTGGAAGATCGACGGCATCCGGGTCCAGCTGCACCGCCTCGGCGACGAGGTCCGCGTCTTCACCCGCACGCTGGATGACATCACCGACCGGGTGCCCGAGCTCGTCACGGCCGGACGGTCGCTGCGGGCGTCGTCGGCGGTGGTTGACGGCGAGGCAGTCGCGCTTCGCCCCGACGGCCGCCCCCGGCCGTTCCAGGTCACCTCGGCGCGAGCCGCGAGCCAGTCTGAGCAGCGCCAGGCGGGCCAGGTCCCGCTGACCCTGTTCCTGTTCGACATGCTGCACGCGGACGGGGAGGACCTGATGGACCTGCCCGCCGGCGAGCGATTCGACCGTCTCGCCGCGGTGGCCCCGCCCGAGCTGGTGATCCCGCGGCTGGTCACCGGCGACGTCGCCGAGGCCGAGGCGTTCTTCGCGGCGGCCATCGCCGCCGGGCACGAGGGCGTGGTGGTCAAGTCGGTCGACGCTCCGTACGGGGCGGGCCGGCGGGGCAGCGACTGGATCAAGGTCAAGCCGCGGCACACCCTGGACCTGATCGTATTGGCGGCGGAGTGGGGTCACGGCCGCCGTCAGGGCTGGCTGTCCAACCTGCACCTCGGCGCACGGGACCCGGCTGGCGGCGGTGCCGTCATGCTCGGCAAGACGTTCAAGGGCCTCACGGACGCCCTGCTGACCTGGCAGACGAAGCGGCTGCTCGAGCTGGCGGAGCCGGCCGCGGCGGACGGCAATCGCCGCGGCGTCGTCCGGGTGCGTCCGGAGCTCGTCGTGGAGATCGCTTTCGACGGCGTCCAGGCCAGCAGCCGGTACCCGGGCGGCGTGACGCTCAGATTCGCGCGCGTGCTGCGGTACCGGCCGGATAAGACGGCCGCGGACGCGGACACGATCGACGCGGTGCGCGCGCTCTGGACCGGGGACGACGAGGGCGAGGACGATTAAGCGGCGGCCCGGACCCGGTGGAAGAACCTGATCCGGGCGATGATCCACACCGCAGCGACCCCGTCCCGCCACGTCAGCTTCTTACCCGCCTCCCGGCTCCGCGCCCGGTAACTAATCGGCACCTCATACGGCCGGATCCCCCGCTTCAGCAACTTCGCAGTCACCTCCGCCTCCATCCCGAACCCCGTCTCCCGCACCCCCAGCTCCCGGTACAACGGAGCCGGCACCAACTTAAAACACGTCTCCAGATCACTGATGTAACAGTTGAACAGCACATTCGCGCACAACGTCACACCCTTATTCCCCAGCACATACACAAACGAATACGAATTATGCGACCCGAAACTCCGCGTCCCGTACACCACCCGCGCATCCCCCGCCAGCACCGGACGCAGCAACCCCGGAATCTCCGCCGGCGAATACTCCAGATCCGCATCACACATGATCACGTAATCCCCCGACGCCACCCCCGCCGCCGTCGCAATCGCCGCCCCCTTACCCTGGTTACGCTCATGCAGCACCACCGACACCCGCGGATCAGACGCCCACTGCCCGTACAGCTCCCGCGTCCCGTCCGTCGACCCGTCATCCACGATCACCAGCTCAACCTCACACGGAAAGGCCACATCCAGGACCTCCTTCACCGCCGAGGCCAGCGTCGCCCGCTCATTGAACACAGGCATCAAGATCGAAAGCTTCACGTGGGTCAGCTCACAGTCGATGAATAGGCAAATACCGAGCAAAGACTCAAAGGATAATAAACCATCGCGCCCCAGGCCATGGTGCGAGCCGAGATTGAAGGAGCCCAGTGAACCCGACCACGCAGCCGACCGGGCCCCGTCTGCCGCCGACGGCACCGCAGCGCGTCCTGGTAACCGGAGGCTCCGGCTTCATCGGCTCCCACCTCTGCCGCCGCCTGCTGGCCCAGGGTCACGAGGTGCTGGTCGCGGACAACTTCTACTCCAGCACGCGGCGTAACGTGCTCGACCTCATCGGCGAGCCCCGGTTCGAGCTGATCCGGCACGACATCACGTTCCCGCTCTACGTCGAGGTCGATCAGATCTACCACCTCGCGTGCCCGGCCTCGCCCGTCTTCTACCAGCGGGATCCCGTCCAGACGACCAAGACCTGCGTGCACGGATCCATCAACATGCTGGGGCTGGCCAAGCGCCTCGGCGCCCGCATCCTGCTGACGTCCACCTCCGAGGTCTACGGCGACCCAGTGGTCCATCCGCAGGCGGAGACGTACTGGGGGAACGTCAACCCGATCGGCATCCGGTCGTGTTACGACGAGGGCAAGCGCTGCGCGGAGACACTCTTTTTCGACTACTACCGCCAGCACCGGCTGCCGATCAAGGTCGCGCGCATCTTCAACACCTACGGCCCGAACATGCTCCCCAACGACGGCCGCGTCGTGTCCAGCTTCATCGTCCAGGCCCTGAAGGGTGAGCCCCTGACGGTCTACGGCGACGGGTCGCAGACTCGTTCCTTCTGCTATATCGATGACATGGTCGATGGCCTGATCGCCCTCATGAACTCGGCGCCCGACGTCACTGGTCCGGTGAATCTCGGCAACCCGGGCGAGTTCACGATGCTGGAGCTGGCCAAGAAGGTCCTTGCCCTCACCGGCAGCGACGGCTCGATCGAGCACGGCCCCCTGCCATCTGACGATCCGGTGCGCCGCAGGCCGGACATCGACCGGGCCAGGGAACTGCTCGGCTGGCAGCCAACGGTTCAGCTGGACGAGGGCCTGCGCTATACGGTCGACTACTTCCTCGGGGAGCTGAAGGTAGGACAGTAGGACGGCGGCGCGGTGGAAGGGACCTCGCGGGTGCGAACGCTCTGGGTGGACGAGAACGGGGCCTGGCGCACGACTCAGCGCGGCCGCCAGGTGCTCGCCGATCCCCGGATCAACAAGGGCACGGCCTTCAGCGACGAGGAACGGAGTGATCTCGGGCTGATCGGCCTGATCCCGGCCGGGCACATGACCCTGGACCAGCAGGCCGGCCGTGTGTACGCCCAGTACAACAGCCAAAGCTCTGACCTCGCCCGCAATGTCCTGCTCATGGAGGTCGCCGACCGCAACGAGGTGCTCTACTACCGGCTGCTCGCTGACCACCTCAGCGAGATGCTGCCAGTCGTCTACACCCCGACCGTGGGCCAGGCGATCGAGCACTACAGCCACGAGTACCGCCGGCCGCGGGGCATCTACCTGTCCGTTGATCAGCCGGAGCTGATCGCGGAGTCGCTACTTGCCTCTGGCCGTACCGCCGAGGACCTCGATCTCATCGTCGCCACCGACGCGGGGGCCATACTCGGGATCGGGGACTGGGGCGTCGGCGGGATGAGCATCTCGGTCGGGAAGCTTGCCGTCTATACCGCGGCCGCGGGCATCGATCCGCGCCGCTGCCTGCCGGTCATGCTCGACGTCGGCACCGACCGGCAGAGCCTGCTCGATGACCCGCTCTACATCGGGAACCGGCACCCGCGTGTGCCGGTCGCGGAGTACGACGCTTTCCTCGACGCGTTCGTCCGGGCCGTGCGCGAGGTTTACCCGCAGGCGCTGCTGCACTGGGAGGACATCGGCGCGGCCAACGCCCGGCGGCTGCTTGACCGCTACCGCGACCAGCTCCCGAGCTTCAACGACGACATCCAGGGCACCGGGGCGGTCAACCTGGCCGCCGTCCTCGCGGCGGTCAGCGCGACTGGCATGCAGCTGGCTGACCACCGGTTCGTGATCTTCGGGGCGGGCTCGGCCGGAACCGGAATTGCCGACCAGCTCTCGGCCGCGCTGGTCGTCGCCGGAGTGCCGGACAGGGAGGCCGTGGCCAGGTTCTGGGCGGTAGACCGGCACGGGCTCGTCGTGGCCGGGGACCCGGAACTGACCGAAGGCCAGCGCCGGTACGGGCGCGACCCGGCCTCGGTCGCCGACTGGCAGCGCGACGCCGCGCTCGGCGGCATACCGCTGGCCGAGGTCGTCCGGCGCGTGCACCCGACCGTCCTGATCGGCACCTCCGCCCGGCCGGGCGCGTTCAGCCGCGAGATCATCATCGAAATGGCCCTGCACGCCGACCGGCCCGTCATCATGCCGATGTCGAACCCCACCGAGCTGGCCGAGGCCACCGCGGCCGACATCATCACGTGGACCGGCGGCCGGGCGCTGGTGGCAACCGGCAGCCCGTTCCCTCCGGTCGACTACCAGGGAACGCGCTACGTCATCGGCCAGGCCAACAACGCCCTGATCTTCCCCGGTCTCGGGCTCGGCGCGATCGCGTCACGCGCATCGCGGATCACCGACGGCATGCTCAGCGCCGCTGCGCACGCCGTCGCCGGGCTCGTCGACACCAGCACACTGGGCGCGCCGCTCCTGCCGCAGGTAGCAGCGCTCCGCGACACCTCCCTCGCGGTGGCGGCCGCCGTCGCCGAGGCGGCTGCAGCCGACGGCGTCGCTGCTCGCCCGCTCGACGGCGATATCGCCGGGCAGATTCACGCCCTGATGTGGCAGCCGACTTACCGGCCCGTCCGGCCGGGATGACAGCACCGGGCAGGTCCCGGCAACCCCTCCGCCAGGTATTGGCGGACCTGCGCGCCGGCCGCGCCTTCCTCGCTACGGAGCTCAGCCAGCCCGGCTGGCTGGACTTCGGCGCATTTCGCTGGCACGACCTGGCCCGCGGCCGGGCCGTCCGGGGCACGATTGGTGTGATCACGCCCCTGGCTATCGGCATTGCCACCGGCCACGTCGAGTTCGGCAGCTTCGCCGCGCTCGGGGCACTGCCGACCGGGTTCGTCGCGTTCCGCGGGGTCGCGCGCAGCCGGGTGCTGGCGATTGTCCTGGCCGCTGCCGGGATGGCGGTTTCCACGTTCGTCGGCGCCGCCACGGATGCCAGTCACCCGTGGCTGCTGGTCCCGATCATCTTCATCTGGTCGTACATGGTCGGCCTGCTCGCCGCGCTCGGCCCAACCGCCCTGGCCATCACCTTGCAGTGGCCAATCGCCCTGCTGATTGCCAGTGCGCTGCCGCTCAGCCCCAGGGAAGCCGGTGTCCGGGCGCTGCTCGTGCTCGCGGGCGGCCTGTGGCAGGGCCTGCTCGTGATCACGTCGTGGGCGCTGGCACCGGGTAACTCCGAGCGCACCGCGATGGCCGCTTCGTTTCTCGCGCTCGGGAACTACGCCGCCGATCTGACCGCCGGCACGCACGACCTGCCGGACGAGACAACGGTGGCTGGCGGCCGTGCGGTCAGCGATCCCAATCCGATGCTGCGCAGCGTGGCCAGGCAGCAGCTGATCGACCTGTCCGAGGAGGCGGAGCGCATCCGCGGGTCGCTGATCGGCCTGGTCATCAGCCGGCCAGCCGGGCCCGACCCCGAGGTCCGGGACCTGCTGATGACGACCGGGCGTGTGCTGCGCGAGATCGCGGCGGCCCTGACCGCGCGTCCGCCGCGGCGGGAAGGCCCCCTGGAGGCGGCGCGCGAGGAACTGGGCAGGGTGACGCTCGCGCCTGGCACCGAGTGGCACTGGGCGGGGGAAGCTCTGCTCGGCCAGCTCCGGGCCGCCTGCCGGATAGCCGGCCGGCTCGACGACGCGGAGCCCGCCCGGCCAGGGCAGCGGAGAACGACGGCACCCTGGTCGGCGCCTGGCGCCGACGTCGCGGACATGCTCCTGACGCTTCGGGCCGGCCTCAGTACCCGGTCGGAGGCCGGGCGGCACGCGCTGCGGCTTGCGGTCGTGACGGCGGTGGCCGAGGTGATCATTCAGGCCGCCGGCCTCCCGCACGGCTACTGGGCCGTCATCACGATCTTCATCGTGCTGCGCCCCGACTACAGCTCCACCCTCTACCGGGGCTTGCAGCGAGCCGCGGGCACGGTGGTCGGCGTCGGCCTCGGCATTCTCACCGTGCACCTCGGCCGGTTCGGCGACGGGGCGCTGCTGGCGGGTACCGCCGTCGCCCTGCTGGCCGCCTACGCCGTCTTCGCCGTGAACTACCTGCTGTACGCGGTATTCCTGACCGACTTCGTGGTCGTCTTGCTCGCGCTGCTCGGCCTGCCGCCCGACCCGACCGCGGTCGCGCGGCTGGTGGGCACGGGCATCGGTACCGGCCTCGCGGTCCTGGCCTACGTCCTGTGGCCGACCTGGGAGCGGACGTCGGCGACGGAGAAGTTCGCCCGGCTGTTCGCCGCCCAGGGTGAGTACGCGAGCGCCGAACTGCGCGCTTATACCCGGCCTGGGCATCAGGGTCTGCCCGCGCTTGCCGACCTGCGGCTCGCGGTGCGCCGGGCCCGCACCGACGCTGACGCCTCGGCCGACCGGCTGGCTGGCGAGCCTGGTCATCGGCATATGACCGGGGCCCTCGGCCGCTCGCTCAGCTCGGCCGCACATCGCATCGGGCTATCCAGCATCGCGCTGACCGCCGCCGTTGCCGTTCACCAGGCCGCGGCGGCCAATGGCGGGAACGCGAGGCTGCGCCGGCCGCTGGACGAGCTCGCTGATGGCGTCGATGCGGCCACCGGCCTGATCGCCCGCGTCCTCCGCGAGCAGGCCGCGCTCGACGTGCCCGCCCCGGTCCCGCCCCTGCCGCCGCTTCGCGCTCAGCAGGAGGCCGTCACCGCCGCAGCGGGTGCGCGGCCAGCCGTCCGCGCGGGCGGTGACGGCGAGGAGGCCTCCGGCCTAGTCGCCGCGACCGACGGCCTCGTGGACTCGATCAACACTGTCGCCGACATCCTGCGCCGGACAAGCGCGCAGCAGTCTTAGAGAGCTGGAACACATGCCCGAGGTAACTGACTTCCGCGATATTCCGCCGCCCACGCTCGCCGACGTGCTTGGCCGCGAGCAGGTCATGGATGTCGGCGTCCGGCCGTTGTGGTCTCCGGTACCGCGAGTCGCCGGCCCGGCATTCACCGTCAGCTGCCCGCCCGGCGACAACCTCATGCTGCATGCGGCCATCTACCGGGCCGAGCCAGGCTCCATCATCGTGGCCAACACGGGCGACGTGGACTATGCGGCCGCCGGCGGCAATGTCTGCGCCATTGCCCAGCGCCGGGGCGTAGCCGCGTTCGTCCTCGACGGGGTGATCCGCGACCTGGCTGAGGTACGGGAGATGGGCTTCCCGGTATTCGCGAGGGGAGTCATCCCGGTGCCCGGCGGCAAGTCCGCCATCGCGCCGCTCAATCAGCCAGTGCTATGCGGCGGAGTCACCGTCTACGCAGGCGACATCGTTGTGGCCGACGAGGAGGGCGTCGTCGTGGTCCCGCTCGCACGCCAGCACGACGTGCTCGGGCAGGCCCAGGCGAAGCTGGCGAAGGAGGCCGCAGAGACTCTCGATGACTGGGAGCGAGCGCACCGGGCCAGGATCGACAAGCTGCTGGCCGAGCAGGGCTTCACCGGCTAGTCGCGCACGGGTGCGGCAGCGCTCCTGCACTGGGCTCGGTGCGTTCGGCTTCAACCTCCAGGGACCGGAACTGGCAGATGATCGGGGTTAGTTCTCGCGCGCTGAGCTCGAGTGCTTCGACCTGTCCGTCCTGGTCGAGCACGGGGGTGACGATCGCAGACCAGTAGCGTTCCGCGAAGACTCCGGGGCGAGTGGGGTCTTCGATGTCATACCTCTCTAGCTGGTAGGCCTCGCGGCGCCCGCTCGTCAGAGCCGCCTCCAAAGCTGTCCACTTGGGATTGCCGCCAGGATCGGCTGGCATCTTGGGTACCAGCTCGAATGCGTTGCGTCCGATCACTTCCTCCAGTGGATGCCCTATCGCCGAGAGGAACTCCTCGTTGGCGTCGATGAACTCGAAGTCGGCCGTGAGCAGCGCCATCGCGGTGGGATTGATCTTAAAGATCTTGTGCAAGTCGATCTCTTCCGAGAGCATCTGGCCCCCCTTCCACCAGCCGGGCCCCTAACTTCAACGCTCGCACTGCTCCGCCCATAGATCCAGGTGGGTAAACACGGGCAAGACACCCAGATCCCAAAGGGTTCCGCCGGACTGCCGGATGCAATTGCACTGGTCAGGTGCTTGCGTGCTTCTCCAGCGCGGCCTCGTAGGCGCGCATCGTGGCAACGATCGTCGCTCGTTCGGCGGAGGTGAGCACGGCCAGCACCTCGGTCCACGCGGAAGCGCTGCCGGAAAGCCACTGCTTGATCGGGACCGCGTACTCCGGTGCGATCGCGACTATCCGGCGTCGCCGGTCGGCGTCGTCCTCCTGCCGCATCAGGATGCCGCGGCGGGACAAGTCACCGACCATGAGGCTGACCGTGGTCGGCGCCACTTCCAGCCGGTCA
>Ga0210396_10006588_pt1 | contig 11109 bp, 9 predicted proteins | sample IncBWH17OmetaG_FD_155466 | JGI IMG/M metagenome (GOLD analysis project Ga0210396, IMG submission 155466) | Forest soil microbial communities from Barre Woods Harvard Forest LTER site, Petersham, Massachusetts, United States - Inc-BW-H-17-O ...
TGTGATCTGTTGCTGTCAGATAGGCGGCAACGGGCTTGACAGGCTCGAGGATAAGGACTGGCACCATAAACAGCGCGAGTGTGGGATAGGGGCGCAAGGACACGATCCATGTCCGCAGGCGATCAAAAATCCAAAGGTTGGCGAGCCAGCGCGCAATCGGCCTGGCGATGGTCAAAAATACCGCATCCACCAGGAAGTAGACGGCAGCGAGCAGGAATACCAAGGGTTTGAGGACGTGCTTCACGTTTGGTCTCCGGCTAACCAAATTCCGAGCGGGCATTCGGTTGCACAGTCGAGCGAACAATTTTACCAAGGATGAGGGAACTTTCGCCCGCCATGCAAATCATGCGCAGGATGAGCCAAGCGATATCGGTTGTTTTGACACGCGCGGTTGAACATATCCGCCCGATTGTGTGCGGTCTGGAAGGCCCCTATCATTCACGCAGTACAGTTCATCCAGGAAACTGGCGAATCACGACGCCGTCATCGGTCATCCCACAAGTTCGGAGTTTTCATGTCTGCGCGGAAGCTGGCTGCATTTCTGACCCTGGCGCTGCTGTCGATTGCCACTATCCGGGCGCAAACGCCTTCGCTTCCGCCGCTGCCCGAGTTGAAATTCGCGGAAATCCCCGCGGCTTCGCGCGCAAATTATCTCGGCGACCGTTGGAGCTATATGGAGGCGGGGCGTTCCGACGCGCCCGCTCTCGTGCTGTTGCATGGGGTCGGCGCCAATTCCATGCATTGGCGCTACCAGCTCGCCGGATTGTCGGACCGCTATCATGTCGTGGCCTGGAATGCGCCGGGCTATATGCTCTCCGATGCCCTGAAGACCGACAATCCCGACTGCGAGACGTTTGCAAACGCGCTGAATGATTTTCTTGCCGCAGTGAAGCTCGATCGCGTCAACCTGGTCGGCAATTCATTCGGCAGCCGCGTCGCGCAGTGCTTCGCCCTGCATTATCCCGGGCGCGTCATCAAGCTCGCCATGACCGGGACCGGGATCGGACCGCACAACATGAGCGAGGATAAAAAGAACAAGATCATCGCCACGCGCGAAGCGCAGATCGCCAAGGGCGGATATGCGTTCGGCATCCGCGTCAATGCGCTGCTCGCGGCCAGCGTCTCGCCGCAGACCATCGATCTCGTGAGCAATGTCGTGCGCGCCACCAACGCGCGTGGCTTCATGCACGGCGTCAAACTCGGTCTGGTCGATGGCTACAGCCCCGAAGAAGTCGCCCCGAAGCTGGATTTTCCGGTGCTGTTGATTTCCGGCCGCGAGGACCGCGTCAATCCGGTCGATGAAAACGCGGCTATTCTGGTCAAGGCATTACCGCAGGGCAGACTGGAGATCCTCAATGGCGCCGGCCACCTTCCGGAGGTCGAACTTCCCGATACCGTCAACAAGATGCTGCGCGATTTCTTTGGTTGAACCAGCGCGGGCACAGAGCGTTTTCGAGCGAAAGCCTGCCCCGGACTTGATCCGGGGTGGACACCGGTTCGCATGAAGAAAACGTGTCAAAACAAAAGACTCGAGCCCGGTTCTGATTCGATCAGAACCGATAAGGCTCTAGCCGCGACGCTTCTTCTTGGCCTTCTTTCCGAAACCGGGCTTCGCAGCAGACGTGCTGGCGGGTTGCGGCTGTCCGGCGTAGGCCGGCTTGTTCCCATGGCGCTTTTTCTTCTTGTGGGGTGCGTCCTTGTCAAATCTCGGGCTGCCATCTGCGTGAGACTTGCCGTGGTGCTTCGGCTTTCTCTCGTCACGTGACGCGTTGTCGTGATGCGGGCCGCGATCGGTCTTCTCGCCTTTGTGCCGGGGCGCGTGCGATTGCCGCTCCGGAGCTGCCTGCGCCTGTGGCGCTGCTGTCAGCGGCTCGATGCGGATGTTGTCTTCCTTGTCGGGACGCCGGATTTTGGCCGCGAAGGACTCGGCCACACGTTCGGAAATTTCGAATTCGGTGGTGGTGTCCATGATGCGGATGGCGCCGATGTCCTGCTTGTCGATGCCGCCACGGCGGCAAATCATCGGCAATAGCCAGCGCGCTTCCGCGCTCTTTCGTCGTCCGATGGCGGCGCGAAACCACACGCTGCCCCCGGCCATGTCGTGACGCGGCGAGGATTTTGCGTTCTTTGATCGCGGTCCGCCGGCGTGACTGTCGCCGCGTGGGGTACGGCCGTCTCTTTCGCGGCCGCGATCGTCGCGCGACCGGGCTGCGCCCTGGCCGGGATCGAGAATGTCCTCGGGCGAAGGAAGCCGCGCCCGGTACAGCCGTGCCAGCGCGGCGGCGATATCCTCGGGCGAGCGCTCGGCGAGCAAGGCCCGCGCCAGCACCAGATCCTCGGCCGTGGTCTCCTGGGCGAACAGTGAATCCTGCAGCATTCGTTCCTGATCGAGCTTGCGAATCTCATCCGCGGTCGGAGCCGTGCCTGAGATGGCCTCGATGCCGGCCAGATTCAGCAGCAACTCCGCGCGCCGCCTTCGCGCCGGAGGGACCAGCAGGACGCTGACACCCTTGCGGCCCGCGCGGCCGGTGCGGCCGGAGCGGTGCTGCATGACTTCGGCGTCATTCGGCAGATCGGCGTGAATGACAAGGTCAAGGTTCGGCAGATCGATGCCGCGCGCCGCCACGTCGGTGGCGACGCAGACGCGGGCGCGTCCGTCGCGCAAGGCCTGCAGCGCCTGGGTGCGTTCGTTCTGCGTCAATTCGCCCGACAGCGCGACCACGGAGAAACCGCGCTCCAGCAGCGTCGCCTGCAAATGCCGGACCGCCTCTCTGGTATTGCAAAATACCAGAGCGCCCGGCGACTCGAAGAAGCGCAGGACGTTGACGACCGCGTGCTCGACATCGCCGGCGGCGATCCGGATCGCGCGGTACTCGATATCGGCATGGCCGCCTTCGTCGCCCGCGACCTCGACGCGAAACGCCTGCTGCTGATACTGCTTTGCCAGCGCGACAATGCCGCGCGGCAACGTCGCCGAGAACAATAAGGTCCGCCTTGTGTCCGGGGTGGTCTTGAGGATGAATTCCATATCCTCGCGAAAACCGAGATCGAGCATTTCGTCGGCCTCGTCGAGCACGACGGCCTTCAATTCCGAGACATCAAGGCGCCCGCGCCGCAAATGGTCGCACAGCCGCCCCGGCGTGCCGACCACGATGTGAGCGCCCTCGGCCAGTTCGCGCTGTTCGCGGCGCGGGTCCATGCCGCCAACGCATGAAACCACGCGCGCATCCGCATATTGATAGAGCCATGCCAGTTCGCGATGGACCTGCAAGGCGAGTTCGCGCGTGGGCGCGACGATCAGGGCCAATGGCGCGGCCGCCCGCTCGAACCGCTCGGCGTGGCCCAGAAGATCCTTTGCAATGGCCAGGCCATACGCGACGGTCTTGCCCGAGCCGGTTTGCGCCGAAACAAGCAGGTCGCGGTCGACAACGGCATCCGCAAGCACTGCGGTCTGGACGGGGGTCGGCTTTTCGTAGTTGCGCGCCGTCAAGGCACGGGCGAGCGGCGGGCTGATGGTCAAAAATGTCACGAGATGGCAGACCTTGGTTGGCGTTGACGCAAACATCAAAACAGGGCCTCGAACCCCGATGGTTGAAGCTTGCATGCCCGGCAGATGCACAATGGCGTGGATGGCGGATTTGATGGATGCTTTAGGCCAAGACAGGCCGAAGCGCCATGGCCGGCAGGCAAGATCGGCCGGACTTCGCCGCAACCGCTTCTGAACGCCGGGAAATGGCACGCCAATTCAGAATTAAAATTCGGACGATCATGTAATTGAAGTTATTGTATTATTTTCAATGTTCCTGAAATTTACGCGCTGGTTGCCGGAAATCCAGGCGCTTTGTGACGATGCGGGCTTTCGGAATTGCCAATCTTCCGCTGGCCGAAGTCGATTTTCGTTCTGAAGACCGGGCCGTAAATGTTTTTCCTTTAATGCGCTAACTCTGTCCCACAGGCTCTGATCGCAAATCGTTTCAGGCCGATTCGAGCTCTGCAACGCGAACCAATACCTTCCCGAAGTTGCGGCCTTCGCAGCACGCCCTACAGTTGACGACACGTTTGAGTATGGCGAGCACCTTCATCGCGTGCGGAAAATAACTTTCCTGTCAGAAAATATCTCATTTGTCATTTGTAATGGAAGGGCCGGCTGGCTCTCTTATCCATCCTCTTCCAGGTGCGGAGTAGGGAGGAAGTGATGCGAAGCAAGCTCATTAGTTGCGTCCTAGCCGGTGCGCTTGGTGCGACGGTCGCACTTACGTCACCGGTACAGGCTCGCGGTGGCGGTGGTATGGGTGGCGGCATGCATGCCGCTGGTATGGGCGGAGGGATGCATTTCGGCGCCATGGGCGGCGGCATGCGCTTCGGCGGGAGCAGATTCGCGGGTACGCATTTTGTGCATCCTGGGTTCCCGGCCCGGTCTTCGAGGTTCGTCTTCCGAGGCCGCCGGTTTTTCCGCCATGACCGCTTTGCCTTCATAGGCGCGCCTTTCCTTTATGACGGCTACTACGGCTACTACGACGGCTGCTGGCGCAAGACGTGGACATCGTACGGACCGCAGTGGGTCAACGTCTGCGGATATTACTAGGGTTTCCGCGGCGCCTCGTTCCCTGTGGGACGTGAAGGATCTGGAAAATTGCTAGGGCATGTGCCCCGCTGTGTCCGCAGCAATGACCAGATGTCGATGGTCGTCGCCGGAGCCCGGTTCCCAGGCGACGGCCATCACATTCGTGTTGAGAGTATTTTCACCCGAGCTGTGAATTGCCTGGCAGCGTCGCGGTTAGTACGCTGAAGCAAACTTGGCCGGGGCCAGTGGTCTGGACAGGATACCATGACGGGAGGTCACCACCGAATTCTGGTTGTTGAAGACGATGCGGAAACCGCCGGGCAGCTTGCGGACTCGCTCGCCAGCAATGGTTACCAGGTCGATATTGCTGCGAACGGCCGCGAGGCGTTGAGCCGCGGCGTCGCCGGCAGCTATGCGGTGATCACGATCGATCGCATGCTCCCGGACCTCGATGGAATCACAGTCATGCGTCGGTTGCGCGATGGCGGCGTCGCGGCTCCGATCCTGATCATAAGTGCGTTGGGAGAAGTAGACGATCGGGTGCGCGGCTTGCGGGCCGGCGGCGACGACTATCTGGTCAAGCCTTTTTCGTTCGTCGAATTGTTGGCCCGGGTGGAAGCGCTTGGACGGCGCAGCGACACCGTCGTCAAGGAGACCGTTCTGCGGATTGGCGATCTGGCGATCGATCTGGTTTCCCGGACCGCCAGCCGAGGCGGCAAGCAGATCTGGCTTCTTCCCCGGGAATTCCAGCTTCTGGAGTATTTGGTCCGCAACGAAGGCCGGATCGTGTCCCGGGCGATGTTACTGCAGCACGTCTGGGATCTCCATTTCGACCCGACGACGAATATCATCGAGGTCTACGTTGGGCGCGTACGCCGCAAGGTCGATGGCCAGCAGGCCTATCCTCTCATCCACACGGTGCGGGGTATTGGGTATTGTCTCCGTGCTCCTCGCTAAGACGTTAACTTCGTCGACGTTCAAGCAGGCGCTGATCGCGATCGCAACCTTCGGCCTGATCGTGTCGGCTATCTTGAGCTACGTTTACCTGTCCACCTCCTCCTATGTGCGTGGCCGGTCCGATCGCGCGATCGAGAGCGAGTGTTCTGACCTTTTATCCGCCAATGATCGGATCGGTCGCGACGGGCTGGCCGCCCTGATCAAGCAGCGCATAGCCGACGGCAATTGGGCGGACCATGTGTATCTGCTCGTCGACCCGTCGTTAGCCGTCCTGGCAGGCAATCTCCGGGCATGGCCATCAACGATCACGACGGACCAAGGGTGGGCCGAGTTTCGCGTGCCGGCATCGTCCCCCGGGATGGATCAGCCCTTGATACGGGCGATGCTCGAAACGCTTCCGAACGGCGACCGGCTGTTGGTGGGAAGGGATATTGGCGACCTCGACAGCTTTACGCGCCAGATCAAGATGGCCGTGTTCTTCAGCGTCTTGCTGATGTTCAGTCTCGCGGGAGTTGCGAGCGTGCTGATAACCCGCCGCACGGTGGGCCGGATCGAATCCATCAACGCCACCAGCCGCGCCATCATGCTCAGCGGTCTTGACAAGCGTATCCCGCTCCGCGGCACCCGCGACGAATGGGATCGGGTTGCGGAAAATCTCAATTTGATGCTGGACCGCATCGAAGTGTTGATGAGTGAGGTCAAGCAAGTGAGTGACAACGTTGCGCATGACCTCCGGACGCCGCTGACACGAATGCGCGGAAGGCTCGAGAAAGCCTACCACGCTCAACGTAGTGGCGAAGACGATCAATCGCTGATCGGCGACACCATCGCCGATCTCGACGCCGTCCTGCGGATATTCGCGTCGCTGACGCGGATCGCTCAAATCGAAGCGCACACCCGAAAGGGGGCGTTCTGCACGGTCGATCTGGTGGAAATCGTCGGCAAGGTGGTCGAGTTGTACGATGCCGCGGCGGAGCAAGACGGCACCCGCCTCACCGTCGCCGGCGATCGTGCGGTCTTCGCTACCGGCGATCCGGATCTGATCTTTGATGCCATCGCCAATCTGGTGGACAATGCCATCAAGCACGGCCGCGCCGGCGGAGACGTCGTGGTTACCAGCGAAATCGTGGACGCTACACCGGTTATATCGATCGCCGATGACGGGCCTGGAATTCCTGCCGACGAACGCGGGCAAGTCTTCAAGCGCTTTTATCGGCTCGAACACAGTCGCTATGCGCCGGGAAACGGTCTCGGATTGAGCCTGGTAGCTGCCGTTGCCCGTCTTCATGGCGCGCGGATCGAGATGCTTGATAACTCGCCCGGCCTCAAGGTCAAAGTCTGGTTCTCTGCGCCAACTCCGTAGCCGCCTGCGGAGCCTTGAGCCACGCGGTGTAGCACGGAAGTCGGCGAGCCGACGCCCAGCAGGATCAGGACAAGCGACTACTCAGGGACCACCTGCCCGGAACCGCCAAACTCGGCCGGAAAGTCCTTCAGCTTCGGCAGACCATCCCGTATCGGCAGCACGGTTTCGGCATAATTGACGTGAACGCCGGGCGTGAACTCAAGCGTCGGGATGGTCGACACGAAGACATCGACGAGGCCGATCGGCGGATGATTGGTCATCAGGTGGCCGCCGCATTTCGCACAATATTTGCGCTGGCTCAGCTCGGTCTTCTGAAATGTCGCAATATGCTCGGCTCCGGCCGTGATCCGCACCGCCTCCGGCTTCCAGAGGCTGAAGGCGTTCACGGGCCCTCCGGACCAGGAACGGCACGAACTGCAGTGACAGTAGCCCATGGCCTCCGGTGATCCCATGACCTCCAATTTGACGGCGCCGCAGAAGCAATTTCCCAGATGAGACATGTTTTTTCCTTTCAGGATTATCGGTATCGGCCAGCAAGCCAATTCTGAACAGGTCCGGCGGCAACGGCATCGAACCTGGCTGGCGTGATTCACATCCGCCGTTTACGGCGGAAGAATGTATTTCAGCGGCCAAAGGCACTGATCATGACGTTTTCATCGCCTGGTCAGGTAACGCCAGGGCAACAACATCGAGACGCGCTCCCTGTAGCGGCGGTATTCATCTCCGAATGTCTCGACCAGGTCACGTTCTTCCAGGAAAATGCCGACGAAGATGTAGGCCGTGGTCACCACAGCAAACAACAAATGCCCTGCGCTCATCGTGGGAGCCGCCCAAAACGCGATGACAAAGCCCAGGTAGATCGGGTGTCGCACGAATTTGTAATACAGTGGCGTCCGGAAATGCGGCGTCGGCGTCTCCAGACCGGATAAATTGTTGGCGACCTGGTGCAATCCAAACAGCTCGAAATGATTGATCAGGAAAGTGCTGCTCAACGCGATCAGCCAGCCCACGAATGACAGCGCTGTGATCGTCGCCGCCATTTCCGGCTCCTCGATATGCCAGAGAATTTCAGGCATCGGACGCCACTGCCAGAACAGCAGCATCAGCGTCAGGCTCGCGAACAGCACATAGGTGCTGCGCTCGATCGGCTTGGGCACATATCGCGTCCACCATTGCTTGAATTGCTTGCGCGCCATCAGACTGTGCTGCGCGGCGAACAAGGTCATCAGCAGGAGATTGACGGCGAGCGCTTCGGCGATTGACGGGGCCCGGCCGTCGTCGATTGTCTTTGGCACAACGAAGCCTGTCGTGAAGCCGACGGCATAGAGAAATGCGGCGAAAAACACCAAATAGGCGACAAGCCCGTAAAGAAATGCGGCGAATCTGAATATTCGATTTCCCGATACCTCTGGGCTAATGGCTTGAGTCTCAGTCATAATCGTCTCCCGTTCGGACAATAAAAGGGATCGCGACAAAAGGGATCGCGACGCCTCAAGGATGCCTGGAACTCGGCTGAGAGACTTTGCCCGACGCTTGATTTATCCCTGAGACGAACTTGATTATTCCTTGAGACATCATTCCTGGAGACCCGCCGGCCGGAGCATACGTGCAGTTCATATTCGGCGATCACACGCTCGACACCGAGCGCTGCGAATTGCTCCACCTCGGGGCGGCGATTGCCGTGCAGCCGCAAGTGTTCGACCTGTCGGTCTATTTGCTGCAGAACTGCCAGCGCGTCGTCAGCAAGGATGATCTCATCGCCTTGGTGTGGCAGGGCCGGACCGTATCGGACTCGACACTTGCCAGCCGAATCAATGCCGGGCGAATCGCCATTGGCGACAGCGGCAGGGACCAGAAATTGATCCGGACAATTCCGCGAAAGGGCTTTCGCTTCGTCGGTCGGGTGACCGGGCAACTCCACGACATTCAACCGGCCGACGCGCCGCCGACAGAAAGCCAGCCGCGCCCGGCCTTGCCGCTGCCCGACCGGCCCGCAATTGCCGTGAGCGGCGATCGGGAACAGGAATATTTTTCCGACGGCATCAGTGCGGACATCATCACCGCCCTGTCCAAGCTGCGCTGGTTCTTCGTGATCGCGCGCAACTCTTCCTTCATCTACAAGGGCAAGGCCGTTCACTTGAAGCAGATCGCCGAGGAACTTGGCGTGCGCTACGTCGTGGAGGCAGCGAGAGGAAGGACAGCGACCTCGTGCGCATTACGGCACAGCTCAACGACGCGACGACAGGAAGCCACATCTGGGCGGACCGCTATGACAGAGATCTCACCGACGTTTTTGCGGTTCAGGACGAGATCACCTACGCCATCGTCGCCACCATCGAGCCAAGGATCTATGTCGCGGAAAATTTCCGCGCCAGGCGCAAACCGCCGAATAGCCTGGATGCGTGGGATCTGGTGATGCGGGCCATGTCGCATTTCTGGCGGGTAACCCGGCAGGATAATATGGTGGCGCAGGCGCTGCTTGAAAAGGCGATTGCCATCGACCGGCGTTACGGCCAGGCCCACGCCCTGCTCGCCACCAGTCATCTGTTTGGCGCTCACATGGGTTGGGCGGACATAACCGCGGCCGCGCCTGTCGCCGAACCCGCCGCACGGGCGGCAACCCTGTCCGACAGCCAGGACCCCTGGGCGCATAACGCCCTGGCGAGCGTCTATTTTTCGACGCGGCGCCTAGACAGCTCATTGGCCGAGTTTGAACTGGCGCTTCAGCTCAACCCAAATTTCTCGCTGGCGCATGGCTACTACGGATTGGCCTAACCTATTGCGGCCGGTGGCAAGAAGCCAGCAACGCCGCGCACCGTGCGTTACGGCTAAGCCCGCGCGATCCATTCTCGGCGATTTACCTTGGTGTCGCAGCCTATGCGCAGTTTGTCGGCAGGAACTACCATGACGCTATTGGTCTTTCGCGCGAAGCCATCCGGCAACGCAGCGATTTCGCCGGCGCTTATCGGGTGCTGACGGTTGCCGCTGGTATGGCGGGACAAATCGAGGTCGCCGCGGCCGCGCTGAAAGAGCTGCGCCGCGCACAACCGAATATCTCGCTCGCCTGGATCGCAACCAGTTGCATGGAAGCTCGACTCCGACCGCGAGCATTATCTCGAGGCCTTCCGTCGGGCGGGCTTGGACTAATCTCAAGTCAGCGCGGACATCGATCGAGGCGCTGCAGCCGCGCTCGTGTTTTCGCAGCCTGGTCCAGAGCGTAGTCGATCTCACCGCGGCAGATGCCGATGTCCCTCAGTTCACGGTCGCTGAACCGGTGCAGAGCAGCGAGCGCCGCGTGACGCTCGTGACGCGCGATCGCCGCGGCAACCAGGTGATCAACGAGGCGGCCCAGCCACACTAGAAAGCCGCCAACGCTGCTCCGGTTTCGCACCCTGGCCGGCGGGTAGCAGGGGATATTGCCGAGCAATGTCATGTCGGTGTCCTTCAATAAATTGGGTTTAATTGCTTGCCTATCCCTAGCGATTGCGGCGGACCAAGACTTTCAGGGATTTGCTATTTATTATCCAAATGTTCTTGAGATGCTCTTGAGACGAAGGTGCCTGTGTGGACGCTGGACCGTCATCCATGCAGATCAGCGAAGTGGCGGCCGCACGCTGATGACTGCAGATGTGGCCTTGTTGCTGCGGACACATGTCGCGCCAGCGTTCGCGCCACCTCTTCCGCATGAGTCGAAATCATGAAATGGGCTGCTCCGTCGATGGCAACGGCCGAGGCCTTGGTGCATTGGGCCAGTAGCTGGTTCGTTCGCCGAACGGCCGGATGGCTGTTCTCGCCCCACAGCACGAGGATGGGGATGTCGATTTTTGCCAGCGAAGACCGCGTTAGCTGGAAGCCGTAGGCGCTTGCCCAATCCAGAATGTTGGCCGCGGTGGTCTCAATGGCGTAGTCGCGAACGCGCCGCGGCCAACCGGCAAACGTGCCCGGGCCGCCGTAGAAATCAACCATCTGCTGGATCGCGTCGCGGTCACCCGCCTGGAACATGCTGAAATAGATGTCGGTCATTTCGCGAAAAGACCGATACTGCGCGTACTCTCCCGACTGCCGCAGTATTTCCGGCGCGGGAGCTTCAAGGATCGCAAGACTCAGCAACGGCACCTTGTTCCGGAGCGCGACGGCAAGCGCGCTGAGGCCGCCGAATGAGTGGCCGACGAGATGCACGGGACAAGCCGCGTGCCGAATAACCGACTCCAGAATATCGGCTTCA
>Ga0210396_10006589_pt1 | contig 11109 bp, 6 predicted proteins | sample IncBWH17OmetaG_FD_155466 | JGI IMG/M metagenome (GOLD analysis project Ga0210396, IMG submission 155466) | Forest soil microbial communities from Barre Woods Harvard Forest LTER site, Petersham, Massachusetts, United States - Inc-BW-H-17-O ...
ACGCCAGTGCCGGGTCGATGGCGCGGCGGCGCCAATAGGCGATTGCCCCCGAAAACGACGAGGCGGCGATGTGACTGGCGACGGAAGCAACCGCGACCGCGGGCGTGATGCCGATGAAGATCAACAGCGGCGTCATCAGAAACCCGCCGCCGATGCCGAACATCCCCGACACGAATCCCACCGCCGCGCCCATCGCCAGGATGAGGAAGACGTTGACCGGAATATCCGCGATCGGGAGATAGAGTTGCACGCGTATCGCTTCGGTAATGAGCCCTGAGGCTGGCCGAAACCGCTCACGGCAAGGTTTCTTTGGGAGTGCGGATCAAATGCCGCGCCTCTGCATAGCCGAAATCGCCGATGGGAGGGACTAAAGAATCCGCCGGAGACCGCTTTTTTGGCGCTTTGCGTCGTGCATTTTTTCTTGTGGTGAAAAATAAGGATTAACGGGCGACGGGCTTAAGGCTTCCCGATGGGATCGGTGACAAGATTCATCGCAATGGCTTCCTTTGGGCCAAGCCAGCGGATGTCGCGGGTCTCGGACATGGCCTCCACGACGGAGGAAGAGACGCCCATCTTGTTCATATAATGCAGGACCATCCCGGCGGTCCGCTGGGTATCGGCGACAGGGTCTTGCACCGGCGAGAGCGTCACAAAGCGGTGGACGCCGAGCGCCGAGCCCTCGATGCCGTAGCGGGGCTTGCCGCCGGCGTAGACCAGCACGCAGGCGCTGGCACAAAACGATCGCCCGACATGGCCCGACGCATCGGCTATGCCGACCGCGGTTGCAAGCCCGCGCGACCGGATGATCTCGCCCATGATGATAGCCTGGCCCAGATCGCCGCCGGGAGAGGACAACAATACGACATCGCCCGCCGTCAGATGAGCTTCGTCGAGCCTCTCGCGCAGCCAGCCTGCGGTCGCCGCGCCAATCTTGCCGCTGATCGCCAATGCGGTTCTGGTGCGCCCGGAACCGTCGAGCTCGGCCTTCGCGATCAGCGAGGACGTCATGCTCGGCGAGAAATAGGATTCCCTCCAGTAGGCCCACGCCTCGGGCCGCGAGAGATCCCTGTAGGCGCGGATGCCGACGCCGGAAATCAGGAGGGCAAAAAGGATCACCGACCAGATCGGCCGTCGCCCTCTTCGCGCGGCGTAACGCCGGGCTGGTTGAGGCTGAGGCTGGTTGAGGGACGCGCGAGGTGGCACCACCCAAGGCCCGGTCGGCGACTGGCGGAACTGACTTCCCTCGTCCTGACGATCATCGACCGGCAATGCGATCCTCTTGGCGTGAGAGCCGCGTGAGCCGGTTCTATCTACACGCCTTCATCGCTGAGGTACATGCCGCAAGCGCCGGCAGGTGCGGCATCAATGCGCGGCGGCGGTCCGCTTGCTCGCAACCGGCTTGACGGCGGGCTTAGCGGCAGCGGCCGGCGCCGAATCCCAGCCGCCGGCGGGACCCGCCACGTTGATGGCGTCGTCGGGCTGGGGCTCCGGTGTGAAGGTCTGGATCGCGAGCTTTGCGGCGGCCAGCGACTGCGCGTCGAGCCGCTTGGCGACGTCGTCGCGTTTGTGGCCTGCGTCCACATCGCCCTGCGCCGCGGCCAGGCTGAACCATTTGAAGGATTCAGCGAGGTTCTGTTCGACGCCGATGCCGCGGGCATAGAGGATGCCGAGGTTGTACTGGCTGTCGGCGACGCCGTGGTCGGCGGCCTTGCGGAACCATTGTGCCGCGCTCGTGTAATTGGCGCCCTTGCCGCCGCCGTCGGCGTCGAGCACGGCGAGATTATGCATCGCCTTGGCGTTACCGCGCTCGGCGGCCTGCATGTAATAGCGGCGGGCGATGTCGACGTCCTTTTTCACCCCGAGGCCCTTTTCGTACAGGGTCCCCAGCCTGAAGATCGCGGGCACCGCGCCGGCTTGCGCAGCACGGTCGAGCCACTTTGCGGCTTCGTCGAAATTCGCAGCGACGCCCTTGCCCTCGGCGAAACGCACGCCGATCTCAAACGCCGCGGCAGCATCGCCCTTGAGGGCGGCGGCGCGCAGCACCGGTCCGCCGACGGCATCGGGCAGTCGCTCGGTCGGCGGGATCGGGATCAAGGCAAGTTTGCCATTGCCCGACGCCGCCTGCCGCGCCGGAATGGAGCCGGTCACATCGTTTGCCGAGGGGGCCGGCGGGGCGACCAGGTTCCGCGGGATCGCCACCGAAGCGGTGCTGTCGGCGTTGTCGAGCACCGCGCCATTGAACGATTGCTTGCCGATCGGGGTAGGCGACGTCATCGAGGGCGTGACCTGGGGCGACATCGCCGGGTTGACGCTGTCATCGGCGGAAGGGCGGGCAGAGGATTGCGATTCGCCGGAATTTTCCATCGCCGGCATTTGCGGCGGGCTGCCGATGTCGAGCAGCGTCATCGCCATCTTGAAAGTGCCAAGCACGATCACGACCACGCTCGCGCCCACGAGCAGCGAACGGATCTTGGAGGTGATGGTCGATTGCTCCTTGGCCTGGCCGCCGGCATTCGCCTTCAGCGGCCGGCCGGCCTTGTCGAGCGGCGGCGCGGCCGCTGCCGCCTGGGCTGCGCGGCGCGCGGCGGCGATGAAACTCGACGTGCTGACCGGCTCGCGGCCGGCCGCCGGAATTTCGCTGATCGCATTCTCGGACGCGGCAATGCGCTCCGACGGCGAAGCCATGCGTGCCGAAGGCCGCGTTCCTGGCTCAAGCGGGTGATCCGGTGGTAGATCCGGCTCGAGCGCAATGCGCGGTGGTGCGGCGTGCGGTTCGAGAATTTCGCCGATGGCCCTTGGTGCAACGACCGCTTGCAGCGTCGCCGTTGAAACCGAATGGAATTCCCGCGGCGCCGTGTCGAAATGCTCCTGCATCGCGGCCGGATTGGGCAGTTCGGGTTTCGGCTGCGGCGCCATTGCGACGCGCGGCAGGGCCGGCGGCTCGTCATAAGCGGGTAGAGGAGGCGGAGCATAGGCCGGTTCCGCCAGAGCGGCATGGACAGGTTCGACAGGCGCCGGTGGTGTTTCGTAAACGGCTGCCGGCGGTGCTTCCGCCTGCGGGGCGGAGGGTTGCGCGCGGACCGCGCGCAGGTCGCCCTCGATCATCGCCAAGCGATCGACCACATGGCCGAGCGTGTTGTGAACGGCTTCGAGCGAATCCTGCGTGTGACGGTCGGTTTCCGTTTGGCTGAAACGGATGTCGGACAATTCGCGCTTGACGATATCGGCTAGCCCGTCCTGCGACGCGGAAGGCTCGCTCCTCGCATTGGTGGCGAAGGCGGCGAAGCTGGCATGCTGGCGTTCGAGATGGTGCAGGATATCTTGCAGCCCTTCCTCGACCCGTCCAAGATTGCCGCCGCTGTGATCGGCAGAGGCCTCCAGCCGCTCGAGCAGATAGGAGACGCGCTGTTCGAGATGGGCGAAGGCGGACGCATTGTCGCTGCCGACCGGCATCCGGTCGAGGCGGTCGGACAACGCCCGCAGTGCATTCTCGATGAATTCGGAGCTTTCCTGCGCCACGGGCCGCGGCTCTCGGTTCTCCAGCGAGGAAGTCAGCGCCGCGATGCGCTGTTCGAGGACCGCAAATGAATCGGAATGATTGTCGGAGCGCGCAAGCTGATCAACCTTGGATGACAGCACGTGCACGTCGTCGCTGAGCCGCGCCAGCGCATCGTTGGATGCGACATTGGAGACGATGGCGCGCAGTGCCGCGATCGCGCCCTCGAGCTGGTGGATCGTGGACGGGTCGTCATTGGCGCGCAGAATCTGATCGAGTTTGGCGCCGAGATTACGGATCGCCTCGTCATAGCCCGCCAGTTGCTCGGCCGGCGTCAGCGTGCGCAGTACGCTTCGGATTTCGCCCAGCGTGCGCTCGATGCCGGCGAGCGCCTGGCCGTCGATGCCGCTCTGGCGGGTATCGTCGATGCGGCGTGCCAGCGAACGGATCTCGTTCTCGATCGATTCGATCGCCCGGCGCGGCATCGCCTCGGTGATGGCGTGACGAATTTCCGCAAGCTCGCTGCGGAAGGCCGCGATCGACTGATCGATGTGATCGGGCCGCTTCAATGCCTCGATCTGGCTGGTGATCTTGAGGAGATGACGCTCCAGCGACGAAAAGTCCGGGCCGGCAGGCGGCGCGGGTGGGGCGATCGGGGGGGAGCTGCGCGGCGACATCGGTCGCGGCGCCACGTTGTCGAGTTCATTCTGGCGCGCGGCAATTTCGGCGATCGCAAAATCCAGCGAGGCCGGGCTGAGCGGAGGCGACGGGCGATAGACCTGGGCGGCCGCGCGCTCGACCATTTCGGCCTGGCGCTGCCGCTCCTGCATCGCGGGCTGGCGGGAAGGAGTCGGGTTCGAAATCTGCGAGAGCCGCGCGTCGAGGCGTGCGATGGCATCGTTCAACTGCCGGGCGACGGCCGGCTCGTTGCGCGGGGCATCGCCGCGCGGCGCCTCGTTACGCGGCTTTGCTTGTGAAATATGGTCGATCTGCTGGGCGATCGCATCCAAGCGCTGGTGGATGTCGGCGACGTCGCGGCCCTCCTGGCGGGGCATTGCCGGGCCGGAATCGTAGGGAGGACGAAAGCTTGGTGGGGCGGCATCGCCGACGGTGGAATTGAGCCAGTCGTTCAGCGACATCCCGGCGCGGCGAGCGGCGGCCTCGGCCCTTTCGCGGACGGAAGGATCGATGCCGTCATTACTCCACGATACGCGCGAATTCATGGTCTGATCCGGTTCCGAATCCGGCGCGCTGCCTGCGCCTTCAGCTTCCCCGCGCGTCCCCTCATTGGAGACAATCGAAAATCGCGTGGGTCGTCTGCCTCTGGCTTCGACTTTTTCGTGTTACGGTAAATAACCGGTTAAGGAATCGGACGGCTCGCGCCGAAAGTTGGCCCTCGGGCTGATTTGACCCTGCTGGGCCGGCGGCCCGGCGGATCATGATGCCGTTCGGGCCACCCGTCGGGCCTTCGAGCTGATTTTAAGGTGTCTGTCTGAAATCCAACGATTGCTGCGCTGCGGAATCTCCCTTAAACGAGTCGCACGCGGCCTTAAAGGAACACCATGCCGATCTACAAAGCCCCCCTGGAAGACGTGAATTTCCTGCTCAACGATGTGTTTCAGATCGACCGCTACGACAATTTGCCCGGATTCAGCGATGCCTCTGCCGATTTGCGGGAGGCGATCCTCGACGAGGCCGCCAAGCTCAGCGAGGAAGTCCTGCAGCCGCTGAATCGGGTCGGTGATCTCGAAGGCTGCACGCGCCATGACGATGGCAGCGTCACGACGCCGAAGGGGTTCAAAGAGGCCTTCAGGCAGGTCGCCGAAGGCGGCTGGCTCGGCCTTTCGGCGCCGACGGAATATGGCGGGCAGGGGTTACCGATTACGCTCAGCCAGACCGTCACCGAATTCCAGTGTTCGGCCAACATGGCGTTTGCGATGTATGGCGGCCTGACCATGGGCGCGACCGCCGCGCTGATCGTGCACGGCAAGCCCGAGCAGAAGCAGTTGTTCGTGCCGAAAATGGTTTCCGGTGAATGGACCGGCACCATGAATCTCACCGAGCCGCAATGCGGCACCGATCTCGGGCTGTTGCGCACCAAGGCCGTGAAGCAACCTGACGGCAGCTACAAGATTACCGGAACCAAGATTTTCATTTCCGCCGGCGAACACGATCTTGCCGAGAACATCATCCACCTGGTGCTGGCGCGCATCGAGGGCGCGCCGAGTGGCATCAAGGGCGTGTCGCTGTTCGTGGTGCCGAAGGTCCTGGTCAACGCCGATGGATCGTTGGGGGCGCGCAACGGCGTGAGCTGCGGTTCGATCGAACACAAGATGGGCATTCACGGCAATTCCACCTGCGTGATGAACTATGACGGCGCCACCGGTTGGCTGATCGGCGAGGAAAACAAGGGCATGCAGGGCATGTTCGTGATGATGAACGAGGCGCGGCTTGGCGTGGCGGTGCAGGGGCTGGCGCAGTCCGAGGTCGCCTACCAGAACGCCGCCGCTTATGCCCGCGACCGGTTGCAAGGCCGCGCGCTGTCGGGTGTGAAGGCGCCGGACAAGCCTGCCGATCCGATCATCGTGCATCCCGATGTGCGCCGCACGCTGCTCACCATCCGCGCCTTCAATGAGGCGGCGCGCGCGATGGTGGTATGGACCGCGCTCAAGAGTGATGTCGCCCACCGCTCAAGCGACCCAAAGGACCGTCAGGAGGCGGACGATCACATGGGTCTGATGACCCCGGTCATGAAGGGCTTTCTCACCGAGGTGGGCTTCGCCAACGCAGTGCAGGCGCAGCAGATGTATGGCGGCCACGGCTATATCGCCGAACAAGGCATGGAGCAGTTTGTGCGCGATGCGCGCATAGCCATGATCTATGAGGGCGCCAACGGCATTCAGGCACTTGATCTCGTCGGGCGCAAATTGCCGCGCGACGGCGGCCGCGCCGTGATGTCTTTCTTCAACGAGGTCGCCTCCTTCGCCAAGGAGCACGGCGCAGCGGAGGCCATGAAGCCCTTTGTGACGCCACTTTCCACCGCGCTCGGCCATCTGCAGCAGGCTACGACCTGGCTGATGCAGAATGCGATGACGAAGCCGGACAACGCCGGCGCCGCCGCCACCGACTACCTGCATTTGTTCGGCCTCGTCACGCTCGGCTACATGTGGGCGAAGATGGCGAAAGTCGTCCACGACAAGATTGCGGGCAGCGGCGCGACGCCCTATCTGACCACCAAGCTGGTGACAGGCCGCTTCTTCATGGAGCGGATGCTGCCGGAAACCGCACTTCATCTCGCGCGCGTCCAGACCGGAAGCGCGACCACCATGGAATTGGCGGCCGAAGCGTTCTAGAAGCGGAGTATTGTTTCGCCGGCCGGTTCAATCCGCTATTATATTACGATCATCATCCCGGGAGGGTGTCATGCCTGAGGCATATATCTACGATCACGTTCGCACGCCGCGCGGCCGCGGCAAGGCCGACGGCGCGCTGCACGAGGTGACCGCGCTGGCGCTTGCCACCGCGCCGCTGAAGGCCTTGAAGGAGCGTAACCACCTCGCGGAAGATGTCGTCGATGACGTCGTGCTCGGCGTGGTCGATCCGGTGGGCGAGGCCGGCTCCGATATCGCGCGTTTCGCGGCGCTGAAGGCCGGGCTCGGTGAGTCCGTTCCGGGCGTGCAAATCAGCCGCTTTTGCGCCTCCGGCCTTGACGCCGTGAATTTTGCCGCGGCCCAGATCATGAGCGGCCAGCACGAACTGACGATCGGCGGCGGCGCGGAGTCAATGAGCCGGGTCGGTATCGGCGCTTCGGGCGGCGCCTGGCCGATGGATCCCTCGATCGCCGTTCCAGCCTATTTCATGCCGCAGGGCGTCTCGGCCGACTTGATTGCGACCAAATACGGCTTCTCGCGCGACGATGTCGACGCCTATGCGGTCCAGAGCCAGCAGCGCGCGGCCAAAGCCTGGGACGAGGGCCGCTTCAACAATTCGGTGATCCCGGTGAAGGACGTCAACGGCCTCACCATCCTGGCCAAGGACGAGCACATGCGGCCCTCGACCACGATGCAGTCGTTGGCGTCGCTTAAACCCTCTTTCGTGGAAATGGCGCAGATGGGCGGCTTCGATGCGGTGGCGATCCAGTCGCATCCAGAAATCGAACGCGTCAACTACGTGCATCATGCTGGCAATTCGTCGGGCATCGTGGACGGTGCGGGCGCGGTACTGCTCGGCAGCAAAGAGGCGGGCAAGAAGCATGGCCTAAAGCCGCGGGCAAAAATCCGCGCCTTCGCCAATATCGGCTCGGAGCCGGCGATGATGCTGACCGGCCCGGTGGACGTGACCGAAAAGCTGTTCGAGCGTTCGGGGATGAAGAAATCCGACATCGATCTGTTCGAATTGAACGAGGCCTTCGCTTCCGTGGTGCTGCGCTACATCCAGGCCTTCGACATCGACACCGCCAAGATCAACGTCAATGGCGGGGCGATCGCGCTCGGTCATCCGCTTGGCGCGACAGGGGCGATGATTCTCGGTACCGTGCTCGACGAACTCGAGCGCACCAATAAGTCGACCGCGCTGGTCACGCTGTGCATCGGCGGCGGTATGGGCACCGCCACGATCATCGAACGGGTGTGAGGGTATAGGGCGGGCAAGGGCGCGCTTCGCGCCGTGCCCACCGTTGGATTCGTTTTGGCTGGTGGGCACGCTTCGCTTTGCCCACCCTACGATGAGAGACAACCGCCGCGCCTTCTGGGCAGCCGGCATCGAGGGAGCGACAAATGGCCTTCAAGAATTTCAAGGTTGAGACCGACGCCGATGGCATCGCGCTGGTGACATGGGACATTCCCGGCCGTTCGATGAACGTGCTCGACGAAACCACGATTACCGAGCTTGAGGAGATCGTGAAGCAGACTTCCGCCGATGCGGCCGTCAAGGGCGTCGTCGTCACCTCGGGCAAGGAGGCGTTCTCGGCCGGTGCGGACCTTTCGATGCTGGAGGGCATGAACCGCAGATACACCGACCTGCTCAAGGCCAAGGGCGAGGTCGCCGCCAATCAGATGCTGTTCGACGAGAGCCGCAAATCCTCGCTGGTATTTCGCGCCATCGAAACCAGCGGCAAGCCGTGGGTGGCCGCGATCAACGGGCTCGCGTTCGGTGGTGCGTTCGAACTCACGCTGTCATGTCATTACCGCGTCGCCGCGCAAAATCCGAAGACCCGTCTCGGGTTGCCCGAAGTCAAGGTCGGGCTTTTCCCCGGCGCCGGCGGTACCCAGCGCGTGCCGCGTATCGTGCCGCCGCAGGATGCGATGCAGTTGTTGCTGAAGGGCGAGGCGATCAATCTCGACAAGGCCAAAGCGCTGAAGCTGATCGATGCCGTGGTGCCGTCGGGCGACCTCGTCAAGGCGGCCAAGGACTGGATCAAGGGCGGCGGCAAGGCGGTCGCGCCCTGGGATGACAAGACCTTCAAATTGCCGGGTGGCCCGGTCTATTCCAAGGGCGGCATGATGATGTTCCCGGCCGGGAACGCGATCTTCCGCCGCGAGACCTTCGACAATTACCCTGCGGCGCGCGCGATCATGCAGTGCGTCTATGAGGGATTGCAGCTGCCGATCGACGCCGCGCTTCGGGTCGAGTCGCGTTACTTCACGCAAGTATTGCGCAGCAAGGAAGCCGCGGCGATGATACGCAGCCTGTTCCTGTCAATGCAGGAACTGAACAAGGGCGCGCGGCGTCCGCAAAACGTGCCGCCAACCAAGGTCAAGAAGCTCGCCGTGATCGGTGCGGGCTTCATGGGCGCCAGCGTCGGTTACGTCTCGGCGCGCGCCGGCATCGACGTGGTGCTGATCGACCGCGACCAGGAAAGCGCGGACAAGGGCAAGGGTCACGCGAAATCCGTCATCGATGATCTGATCGCCAAGGGCCGCGCCAAGGAGAGCGATCGCGACGCCATCCTGTCGCGCATTACCGCGACCGCCGACTACAATGCCTTGAAGGATTGCGACCTGATCATCGAGGCCGTGTTCGAGGATCGCAAGGTCAAGGCCGAAACCTACGCCAAGGCGCAGCCGCTCTTGAAGAACGATGCGATCTTTGCCTCCAACACCTCGACGCTGCCGATCAATTCGCTGGCCGAGGAATTCAAGGACCAGGGCAAGTTCATCGGCATCCATTTCTTCTCGCCGGTCGAAAAGATGATGCTGGTGGAAATCATCGTCGGCAAGAACACCGGGGACGTCGCGCTCGCGACCGCGCTCGACTATGTCCGCGTAATCGGCAAGACGCCGATCGTGGTCAACGATTCACGCGGCTTTTTCGCCAACCGCTGCGTGCTGCGCTTCACCGCCGAAGGGCTGGAAATGCTGATGGAAGGCGTGCCGCCGGCGATGATCGAGAACACGGCGAAGATGGCGGGCATGCCGGTCGGTCCGTTGTCATTGTCCGACGAGGTAGCGCTCGACCTCGTGCTCAGGATCATGAAGGCGACGGAAGCCGACCTTGGCGCCAACGCCATCGATCAGAGCCAGAAGAAGCTGCTGGTCGAGATGGTCGAAAAGCAGGGCCGCTTCGGCCGCAAGAACGGCAAAGGCTTCTACGACTATCCCGAGAAGGGTAAGGGCCAGAAGAGCCTGTGGGCGGCCTTGAGCGGCTTGCAACCGAAACATCTCGATCCGGATACGCTCGATGTCGAGGAGCTCAAGCAGCGCTTTCTCGTCGTGCAGGCGGTGGAGGCCGCGCGCACCGTGGAGGACCACGTCATCACCGACCCGCGCGAAGCGGATGTCGGCTCGATCCTCGGCTTCGGATTTGCACCGTTCACCGGTGGCACGCTGTCTTACATCGACTTCATGGGGACGAAAAACTTCGTTTCGCTCTGCCACAAGTTCGAGGCCAAATACGGCTCGCGCTTCACGCCGCCGAAACTGCTGGTCGAGATGGCGCAAAAGGGCGAGACCTTCTACGGTCGCTTCCCGCCGAAGAAACAGGCCGCGGCGTAAGGCTCTCTCACCAGGCTTGGAAGAAAACTAGTAAGACGGTGCAATGAACCAAGCCATCGTTTTGTTGACAGCTTTTGCTGTCACCGCCAGTGCCGCACATGCGGAAGAGGTGTCGGTCAATCTGGCCGGCATCGGCAGTCGGCCCTGTTCCTATTGGCTTTCCAGCCGGGATCACAAACTGGAGGGAACGGTTTGGATTTACGGTTTTTGGAGCGGCTTGAATTATGTCGCCGCATCAAGCCAGCAAGACCAATCGAAAACCAGTGGCGCCGCCATCATTGCCGCCGTTGAGGCGGTTTGCCGGGAAAAGCCATCGCAGACTTTGGCGGAAGCTGCGTGGACTGCCTATATCGACAGCAATCAAAAGTGAGACGGCGGCGCTACCGTCGCGTCTCGAACCCATCCTCGGCGTGGTTCCGCCTCGATTTGCGCAAAAAGAAGCCCCGACGTCGTCGGGGCTTCTTGATTCTAGTCAAGGTGATTTTCGCGCTGCTGTCACGCCGCCTTCAACAGGCCTTCCTTGGTCAGCGCCTCCTGGACCTTCGGCCGCGCCGCGATGCGGGCCTTGTAGGCCATCAGGTTCGACAGGCCGGAGAGGTCGAACTTCATCAGCTCGGCCCA
>Ga0210396_10006591_pt1 | contig 11108 bp, 10 predicted proteins | sample IncBWH17OmetaG_FD_155466 | JGI IMG/M metagenome (GOLD analysis project Ga0210396, IMG submission 155466) | Forest soil microbial communities from Barre Woods Harvard Forest LTER site, Petersham, Massachusetts, United States - Inc-BW-H-17-O ...
TCGGGTTCAGTCGATTCCTATTTTGTGCTCTTGCGGAGGGGAATCATCATCGCAGAGCGGACTGGCGTTGTTCCACGCGCAGAGATGCGTCGGCGGTTCGCGATGGCGGCGTGATCGGTCCACCAGTACCAGCAACGTTCGCGCAAGGTTCCATCTGAACCGGAACGGATTCAAAGTCCAAGTCGGCGACTACACACCCAAGTGAAATCGCTTTCGGTAAACACCGCGGGCCGTATTTCGCGTTGGGCCCCAATTCATACTGGGCGGACCCGAATCTGGATATGCCGTAGCAATTCTTGATTTCTTGTCAGACTCGAAAGTAGAACTATTCCGAGTTATTCGCGGAATGGATGCAAACATTCGGGTCGGCGAGTACCGAGACTCCAGACGCAAGAGTTTGGCTCAAGCGCACTGAATCTGAACAATCGCCAATTCGGACCCGTAGAGAGGCGTTGCGCGTGCCTGTTTCCACCGTAATTCGCACGCCGGGTTTCAATCCGAGCCGCATCATTTCCCGTAACGCAGCCGGGTCCCGATCCGACACGCTGCTAATCAGAGCTGGTACGCCACATGCCCATCTTGATAACAGCACCTCTTCCCGAGCCGGGAGCGCGCCGCTTCGCTCGGGAATCAGGTGCCCGTGAGGATCAGTTTCCGGGTCCCCCAATTTCGCCGCAATTCGGTCTTCCAGCCGCTCCGAAATGAAATGTTCCAGCCGTTCTGCCTCATCGTGAACCTCGTCCCACGAGTAGTTGAGAAAATCATGGAGGAAACGCTCAAGCAAACGATGGTGGCGAAGTACCTCCAGAGCTCGCATCTTCCCGGTCGCAGTCAAGCGTACGCCATGGTGCTTTTCGTACTTCACAAACGGTGGCTTTTGTCCAGCGAGCTTTTGCAGCATTCCAGTCACGGAAGCAGCACGGATACCGAGATGATGGGCAAGAGCGTTGCTGGTCACCCGTTCCTGCTCAGGGCCGCCCAGCTCCAGTATCGCTTTCAAGTAGTCATCTACAGATTCCGTGGTATACCGTCCATGTTCTCTAGGTCGCACTAAATATTAGGGTAACTCTCCTCACAAGGGCTCTGCAATTATCCAGGATTGATGGTCGAGCTGTCATGTCTTGGCGCGACGAAGACCAGATCGCTTATAGTTTAGGTATGGCTAAATTATGGGCGTGCAATCTAATCATGATGCAGCCCCTGGCATTCTTGGTCTCTATGTTGGCAATACGAGTTGCGGCGCTGGCTCAGGGCGAGACCACGAGCGCGATCGTCGGGTCGGTGACTGATCCGACCAGGGCGGCGATCCCCGGCGCGACCGTGACCATCGCGAACGTAGAGAACGGCCTGAAACGATCCGTGAAAGCGGACGACTCTGGCCGGTTCAGTTTTCCGCAACTCAAGCCCGGCATGTACTCCGTGAAAGCCGAGGCGGACCGGTTTGAAGCTCAACAGAACAACTCTTTATCCGCTGGACTTGGGCAAAAGCAAACGGTCAATTTCAAGCTCAACATCGCATCCGCGAGCGAAAGCATCGTGGTGCAGGAACAAGCGCCGCTGATCAACCCGGAGAATGCCAATACCTCAACCACTCTGAATGCCCGAGCGATTGAAAATCTTCCGAATCCGGGTGGTGACATGACCTATCCGTTGCAGTTTACTGCAGGCGCTCTCATCAACACTGCCGGCAGCGGCAACGACTTCGTCGGCGGCACGAACGGCTATGGCAACGTGCAGTTCAACGGCTTGCCGTCGCTTTCTAACGGCTACATCGTCGATGGCCTGGAGACCAACGATCCGCTGACGAACCTCAATAGCGGCCTTTCGACCAATCTGGTCCTTGGATTGAATTCGATCGCCGATGTAACCGTCAACACTGTCTCATATTCTGTCGATCAGGGCAGGTACGGCGCTTCTCAGGTCAACTATGTCACGAAATCCGGCACGAATCAGATCCACGGAAACCTGTACGAGCTGTGGAACGGCTCAAGGTTCAACGCCGCTGATTATTTTACGAATGCCACGGCCGGAAACCACAAGCCGCGCTCCACGGTGAATCATTTCGGCGGAAGTCTCGGAGGCCCGATCTTTCAAGACAAGTTGTTCTTCTTCTTCGATTCCGAATGGGTTCGAATTTCGCTCCCGATCGTCACTGCCACAACTGTGCCGGCGTCAGCATTTCAAGGCTATGTCTTGGAGCAATTGCCGCGCGGTGGCATGGACTCCATAACCGGATCGGGCTATCAACCAGCGCCGCAACTCGTACCGTTCTACAAGAAGCTCTTTTCCCTGTACGGCAATACCGCAGGGACACCCCTCGCGGTTCTCGGCTGTCCATTCAACAGCGATGGAAACGCCGTAGGCGGCGATCCACCCAATGGAAATGGTTGCGCGAACCGCAAGAGCATTTCGCATTCGAGCGATGATCGCGAGCACGTGCAAACAGCGCGCATCGACTACAATATCGACACTAACAACATGGCGTGGTTCCGGTTTCAGGCCGACACAGGACTTCAGGCTGCTTACACCGATCCGATTAATCCACTGTTCAATGCCCTCTCTCCGCAGCCTCTTTATTCTTTTGCATCAGGCTACACGCACGTGTTCTCCGGGCATCTAGTCAACTACTTCAACCCAGCGTTTTCGTGGTACGAGAGCCTGTTCGGGCCAGCCGACTTTCAGAAGACGCTGGCTGCTTTTCCAATCGTCCTGCAAGGTGGCGGCGCCAATGCGCCCTTCACTACTCTCGGAGGGCTTGACAATACGTGGGTGCAGGGCCGGCGTGCCACACGTTTCTTCATCAATGACAATCTCGCCTGGACGATCGCCTCACACGAACTCAGGTTCGGAACCAACAGCCGGATCTTCCGCCTAAATGATTATGATTTCGGTGAGGGCGCGGTCCCGCTGGTAACCTACGCGACCCTGCCGCAATTCATTTACGGTGTAGCATCGACGGCCTCGAAAACATTCCCTCGGGCCAATTCGCAGCCGTACAACTTCCTCAATCTGGACTTTTATGCGCAGGATACATGGAAGCTTACGCGCACGTTGACCTGGACCTTCGGCGTTCGCGATACGTACAACTCAAATCCTCTGAATCCACATAACGCCGTGGCACGTCTCGCCGGGTCGTTCGATTCCATTTCCCATGATGTAAATCAGCCACTGAGCCAGGTCATTCGGACGCACCAGTGGACAATTTTCGCGGGTGCACCCGCGGCGATCCTGCAGCCCCGAACCGCCATTGCCTGGCAGATCGCGCCGCACACAGTGCTACGTAGCGGGTTTGGCCTGTTCAGCGACATCTTGCCGGGCAGCGTCGTCGATCTGGTGGGCACGAATCCTCCCTACTCGAAGACGTTTCAGGGCGGACTGCTAGGCACGGCAGGGGGAGTGGCAATTGCGCCAGGAGTTCCGAACAGCGCCATCGATGCGACGGCCGCCGCGAATCAGCTATTCAACTTGGGATTAGCGCAAGGTCAACTCTCCTGCGCCTCTCCCCTAGCGAATCGAACTACCTGCCTCCCACCTATTTCGCTCACTGCGGTTCCAGACGGCAAGCTACATTCGCCTTACTTTATGCAATGGAGTTTTGCCGTGGAGCACCAAGTCGGCAACGCACTCAACCTGCGTGTTCAGTATGTAGGCACACGCGCTGTCAACCAGCCCTATGAGACGCAAGTGAATGGCTACCAGACGGTCTGTGATGGCTGTTTCGCGCCATTCCCATACGGGCAGCCGAAAGATCCACGTTTTGGGCCAGTAACGCAATTGAACACGGGTGCGCACAGTCACTACAACGGCCTCCAGTTAACGGCTGAGAAGCGGCTGCGTCACGGCATTCAAGTACAGGCCAACTACACGTGGAGCCACTGCATGGACACAGTCTCAAACGGCGGATTCCTGCCATTCGCCGCAGGAGCCACTCTCTCGCCGCTGCCGGGTGAGCTCGGCCGTCAATATGGCCCTTGCGACTACGACGTGCGGCACAACTTCACAGCCCAGTACGTTTATCAGTTGCCGATCAAATTCCGGAATCACATGCTAGCCAACGCGCTGAACGGATGGCAGGTCTCAGGCACCTTGTTTTGGCATAGCGGTCTGCCATTTTCAGTCTTGAGCGCGCCCTATTCCGCCAACGGAAACGGCATCGTTCAGGGTAGTGGCCCGCAGTACGTCAGTGTGGTCCCTGGAGTACCACTGTACGACCACAATCCGATCCCTGGAGTCACTCAACCTGGAACGATTCAGTGGCTCAACCCCGACGCGTTTGTTTCGGTTGTCGATCCGAGCACCGGCGCGTGTGCCGGCGGCGATAGCCCGAAGAACTGCCAGTTCGGCAATCTCGGCCGGAACGTGTTACGCGGTCCTGGCTTCTTCTGGAGCGACCTGTATCTGACCAAGTGGTTTCAGTTGACCGAACGTGTAAAGCTGCGCATCGACGGTCAATTCTTCAACGTATTGAACCATCCGAATTTTGGCCTTCCGGTCTTGGGCTACGCCGGGATTCCAGGCAAGCCTTCCACTCAGACCGGATTCGGAGCGTTCAGCTATCCGACTTCCCCGCCGACGGGGTTATTGGGCGTGGGGTTGGGGGGCGACAGCTCACCCCGGATGATTGCATTCCAAGGTCGGCTGGAGTTCTGAAGCGCCCGAGTACCTCGCGAAGATCGGTTCTAGAATTTCGGACTGTAGCTTTAGCGAAAACTCTCAGGACGACACTTGCCGACCTGCGATCGCTTAGCGTAGAGCGATCCACGTCACTCGCGGTCACTTGGCCGTATCACGCCCGACGCGTCGGCGCCTGGCCGGTACGCTCTTGTGCAGCCGCGTTGGAGGCGGCTGCGCGATGGGTAAACATGGAGTGAGAAGAAGAACCGCGAGGGCGAAAAAGCCGAAAACGAAGCTTGGGCTTCCCGACCTGGATCACAGTAAGGCGGCGGTACTGGACAGTTTGCGTTCGCCGGAATCAAAACGAGGGTATCGGCATGCCATCGATGAGTTCATTCAGTGGTACTGTTCGGAGCCGAGACTGTCGTTCAACAAGGTTGTGGTGACCCGGTTTCGTATCGCCCTCGAGAATCGCCGCCTGGCGGCGGGAACGATCAACGGGCGCCTGGCCGCGGTACGACGGCTTGCGTACGAGGCGGCAGATGCCGGTTTGCTTAGCCCTGAACTCGCGGCAGGCATACGTCGGGTGAAGGGTGTCAAGAAACTCGGCGTGAGGCTCGAGAACTGGCTCACGGCAGAGGAGGCGCGCCAGCTTTGGCAGGCTCCTGACGCCAACACGCTCAAAGGCAAACGGGACCGCGCGATTCTCGCGGTGCTGCTTGGCTGCGGGTTGCGGAGACGGGAATTGACTGATCTGGACTTCACGCATCTTCAGCAGCGAGAGGAGCATTGGGCGATTGTTGATCTGGTCGGTAAAGGCGGGCACATCCGGACCGTACCGGTGCCATCCTGGGTCAACGACTGTCGACGATTGGGTCGCGGCCGCAGAACTCCAAACGGGCAAGCTATTCCGTTGCGTCTGCCGGGCTGGCAAGTGCTGGAGCGAGGGTGTGACCGAACGCCTGGTGTGGCATGTGGTAAAGCAATACGCTGGCGAGCTCGGCTTCAGGACCGTCGCGCCGCACGACCTGAGGCGCTCGTGTGCAAAGCTGTGCCATGCTGCTGGTGGAGAACTGGAGCAGATCCAGTTCCTGCTGGGCCACGTCTCGGTGCAAACAACCGAACGCTATCTCGGCTCCAAACAGCGGATTCGCGGAGCAGTAAACGATCGGATCGGCATTGAGCCGTAGCCGCGCCGCCTTCGCGAGCGACGATACGGACCGAGACGCGATCGGTCCACGCGGCGGAGTTTGTCGTGCCTTGGTACGATGGCGGAGATGGAGCGGATCGCTTCATTGGTCCGCGATTACATGCACGCGGAAGCCGATGCCGGCTATCCTTTCCTGCGAAGGATTCCGTCGACGCACGCGACCACCTGCTTTGATTACCTCGAGAGCATCTCGCCGACCGAACGGGAGGAATTTCTCGACGCCCACGCGCGGGTTACCGCTCTGGGCTTTGTGCTTACACCGGCTACGCAGCAGGAGATTTTGCAACTGGTGGAGTCGAATCCGGGCATAGTCAAATACCGGAACGCGAAACAGCAGGGATCGTTTGCCATGGGCCTTCGTTACCAGACATTCGTATGGCAAAGGCAATGCTCAATGATGCGCAGTCAGTCGCGATGATGCGGCAAACGCGTTCGACGCTGGGCTACCTGCCGCGCGACGATGCCCCCGTGCCGCTGGTCAACGATCCGGATGTCACGAAGCTTCACCCGGCGAAGGCACCGCAGTTGAAGAAACTGGTGAAGCCGCTCTTGCAGGGTTTTCTGGGCGCCAAGGAAGAGAAAATGCCCGGTGGCACGATGAAATACGACGGGGTTTTGGATCAAACTTCGGTGACGGTGCGTATCGATTACGCCGGGCGTGATGTGCAGATGATCTACTCGGTTTCGATTCCAGATACCGAGCGCAAGGTCGTAGTGATTGGGACGACTTACGAACGTTTCTTCGGGATTGGTGGAACCGGATGGGACTACATAACCGAAGAGAACGCAGCTGCGTCCATCGGTCTCCTGCCGGAACTGCTACGCCGCCTGGTGGTGCTCCGGAACGAGGTCGCGCGGCTGGTTTAGGTCCGTTTGATGGTGGCGCTCAACTAGCAAGCAGCGCCTGGACTACGCACCAACCGGAACTAATCCAATGGACGTGTAACGCCCAAACAGTGAATTGGGCCAGTGGAGCGAGTTGCCATTCTCTGCGTCCGGTTTACAGATGATCCGGCAGCATCTCTGACCCACTCTGCGCTACAGAGCGCCTCTTAGCTGAGCTATTTCGCGAATGAGCCTCAGATCGGCTCGAAATGCGCGAACATTTTGGTGAACTCAGCTATGGTTGATGGTACGACGTAACTGCATACAGCTTCGAAGCGTTTCCAAAGGTCCATGACTGCAGGATTGCTATGCGCTCCGGCGATGGCCTCCTGAGACACCCATTCGAAAACCTCAATTATTGTGCCGTCACCAGCTCGCATCACAATTGAAACTCGGTCTGTGACTAGCCGTTCGGCTCGCAAAGGGGGTAAGTGGTTGCGAACCAGTTCCAGAAGCGCTTCTTCGCGGCCGGGCTTCGGCTTGTAGCAAGCAACAGAGATTGAGCCCATGTTGTGGGTAAGAATATCACGCTGCGCTCACGATAAGCCGCACAATGCCTAGTCGCGGGGCCTTCCCTGTGCGAAAAACGCCCATCCGCTCCTGTGTGCTGCGAGGCCAGCAAGACCACAAGAGCGGAACGCGACTATTCGGACGGGTGGATTGTCTTTCGAAGTTGTGGACCATGCAGCGTCTGGCGCGTGAGTGCGAAGAGCCTCAGAGCTTAACCGTGTGCGACCAAGGTCGGGCGACGAGAACGCCGTGAATCGGATATCCTCTCCTCAATGTCATCCAATCTGCAATACCGCTCTCGCGCTGTTCGCGCCATGGTGCTCTTGCATGACGAACATCTTCGCCGATTCGTCCACACTTGGAGGCTGGCCTTGGCGAACTCAGTGAACCTGCCACAGACCGATGACCCCTCCTATGCATCGCTCGAAGTTTTGGGTCGGCACGTGCTGTCCGCGGCCGGCGGCTATATGATTTGGATGTGCGAGGTGTTGGCGTTACCGGACCCCGGAATCCGCTCTGCCCCGGACGCGTCTGCCGTTGTCCGCGATGCGGACGACTACATGGAGCATGTCCTGCAGCGGTGGCGGGCTCCGCTGAGGGAAGTGCCCAGTGAAAAGCTAGAGACTCCCGAGTACCCAACGCGATGGCAGACGCGCTACTGTATCGACTCAATGTTAGAGCACGCTGTAATGCATCCCATCCGCCACGCCTTTCAGCTGGACGAACTGCTCAAGGATCGTTAGAGCCTCGGGCCGAGCAAGTAGCGTCTTAGTGAGAACGCATAGAACGAGCCTCCCACTGGCGAAGGAGCACTGTGCAGTCGGACGTGGGGCCACTCAGCAGCCTTGCCATTGGTTCGTCGCCCTCCAAGAAGTACTCGGCGGAGTGTAGCGCGGCGTCGTCGCGGCATGCCCGACCGCCACGACGTTGATGATCGCATTGGTGTTGAGTTCCATGTGGCTGAGAAACGGCCTACACTTCCTTCTGGAGCCGGTTTCGAATGAGGGAACTCGAACGAATTCGTTTGCAAGATCCCCTTTTCGCCAGCGGCTCATCTTCCACTGAGCCGGGAGGTTCGGGGCCGGCCTGATTAGTTAGGCCGCCCTATTCGATCCTTCTTGTATGGGTATCTCTTGCCGCTTCGCTTTCACCTCGGGGATTGGGATCGTTACCTCAAGCACGCCATTGTTGAACTGTGCGACGGTTTGATCGGCTTTCGCGCCCTCAGGCAGTGGGATAGAGCGGTAGTACCTACCGTAGCTGCGCTCGGAGTGATAGTAACCCTCGCCCTTCTCCTCCTTTTCCTGCTTTCGCTCGCCCTCCACCACCAACGTGTCACCCTCGATATGGACCTTCACATCTTCCTTCTTCAGGCCGGGAAGTTCAGCGGCCACGAGCAGCTTACCCTCTTTCTCTTTCACTTCGATGATAGGACTCCACGCAGCACGATCGCCCATCTCGCGCGGCATCTGACCAGAAATCCGCCCCATGTCCTCTACGAAGTGTCTCATTAGGGCAAACGGATTCATGCTGAAGAGGCTGCCACGGAAGAGCGGTGTATCCGATCCCAGACTTCTGTCATTGCTTTGCGTCTCCTTCGTAAGTTGGTAATGGTTCTGCTTGAGCCCCGCTAATGAAAGATGTCGATCAGACAAAGTCAGGTGCAAAGAATTTAGGGGCGGGCCCTTCAAGACTGCAGAACACTGCCTTTGATGCGATTACATGGCCGACATTGGTGACACATTTTCTGGCTCCTTTGCGCGCCTGAGGCTGGATGAAGTCCAGTGAGATGATCAAAGAGTTTTCAAAACCTGCCATTCCGCCCAATCCACAATAAGGGCAATACCGTCGCCAAGCTCGAGGACTGGTTTGATCCCCGGCGGCTTCGCGACGCGGGCCGTCAAAGGTCACGAATTCGAGTTTGAAGCCCTCAACAAGACGTGAATGGCTTTGGCGCCTCAAATTGACGCATAACGCCTGTTGCTGATACCTGCAGAGTGCCGCAGGTAGATGCTCCACGAACACCGTGGCGTTTACAAATAGCCAATCTCCTCACTGGGCGAAAAGTGGCCTACCCTTCCCTTAGGCTGATTTCTACGAGTCGGCGGTTTTACGCCCGGTTCAGGAGGTGCGTAACCCAGGATGAATGTGGAACTCCTAGTAATCGAACAAGCGAATCACCACGCGTGCAGGCTTCGCCGACGGACCATAGGTCCGCGCCCTTGCTCCCGACTAGCGAGACGCGGCTTGCGCTTGGGCGGACTTCACGAGCGTGAAGCGCAGGTCCCAGGCGCGATTGTCGCCGGCGGTGAGTCCGGTAACGTTGCCAGCGGAATCGCGCAGGAAGCGGATCGACACTGAGCCACGCGGCATCGTGAACGCGTCACGATATGTCGGGCGAAGTACGACAGGCTCGCCGGACGCGATCGCGAGAGTTAACTGATCGCCTCTCGCAGAGACCATCAGCGTGCTCTCGGTTTCCTGGCTCTCATATTTGCCAGCAAATGCCGCAAGATCGGACGCTGTGGTATGCGCAGGCTCGACGCGCTCGAAGGCCACCTCACCATCGGCGTCGAGTTGGCGGAATCCCGCTCCTTCGAACACAACCTGAGTACTTCCGATGGAGAATCGGCCGGAGCCCGTTGGGGTGAGCTCGACGCGGCCGTCGAGAGTGAGCTTTCCGTCCTTGAGACGCACTTCGATCGCCGCGTTGTCTCGTACTTCGCGATACAGGCCAGTCAATTGCTGAAGCTTCGATAGGTCAACTGCGAACGGCGTAGTTTTTGTCGCCACGCCGCCAGTCCACAGGCGAGCGGTCTCCCGGCCGAGGCGGACGGGATCGGCGTTCGCAGCGTTGCACATCACGGCGATTGAGACTTCTTGATCGGGATAGCGCGCGAGCCAGGTTCGGTAGCCGCCCGTCGCGCCGCCGTGAGAAACCTCACGCAGCCCGTCGACGGTGTTGACAGTCAGACCTTTTGCATAACTGATCGTCTTGCCATTCGCTAGGGTCGCCGGCGTTTGCTGCGCTTTCACGATTTCGGGGCCGCCAACTTTGGCATGAATGAAATTTTCGTTCCAGAGTAACCAGTCGCCGACAGTGCTGAGCATGCCTCCTGCGCCGATGATGTTTTCGATGGGCGTGTCGCTGATCCAGCCGTCGTCTCTGCGTTCGTAGGAGAGCGCACGGCCGAGCACGATCGTGTGGAAATCGGAGCGCCAGCGCGTGTGCGTCATGCCAAGAGGCTCGAAGATTTGTTCGCGGGTGAAGTCCTCGAAGGACTTGCCACTGACGCGTTCCACCAGGATTGTTGCGATGTTGAAGCCTGTGTTGGTGTAACTGTACGTCGTGCCGGGATCGAAATTGAGGGCTCGCTGTTTCGACGCGAAGCGCAGGAGATCCTGATTGCTGAGGACGTAGGTCCCTTCACCCTGTCCGGAAAATGTTGCGACCAGGCGCCATTCGCGCAGCCCGCTGAGATGGCTGAGGACGTGGCGGATCATCAGTGGGGCTCCGTAATCGGGAAGTTCGGGAAGATATTTTCGCAGCGGGTCGTCGAGTGAGATTTTTCCCTGCTTTTCGAGCAGCAGCAGCGTCATTGCGGTAAATTGCTTGGCGACAGAGCCGCTTTCGAAGATCGTTTCGGCGGTGATAGGAACGCTGCGTTCCAGATCGGCCATGCCATAGCCGGATCTGAGCACCGTCGTTCCCTGATGGGCGACGCCGACGGCGCATCCGGGGGTGTGGGTGTTGAAGGCTGAAAAGATGCGGTCGACGTCGGCTTGATGGGATTGGGCGAAGAGGACGGGGGCGAGGGATAGCGCAAAGATAATTTGTCGCATGGTCGCTCAAGGATATCATCAGGACGCTTGTGTTGAAGATGGCCTG
>Ga0210396_10006592_pt1 | contig 11106 bp, 13 predicted proteins | sample IncBWH17OmetaG_FD_155466 | JGI IMG/M metagenome (GOLD analysis project Ga0210396, IMG submission 155466) | Forest soil microbial communities from Barre Woods Harvard Forest LTER site, Petersham, Massachusetts, United States - Inc-BW-H-17-O ...
CGGTTCCTGAGCTGGCTTCGCCGCCGCTACCGCCGCCGCCGCTGCCGCCGCACTCGCGGCCGGGGCCGCGAGATTCTGGGACAGGTCGGTCGTCGCGATTTCCTCGTTGACGCCGACCGCGCCGGACACGACGCCACTCAGCGACGACGGGATCGACAGCGTGCCGTTGGCCAGCCGAACGGTGTGGCCGTTCACCTTGTAGTAGCCGAGCGTCACGCCGAATGCCTTCTCGACCTTGGCGGCCGAGCCTGAGGCCGGAATGAATAGCCGGTCCTTAGGCAGCGCGCCGATGGAGAAGCCCTCGCTGTGCAGCCACCCTTCCGCTTTCGTTATCGAGGCCGCGCTTGGCGCGTACCTGGCGACCCACGTCTTGAGCGTCAGGTAATGGTGGAATTGCGCCGAACCCGGGTCGGAGACCTCCTTGACGAGCGCCTGAGCGCTCGCGGCATTGCGCATCGTCAGCAGCAGCTCGAAGCTCACCGCGGAACTGGCCGCGACGGAGCCGGCCGGGTGCGACCGCTCAGAAGCGGGTGTCAGCGACCCCCGCAAACTGCTGCGCGCGGGACCTGGGGTCCCGCCCGCCGGCCACGCGGCCGCCACCGTGCACGATATAGCCAGTGCGGTGGCCCCGGTAAGGGCCCACAATCGGCCATTTCTCATGACTTGCCTCCTCAGCGGGGACATTGTGAGAACCCGCTTTATCAGCGGGTTCTGCCACGGGACACTAGCGCTGTCTACCGCCGCAAAACAATGGCCCGTTTTAATGACGCTGCGTTTCTTCCGTCACTGGACACGTCCGCACTACAAGCCACAGGCCCCGCCGTGCTCATCATCGTGTAGCACGCCCCTGGCAGCGCGCCGCAGGAGTACGCTAGCAAGCCAGAGTCGGCATCACCGTGGCAAAGGATTCACGGATGTGTAATCAGAACGAGTGGATTGTGCGCGAGGCATTCCTCGCTTACAACCGGGGTGATGTCCCGCACATGATGGATTTTGTGCACCCGGACCTCGAGTGGACCTACCTAGATCCGGCATTTCCGGACCCATCACCACAAACCTGTCACGGCCGGAACGAGCTGGAAACGGCGCTGCTGCGCTATGCCGAGCGCGGATTGCGCCCCGAAGTCGAGCAGGTTGTCGCGTCCGGCGACAAGGTCAGCCTGGTGACGCACACACCAGGCATCGACAGGTACCGCGCGCGGCAGACCACGGACCTCAGCTTCGACGTCGTCACCCTCAAGGACGGCCTCATCATCGCGCTGCGCGCCTGCCGCGACCGCGCCGAGGCCCAGGCGCTGGCCGGCATCGACTAAACCGCGCCCGCGAATATCGTCGCCGCGCCCCATGGCCTTCACCGGCGCTCACCTCTACCGTTGCTCGCATGGAATATGCGAAAGGGCGCATGGACGGCCAGCCGTCGCGGATGGGGGACGAGGGCACGTTCAGCGGCCGTGCGATGCTCGACCCGCTGCTCGATGACGGGGCGGCCGGCCGGGTGCGGGTCAACAGCGTCGTCTTCGAGCCCGGCGGGCGCACACATTGGCACTCGCACACCGACGGGCAGGTGCTGCTTGTCGCCAGCGGCCGCGGCGCGGTGGAGAACAGAGACGGCGACAGGCACGTGCTGGAACCCGGCGACCTGGTCTGGGCGCCGCCGGGCGAAGAGCACTGGCACGGGGCGGCGCCGGACTCGTTCCTCACTCATACGGCGGTCTCGCTCGGCGTCACCCGCTGGCACGAGGAGGTCCCCGCCGACCGCTACGAGGCCGCGTTCGACGGGCAATAGCGTCGTGGCCAGCGACGGCACGCGCGAAGTGCTGGCGGTCCGCTACGGGTCCCGGGTCACCACGCGCGCCGAGACGTTCCTCAACTACCACCTGTACGGTGAGCCGGACGGCGAGATCGACGTCGACTACTACTTCTGGGTCATCCGCGACGGCGACGGCACCGTCATCCTAGTCGACACCGGCTTCGCCCCCGCGGTCGGCGATCGCCGCCGCCGGGCCTGGCACACCACTCCAGCCGACGCTCTCCCCGGCCTGGGCGCCGACCCCGCCGCCGTGCGCACCGTGATCGTGACGCACGCGCACTGGGACCACATCGGGAACCTGCACCAGTTCCCGCGAGCCGAGATCGTCATGAGCCGGGCCGAATACGACTTCTGGACCGGCCCCATCGCCCGGCGAACCCAGTTCGCCGCGCACGCCGAGCCGGACGAACTCGCCCGCCTGGAGGCCGCCCGCGCCGAGGGCAGGCTCACGCTGATCTCCGGTCAGCACACGGCCGCCCCCGGCGTGGGGCTGGTCGAGGTCGGCGGGCACACACCCGGGGAGCTCATCGTGACGGTCGCGACCGGCGGCGCCACGGTGGTGCTCGCCTCCGACGCGCTGCACTTTTACGAAGAGGCCGAACGGGACCGCCCGTTCGCCATCCTCGCCGACCTCCCGGGGATGTACCGGACCTACGACCTGCTCGCCAGCCTGGCGACGGAGCCGCGGACCTGGCTGGTGGCCGGCCACGACCCCGCGGTCCGCGACCGCTTCGCCCCGCACCGAGGCGACCCGAACGTAGCGGACCTCACCGTCCCCCGGGCCGGCGCGGCGCCCGCGACCGCTACGGGGTGACCGTGACGAGCGTTCCGTACGGCAGTATCGGGTACGCCTGTTCGGCCGCGTTGTAGGGCAGCTCGACGCAGCCCAGGCTCTGCGGATAGCCGTAGGACCCGCGCGCGATGTAGTGCACCGCGGACCCCCCGCTGAAGTACGACACCCACTGCACCGGGTCCGCGTACGACGACCCGTCCGGGTTGGTGCCCTGCATGACCTGGAACGGCAGCTTCAGGTACACCGGGAACGTGCCGACAGGGGTCGGGTCGATGGAGATGCCGGTGTTGGTCAGGCTGCTGAACGCGTCGTGCCCGTCGTGCCAGATCGTCAGCGTTTCCGGCGAGCCCTGGTCGGCGATCGCGTAGCTGTACCCGTGCGTGTTCCTGTCGTTGGCCGCGGCGGCCTTCAGCAGCGCCGCCCACACCGCGGGGCTGGCCACGCCGTTGGGCGTGAGCCCGTGATCGGCCTGGAATCCCGTGATCGCGCCCTTCTCGAGCAGGTTGTCGCTGCCCGGCCGCCAGAACGAGTAAAGCTCCTTCGGGTAGCCCCCCTGCCAGGTGAACGTGCCTGGCGGCGGGGTGTAGGCCGCGGCGAGCTGAGCCGTCGCGCTGCCGCTGTCGATCGCCGCCCCCAGGTCCGGGTGCCAGCTCATCGGCAGGTAGCCCAGCTGGGCGAGCAGCTGCTGCAGCCGCAGCGTCGAGTACCCGGCTGTGGTGAAAGAGGATTCATATCCTGAACGAACCGTGCCGTCTGCCGTCGGCACGCTGAGGATCACATGCGTGCGGGCCACGAAACCGGTGCTCGGCGTGAACGTTACGGTGTCTCCCTCGCGCCGCCAGGTCCCGGTTACGGCCGGTGACACCCGGGGCAGCGGCGCGCTGGCGGGCAGCGGCTTGTTGAACGTGACCGTGATGATGCCGGCGCCGTCCGCGTTCGGCGTGCCGTCGGCGGGGCTGACCGACAGCATGCGCAGCGGCACTGGCCGCGGCGCGGTCTGCTTGGACGCTAGGTGGCCGGCGGCACGGGGCGCCGGATGGCCGCCGCCGGTGGCCAGGACGGCGCCGGTGACGCCGCCGCCGACCGCGATTACCGCAATAAAGGCCCAGGCCATGGTGGTGCGCGATATGCTACGCACGGCATTCCCCCAGTTACTCTGCGCACAGATGTTTGGTCGACAGACGTGAAACTGCTCAGTGACTCAGTGTAATTTATCATGTTCCCTCTGTAGTTAATGAGTATGCCTGGCCCTACGAAGCAGTTGACATTGCACGGAACAGCGGTAAGTTTTTGGGACAGTCCAGCACCGGGCTCGCCGGCCGGATTGGCTGGCTGGAAGCAGTAGCATTGGTGGCGCGTCACGGCGGGGGCGGAGGCAGCCAGTCTCCGAGTGCCGAACGCGACGCAGAGCTAGCCGGTGCGCGTGTCCGGCTGTCAGGGGGTTGGGCCTGGAAAGGGCCCGGGAGGCTCAGTAGACAACGGAGACCGTGCTCGTGGCCGACGAGAACGGATCCGGCCCGAAGGCGCCGCCCGGGCCCTCTTCCACCACCGGAAGCGCCGGACAGAGAAGGTGACGAATGGCAGAGTCGGCTGCACCAGCAAGCCGTGTGATCATCGTGATGCCCACGTACAACGAGCGGCAGAACCTGGAGATCATGGCCGGACGGATCAGGGAGTCCGTGCCGGAGGCGGATGTGCTGGTGGTCGATGACAACAGTCCTGATGGCACCGGCGATCTGGCCGACAAGCTGGCCGAGACGGACAGGCACGTGCAGGTCATGCACCGGACCGAGAAGGCCGGGCTGGGCCGCGCCTACGTCGCGGGCTTCAGCTGGGCGCTCGAGCACGGCTACGACGTGATCGTCGAGATGGACGCCGACGGCTCGCACCGGCCCGAGGACCTGCCCAAGCTGCTCGCCGCGCTGGACGGGTCGGACGCGGTGATCGGCTCCCGCTACGTGCCAGGCGGCACCGTCGTCAACTGGCCGAAGTCCCGTGAGTTCCTGTCCCGCGGCGCCAACATCTACAACCGGCTGATGCTCGGCATCAGCGTCAAGGACGCGACCGGCGGCTACCGCGTGTACCGCGCCTCGACGCTGCAGAAGATCGACCTGAACAACATCGAGTCGGCTGGCTACTGCTTCCAGATAGACATGACGCTGCGCGTGCTGCAAAGCGGCCTGAAGCTCACCGAGGTGCCGATCACGTTCGTCGAGCGCGAGCGGGGTGCGTCGAAGATGAGCAACACGGTCATCCGCGAGGCGTTCTTCCGTGTCGCCCAGTGGGGCATAGCGGCACGGCTGCGCGGAAAGTCCGCCGCAGCCGTCCGCAGGTAGTTAACTCCGGAGGTCCCTATCGGGGCGCGGTCAGGCGCTACGCCGTTCGGCCTGGTTCGCGGCCTCGGCGATGGCGCGGCCTTCCATGGCGCGCCGTTCCCTGATGACCTCGAGCCGCTCGGCGAGCACCGCCTCCAGGTCCTCGACGGTCCGCCGCTCCATGAGCATGTCCCAGTGGCTGCGCGGCGGCTTGACCTTCTTCGGCGACGGCGACTGGCCGGTGCTCGCGGTGGCCATGGCCCCGCAGACACGACACTCCCACATAGGGGGTAGTTCAGCCTCGGCGGCGAACGGGACGCTAAAATGGTGTCCGTTCGGGCAGTCGAAAGGCACGTCCTGGCGTGGTGCCAGGTCCGTGTTCCGGTCGTTCTCGTAGCTGGTCGCGCCGAGTCGGGTTCCGCGAAGTGCGCGTTCGGCCATTACTTGCTGCCTCCCAGGCGGTTGGCGATCTCTATCGGCAACACTGGATACCCGGACAAGATTCCCTGCGCGGGGAGTATCCAATCCAGTTTCATGCGTGTTTCACCGCCGCCACCGCGTAACCCGCCTCCGTAACCCCTCGTGCCCCCTCCCGCGCTCCCCTCGTTCCGCGCTTCGCGCCCCTAGGCGCCGAGCTCGTCGTACCGGGCATCACGTGAGCCCCACGTCTCTCTCGTGCGACATAGTATGCGAAAAATATTTTTATGACGAAGAATTTTCCATCATATAACGTGAATAACTTTCGACTAAACAATTATCTTCGTGATCAAGGGCCGCATATGCAGGGTATGTCGGTTTTCTCCCGCCGGCTGGGCGCCCGAGCGCGCCAGGCGGGCGGCCAGCGCCCGGCCGGTGTGCCCTCGCGTATTGGACCGCCGCGATCGCGGCGGGCGGTGAACGTGGATTCACGCTGGTTTCCACTCCGAGGAAGGCCAGGAGCTCTCCTGGACTGTGCGCTACGTTCGGCCTCACGCTGCATTTGCCCCAGATCAGCTGGCTTGGACCGGACGCTGATGCTGCCGTAGGCCGTATTCCGGACAGCGGAGAATGATACTATTCATGCTAGGCTCAACCTATTGCGCAATATTTACCACTATGATAATATTCCCCACAAAATAATAGCTATTGTTCGGCCAAATCACCGCGGGTATGGGGGGTAACTGAGCCGGTGGCACAATTCTCCAATCCAAACTCTTCTGCGCTTAAAAGAAGGCGGCTTCGGCAGCGTTTCTCTGAGCTCGCAGAGCGTGCGGGCGATACAATTAAATTTGTTGTCGCAGCCGGTGGACTTGTGCTTGTCATCCTGGTGAGCATTCCATGGCTAAACGGTCCGCTTGGGAAAATAGGTATTAGCTCATCCAGGGCGTTTAGTCAGGATGTCCTGACCATAGTCGTCGTGTCGATCTTCTTCGATGTAAGGCGGCTCGCAGAAAATAGAGCGCAGCCGCCTCGTCACTTTGCTGATCCCATGGATGTCTATCCTATCTTGCTGGAACGCATACGGGCTATCAACCGGAAAGAGGAGAAAGAGCTGGACGTCCTAGGCATGACCTTGTATACGGCGTGGCCAAGCATCAGGTTCTGGCTCAATCGATCAGAATTCACCGGGTGGACCCTAAGATTCACCGCTCTCGCGGCTAACGAGGCATCGCTGGCCAGCCATGTTCCGTCTTCCTGGTTCGGTGAAGCGCGTTCCAACCTCAACAGCGTCACTCAATACGCAAAGGCGCCAGCAACACTTGAGAGAAATGTTAAGCTGCAGGCCTACGAGTACGACTTCATGCCCTCATTGCACGGTTATAGGCTTGGGAACGGGGACCTGTTTTACTCAATACTGTACTGGGACGATAACGGCCTACTCAGCATTGACAACTATTCCTACGAATTTATCCCGGCAGAGGATATTTCGCCATCAGCCACCGCGATACGCAGGGTGTTTCAGTCCTGGTTCGAGCGCGCCACACAGACTCCGTGGAGCGGGAACTCTCCTTAAACGGGGATACCACTGACCGCGCTCGGTAAGGAGCTCACGGAGCAGAATGATGTCATCTGTCATGATTCCGTCGGCACCCATCTCGAGAACTCGATCCATGTCCGCCTTCGTGTTAAGCGTCCAGACGTGGATATGCAGGCCGACCTCCTTGGCGTGCCGGATAAACGATGGGTTGGCGATCCATCCTGGAATCTGGGCACATTGGTATCCAGAGCGTGCGATCCTAGCAGCCATGGCCGCACTAGACCACCTAGCGTATCTCAGAGCCGCACTAATCTTGGGCGTAACCGCCATACAGACAGGCCTGTCCAGTGCTGCCCGGGCCATGCGGAGCCGCGTCCCTGAGAACGACGTTACGCATACCCGATCCCACGCCGCAGTGCGCTTGAGCACGTCAGCGAGCGGCCGGACCGACGTGACATGCTTAACGTCAATATTGAACCTCAACTCCGGCCAGGCGCCCAGCAGATCCTCGATCAGAGGAATTCTTTCCTTTCCGTGCACTCGCGCTGAGGCGATCTTGCGGTAGGGCATCGTGGCGAGTTCGCCAGGCAAGCCGGTCACTCGTTTGAGGTCAGGATCATGGAAGGCAAGGAGGACGCCGTCGTTTGTGGCCCTGGCGTCGGTCTCTAGATACGCGTAACCAAGCTTGACCGCGTGCTCGAACGCCGCCCATGAGTTCTCCGGGTTCTGAGCCGATCCGCCACGGTGCGCGAACGCATGCGGACGTGGATAATCGAGGAACGTGAGCGTCATGACCGTACTATCCCCTACTATCTCGTGCACACGATGAATCTGCCATGGCGGGCTGGTGAGCATTAGGCTGCCGTTTCACTGCGGCTGCCATTCGCGGCGGCGAACTTCGGACATCGCGATGGCGGCGGCGACCGCCACGTTCAGAGAGCCTACGCGACCGACCTGGGGGATGTAAGTTACAGCGCCGACGGCGGCCAGCAGGGCGGGGGAACAGCCGTGGTCTTCGTTGCCGATGGCCAGGCAGATGTCGCCGTCCAGCGGGGCTTCGGCCAGCGGCAGGGCGCCCGCGGCTAGTTCGACGGCGACCACGCGGAAGCCCTCTTCCGCCGCTGCCTTCGCCGCGGCCGGCGGGCTGGGCTCGCGGATGGATGCCACGAAGCGGTCGGTGCCCAGGGCGGTCTTGCCCACGGCGGGGAGGGTCAGATCGGGGGTGTTGCCGCACAGCCAGATCGCCTCGGCCCCGAAGGCGGCGGCGGTGCGGACGATCGAGCCCACGTTGAAGGGCTGGCTGACCGAGTCAAGCAGCAGCGCCAGGCGGCCCTCGGTGCGGCGGCGCCATTCCCGGTTGAGGCGCTTGACGTCGGTGGGGCGCAGTTGGCGCGGCGGGCCGCCCGGTGAGCCGCCGACGCGGCCGGTTGTCATGGGGTACTCACCCCGAGCAGACGGTAACCGCTCCGTGCGGCGAGGCGCGTCACGGGCCAGCCTTGCGCGGCCAGCCAGGAGTGCAGCGAGTCGGCGCCGAGGTTGCGGCCCATGACCAGGCATGCCTGACCCACTCGGGGGGGTGCGGGGGGGCCGTCCCCCCCGGAGCCAACAGAGGCGCTCGGCGACAGTCTGGCTAGCCAGGTGAGCAGCAGGTCGTGCAGCGCCGCCTTGCCGATCCGGACCGGCGGGTTGGACCATATCCCGGCCAGCCGCGGCGGTACATCAGGGGAGTCGGGAGTGGCGCACCGGACGTTGCCCAGGCCCGCCTTCGCGGCGTTGCGAGCGCACAGGTCGAGGGCCCGCTCGTTCACGTCGACCGCCCACACCGTCGCTGCCGGGGCGCGGCTGGCCAGCGTGCACGCCACCGGACCGTAGCCGCAGCCGAGGTCGAGCAGGTCGCCTTCTGGCGGCGGCGGTGGGCCCGCTTCCAGCAGGAACCGGGTGCCCGGGTCAAGGCGGCCAGGGGAGAACACCCCGGAGTCGGTCTCCAGCTCCAGGTAGACGTCGGGCAGCACGACCCGGACCAGTCCGGGCCGGTGCGCCGCCGACGGCCTCGGCTCGAAATACTGTTGGGAGGTCACGAGCTCACAGGAGTCGCCTGCGGGGCAAGCTCGGCGAGCGCGGGGTTGATGTACCGGCGGTGCATCCACCGCTCGACGACGAACGTCATCACCGGGACGGTGCCGGCCAGCAGGAGCAGCACGGTCGGCTTCGGCTTCATGTGCAGCTTGTTGGCCAGCAACCACGCGAACACGATGTAGACCATGTACAGGACGCCGTGCACCGTGCCCACCTGGTTCACGATGACGGTGTTGTGGTCCCAGATCTGCAGCGGGACGCCGACGAACACGACGATGATGATCAGCACACCGGTTATGTATGCCATCACCCGGTAGCGCAGCACGGCCGCACGCATCTGGAGCGCCTCCTTCTATCGTTACCTGGCCCCGTGCCGCTTGCCGTGGGTGCCCTTGACTTCTTCGTTGAGCCGGGCGAGGTACCGGTTGTACCGCGCGAGCTCGGCGTCGTCCGCGTCGTCGGCGGGCGCCTCCACCTGCTGGATGCCGATCCCGGCCGGCAAGACGTCCGATATCGACTCGCCATCCGCCCCCTCGCCGCGCCGGATGCGGAACTCGTCCCGGATGGTCTTGGCCCAAAATACCACCGCGAATCCGGCGAAAAGCGGCCATTCGAACGTGTACGCCCAGCTCAGGCCGTTGCCGGAGAGTGCCCGGTGCAACTGCCAGTCACCCAGCCACAGCATGCCCCAGAACGAGAGGACCATCAGCACGTGCCAGCCCAGCCAGCGCGGCTGGATGAGGAACCGCCACACTGGGGAGGAGCCGGGGTTTTCCATGGCATCGAGAGTATCGCGCTCCGGTAGGGTCGTGATCGCGGCTGGTCGCGGATATGCCAAGGTGATGTCATGCGTAAGTACGTGATTATGGGCGTGCAGGGCAGCGGCAAGGGCACCCAGAGCGAGATGCTGACCGCCGACCTCGATATCGTGCACATCAGCGTGGGCGACATTTTCCGGTGGAACGTGAGCAACCACACCAAGATGGGCGCCCAGGTGCAGCGAGTGCTGACGGTGGGTGAGCTGGTAGGCGACGACCTGGCCGAGTCGGTGGTGCAGCGGCGGCTGACCGAACACGACTGGAACTTCGGCTTCATCATCGACGGCTTCCCGCGCAGTCGGCGGCAGGCGCAATTCTTCCTTGAGAGCTACGACATCGACGCGGTCATCTACCTGGACATGCCGGACAGCGAGGTGCGCCGACGGGTGATGAACCGCCGGCTGTGCGCCAAGTGCGGCATGGACTACAACCTGATCGCGGACAGCCCGCACGCGCCGGGCCGGTGCGACTCGTGCGGCGGCGAGCTTGTCCAGCGGGACGACGACACCGAGGAGGCGCTGGCGGTCCGGCTGCGGGAGTACCACGAGAAGACCAACCCGGTGCTCGACCTGTTCCGGGGCAAGGAGTACGTGATCACCGTGGACGCCCGCCCGGCGAAGGAAGCGGTGCAGCAGGAGATAAGGACCCGGCTTGGGCTGCCGCCGATGAAGACGGACGACGAGGGAGCGTCCGGTGCAAGCTGAGATCGTTATCTTCGGCGGGAGCGCCCACCCCGCGCTCGCCGACGAGATCTGCTCGTACCTGTCCGTGCCGCGCAGCCCGACGCGGATCACCCGGTTCGCCAACGACTGCCTCGAGGTGCAGCTGCAGGCCAACTGCCGGGAACGGGACGTGTACCTGATCCAGCCGCTGGTGCCGCCCGTGCAGGAGAGCCTCGTGGAGCTGCTGCTGATGGCCGACGCCGCGCGGGGCGCCTCCGCCGCCCGGGTCACGGCGGTGATGTCGCACTACGCGTACGCGCGTTCTGACAAGAAAAACGAGCCGCGGATTTCCATCGGCGGCCGGCTCGTCGCCGACCTGCTCGTCACCGCGGGCGTCAACCGCGTGCTGACGCTGACCCTGCACTCCCCTGAGGTGCACGGGTTCTTCTCCGTTCCGGTCGATCACCTGCACGCGCTGCGCGAACTCGCCGCCCATTTCAGGAAGCGGGACCTGTCCCGCACGGTGGTGGTGTCACCCGACCTCGGCTACGCCAAGAGCGCGGCGGCGTTCGCCCGCCGCCTCGGGCTGCCCGTCGCGGCCGGCGCGAAGGAGCGGCTATCCGACAACAGGGTCTCGATCTCGGCGATCATCGGCGACGTGGCCGACCGGGACGT
>Ga0210396_10006594_pt1 | contig 11103 bp, 8 predicted proteins | sample IncBWH17OmetaG_FD_155466 | JGI IMG/M metagenome (GOLD analysis project Ga0210396, IMG submission 155466) | Forest soil microbial communities from Barre Woods Harvard Forest LTER site, Petersham, Massachusetts, United States - Inc-BW-H-17-O ...
ATCTGCCCGGAGGCCTTCTGCTCGGCAAGCGCCCGCTGCAATTGCTCGGCCGACAGCACGCCCTGGGCGACGAGCAGGTCGCCGATGCGAGCGGGCTGAGCCCCGGCGATGCTCACAGGAAGCTCCTGACCGCCGAGTGCGTGTCGTCGAAATACTCAAATGAGGAAACCAGCCCCGTCAGCTCCAGCACCTGGCGGACCGTTTTGTTGGTGGCGCACAACTTGAGCGTCCGGCCGCCTTCGGCGACGCGCTCGGCCAGGTCGAGCAGGATCTCCAGCCCGCGGCTGTCGACGAACGCAATCGCCGACATGTCGAGCACGACACGGCCGAGGTTGCTTGCCGCGGCGTCCGTCACCAATTTTCCCAGTTGCTCGGCGTCTTCCCCGACCAAGGGCCCGTCCCCCTGGATCACCGCCACCGCGCCCTGGCGTTTTTCGTTGATCCGCATGACTACCCCTCCTCGCCGGCCAACGGCAAGAGCAACGTGAATGTGCTGCCCTTGTCGATCTGCGATTCCAGCGTGATGTCCCCGCCGTGCAGCCGCGCAATTTCCCGCGCCAGCGTCAACCCCAGGCCGGTCCCCGTGATCCGGGTCACGCGCTCGTCTTTGGATCGGTAGAACCGATCGAACACCAGTTCCAGCTCTTCGGGCTTAATCCCGATTCCAGTGTCCGCCACTTCGATCGCTGCCTTCCCCTTTTCCACTGCAAGGGCCACCGAAACGCGCCCGCCCCTGGGCGTGTATTTCAAACCGTTGCCCACCAGGTTATGCACCGCCAGCGCGAGCTTGTCCCGGTCTCCCTGCAACGCAGGGATCTTCGGTGGCAGCGACAGCTCGAGGGTGATCTGCTTTTCCCTGGCCTGTTCGAGGAAATCGGTTTTCGTCTCCTCCAGCAGCACGTCGAGATGAACATCGTCGTGACGTAGCCGCAACGAACCGGCCTCGATCTCGCTGACCGACAACATTTCGCTGACGGTGCGCTCCAGCCGGCGCGATTCCTGGTTGATCACGTTGAGGGCGTTTTGCACCAGCACCGCGTCCTGTTTCTCGTTCTCAATCGCGGTCTCCACGTAGAGACGAATGTTAGTGAGCGGCGTTCGCAGCTCGTGCGCCACCTGCGCGACAAAATTGTTCCGTGCCGTGTCGGCAATCCGTTGCTGGGTCACGTCTTCGATCACGATCATCGCCGCGGCACTGTCTCCCCTGCGGACCTGTCGTATGGTGAAGCGCAGGACGCCCGACCCGCTCTCGTCCTTCCGCTCCAGCTCGACGGTAATCGATCGCTGCGACGCGCCGGTCGCGACAGACTGCACTCCCTGGCACAGTTTCTCGTCTTTAAGCAGGTCGGCGCTGTTCTGGCCGAGCAACTGCTCGCGTTTGGCGCGGAGATAAACCGCGGCGGCGCCATTGGCGAACTTGATTCGCAGCCGCGAGTCGACCAGCAGCAGGCCGTCGGTCATCGAGTCGCACGCCGCGTCAAGATCGGTGGAGAGCGGATCGCGCGAAACGGGAGCGGCGCCGTCGGTTCCCCTGGCTACGCCCGCACGACGCGCGTCTCGAGTGCTGTGCAGGAGTTTGTTCCAGGCGAGCGCCTCGGGCCCCAGCGCCGGGTCCACTTCCAACCGCTCCGGCGCCCATGAATCCTGATTGGTGGCCAGCAGCGCTTCGCGCACGACCCAAAGCGGCCGCAGCCTTGTGCGCGCCTTGCGGTACAACAGCAGCAGGGCCGCGAGCATCAGAGAGCCGACGCCCCCGACGCCAGCTGAGGTCTGCCAGTAGTCCGCCGCCACGTCCGCGGGCAGGATCTCCAGACGCGCTGTTCCCCGTCCGGCTACGTCGATTGGAAAGACGCGCGCCGCTGCGTCCACCGCCCCACTCCCATTCCACGAGGCTGGAAGTTGTGTGACGTTGATATTCCGCGGATCGGCGTCGGCCAGGATTTGATTCTGGGAAAGCAGAATGCGGCACGAGGCCAAGCGCCACGTCCGCGACGTCTCGACCACCACGCGCCGCAGTCGCGAGAGGTCATTGGCCGACAGCATCGCCTCGGCGTCCTGGCTCAGCATCGATCCGATCAACTCGACACGCTGATCGCGCGATGTGATCAACGCCTGCTGCTGCGCCCGCAGCGCCCACCAGGCGGTGGCGGTCAGCGACGCCACCAGGATCGCGATTGCCGCAATCGCCAGCGGCGCCATCACCGAGTCCTGGTTCAGCAACCGGTTGTTCACAACAGGCACACCGGCAGTGAGCGACGTCGTCACGGTTCTCCGTCTCTGCAAAAGCACAACTGCGGATTTGCCTAACGGTCGCGCCGGTCGACACTTTCTCGCGGCGCGCCACACCCTCCTTGTTTCGACCACTCGCCTCCTCAGGTTTCGCACAAGACATCTCACATGGTGCAATGTGGAAACGTCTGATAAGAGCAGACAAGACGTCGCGGACGCTGGTTCAGCCGCCGGATTGATGCTCCGATGATCCAGAATGGATGCGGAATCGGCGCAATCGGACAGCTCGAGCTGCCAGGCGGACGGCCGGCTATACGCTTCTTGAGCTGGTCATCGCCATGGCGATCGCGGGCACATTGCTGGCGGCGATGGGATCGATCGTCGTCGTGGCGACGCGCGCGATTCCCAATGGCCGCGGGCGCACTTCCGCTGCGGTATCCGCCGCCAAGGCCATGTCGATGATTTCCTCCGACCTTTTCTATGCCACATCCGTCAGCCAGATGACGCCCACCGCCATCACCTTCACCGTCCCCGACCGCAACAATGACGGGCAACCCGAGACGATCTGCTATCCCTGGTCTGCCAAGACCGGCGATCCACTGACACGCCAGTACAACAATGGCAACGCCGTCACGATCCTTCCTGCGATCCAGTCCTTTGCCCTCACCTTCGACAAGCGCCAGGTGCTCGCCCCCACGACCTACGTCACCAGCCCCGAAACACTGCTTTCCAGCATCAACGCAAGCGGCGGCCTGGGCAATTTTTCCGTCTCCAGCAGCAACTGGCCGGGGCAGTATTTCACACCGACGCTTCCGCCCAACGCAACGAGCTGGGCCGTGACTCGCGTGCTTCTGGCGGCGGAGGTCAGCGGCAGCGCCGCCGGCCAATCCCTCGTCCAGATTCGCCCCGTCGATTCCAGCAACCTGCCCACTTCCACGGTTCTGGACCAGCAGCCGATGCTCGAAAGCAACCTGAGCAGCAGTTACACCTGGCAGACATTCACCTTCACCAACGCGAGCGGCCTGGCCCCGTCACAAGGCGCCGCCCTCGTCGTGCAATGGGTCAGCGACACCTATTCCTGCAACGTGCAGGTCCAGAGCGCCGGATTGCTCGGCGGACTGCTGGGCGGATTGCTGGGCGGCCCGAGCTGGAACCTGAACCAGTACAACGGCTCCGGCTGGTCCAGCACACAGCAAAACATGAACTACTACGTCTACGGCACCTACACCACTCCCAACCCCGCGACGTACAACTATTTCCTCAAGGACGTCCGCTGCTCGCTCCAGCCTTCCACCGACCCAACAACTCAACTCAACACGTTGATCAGAGTCGTCTCCGAACCGCAGGTGAGTGGGCCATGAGAATCCGCCGCGGCTTCACGATCGTCGAGGCGGTGATCGCGACAGCGATTGTCGCCGGCATGTGCGTCACCGCTCTCACGACGGTCGCATTCTCCGTCCATTTCCAGGGAAAGGCCGCCGACCGCGCCTTGGGCGGGTTTCTGGCCCAGGCCATGATCGACGAGATCGTCTCACAGGCGTATCAGGACCCCAACTATGCCACGGTGACGCTCGGCCCCGACCCCGGCGAGTCACCCTCCTTACGCGCCAACTGGAATGACGTCGACGACTACAACGGGTGGAGCGAATCCCCGCTGCAAAACAAGGACGGGTCGGTCATCCCCAACACCGCCGGCTGGCAGCGCTCCGTCGTCGTCGCCTGGGTGCAGACGTCCAATCCGTCACAGACGTCCACCACCGAAACCGGCTGCAAACTCATCACTGTTACCGTAACTCACAACGGCTTCCCCGTCGCCACCAGGACCGCCTTACGCACGAATGCACCTTAAGTGAAACGAGTCAGGTGGCACGGGCTACCAGCCCGCGCGGCGCGGCTTGTGATTGGACAAACAGCCATGGCCAAAGTGTTCGCGACATCACGCGGTCAGCATGGGCAAGATGTCTGTGCCACAGTGCGCTCGCTGGGGCGGTTCTCCGATCGTCGCGGCACGATCTACGTCGTCGTGCTGGGAATTGGCCTGCTGGTCACGGTGATCAGCCTCGGCGCCCTCGCCGCTGTCCGATCCTTCGCCCGTGCCGGCGATCGCACCAACGACATGCTGGAGGCGCGGAACTACGCGCTCTCTGCCACCGAGGTTGGCCGCCGGCTCATCGCCGCGGATCCCAACTGGCGCACCGACTACTCCAACGGCGCCTGGATCACGAACCAGCCCCTGGGCTCTGGCTCGTTCTCGCTCAATGTCGTGAATCCCAATGGTCCTTTGAACAACGTCGACGATGATCCGGTCAACCTCACCGGAATCGGCATCAAAGGGTTGGCGACGCAGATGCTCACCGTCAGGCTCGTCGCCAATCCCACCCCGCTGAGTTGCCTGGGCGTCGGTCTCGATTCCGCAGGCGCCGCCTCCTTCAGCAGCGCCACGATCCAAGGCGTCTCCAACATCAGTTCCGGCGGCACGCTCAGCGCCACGGGCACCAAGTTCAATGGCAACAACCTCGAAGCGCTGGCCATCGTGCCTGTCGGGTGCACTGGGCTGGGAAGTCAGACGATCCTGGCCACGGCCCGCACCTTTCCGTCTGCCACGGCCCTGAGCTATTACCCATCGCACGGCACCGCCATTGCCTTCGCCTCGCTGGGCGGCAGCAATGCGCTTCAGAACCTCCTGCTCAGCCCCGCGAACAACCCCTACGGCCAGCCCGATCCCCAGGGAATCTACGTCATCGATTGCGCCAATCAGGCGATCCATGTGAAGAACATGCGCCTTGTCGGAACGCTCGTCCTGCTCAACGTGGCATCGGGCTCAACCGTTGAACAGTCGATCAACATGGCCCCTGCCGTCGCCAATTTTCCGACGTTGCTGGTCAACGGCTCGATCCAGTTCGTTCAGACGAATGTTCCTCTGTCGGAAAGCAGTCTTGCCGTCAACTTCAACCCGCCCGGCACGCCCTACGGCGGCGTCTCCAACTCGACGATGACCGACACCTACCCCTCGCAGATCGGCGGCCTGACCTATGTCTCGGGGAACCTGACCTGCAATGGAAATCCGGTGCTCCGCGGCAACCTCGTCGTCGGCGGCACGCTCTCAATTCAAAGCACCCTGAGCGTCACCTACGACCCCACCTGGTATCAGAAACCCCCGCCCGGATTTTACATCCAGCCTCCGCCTATGATCGTCTCGCCCGGAACCTGGGCGCAGGCAATCAATTGACTGGCCTGTCGCGTCATCGGCTAAAATGACGGGCCTTGCGACCGACTTGCCCGGCACGGTAAGGGACCATTCGGTTTCCGGGTCGCGATTGGACTACTGCCATGACCATCAAAGATTCCGTGGATGCATTAGCCAAACCTGCTGAATCAACAACCTCTCCGGCACCGGCGCCGGCTGAATCCCGGGATGAACCACCAGCTCACTTTAAGAAGAACACGCGGCGAATCGCACTCTGGATCGCCGGCGCGATCGTACTCGGCATCGTGTTGATTCTGGCCACCCGCTGGATCATCGACGTCCTGAATACTGTTTCTACTGACGACGCCTACGTGAACGGTCACGTCACATTCGTCGCGCCCCGTGTACCGGGACAGGTCGTGCGCGTGTTTGTCGACGACAACAACCGCGTCCGCAAGGGCGACGTGCTGGTGCAACTGGACAAGGAGCCGTACCAGGTTCAAGTGAACATCGCGCAATCGGCTCTGGCGGCGGCCCAATCGGACCTCGTCGCCGCCCAGGCCCAGGCCCGCGCCGTAGCGGGGCAGACCCGCAGCCTGCGCTATGCTCTCGACCATGCCATCGAAGACGTCGACAACCAGATCGCCCTGCTGAATTCGAAGGTTGCCACTCTCAACTCCAGAAAAGCCTCGCTGGAAAAGGCGCAGGCGGATTTCGATCGTGCGGCCCCGTTGGTCCGCTCTGGCGCCGTGGCACAGGAAAACCTCGACCTCCGCCGCGAGGCCCTCCTGGTTGCCAAGGCCCAGGTCGACGAAGCGCTACAGGAAGTTTACGAAGTTCGTGCATCTTTGGGTTTGCCGCGCGAACCTGAAGCGGGAGGCGATCTGACACAGGTCCCGCCCGATCTGGACCAGAACTTTTCCGCCGTTCGTCAGGCCGAGCAAAGCCTGATCCAGTCGGCGGCGCAGCTCGGCATTTTTGATTCCTTCGACAAGTCGCCAAAGCAACTCCTCGCCGATTTTTACAAACGCGATCCCAGCGGAAACATCGACGTCATTTTGAGCAAAATCCTCGTCGGCGCGCCCGGCGTGAAGCAGGCCCAGTCAAAGCTCACCCAGGCTCAGGCCAATCTCGACCAGGCCCTGCTCAACCTGCGCTACTGCGACGTTGTCGCCGAAATCGACGGCGTCGTCACTCGCCGCAACGTCAACCCGGGCAACAACGTCATCGCCGGCCAGAGCCTCATGGCCGTGCGCTCGCTCACCGAGATCTGGGTCGACGCCAATTTCAAGGAAACCCAGCTCCGGAATCTGCGCATCGGCCAGGCGGTCGACCTCGACGTCGACATGTATGGACGGCATCACCACTTCGAGGGCCGGATCTCCGGATTCACCTTCGGGACCGGCTCGACGCTCGCGCTGCTGCCCGCCGAGAACGCCACCGGAAATTTCGTGAAGGTGGTGCAGCGGCTTCCGGTGCGCATCGACCTGGTCGACTACGACCCGAATCAGCTTCCACTGTTCGTCGGCCTGTCAGTGACGCCGACCGTGGATTTGAACTCGAAGCCGAGCGGACCCAACGCCGGCAAGTTCCTACAGGCCGACGCGGTGACCCCGGAGTCCCAGCCTTGACAGCGACCGCCGTCGATCTTTCGCTTATCCGCAGGCCCGTCAACCCCTGGCTGGTGGCGGCCGCCGTCGTCATCCCCACCTTCATGGAGGTGCTCGACACCACCATCGCCAACGTCGCCCTGCGCTACATCGCCGGCGGACTCTCCGCTCCCGTCACCGACAGCGAATGGGTCATCACCAGCTACTTGGCCGCCAACGCCATCGTCCTGCCGATCTCCGGCCGGCTGGCCCTGCGGCTTGGGCGCCGGAACTACTTCCTGATTTCCATCGCCGTCTTCACCATCGCCTCGGCCCTGTGCGGCGCCGCGCCCACTCTGGGCGCACTGATCGCCTTTCGCGTTCTCCAGGGCCTGGCCGGCGGCGGACTTCAACCCTCCAGCCAGGCCATTCTGCTTGACGCCTTTCCCATCGAGAAACAGGGCGCCGCCCAGACCCTCTTTGGCATCGCCGCCCTGCTCGCCCCCGTCGTCGGCCCGACGCTCGGCGGATATATCACCGACAACTACGGCTGGTCCTGGATCTTCTATCTCAATCTTCCCGTCGGCATCCTGGCCCTGGTCGTCTGCGCCATGCTTGTCACCGATCCGCCTTATCTCAAGGAACAACAGGCGAAAATGGCGAAGCAGCATACCCGCTTCGACACACTCGGCCTGTGCCTCCTGGCGATGACGATGACCTCGTGGGAAATTCTGCTCAGCAAAGGCCAGGAATGGGACTGGTTCGGCGATCCGTTCTGGCGTATCCAGACGCTGGCGACGCTATTCGCTGTGGGCCTGATCGGCCTGATCATTCGCGAAACCAGGATCGCCGATCCCCTGGTCAACTTCCGCACGCTTCTGGACCGGAATTTTCGCGCCTGCTGTCTCATCATCTTTTGTGCGTTCGGCGTGCTCTATGCGAACACGACCAGCCTCCCGGCATTGCTCCAGACGCTGTTTGGCTACGATGCCACCACCTCGGGCCTGGTGCTTTCGCCGGCAGGAATCGGCGCGGTCATCATGCTCTTTCTTGTCGGCGCGCTATTGGGCCGCGGCGTCGATGCGCGCTGGCTCATCTCCGCAGGCCTGTTCGTCGTGGCGGTGGGCAACTATTGGTTGTCGCAGATGAATCTCTCGATCAGCCCCTGGCAGGTGGTGTGGCCGCGCGTGGTGATCATTGCCGGGCTGTCGATGATCTTCGCCCCGCTCAACGTCGCGGCATTTTTGTACATCCCCCGCGAGTTGCGCGGCGCCGCCGTGGGACTGCTGGCGCTTCTGCGCAACGAAGGCGGCAGCGTCGGGACTTCCGTTGCCCAGACCATCCTCGAACGTCGCGAACAGTTCCACACGCTGCGCCTCAATGAGTCGCTGACACCGTTCAATCCTGCCGTCCAGGACGCCCTCATCCGCGGCCAGGCCTTCTTCCTGCAAAACACCGGCGACGCCGTCGCGTCACAGAACATGGGCCTGGGCGTTGTCGGGCAATTGCGCGACCAGCAGGCGCAGTCCCTGGCGTATTTCGACATCTTCTGGATCTGCGCCGCCCTGTCGGTGTTCCTGGTGTTTCTCCCCCTGCTCATGCGTCGCTCTGCGGCCGAGAAGGGCGCGCATATCGCGGCGGAGTGAAATCGCCGCCCCCCAACGGGCAATCCCGATCTTCGCTCGGGAGCGCGACCCGGCCCACTGGCAGGTTTTGGCAGGAATTGGCAGAGTATTTATCAGATTACTGCTACAGACATGGGGCTTCACACATCGAGTTCGTCGCGGGTGACCCGGCGCTGTCCTCCCGGCCGGGGCGGCGCCGGTTCGATGGTGGCGGGGGGCTCGCCGGCTTCCTTCATCCGCCGAAGCAGCCGCTCGCGCAGCACGCGCGACAGCTCCGCGTGGGAGCGCAGCCCGACGAGGTTGGTGATCTCATACGGATCGCACTCCAGGTCGTACAGATACTGCTCGACATAATGATCGGAGTTCATGTCCTGCCCCGGCCGCTTGTGCGGCGCGTCCACGCCGTACTTCCATCGCCCGGTGCGGATGGCCCGGCCGACCTGCGATTCGCTGATCTGGATGAACATGTCGTCGCGCCAATCCGCCTTCTTGCTGCCCAGCAGCGGCGTGATCGCCCGGCCCTGCATCTGCTCGGGAACCGCGATTCCCGCGGCACTCAGCAAAGTCGGCGGCAGATCGACGTGACTCACCAGTTGCCGGATGCAACCCCCGCCGGTGAACGGCCCGCCGATCAGCGCCGTCGGCACGCGGATCGAATCCTCGTGACACGAACGCTTGTATTCGTTGTTGCGCGTTTTGAAATGGCACGCGTGGTCACTGCTGAACAGGACCACGGTGTCGTCGGACAAACCCATGCTTTTGAGCGAATCCAGCAGCCGGCCCAGCGCCTCGTCGATCCGCTTCACCATCCCCCAATATCCCGCCAGATGCTGCGGGGGCGAGCCCTGGTGCCCCTGCAAATCGGGCGGCGTCCACTTGCCGCCGTACCGCTCGCGATACCCCTCCGGCGGCGGAAAGTCGTCCAGATCGTTCTGATGATGCGGCTCCAGAAACGACAGGAACAAAAAGAACGGCTCGTTGCGATGCTCTGTTACAAACCGGATCGCGGCGTCGGTCAGCGCATCGACGCGGTAGCCGGGCAAAAAAATCTCCTTCCCGTCGTTGTCATAGACGATCGTGTTGTACGGATGACTGCTGAATTCCAGCGTATTGGCCGCCAGCCAGTAATCGTACCCGCCCTGCTCGCTCCTGGGCGTCGGGTCGCGGCTGGCCAGGTGCCATTTGCCGATGTATCCCGTCTTATATCCCGCCTCCTTGAAGAAATGGGCCAGCGTTTTCGTGCCCGAAGGAAGCGTGATCCCGTTGCGGAAGACGCCGCTCGTCGTTGCATACAAACCTGTCTGGAGCACCGACCGCGAAGGCCCGCACAGCGGCTGCGGCGTGAACGAGTGATAAACGTGCGTCCCCCGGTGCGCCATCCGGTCGAAGTTGGGCGTCAACTCCAATGGATTCCCATGAATCCCCGTCGAATCGTGCCGCTGCTGGTCGGTGAAGAAGACAATGACGCTGGGGTGATTTTCGCGGAAGAACATGGGCGGACTGATCCTCAGCCGCCTATGTTACCCATCCCGTCGGTCGGGCACCACGGCGGCGCCGCGACGCGGGTCCCCCGTCCCGAGAATCGATTCGATGCTCTTGCCGTGATCCAGTTCGTCGCGGAGGAACGGCGCCGGGCCGAGTTCGCGGAGGTCGTTGCTTTGGAGACTGGCCCGGTAGAAAATCCTCCGCGGCTGGTGCTCGGCGTAATAGCGGATGATCTCGGCGTCGCGCGGGCCAAGGTCGTGGGCGCGGATGATCGCCTCGTCGTCGGGCCAGGGCTGCTCGATGTTGTAGACCGGCTCCTGAAAGAAATCGCCCGGCGGAGAGAACAGCACCACCGCCGGCAGCTTCAACCGCTTGAGCGTCTTCTGGTTCATTGAAGCCAGCGCGCTCTCCTCCAACCATCCGTCATGCGCGAGCTGGCCCGGCGCCGGCATGAATTGCCTGATCTCCCACAGCGCCGTCGTCGCCACTCCCAGCACACCAATCGTCAACGGAATCTGGATGTACCGCGACCACCGCGGCACCAGGCCGCCCGCGACCGTGCAGCCCAGCAGCACCACCAACATCACCGCAGGCAGCACGACAATCGGATAATGCTGAAGAAAAAACGGGTTGAACAGGTAGACAACACAGAAGGCCGGCAGCGTCGCCGCCAGCACCCAGCGCCGTCGATCCATTAATCCGAGCACACCCAGCGGCAACAGGATCAGGAGCACCCGGCCCGGCAGCGTCGCATCCGCCAGCACGCGCAGATACGGGTCGTGTAGCCCGCCCTGGTTGTCGCGCCTGACGAACCAGCGACGCAGGAAGTTGTTCCACTGGTGCTCGGCCAGGAACGGACGACACCACGCGTAATAGTCCCTCTTCTCCGGCAGCGATGAGCCAGACTGCGTCGCCGGGTCGTAGGCATGGATTCCAAACTCGGCGCCGGGCTCGTCGATTCCCAGGGAACGCGTGTAGGGCGTCTGAA
>Ga0210396_10006596_pt1 | contig 11102 bp, 5 predicted proteins | sample IncBWH17OmetaG_FD_155466 | JGI IMG/M metagenome (GOLD analysis project Ga0210396, IMG submission 155466) | Forest soil microbial communities from Barre Woods Harvard Forest LTER site, Petersham, Massachusetts, United States - Inc-BW-H-17-O ...
CGAAGACAAAGAAGGATACCGGGACCAGCGCTCCCAATCAGAACGCGCTTTTCAATATCCTTCATCCGATGATATCCCAGGGCCGCAATGGTGAGCAGCAATCCTATTCCGCCGTTGCCATTGCCTCCATCCACGACACTTCTAAGATTAATGGCTATCTGAACCTTCCGGTTGTAAGGAACAGCTTCCCCCAGGATCTCAAGTTCCTTTGGGGCAAACCGGCTGTCAGCGATGATGGTAAAGTCTCCAACCAGCTCGAGCTATATGCCATCAAGACCATTCCCGGACAGGAAAAAGCAAAACTCGAAGGAGGTGAGATCGAACGCGCCGACCAGGACTTCGATCCCCAAACGGGCGCCGTTATCGTCCAGATGACCATGAAGAAACTGGGCACGAAGGTCTGGGCAGACATGACGACAAAAAATGTGGGCCGGCCCATCGCCATCGTCCTCGACAATATCGTCTATTCCGCCCCTAACGTCGAAGGACCCATCACCGGCGGAAGCTCGGAGATCAAAATGGGCGGCTCCGGCAACCAGCAAACAGTCGTGGAAGCAAAGGATCTTGCCAATATCCTCAATTCCGGTAAACTGGACGCTCCCGCGCGGATCGTATCCGAGGAGGTAGTCGGGCCGACCTTGGGCCGCGCCGCCGTCAATGGCGGTATGATGGCCTTCGGCATCTCTTTCCTCGTCATCTTTACCCTGATGCTGGTCTACTACAACACAGCCGGCTGGGTGGCCAACAGCGCGCTTATCCTTAACCTGCTCTTTACCATCGGAGTATTGAGCGCCCTCCACGCCACCCTGACAGCCCCCGGTATCGCCGGCCTGGTCCTGACCATCGGTATGGCCGTGGACACCAACGTAATCATTTTCGAACGTATCAAGGAAGAGCTGACCCGCGGTAAAAGCTACCCCCTGGCGGTCAAGGACGGCTATCGACGATCCCTGCCACCCGTACTCGACGCCCACGTCACTACCTTCCTTACAGCGCTGATCCTCTTCTATTTCGGTCTGGGACCCGTGCGCGGCTTCGCGACCACACAGATCCTTGGTATCCTCCTGTCGCTTTTCTGCGGCATCCTGATCTCCCGCATCATTACCGATTTCTATACCAACAAGAACCGCCACTTCCAATATTTTACGGCGCTGTCCAGCCGCATCTTCAAGCACGCCGCCTTCAAGTTCATCGAATACCGCCGGATCGCCTACGGTATCTCCGTCGTCGTGCTTATCATGGGCATCAGCTCCCTCATCCACGGCTTTAAGAAAGGCGTGGAATTTCAGGGCGGCCGCAGCTATATCGTCAACTTCCACCGGCCGATCTCGGGCGACGCCGTACGTCAGGCGCTGGAAAAAGGCCTCCATGGCGCCAGCCTCGAGACCAAGACCTACGGCGGCACCGAACAGCTGGAGATCACGACCGACTATCTGATCCAGGCCCACGGCAACAGCGACAGCCTGGTGCTCAGTGCCCTATATGGCGGCATCACGAGCTTTCTGCCGCAGAACACGACCTACGCCGATTTCGTGACCACCAAATATCTCGTCGGTACAAAGAAGGTGGAACCCGTCATCTCCGAAGAGTTGGAGGCCGGGGCCGTTAAGGCGACTATTTTCGCACTCATCATCATCTTCCTGTATATCTTCGTCCGGTTCCGCGACTGGCGCTATTCACTCGGTACGATCATCTCCCTGCTGCACGACGTATTAGTGACGCTGACGGTGTTCTCCTTCGCGCAAAATCTTGTGCCGTTCTCCCTGGAAATAGACCAGCACTTTATCGCTGCCGTGCTCACCGTGATCGGCTTCTCGATGAACGATACCGTGATCGTATTCGACCGGATCCGCGAGAACAGCCACCTGATGAAAAATGCGACCAATGCCGAGATCATCAACACGTCGGTCCATCAAACCCTTTCCCGGACGATCATGACCTCCCTGACCGTCTTCCTTACCATCCTGATCCTCTTCCTCGTGGGCGGAGAAGTCACGCGCGGATTCGCCTTCGCCATGCTCGTAGGGGTGATAACCGGTACCTACTCTTCCATCTTTGTCGCCGCCCCCTTCCTGGTGGATTTTGCCAAAGGCAAACCACTGGGCGATCTGCCTCTCGCAGCCGGCAAGCCGGGGGCCGGTGCCGAGAAGACCACCAAAGCGGCGATCACCACCACGCCCGCAAAATCTTAAAAATGCAAAACCCCGGAGCCTTACTCCGGGGTTTTCTACAATATCTTCTCCCGATCAATGACGTACCGGATGATGATGCACCGGTCTATGATGCCCCCGATGGTGAGGATGATGCACCGGATGGTGAACCGAATGATGGTCCTGCGCCACCGCAAACCCCGTCATGGAAAGAAATACGAGCCCGATCAGCAATAACTTCTTCATGTTGTGTTTTTTATAAGTAAGAGAATCAAGGGCACAACCGCAAAACTAATGCCTGAATCCATCCATCCTCCTCAAAAGTCCCGATCTTTATATTACCGCCTCTTAACCAGCATTTAACCAGATTCCTGCCCCGGAAGACGTTAAGAGGAGCAATTTTGCATGCGATGCGTTCAAACACTCTGAAATGGATTGTGTTGTCTGCCACCCTTTTGGCAGCCATTATTGTGACGGTACAACTCTACTGGCTGGTGAAAGTCTATTCGCTCGAACAGCGCCAGTTCAATACCAACGTCGTGAAAAGCATTCGGAGCCTGTTCGAAGACCTCCAAATGAACGACGCCCCCGGCACCCATCTCGAGTCCCTTATCAACGCCCCGACCCAAGACCTTGATTATTTCGTCTTTAAGGCCGATACTATCCCGATAAAAGACTCCCTGATCTACTATATCCAGGACGAATTTGCCGACTTCGGCGTGCTCACCGACTGTAAACTGGGCGCCTATAGCAGCACAGACAAGAAGTACGTCTACGATGCCTATATCCCGGCCCCGGCCTCCCGCTACCCGAACGCGCAGCCCGCGATGTGGGACCTGCCGGTGTTCAACAACAGCTTTGACCATATCCTGCTCTACTTTCCCCACCGGCACGAGTATATCCTTTCCCAAATGGATTTCTGGATCGTCAGCAGCGTCATCCTTTTTATCGCCCTCATCGGCCTGGGCGCAAGCCTTTTCTATTTCTACCGGCAGAAATTTCTCGCGGAGATCCAAAAGGATTTTGTCAATAATTTCACCCACGAATTCAAGACCCCCCTGGCCGTCATGAAGATCGCTTCCGATGTGCTGGCCCAGGATTCGATCGCGCGTCAGCCCGACCGGCTCGAACGCTATGCCGCCATTATCCAGAGCCAGACCGAACACCTGCAGAACCAGGTGGAACGTCTCCTCCGCACCGCATCCATCGAGACAAACGATATCCCTATCCATAAGGAAGAGATCGACGCTCATCAGCTGATCGAAGAAGCCCTGAGCAAAGTACAACCCCTCATCGACCAGAAAAAAGCGAAGGTAGAAGTGAAAATGGATGACCCCGCGCGGGTCTCGGCAGACAAGGCCCACCTCGAGCTGGCCCTCGTCAACTTGCTGGAGAACGCCCTGAAATATTCGGCCGACCCCCATATCGTCGTCCAGGCCGGGCAGGATGAAGACGATTTCTTTATTTCCGTCAAGGATAACGGCGTAGGCATCGAAAAGCAATACCTGAAGAATATCTTTAAGAAATTCTATCGCGTACCCACCGGAGATATCCACAACGTCAAAGGTTTCGGGCTAGGGCTTAACTTTGTCAAACGAATCATCGACGCTCATAAAGGCAAGATCCGCGTCAACAGCCTCCCGGGCATCGGTACGGAATTCAGATTATTTATACCCCTTAACAACTAACCGATCCTCCATATGCAACAAGCCACAAAAATAAAAGTGCTGCTGGCAGAAGACGACCTCTCGCTGGGTTACGTCATCAAGGATAACCTGAACGACGCAGGCTATGACGTCGTGCTCTGTCCCGATGGCCAGACCGCTATCGACAAATTCGATAAGAACGAAATCGGCATCTGCCTGCTCGATGTCATGATGCCCAACAAGGACGGTTTTGCGGTCGCTAAGAAGATCCGCCAGCAAAGCGATATGGTCCCCATCCTCTTCCTCACCGCCCGGTCCATGGAAGAAGATAAGATCAAGGGGTTCCAGAGCGGTGCGGATGACTATATCACCAAGCCCTTCTCCATGCAGGAGCTGCTCATGCGGATGGAAGTATTCCTCAGAAGGACAAAAAAGATGCACTCCGATAAGGCAGTTACCTTCACCATCGGCCAACTCAACTTCTCCTACACCGATCTGAAGCTGACCATCGGCCAGGAAGTCTTCAACCTCACCCAGAAGGAGGCAGACCTGCTGAAATTCCTTTGCGAACATTCCAACCGTATTCTCAAAAGAGAAGAGGTTCTGCTCAACGTATGGGGAAAAGATGATTACTTTCTGGGCCGAAGCATGGACGTATTTATCACAAAACTCCGTAAGTACTTCAAGGCCGACCCCCAGGTGAACCTTGAAACCATCCACGGCGTCGGTTTCCGCTTCAATACCCCATCCCTCTAAAGGCCGCCGTCGCCATTTGCTTAGCCGGGGAAAAAATGATACTTTTGCACACTAAAAAATAAGAAATGGCTTGGTTCCGGGCATCAACCTTTACGCTGATCTTAACCGCTTTCTTTGCACCCTCCACCTTCGCCCAGCCCCCCCATCAGGATACGCTACGATTGACCCTGCAGGACGCCGAAAGAAACTTCATCGATAGTAACCTTCAATTACTCGCCCAACGCTATAACATCGATGCGCAGCAAGCCCTCGTCATTCAGGCCCGGCTCTACGCCAATCCAAATTATAGCATCGGTCACGGGCTCTACTCCGCACAGCTGCGCCAGTTCTTCCCCACCGGCATCAACGACGAGACCACCATGGAGCTCGATCAGGAGATCATCATTGCCGGCAAACGGAACAAGTCCATCAAGCTGGCCCAGGCTAACGTTGAGTTGGCTCAAAACCAGTTCTTCGACCTCCTTCGCACGCTGAAATATACCCTTCGCACCGACTTCTTCCAGATCTACTACCAGTTGCAGTCCGCCAAAGTATACGACGCCGAGATCAAAGCGCTCACCCAAATCGTCAATGCCTACGCCGAAGTGGAAGGGAAAGGCTATATCTCCGAGAAGGAAGTGGTCCGCATCCGCGCTCAGCTCTACAGCTTCATCAGCGAATACAACGACCTCATCAACTCGGTCAACGACACCGAAAGCGAGCTCCGCCTCATTCTGCAGGCTAAACCCAATTTCTTTATCGATCCCATCGTCGACACGGCAGCCCTCGGCAAGCTCGATCCGGCTCAGTACGCCTTGCCCACCCTGATCGATTCGGCTTACCATAACCGTACCGACCTGCAGATCGCCAGAACAAATACAAAGATCAACCAGCTTAGCTACAACTACCAGAAGGCCCTGGCCATCCCCGACCCCACCCTTTCGCTGGGCTATGACGAAGCCGGCGGCTTTCTCTACGGCTATTATGGCATCGGCCTCTCCATCGACCTCCCCGTCTTCAACCGGAATCAGGGCAACATCAAAAATGCAAAGTCCCTGATCGCCAATACCGAAGCAACACAACGCTATACGCAGGCCACTGTCGACGAAAATGTTGCTACGTCCCTGCAAAAAGCATTTGCCGAGGAGCACCTGTACCGGTCCATCGACCCCAAATTCGCCGCCGATTTTGAACGGCTCACGGGAGAAGTGATTAAGAATTACGAGAAACGTAACATCAGCATCCTGGACTTCCTCGACTTCTATGATTCCTACAAACAGAATGCCGTTCAGTTGAATACCATCCTGTTCAACCGGGTAAGCGCATTTGAAGATATCAACTATTATACGGGCACGAATTTCTTTAATTAAACGGGCTAATATCCAAAGATTATATGCAACACATCGCTAAGACCGGCACCCAGATCCTCGCTCTTCTTCTTTTCTGCGGCGCCATCTCCATCTCCTCCTGCGAGAACAATGACAAAAAGCCGGAGGCTGACAAAGGATATGTGATCCCCGACACCATCATGAAAGTCCTGAAAATAGATAGCGTCGGAATGTCCCAGCTGGTCAACGCCGTGACTCTCACCGGAAAGGTCGGTACCAATGACGACAATGTCATTCCCGTCTATTCGCTGGTCAGCGGCAACGTATCAGACGTCAAGGTACTCCTCGGAGACTATGTATCGGCCGGTCAAACCCTTGCCGTCGTCCGCAGCCAGGAAATGGCCCAGTACAGCAGCGACCTGCTTAATGCCCAGACCAACCTGGCCATTGCACAAAAGAACCTCGAAAAGACCAATGATATGTACAAAAGCGGCCTGGCCTCGGTCCCCGACACACTTGCCGCCGCCGTACAACTTCAACAAGCCAAAGCCGAGCTCGACCGCGTCAACCGTGTGCTGAAGATCAATGGCGGCAATACCCAGGGCGAATTCGAAGTGCGTGCCCCCATCAACGGCTTCATCGTCCAGAAAGGGGTCACCAACAACATGACCATCCGCGGCGATAACAGCACGAGCCTGTTCACCATTTCCGACCTCAAGAACGTCTGGATCCAGGCCAATGTCTACGAATCCAATATTTCACTCATCCATCAGGGTGAAAATGTTGATGTGACCACCATTGCCTACCCCGAAAAGGTCTTTAAAGGCAAGATCGACAAGGTCATGAACGTCCTCGACCCGACCAGTAAGGTCATGAAAGTCCGCGTCGTCCTGCCCAACCCGGAATACCTGCTGAAACCCGAAATGTACGCCAGTATCACCGTCACGGAGAAGGAAAACAAGGATTGTCTCAGCGTGCCATCCTCCGCCGTCATCTTCGACCATAGCCAGAATTTTGTATTGGTTTACCACAGCCGGTCGGATGTCACCATCACCCCCGTCACGGTGATCAGCGCCGTCGGGGATAAGACCTTTATCAAGACCGGCGTCACCCAGGGGGAAAAGATTATTTCATCTCAGGCCATTCTAATCTATAATGCCCTCAACAGCTAAACCGAAAATCCTTAACTATTAAAACCGCCCGGAGATGAACAAATTTCTCAGAAGTATCATCGCCTTTTCGCTGAAGAACCGGTATTTTATCTTCTTCTGCACGGTTCTGCTGCTGATAACCGGTATTATCACCTTCCGCAACATGCCCATCGAGGCCTTCCCGGACGTGACGAACACCGAGATCGATATCATCACCCAGTGGCCAGGACGCAGCGCGGAAGAAGTGGAGAAGTTCGTGACCATCCCCGTCGAGATCGCCATGAACCCCGTTCAGCAAAAGATCAGCCTCCGGTCTACCAGCATTTTCGGCCTTTCCTATGTAAAACTGATCTTCGAAGACGGCGTCGTCGACAAGGACGCCCGCGCCCAGGTCAATGCGCTGCTTCAGAACGTCAGCCTGCCCGACAATATCAACCCGCAGGTTCAGCCCCCTACCGGTCCCACCGGCGAGATCTACCGCTATACCCTGAAAAGCAGCATCCGCGACGACCGCGAGTTGAAGACCATGCAGGACTGGGTCATCGACCGCCAACTGCGCTCCGTTCCCGGCGTCGGCGATATCGTCAGCTTCGGCGGCAGGGTTAAGACCTATGAGATCCAGGTCGACCCCGGCAAATTGACCAACCTCGGAATCACTCCCCTCGATGTCTTCAATGCAGTCGGTAAAAGCAATATCAATATCGGCGGCGACTTCATCGTCCGAAACAACCAGGCCTACGTCGTCCGCGGCATCGGTCTCCTCAACGATATCGGTGAGATCAACAATATTATCGTCACCACCAACAACGATATTCCGGTGCTGGTGAAAGACGTGGCTAACGTTACGATCTCCAACGTCCCCCGCCTGGGAAGGGTCGGCCGCGCCGACGCCATCGATTCCGCCGGCCACCGCAGGATCGTCGACCAGGACGACGTCGTGGAAGCCATCGTCGTCATGCGAAAGGGCGAGAACCCCACCCAGGTCGTCCAGGCGGTAAAAGCCAAGATCAACAAATTGAATACCCAAGTCCTGCCACAGGACACAAAGATCGTCCCCTACTATGACCGGGAGGATTTGATCCACTACGCTACCCATACCGTCCTCCATAACCTCATAGAAGGCATTCTGCTGGTCACCCTGCTGGTTTCCCTCTTCATGTTCAACTGGCGGACAACCCTGATCGTCTCCATCATCATTCCTTTGTCCCTCCTCTTTGCCTTTATTTGCCTGCACATCATGGGCATGTCCGCCAACCTGCTGTCCCTGGGCGCAGTTGACTTTGGGATCATTATCGACGGCGCCGTCGTCATGGTGGAAGGGCTTTTCGTTATCCTGGACCACCAGGCCCGCGATGTGGGCATGGAACGATTCAATAAGATGGCCAAAATGGGCCTGATCAAAAAGAACGGCGCCCAGTTCGGAAAAACGATCTTCTTCGCCAAGCTGATCATCATCACCGGCCTGATGCCCATCTTCGCCTTCCAGAAGGTAGAAGGTAAGCTCTTCTCCCCCCTGGCCTATACGCTCGGCTTCGCCCTGCTGGGCGCCCTGATCACTACGCTGACCCTCGTGCCGGTGCTCATCAATGTCCTCCTGCGAAAGAACGTCCATGAGAAGCACAACCCCTTCGTACACTTCCTTTCGGGGTTGATGGTGAGAGGTTTCATGTTCCACTGGCGGCACAAGAAGGCGACCGTCGCCATAGCCTTTATGATCATCGGCGTTGGCTTTTACGCCTTTACCCTGCTGGGGACCGAGTTCCTCCCCGAGCTCGACGAAGGCGCCATCTGGCTCCGCGCCCAGCTGCCCTATAGCGCCTCCCTCGACGAGTCGGTAAAAGTCGCCCGCGAAGTCCGCGAAATGGTCATGGCATTCCCGCAGGTCAAGATCATCGCTTCCCAGACCGGCCGCCCCGACGATGGCACCGACGTCACCGGGTTCTACAACAACGAATTCGACGTGCTGCTCTATCCCGAAGACGACTGGATCCCGCATATCACCAAGGATGAGCTGATCGATACGATGAGCAAAAAGCTGAGCGTGATCCCCGGCATTGACCTGAACTTCTCCCAGCCGATCAGCGACAATATCGAAGAAGCCGTGTCCGGGGTGAAAGGCTCCATCTGCGTAAAGGTCTATGGCGACTCCCTGGACTATATGGAAGGGAAGGTTACCGACGTTTATAATATCCTGAAGGGCGTCCGCGGCATCGAAGACCTCGGCGTCATCAAGAATATCGGCCAGCCTGAAGTCGATATCGACCTCAACCAACAGGTGATGGCCCAGTACGGCGTCGCCACAGCAGACGCCAACGCTGTCATCGAAATGGCCATCGGCGGCAAAGCAGCCTCTACCCTCTACGAAGGCGTCAAGACCTTTGATATCCGTATCCGCCTTCCCGAAGAATACCGGTCATCTGTAGATGAGATCGGCGATCTGATGGTCCCCACCCTGAGCGGGTCTAAGGTGCCCATCAAAGAGATCGCTGCCATTACGATGAAGACGGGCCCCTGCCTCATCTTCCGCGACGATAACGAACGGTACGCCGCCCTGAAATTCTCCGTCCGCGGCCGCGACATGGGCGGCGCCATCGCCGAAGCCCAGCAAAAGGTCGATGCCGCCATCACGCTCAAAAAAGGCTACTCCATGGTTTGGCAAGGCGACTTCGAGAACGAGCAGCGCGCCAGCAAACGATTGGAACAGGTCGTACCCATTAGCCTGCTGCTCATCTTCCTGCTGCTGTTCGTCATGTTCGGCAACCTGAAAGACGCCGGCCTCGTCTTCCTCAACGTCCCCTTCGCCATCGTCGGCGGCGTGGCCGCCCTCCATCTCACCGGAACCAACTTCAGCATCTCCGCCGGTATCGGATTCATCGCCCTCTTCGGTATCTGTATCCAGGACGGCGTGCTGCTGATCACGGTCTTCAAGCACAACCTCGAACACATGCGCAACCAGAGCCATACCTTGTACACCGCGATCAAGCTCGGTGTTATGTCCCGGATCAGACCGGTCATGATGACCGCCCTGATGGCCGCCATCGGTCTCTTCCCCGCAGCCGTCTCGCACGGTATCGGATCGGAAAGCTCCCGGCCCCTCGCCCGTGTGGTCATCGGCGGTATCCTCTGCGCCATGATCTTTTCCCTGCTGGTGTTCCCGCTGATCTTCGGCTGGGCATATCGCAACGTCGATACGAAACACCAGGGGGCTATAGAATAAAATGCTATTTTCGTCCATGCAATTGAAAAAATATTGCCTGGCGCTCATCTTCCTCATCCTGTGCCTGTCTCTCCGGGCACAGGATTTTTTTAAAGCCTCCCCTACCTACAACCCCAGCCGCGTTAACGGCGTCGTCATCACCGAAGCCGCTATCGGTACCGCAGTCACCATCGGCCTCCAATACCTCTGGTACAAAAACTTTCCGCATAGTAAATTCCACTTCTTCAACGACAACGCCGAATGGCTCAACGTCGACAAGGTCGGCCACGCCACCACTGCTTATAACATCGCCGCTTTCCAGAATAACCTCTTCCGCTGGGGCGGGGTCCGCCCCGGCACCGCCGCGCTCATCGGCACCCTGACCGGCCTCGGCTTTATGACCATGATCGAAGTGATGGACGGCCACTCCGCCAAATGGGGCTTCTCCCCCGGCGACATGCTCGCCAATATCACCGGCTGCGTGCTGTTCGAAGGCCAGCAGCTGCTCTGGCACGAGCAACGAATCAGCCTGAAGTACTCTTATCACGGCACGATCTTTCCCCAATATTATCCTGCGGAACTGGGCAGCAACCTTCCCGAAAAGATGTTGAAAGACTATAACGGTCAAAGCTACTGGCTGTCGTTCAATATCGCCAGCTTCCTCCCCGCCTCTGCCAATTTCCCCCGCTGGCTCAACGCCACTGTCGGCTATGGGGCCGAAGGGATGATCGGCGCCCGCGACAATCCCACCGAGATCAATGGCCGCCCCATCCCCTCCTTCCAACGCTACCGCCAATTCTATTTCTCGTTCGACACCGACCTCTATCGCATTGATGGCCTCTCCCCGCCCGCCGGCTCCCTCCTCGAGCTCAACCGCGTCATCCAGACCCCCGCCC
>Ga0210396_10006599_pt1 | contig 11099 bp, 8 predicted proteins | sample IncBWH17OmetaG_FD_155466 | JGI IMG/M metagenome (GOLD analysis project Ga0210396, IMG submission 155466) | Forest soil microbial communities from Barre Woods Harvard Forest LTER site, Petersham, Massachusetts, United States - Inc-BW-H-17-O ...
TTGCGTAATGCTCTGAAGATCCTGACAGACTCCTATCCAGCCGCCGCGGTGATTCCTTTCTCGGCAAAAACGAGAGCCGGCCGCGACGAGGTATGGAACAAGATTCGGCGCTCTACTTCAGAATTCCCTGCCGCCGCGTCCTAGTCCGGAACTTCTCCCATTGCGGAAACATTCAGGCCCCTTCGCCCCAAGCCCATGCTCCCAGTTAACTCTTCCGCTGAACAATTCCGATAGAGTCAAGCAGGGACGCGCATCCTGAAACGGGGCCTCAGAGAGTTTGGTTCGGCCCCCAGGCGCCTCCGCAGCTATGTCCGATGAACCCAGCGCCGGCGCGGCATATCTGAGCGCTTTGAAGCAGTCCTCCCCTCAGGCTGCCGGGGCGGCGACAGCTCCGGCCCTCACATCGCCACCCGAAGTCCGCAGAGGGGCACCCGGAGCTCCAGGAAATGCTGCTTCCTACTCCGACGACAAACGCAAGAGCCCTCGATACCGCTGTCAGGGAAGCGCCCGCTTGCGCGAAATCGCCAGCGGCGTCTCCACCTGGGCAACCTTCACTGACATCAGTTTGCACGGATGCTACGTCGAAGCTATGTCAACCTTCCGCATCGGCGCCAAAGTCGGGCTGACGATGGAGGTGAACGGCTTTCGTCTCGAAAGCAACGCCGAAGTGCGCGTGGTCTATCCCAACCTCGGCATGGGAATTTGCTTCACCTCCATGTCGGAGGCAGACCGCGAGCTCCTGCGCGAACTGCTTCGATCACTCTCCCGCCCTTCGGTAATTCTAGGGGCGCGCCCCGCAGTGAACTCCCTACTCGTCTCTGAGCCAGATCGGCCCGCTCCCGTGGCCAACCCGGCTGCTGCTCTCCATGCGGTTATGAACTTCTTTGACCAACGCCATATTTTGAGCCGGGAAGAGTTTCTGCGCATTCTGCGGAAAAGCCAGAGCCCCGCCACATAAGTCGCTCCCTGCTTTCTTTTGTGAAAGGATTACTTAGGTTTCTCCGCGCTCGCTCACCTGCTGTCGCGACGATTGGTTATGATGAAAGTCTATGGCGCTCTACCTGATCACGGGCATCGGCGGCTTTATCGGTTCGTCTCTGGCGCGCGAACTCTTGCAGCGCGGCGAACAAGTTCGGGGAGTAGATAATTTTTCCACCGGCAGACGTGAGAATATCGCCCAGATCCTCAGCCAGATCGACTTTCAAGAAGCCGATCTCCTCGATCTCGACGCCATGAAGCTCGCCTGCGCCGGCACCGACTACATTTTTCATCAGGCTGCGATCCCCTCTGTTCCCAAATCTGTTCTGGATCCCATCGGAAGCAACCGCGCCAATGTCGACGGCACAGTAAACGTTCTGGTTGCGGCCCGCGAGGCCAAGGTGAAACGCGTCATCTATGCTGCCTCATCCTCCGCTTACGGCGATACGCCCACGCTCCCCAAACACGAGCGCATGACCCCCGACCCGATTTCCCCCTATGCCGTCGCCAAGCTGGCCAGCGAGCGCTACATGATTTCTTTTTACCGCTGCTACGGATTGGAGACTGTCGCCCTGCGCTACTTCAACATCTTTGGTCCCCGTCAGGATCCGTCGTCGCCCTACTCGGGCGTGCTCGCAAAGTTCATCACGCAGATGCTAAGCGGAGAGCAGCCTACGATATTCGGCGATGGCGAGCAGAGCCGCGACTTCACGTACATCGACAATGCCGTCGAGGCCAACCTGCTGGCCTGCAAGGCCCCCGCGGAGCAAGTTGCGGGCAAGGTATTCAATGTGGCAACGGGACGGCGGATCACGCTCAACCAGACCTTCAAACTCCTTCAGAAACTCACATCGTATTCCGGCTCTCCCATCTATGCTGCGGAACGCGGGGGTGACATCAAGCATTCATTGGCTGATATTTCCTCGGCGGAAGAGCATCTCGGCTACAAACCCAAAGTAGAATTCGAGGAGGGCTTACGGCGAACCGTCGACTGGTATCGCCGGAAGTGAGTATTGTGAGTTTAATGGCGATTTATCACCAACCACGGCGTCATCAACCCTGCTCATGCCGCATCGTCGTATGCGAGGGAAGATGACAGCTTACGGTAAGCGTCAGTCTGCCGCCGAAGCGTTGCGGCCACTTGCTCTGCAGTGTCAACGGCATCTGCACCTGCAATAAAGCGCCGGGGCGGATTTTCCTGACCGGAGATCGTAATCAATGCTTGGGCAAGTTTGGCGGGGTCGCCGGACTGCTGGCCGTTGTAGCCTTTCCAAAATTCCATTTGCTTCGCTCTCCGCTCGCTATAGTCTTCAATCGTCCGCTCTGCGAAATTTGTAGACTCTTCCGTGAGAAGCTCAGTGCGGAAGAATCCCGGATTAACAGTGATCGTGTTGATGCCAAACGGTTCGACCTCAGCCTGCAGCGACTGCATCCAGCCCTCAAGGCCGAACTTCGACGCGGCGTAGGCGGTGCCGAACTCAAAACCGATGAGTCCTGCGGTCGATGAGATCGTGATTATGAGCCCTGAACGGTGCTTGCGCATAACCGGCAGAACGGCGCGGGTTACGTTCATCGGGCCGACCAGACTGGTCGACAACTGCCGCTCCATCTGCTCCGGTGACAATTCTTCAAAGAATCCTGCATAGAAGTTTGCGGCATTGTTGACCAGCACGTCTATACGGCCAAACCGGTCAACGGCCGCCTTCACCGCAGACTCCGCGTCGGCAGGTTTGGTGATGTCCAATTTCGCGACCAGCAGTTCGGCGGATTTTCCAAGGGCCTTGCCCACTTTGTCAGTATTGCGGCCGGTAGCGACGACTTTATGGCCGCCAGCCAAAGCCGCCTTGGCGATATCCACGCCCAAGCCGCGACCGGCACCGGTGATGAGCCAGACTTTATTGGTGGCCATGGTTCCTTCCTCCTGTATTGACCTGAAAGATTTTATGTAGCATGGAGATTGTAAGGGATAATTGTTCAAGCCAGGCCATTACACTCAAAACGGGGCCAACGATTTGATCTCTTGCCCGTGACGTAGCCGAAGCCCGAAGCCCGCATTACGTTAGTGATCTACGTCGCCATTACTACTGTGGGTAAAGTGAACCCATGACACTCTCATCGATGGTTGTTTCGCGCGATTGGCAGGAAGTCAGTGTTCTGGAATGCATTCTCGGCGGTTTGCACATGGATGTCGCCGTCGAGAGCGAACCCCAGCGGGCCTTGACCAGGCTCACCCACACCAAAATTGACGCGCTGATTGTCGATTGCGACCTGAACGGCACCGGACAATTTTTTCGCGAGTTGCACCGGGAAGTTCCACTCGCAAGCACAGTTCCTCTTGTGATCATGGGTGGATCGCATGGCCGCGCCGATATGCACACCACTGGTGCCATGTTCGCCTTCGATAAGCCGATATCCGTCGAGCAGGCGGTCCGCACGCTTTCCGCAGCCCGCAACATGATCTTGGACGGACGCTTGCGCTACCACCGCGCTGGCCTGGATGTGCCCGTGACTCTGACCGGACGCCACAAGAAACGCGTGGCCGCCGAACTGATCAACCTGAGTCAGGGAGGACTGCAAGTCCGGGTCGATGACCGATTCAATGCCGGCGATTTCCAGCGCGCCTCGTTCGCTCTTCCCGGAACGAAGTGTGGAGTGAAGGCCGATGTCGAAGTAGCATGGTCTGACGATCGCGGAAATGTCGGCATCCGCTTCGTGAAGATCGCTGCGCAGACCCAACAAAACCTGCGCCTCTGGCTAGCCCAACAATATTTCGCCAACTAGGAAGTAGCCACGGACCTAAGTATCGTGATGCTCTTGCCTGGAAGCATCCGCGGCGTTGGCCATTCGCGCCCCCAAACTTGCTCCCCCAAACAGCGAAAACAACACCCAGTAAGCAGCGGCCACGAAGATCGCGGCCGAAGATGCGGCACCCACGGTGATCGGCCAGGGCGGCAGTTCGTGAGTAATCGAGAGAAAAATCAAAGCAAACAAAAGCAATCCTGCGATCATTACCAGACTATCAACCAACCAGGCCAAGGTCTGCCCCGAGATCGGACGAGACAGCCAGTTCAGCTTCGCTTCGCCAGGATCAGCCACTTCCTCTTCCCAACGCTTGTCTGGCAATGAAGTGTCGATTCTCCCGGCGTATCCCGTCTCGATCCGAATCACCGGGCGTGGTGCCGCGGATAGCGTCAGTCCGCCATTCTCGAAAGCATTTTCTGCTCCACCGAGCGCCGGCAAAGCACCCCCAAAGATCGAACGGCCACGCGCCGCCTCCCGCGCCATCGCATCCAGAAGGTTGGAGAAAATCCACTCGTCGATCTGACGCGCCATTTGTCCCGGCAAGTCTACAAAACGGATGCCACACTGCCCCGAAGAGCTAGTCCAGCTGACGTGACCGTAGGTCTCCACACGCAAGCGAGGAAATCTCAACTCGAAGCGCAAGCGGACCCGCTGTTCGTGGCGCAGGGGAGCGACGGCCTGGACCGCCACGCCCTCGCTGTTGAGATTGCGGATGATGCCACCGTTGGCCGCATCCAGCGTGACGTAGGTCAGCGTACGCAATTCGTGCCGGTAGTGAGTGCGTGCTTGCCGCGCGGGAAAAGGTACTACCTGCATACTCTGCGCCTGAACTCGAACGGGCCCGTTACGCTAGATTCTATTTTTGAACTGATGCGGGCTGGCAGTAGCTGGGTTGGTTCCCCCGCAGTGACTTCGTTTTTTGGGATGCTCATGCCGGGTCAGCCCTTGCCGGTCGAGTTCAGCTCGGTTTCTTCGACTCGGCTGGCAAATAAAAAACGAAGCGCCATCGGCTGCGATGCACAACACTCAGCGATTCCTCGCGCCCCACAACGTTTCCCCCAAAGCACGCTCTGATGCGATCCCAACCTTCACCACTTCATAAACAATTGCCGTCGCATAGGTCACTGCGATCCAGACACCGACTTCTTCGATCGGCAGTCCGGCCCAGGCCCCGATGAAGAGTCCGATCATCTCTCGGTGCTGAAAGTTCCACCAGTTGTAAGGAACGGCCAGCGTGGCTTCCCAAAGCAGGCTAACCAAAAGGATAAAGAAAACCGTGAGGCTGAGCGCACGCCAGTTGATGAAGCGCCGTGCCACCGGGAAGAAGCTCACAGCCGGCAGCAATGCTCCGGCGACGAGCAACGTGAAGTATCCTGGGAAGCCTGCCCGGTCCGCAGCCATCGCGAATTCTTTCTTGTACACCCAGGCGGAGCCTATCAACACCACGGCGACGAGCAGAGAGGTGGGATGAAACTGCAGAAGCCGCAGCACTTTCCTGGCTTCCGCAGGATAATCGGGCACGTTGTAAGCCGCCAGCCAGAACTCTCCCAGCCACACGTAGAGCAGAAGCACTGCGAGAAAGCCGGTCAGATAAAAGATATATTCTTCGATCGGAACTGGCTTGCCCAGGGCAATGGCGGGGATCCCCATGGTCGCGCCGGAATTTGGATAACAGAAGAACCATTGCGCAAAAATAAAATCAAGCAGACAACCGAGCGGAACGAGAATGATCAGAGTCCACCAGAAAGCTCGCTGCGGCATATGCAATCCCTCGCCCGGCAGGAACCATCCCGCAATCGCTGCACTGGGAACGATGAATAGCAGGAGGCTCCACGTGTATCCATGCGGAGTAGGATTCTGGCTCGTGGGTACCAGAGTAACCGGAGAGCGCACGGCATGCAGTGTAATGGCCGCCGGAATAATGATCATCGCCAACATCGCAATGACGATCCCGGCACAGACTGCAGGGCTTGGGAGTCTGTGAGAGCGTGGCGCAGACATTTTGCCTCCAGCGGCGATTCGACTCCTGAACGGTCTCCTCGAACGTCAGGATTCTACACTCGTTTTTCAAGCAAGCCGCATCGATACCCGGTTTTTTCGGAATTTGGAAACACACTCCAGGGCGCTCTTACGAAAGTCCATGGCCGAAAGGGCATGTCCTGCTCATTGCAAGTAACGTGAAATCCCGTTAGCTTACTGTTGAACCCATAAAAACAGGGTCGAAAATAACTCGCGCTGAACTCATACGCACTCGTAACACCTACGCCAAATAGTCAATTGACACGGCTCCGCGATATAGCCAAACTCGCCAAGAGGGGAGATTGGCCACTCGGCAATAGAAATGGCAACTACGCCAACCAAACCGGCATTCGAAGTTGACGCGCCACTTGCGGATGCGCGTGTGCCCTCATGGCCGCTCGCGAGCAGTGGAGCCGCCGCGGGCCAAGCCGATATCTATAAGTCTTTTTCTCGACCAGTGTCCGCGGCTTCCGCCTTTGAGCGGCACCCGTTGCGGCCCTCGGGGGGCGACGCCCTGCAGGCCCTGCTGGCATTTTCCGCGTTGCATCAGCAGGTGCGCCAGCGGCGCGCCCTCGCCTCGCCCCGCAATGGATTCGAGACGATTCCTAAGGCCCCCGAGTTCGAGCCAACCGAGCAATTTGTTCTCGACGAAGTCCTCCAACTCGTCGCCGAGCGTGCCATTGCCATCACCGGAGCCGATGGCCTCGGAATCGCCCTGGCCGAGAACAACGAGATTGTTTTGCGCGCTTCAGCCGGTGTGATCAAGCCGGACATCGGCGCCCGCATCCAGCGCGACTCGGCTTTTTCCGGCGCTTGTTTCCGCGCCGCACAAATTATCCGTTGCGATGACAGCGAGACCGACGAACGCGTCAACCTTTACGCGTGCCGCCAGTTGGGAGCACGGTCGATGGTTGCCGTGCCACTGTGCGGACGGCGGCGCGTAATCGGCGTGCTCGAAGCATTTTCCGCCGAGCCCTTCGGCTTCAATGACAGCGACGTCAGCAGCCTAGAATTGCTTGCGGAGCTCATTCTTGGCGCCCTCAAACCTGAGGACGAAGACCGCTTTGCGGAATCGGCTCGAGTAGCCGAGGCCGTATTAGCCGCTCCGGCGCTTTCGGTTCAAGCACCTCTTCCGATTCAACCTCCTGCGCAGAAAGTTATTGCAACCGCGGCCGAAGCCGCGACGCGGGTCGAGAAGGTTTCCGACGTTACGTCTGCGGTTGTCGAAGCAACGCCCGCTTCCGCCGGGCCGGAGCCGATCCGCAAATCTCCACCGGTTCCTGAGGAAGCAGTCGCAACCGAAATAGCTCCCGAGCCCGTTGAGACTCAGGTCGATGCTCAGGTGCGTGATCAGCGTCATCCAGGAATTCTTCTCGTCCTGGTTCTGCTCGTTGTTTCCGTCCTCGTGGCCGGCGGCGTTTGGTGGAAGCTGAAAACTGCGCAGCTCAGCAACCTGCTGATCAAACCTGAACAGAAAATGGTCACCAAGCCGGCTGGGATGCCGCAGCAGTCTCCATCCGCAGCCGCTCCATCTTTGACCGCACCATCAAGTCCCATTCTGGATGGGCAACTGAATTCATCGCCAGATTCTGCCGCATCCGACGCCGATACAACCTCTGAACCGACTGGACCCGTCACGCCAAAAGAACTGTCGAAGCTGCCTCGCATCACCGGGATTCGGCATTGGTCCTCTGCCGATTCCAGCACGGTTGTTCTTGATCTCGAAGATCAGGTGCAGTACGAGGCGCATCGACTGGCGAATCCGGATCGCATTTATTTCGATTTGCACGAAACCTCTCTCGCGGCGGACATCGAAGGGAAAACGATCGAGGTTGGTGACGCGCTGCTGGCGCGGGTTCGGGTCGCGCAGCCGGTCTCGGGCTTGACGCGAGTTGTGTTGGAGACGAAGAACAACTCGACTTATTCCGTAAGTCTGGAGCCGAATCCATACCGCCTGGTGGTACAGGTGCGGAAGGTGGGCGCAGGAGGCAAGTCGCAATTGAATCTTTTCCCTGGATCCGGCGAGGGTGAGCGGGAGAAGCTGGCAATCGTCGTTCCTCCGCCCACGCGCGACGATTTGCAATTTCGCGCGCACGTACCGAAGATGCGCATCGTGGTGGATGCCGGCCATGGTGGCTGGGATTTGGGAACCGTGGGCCGGCGCGGCTTGCTGGAAAAAGACCTGGTGCTCGAGATTGCGCAGCGCCTGGGCAAGCTGCTCGAAAGCCGCCTGGGTGCCGAGGTCATTCTGACTCGCAACGACGACAATTACATTCCTCTCGACGAGCGCGCGGGCGTGGCGAACCAGTCGCAAGCTGACTTGTTTGTTTCCGTGCATGCCAACTATAGCGATTTGCCTTCGGCACGCGGCGTTGAAACCTATTACACAAATTTCTTTTCCGCGCCAAACGCGAAAGAACTGGAGACGCGATCCGGAGTTGGCAATGGCAAGAGCTCTGCCGCGGCGACGCTCTCGCCCGCCGACCTGCACGATCGGATCGAGCAATCACGGCGACTGGCTGCCAGCGTGCAGCGCTCGCTCTATGGCACTCTGTCGGCGCAAAATCCTGGCTTGCGCGATCGGGGCGTGAAAGAAGCCTCCTACGTGGTTCTTACCGAGACGGCGATGCCGGGGATTCTGGCGGAAGTTTCCTTCGTCAGCAGTCCCGCTGACGAGCAGAAACTGCGCAGTGATGGATACCGCGAGCAGATCGCCGAGGCCCTCTACAAAGGTATCGCGCGCTATGCGTCGACATCGCACGGCGTGAAGATGGCGAGCGCGGCGAAGTAGCACGGAGTTGCGCGCACCGGGTACCGAGAGAAAAGGGCGTGATTCTCAGTCATGCCGATCCAACGGCAAGATAAACCTGGCTTTAACCGCGAGCCGCCCTCCCAGCGTGATAGACACTGTCCAACAAAATCGGTCGAGCAGGAGTGCCGCTCCACGCACGACGCGAACTCTAAATCCCCCACCGGTCGCAACGTACGCGACTAGGATAGAGCACCCTGGCGTTCTTCTTCGATCGAATTCAGTTCCCCGCCGGCACGCCGCCGTATTTTTGGAGCCAATTTAGTTCTTCGCGGACTTTGATTTTGCCGTGCCAGGGATTCCTGCCTAAGCCGTGGCCTTCGCCGGGAAAGATCAGAAGCTTGTTCGGGATGCCTAAGGAGTACAGGGCATGCTCCAGCAAGTAATCTTCCAGAACGGCGACGCGGATGTCATCGGCTCCGGCGACCATGTGGGTAGGAGTGCGGACTTTATCGATCTGGAAGATGGCAGCTTCGTCGTGATAGCGCTGGGGGGCTTCCCAGGGGCGTCCGCCGAGGAAGTAGGCGTCGTCGAAGGTGGTATCGTCGTTACCCCAGTTGCCGACGTGCTCGACGGCGCCGGCGCCGGTGACGGCGGCTTTGAAGCGGGTGGTTTGAGTGATGAGCCAGTTGGTCATGTAGCCGCCATAACTGTAGCCGCCGATGGCGAGGTGATCGGGATCGGCGATGCCGTCTTTGACGAGAGCGTCGACGCCTTCGAAGATATCTTTGCCGGGGCGGGAGACGATGACGGGAACGATTTGCTGAAGGAATTTGTCGCCATATCCGGTGGAACCGCGGTAGTTGGGCTCGAACACGAGCCATCCGTTGGTGGCGGCAAGAGCGGCCCACTGATACCAGTCAGCCTCGAAGTGATTGCCGTCGGCGTCGGCAGGGCCGCCGTGGATGAAGGTGAACACAGGCAGGTTTTTCTGTTCGAATTTTCCGGGAGGATAGATCAGCATGCCTTCGACGGTGGTGCCATCGTCAGCCTTCCAGCGGTAGGGCTTGCCCTGAGGAAGGTCGCGCTCGGCGAAGAGATGGTTGAGCGCGGTTATAGGCCGGGCTTGATCGAGTTTGTCCGGGCCGTCGGCGAGGTAAACTTCCGCGGGCTTCTGCAAGGACGAATAGACGAAGGCGAGGCGGGCAGAGCGCGGCGTAGTAGAGATCTGCTGGTAAGAACCCGACCAGCCGTTGAGTTTGTGCAGAGACTGGCTGGGCTGGGTGACGGAGTAGATGGCGACTTCGGTGCCGAGACGCGCGGAGGCAAGGACGTTGTCGGCAGCGATGGAGAAATGTTCGACGGGGCCGATGAAATCTTTGCTCCATTGCTCGACGGCGGCGGAATCGCTATCGACCCAATATAAATGCGGTTGCAGATCGCGATAGGAGCTGGTGACGTCTCCGACTTCGACGCTGAAGAAGAGGTGGCGACTGTCGTTGGCCCAACGGAGATGGACCTCTTGGGCTTGATTGTGGGTGAGTTGGCGCAGCTTTGGATTGGAGAGATCCAGGACGAAGATTTCGTAGTCTTCGAATTTTTCCTGGCGCTGGTTGATGGCGCTGGAGAGGAACGCAAGTTTGGCGCCGTCGGGAGAGTTAGTGAGATCGTCGACGCGAAGTGGAGAGGCGGCGATGGGGCGGGCGCCGGGAGTAAGGTCGGATTCTTTGTCTGCGTCACTCTCGATTTTCGCGGGAGCGGCGGCGTGGCTGGCGAGGGCGGCGGCTACATCGAGAGCGAAGATGGTGTCGCCACGTTCGGCGGTGCGGTACTGCACGACATCTTTCCATTTCTTCCTGTAGTCGTCTTTCTGGGCCTTGGTCCAGGGGTTGCGAGTGGCGAAATAAATCGTGCGGGAGTCTGCCGACCAGGAAAATGTGTGCACCTCTTCCTGGCCTTGAGTTAAGGGGATGGCCTCGCCTCCAGTGGGAGAGATCAGGTAGATCTGGCTGAGTTCGCCTTTGTCGTCTTTGTCACCGTTGTTGCTGTCATCGGCGGAATCGAAATCTTTTTCTGAAGCGGATTTGCGTTCGGAGCGGAAGGCGATCCAGCGGCCATCGGGGGACCACTTGGGATCGGCATCGTGTCCGGAGTGCGTGAGTTGGATGAGGGAGCCGCCTTTGCTGTCGTCGCGAAAGAGCCAGAGGTCGCTGCGAAAGATTTGCTGATCCCAGTCGGCGCGCTCGGTGGCGATTACGACTGATAGACCGTCCGGGGAGAGTGCAATGGTGGAGTAACTTACAGCGTTGAAGAATTCATCGAGCGTAAGTTTGGGTTTGGCGTCGGCAAAAGCTGGCGATATGGAAACGATAACAAAGATCAAGCACACGAGAGATTTAGGAATTTTCATAGGCCCTTGGCGGGAAATTGTTTATACAACGACGCGGCGCCAATAAGCAACAATCCGATCGAGGAAGATTCAGCGCACAGGCTCGGCATTCTTGAGTGATTCGTCAAAGGCTTCGGGGGGATGGGGAATACGCTCGATGAG
>Ga0210396_10006600_pt1 | contig 11098 bp, 9 predicted proteins | sample IncBWH17OmetaG_FD_155466 | JGI IMG/M metagenome (GOLD analysis project Ga0210396, IMG submission 155466) | Forest soil microbial communities from Barre Woods Harvard Forest LTER site, Petersham, Massachusetts, United States - Inc-BW-H-17-O ...
GCGCGCAATAGCACACTCTTGCCGGCCCCGGCCGGACCGGTGATTAATAGCGAGTTCCCGGCATCAACACTGAACGTGATGCCCCGCAAAAGCGAAGCCCCTTTGGGAAGATCAAGATCAAGGTCATCAACGGCCACACCAGAGCCCTCGTCACGAATAACGATTTCCTTGCGAGCGCCGGAAGACTTTTTGGCTTCATGGAGTCGTTCTTCAAAGCTGCTCAATCGTTCGGTGACTGCCAGCCAGTTGGCGATATCGCCATAGGCGTTAATGATGAAAGACAAAGCGTTGTGCACATAAGCAAAGGCATTAGCTACCTGCATCAATCCGCCTAACCCGATCTGTTTTGCGAAATACCGTGGTGACACCACGACTAATGGGATTACAACCGCCAGCTGAGCGTATCCGGTAGTAAACCAGTTAAGCCTTCTCTGCTGCTTCATGATTTCCCAAAAGTTATCAATCACCTTCCGAAATCGATTCTTAAAGATCCGTAACTCGGCGGCCTCGCCACCGTAGACCGCGATGCTTTCCGCATTCTCCCGTACGTGGGCGAGACTGAAGCGAAAATCCGCCTCGAAGTGCTGTCTGGCAAAATTCAAGTGTACCAGTGGTCGCCCAATTTTCATTGTCAGCCAGGTCGCAATCCAGGCCGAAAGCAGCGCCGTCCATACCAGGTAGGCCGGGATAGTCAATATACCCCATTTGCCCAGCGGAATTTCGAGTGGTCCAGAAAGCCCCCAGAGAATGAAGAGAAATGAGACCAGTAGAACCGACGACGATAGCAATCCAACCGACAAATTCATCAGGTAGCCGACAAACTGCTGGATATCCTCGGCGATGCGTTGATCAGGATTGTCTGTCTTGCCGTTAAAGCAGAAGCGATAATATTTTCGATCCGCCAGCCAATCGCCGACATACTTCCGCGTCAGCCAACGGCGCCAGCGTATCTGCAGCATTTGATTCAAATAAAGCGCGTTGACTGAAAGCGTAGCAGCGATCAGGGCCAAGCCGCAGAAAACTGCAAGCTGTCGAATTACCTCACCTTTGTCAAAAGCTTGGAGCGCATTATAAAAGGTCTTGTTCCATTCATTGATGCGCACACTAACGTAGACATTGGCGAGGCTGAGCGAAATGATTGCAGCTAGCAGGCCCCAACCTGACCATCTCTCTTCGGATCGCCAGTAAGCTCCGGCGATTCGCCAAGCATCCCGCAATTGACTTCGATTTGCTCTGCTGGGCTGCATGATAAATTTACCTGGTTCAGTCGAACGATTCTATCTGCAGAGGCCCAACAGCCAAGGCATCCGTTGGCCGATCCTAACCGGTGATTGTCCGTATTTCTTTATTGGTTTCCGTTTTTAGCAGAATCGCAGTGATGAGGGCATTATCCCAAAGGGATGACAGGACTCAGGCTGGGGTTTTATCCCCAGGCACCTATACCGTCAGCCCTTCGGGCGCTGTCTGGACTAAGGACATCCCGAAAGCCCACCGGTTAGCCAAGGCGATGCGAGCCGGCACGGTCCGGATCAATTGCTATAATGTCTTTGATGCGGCGCTGCCTTTGGTGGGTATAAACAGTCCGGTTGGGGTCGCGAGATGGGCCGGGAAGTTTTCGAGAACTACACCGAGGTAAAGGCTGTCTGCCTTAAGATGTAGGTAGACAAAGGAGTAAAGGTAGGGCGAAAATCGTCGGCGCGCCGAGATTTTTGCCCCTACCGCTCCCGTGTCTGCACCTCAGTCAGACATTTTTCGAGGTTCCCTATTGCCGCGCTCGGGCCGGAAAAACCATTTTAACACGTCTCCGATCGAAACGATCCCAATCATCTCGGTTCCCTCCAGAACCGGCAGATGTCGAACACGTTTTTCGGTCATTACCCGAATACATCTGGTGATGGTGTCGCTCGGAGTCGCCGTCAACAACTCCTGGGTCATGATATCCCCTACCGGGGTATCCTTTGAAAAGCGCCCCTTCAGGATAACTTTCCGCGCGTAGTCGCGCTCGGAGATAATTCCGACCAGTCGCGAGTTATCAATGACCGGGAGTGCGCCAACGTTCTTATCAGCCATCAACTGGATCGCGTCAAAAACCGTGGCATTTGGAGAAATCGACCAAACGGGAGAGTCCTTTCGCGCCAAGAGCACGCGGACTGTGCCAGTACCCGCCATAACAGTCAGGAATATGACGTATTCGAACCAAGACTCAAAACAGAAAATTCGCGCTCTCACACAATACCGGCTCAAAAAGCCCGCTCTAGAAAAGTCAGGCATGAAATGCCCGGAAACGCAGCTGTTTGGGTGACGCCAAGTCAGGGCTAGTAGTTGCCAACCAACGAAGAGTTAGGGCGAGCTGGCTAGGCCATTTTGGATAAAGCCTGGTTAGTAAAATCCTTTTCTAAACTGCTCCGTTAGAACCCCTGCGTATGTCCAAGCCACTCAAGAAAAAAATCGCTAAGAAGCCCGGCCTCCGTGCAACTCCTTCGGTAGCAGCGCCTGTTACTCAAAAAACAGTTCGCTACGTATATTCGTTCAGCGATGGCAAGGCCGATGGCAATGGATCAATGAAGCCGCTCTTAGGGGGCAAGGGCGCCGGCCTCCATGAAATGACCCGAATCGGTCTCCCGGTTCCTCCCGGATTCACGATAACGACCGAAGTTTGTTCTTACTTCTATGCGAACAAAAAGCAGTATCCATCCGAGCTCGCGGCTCAAGTTGCTGCCGCACTAGCGAAAGTCGAGAAATCCGTGGGCAAGAAGTTTGGCGATCGCAAGAATCCGTTGTTGGTCTCTGTTCGCTCAGGCGCACGTGACTCGATGCCTGGAATGATGGACACCATCCTTAATCTCGGGATGAACGACGAGGTCGTCGAAATCGTGGCGAAAAAGACTCGTAATCCGCGCTTCGCCTGGGATTCGTATCGACGATTTCTGCAGACTTACGGGGATGTCGTGATGGGTGTCCAGAAGAAAGTCGGAGAAGATCATGATCCTTTCGAGACCGTCATCGACGAGGTCAAGCGATCGGCCAACGCTGAGAAAGACACCGATCTATCTGCTAACGACCTTAAGACCCTGGTCGAACGATTCAAACGCCTGATCCGGGGCCGGACCGGCAGAGACTTCCCTCAAGATCCCAAGGACCAGTTATGGGGAGCGATCGGAGCCGTCTTTGGTTCCTGGAACAATGATCGGGCAATCGTTTATCGTCGCAAATACGGAATCCCACACGATTGGGGCACAGCAGTCAATGTACAGACCATGGTGTTCGGCAATCGTGGTGACACCAGCGCCACCGGAGTTGCTTTCACTCGCGATCCGGCAACTGGAGAGAAGGTCTTCTATGGTGAGTATCTCATCAATGCCCAGGGAGAAGATGTTGTAGCCGGTGTGCGCACCCCGCATCCAGTGGCTCAGCTGGCTGAAGAAATGCCGAGAGCTCATAAAGAGCTTCTGCAGGTCCGTTCGCTACTCGAAAAACATTTCCGCGACATGCAGGACCTCGAGTTCACTGTCGAAGACAACAAGCTTTACATTCTCCAGACTAGAAATGGAAAGAGAACGGGATTCGCCGCGGTTCGGATTGCAATGGATATGGTGGCAGAGAACCTGATTACTAAGGAAGAAGCGATCCGAAGAATTCCGGCGGACTCATTGAGCCATCTCCTGGCTCCTATCTTCGATCGGGAAAGCGTCCGTAAGGCAACCAAGATCGCAACGGGATTGGCTGCCGGCCCTGGCGCCGCCTCTGGCAGGCTGGTGTTCAGCGCCAAAGAAGCAGTGGAATTGGCGCAAAAAGGCGAAAAAGTGATTCTCGCCCGAATAGAAACATCGCCGGAAGATCTACGCGGAATGATCGCCGCACAGGGGATATTAACGGCGCGGGGGGGTGTTTCTTCGCACGCCGCTTTGGTGGCTCGTCAAATGGGAAAAGTCTGCGTCTGTGGTGCGTCGGCTCTACGGATCGACTATGCCGCCCAAACCTTAATGGCCGGGAAACTAACCCTCCGACAGGGTGATTATATTTCGATCGATGGTACTGCCGGCGAAGTTTATGCGGGTGAAGTAAAAACAGCGGCTTCCGAGGTTGTCCAGGTACTAGTCGAAAAGAAGCTCAATCCGAAACAGAGTAAGGTCTATCAGGAGTTCGCGTCGCTCATGAATTGGGCGGATCAAGTGCGCACACTGGAAGTGAGAGCAAATGCTGACCTGCCGGACCAGGCCGCGACCGCCATTGCATTCGGAGCAACCGGGATTGGGCTGTGCCGCACTGAACACATGTTCTTCGAAGGAGATCGTATCGATCCAATGCGAGAAATGATTCTGGCCGAGACTCTCGAGGAGCGCAAAGTAGCGCTGGCTAAGCTGTTACCCCTTCAACGCGGCGATTTCGTGGGAATTTTTCGCGCAATGAAAGGGCTGCCAACCACGATCCGATTCCTGGATCCACCGCTCCATGAGTTCTTGCCCAACACAGAGGTGCAACAAAGAGATCTGGCTAAGAAATTAAATGTGCCTTTCGAGCGCATCGAGCATCGCGTCGAGGAATTACGCGAGTTCAATCCGATGCTGGGGTTGCGTGGGTGCCGCCTTGGCATCGCCTACCCGGAGGTCACCGAGATGCAGGCTCGCGCCATTTTCGAAGCAGTGGCCGAGGTTCAAAAGAGCGGCATCAAAATGAAACCGGAGATCATGATACCGCTAGTTGGCTTCTACAAAGAGATGGGTCTGCAATTCGAAATTGTCCACCGTGTAGCCAAAGAAGTGGCCAAGGAACAGAATGTTAAATTCAAATACCTGGTAGGCATCATGCTGGAGATACCTCGAGCCGCTATGGTTGCAGATGAGCTGGCTAAGGATGCGGAATTTTTCAGCTTCGGGACAAACGACCTCACCCAGACCACTCTGGGCATGAGCCGGGACGATTCCGGAGGTTTTCTTCCTCAGTATCAAGAACTCGAGATCTTGGCGAATAACCCATTTGCCACTATCGATCAGCAGGGCGTAGGAAAACTGATGGAGATATCAAGGGATCAGGCGAGAAAGACGCGCCCCGATATCGAGTTAGGGATCTGCGGTGAGCACGGAGGCGATCCGGAAAGCGTTAAGTTCTGCCATCGAATCGGTCTAAACTATGTTAGTTGCAGTCCTTTCCGAATCCCAGTGGCGCGGTTGGCCGCGGCTCAAGCAGCGTTAGCTGAAAAGAAGGTCGCCTAGCCCGCAAATCTCCAGCAACGCGCTCATTCCCTTTAGCAACGAAGTTGCGACTGATAATAGCCTAGTGTCCTGTCCCCGGGGGACAATTGATAGTAGCGAGCGCCCTGGAGGGGAGCCGCTTTGGCACGTACCAGACGACCCCGCGATATTTGTCTCGGCGCGTACCTGACCGGAAATCTCCTTAAACAGGCGGCTCCCGGGAACGTTTCAACGCCTGTTAGGTTTGTTGGCACCTCGCGCGGATGAACAATCTCCGAACGCAACGATGGGCAAAACAGCGCGTGCGGTAATTTCCGGGAGCCGCCTGTTTAACACCATATTTGGCCTTCCTCGCAATGGCCGAGAATATCACGAGATCTTTAGGCACGTTCCAAAGCGGCTCCCCTCCAGGCGGGCGACCATCGTTCGTCGCACGACAGAAGAGCGTCGTTTTTAGACAGTGTGCTTCGTGTACGGCAAAGATTGAGTTGTCAGCCAGAGTCTTCGGTGCCGGTCCGTTCATTCATTTGCTCCTGCGGACCTACCTCAGCTTCCGTACCACGGACATCAGCGCCTCGGTCGCGCTGAGCTGATTCAGTCCGAGCGGCCGCAACTCGTCGACTTTGATTCCCGTAGCAATAGCAATCGCTGCGGTGTTTACGATGGTCGGCGCGTGGTCGCCGACAGCTAGACAGCCTAGAAGCTCGCCGTACTTCGAGTCCACGATGACTTTTACGAAAGTGGGCTCAGGGTTAATGACACTACGCGGGTCGTCCGACACAAGAAAGATGGTGTCGGAGGCGATCCGGCATGGAAAATCAGCTAACTCAGCCTCCTCTTCCGTGCATCCGACAGCAGCCACGCAAGGATCAGTATGGATACACCGAGGTACCCACCGAGAGTCAAACGGGGTCGATTGGCCGACAATATGCCGGATGGCCGTATTAGCTTGCGCGAATGCTGCGCTGTCTAGCAGACTTATCCCGTTCACGTCGCCTACTGCATACATCCCAGTGCGAGGAAGCCGCATGTTCGCATCCACTTCCAAAAATGAAGTGTCGTCTATCCCCAACTCCCAAAGCCTCAAGCTCTCGGCATTTGCCAGGCGTCCATTCGCGAAAAGGATTAGATCAGCATCGATGCTCGGCTGATTGGGCGACACGATCTGGACTCCGCTCCCTTTGCTGGAGACATGATCAGAGGTGACATTTCGATTCAGCTGAATAGTAACTCCATGAGTCTGCAGCGCCGCGGTAACGTGGTCAGCCGCATCTTGTTCCCAACCTGGTAACAATTGATTTTGCCGTTCGATCAGCGTTACCTCGCTTCCCAGGGTACGGCAAATGGAAGCGAATTCGCAGCCAATGTGTCCGCCGCCAATTATCGCCAGTCGTCGAGGACAAGTTGTCATCTTAAGAAGTCCATCGCTGTTCACCAGGTTGGGGTGTGAACCGCCGGAATATTTTGGTCGAGACCCAGTCGCCATGATGATATTGTCTGCTTCAATAGTCAGCCTCGAGCCGGACGCGCGATCTATCTCTAGTGCTTGGTCCCCGGCGATGTGTGCTCGTCCTTGATAGAAATCGACTTGCAAATTCTTCAATTCAGTCTCGAACTCTTGAGCTAACCGAGCTCCGGCGCTCCATTGCGAGGACTTCCAATTCTCTAATTTTGCCTGCAAGATGTCAGCCTCGTTACCGAATCGCTCGCTCTTCTGACCATCCCGGAATTGCCGTTTGAGATCAATCCGACGATCGGTACCGCCGTCATCGCAATATGAGGGAAACCCGATTAGGCAAACAAATTTTAAATCTCTTTTTCAAGATTCATTGAGAACTTGGGCCCGAGCTGTTATAACACGGCACTAAACGAACGACTGAACCTGACTGATCCAAAACCCTTTGCCTCCTCTGCGCGAGGCTTCTGTCTACCCCAGCCAAGGAACAAGGTGTTTCGAAACCTTTTTCGCACTGTGTAGCCGGATCTTATCGTCGACGAGTGTCTTCTCTGCTCTCGCTGTAAGCTGGGCAAAATTCCCCGTCTCAAGCCCCTGACCCATGGCGGTCATGAACCATTGGTAGGAACAAAGATACTCCCATTCAAAATGGTTGAACTGTTTGGCAAAGGCCTTGGCGGCCTCTACTCTTCTATTTAGTACTGCGTCTAGTGGTGGATTCATTTCGGCCTCCTTCGCGGTCATTATAAATGCGAGATATGACCTGCCAAGGCCCTCCCTTGGCCCAACCTGACCCTGTTTTGTTCACTGTTCGCAGTTTGCGGTCAGCCGTTTGCAGTTCGTCGGAACGACATCGATCTACAGAACGACTCATATCTTTTATTAGTCTCCTGTCTCCCATTCGTGGAAGGTTCTCCCTTGTCGCCCGCCAACTGCCAACTGCCAACTGTGAACTGTGAACTGTGAACTGTGAACTGTGAACTGTGAACTGTGAACTCTCCTGAGCAATCCAGGTGTAGCCAGACGGACCCCACGGCCTCGCAAGCGAGGCACCGCTCCACGTGTACTTGGTAACAATGGACGTGTAATTCTGGCCAAAGCACGCGTGGCCGGGCATGAAGTATCGCCATAGAAAGAGGCATGGACATCGATGAAAATTTTCCGACTAAACTTCCTGCCGTGGACGATGTGCCAGAACCGTTTCTTGGCGCGCTGAAAGATCGCATTTCGTCCAAGGAAAACCTTCAGTCGTTAGTTTACTCTCCAGTTTTCTCTACTCTAGAAAACCTTCCAACGAGCTCGGCACCGGTTACCCCTGCGCAGATCTTGGCACCGGCCACTGTCTTGGCGGTGCTGGATGACAGGTGGCTGATAGCCACCGAAGAGGAAGACGGTATCAAGGTTGAGGAATCGAGCTTTGCCGACACGCTTTTCCTTGAGCTTACTTCTATTCTTCTTTCAGGGGAGCTAAAAATCTACTTCGCTGCCGTCGGCACCTACTACGTTTCCACCCTTCCATTCAACACTGTCGGAGAAGAGGTGTATCGAGAAGCAATTGGTCTGATACTCGACGGGATAGATCAGACAAAGTCGACCAGCTACGACGATAATCGTTCGCTCTTGAGAAGTTGGCCGCTAAAATTGCGCCTCGAAGCAGAAAGATATTGTCCAAAGGGTCAATGTTTGACCACGGCAACGCGCTGGACCAGCCTCGACGGCGAATCGGACCACACACTCTGTCCTTCCGGGGCTCTTTTGATCACCGAACGTGAGCTCGTATTCATTGCCGAACAAAAAGCGTTCCCTCGTCAGCACGCTGGAGATCTTCACAAATTCGGCGGAATTATCACCTATTTCCCGCTCATCCGCTTATCTGACTTTCACATTAGTCACCACGGACATTTTGGCGTGCTCACCTTGTTAATCCACGCAGCGCACGGGTCAGAAAAGTTGGAAATCGTTTTTCCGTCCGATCGCGAAAAGGCCGTACAGAAGACCATTCAGTTCGCCCTGCATAACAAACGGTAACCCCTGCAGAAAACCAAACACAATGCTTTCACTCACTGGAAAGGTCCACCACAGTCGGACTCACGATCCTGGTGTGACCCTTGCGGTAGAAATCGATCGGCTGGATTTTCGTAATGCCCTTGTGATCGAAGAATCGACGTCACTTCGCGGGTCAATCGTTCAGATGTTAAAGAAACGAGGATGGATTGCCCACGGAATAAGCGTCGCCGGCCAGGCTTTCCCGTTATTGAAATGCATCCCTTATCACCTCATTGTGATCGATGGTAACGCGTCGAGTATTGCCGCCATCAACTTCGCGCGAACGCTGCATAACTCCGAAGAATGGAGTAAGACCCCTCTTGTAATTATCACCGACTCACCAAACGAATCCCTGGCTTCCAATCTGAAGGAGGCCGGCGTTCACTCAGCCAAAAGATCGGCCTGGCGCTCGGACTTGACCAAGATTCTAGCGGACCTCGAACCCCACGGACACTCGCAGAGACAAGCTTATGCAAGTTAAAAACATGAATCCACCGGTCCGGCTGACGGGACGGCACATCACTGTCACGGAAGCTATGGAAGAGTACGTCCGGCGCAGGCTGGCAGCATTGCATCTCGATTATCCGACGATTCTAGAGGTGCACGCTATCCTAGGCCCCGAAAAATACCGTCATCGGGTGGACGTCATCTTGCGTTGTAACCGGCATATCACTATCAAAACCGGTGCAGAAACGGACGACATGTATGCGTCTATTGACGAGGCCATCGATCGTGTAGCCCGACAGATGAGGAAATACCATACGCGTCTCATGTGTGCGGGCTCACCTCGGCGTAAGTCGGTGCGGCGCGCCATACTGTCTCCTAAGTAATTTGAAAGCTCTGCTCGCAATCGGATCACCGCGGATCCGACCACAATGAAAGCAATATCAGTCCAGAAAGTCCAGGCCTTGAGTCGAAGCCTGGAACGACTTTATACTACCGAAGGTCCGGAGCAGTTTCCCTCAACGGTATTTAGCGCACTCAGCGAAATCATCGAGGAGAGCGTTTGTTCGTTGGACATAGTCAACCGTGAATCCGGACAGGTGACTATTGAGACTAGTGACCATGTTCTGAGATCGTCAAAAATAGAAAATCGGATTGTGGAATTGGTCTCCAGCAACCCGCCTGTTGCTGTGGCCCGGGCGGGCGCCACAGATGCAATTCGGTCCACTGATCGCACCGCTCAATGGCAGTTTGAACAAGCCTCACCTTCCGTGGATCTCTTTGCGCCGATTGGTGTACGACGCCAGGCAGTGGTCACCTTGGACGTCTCTCATCATGTCGCTAACATTACCGTGAACCCTGATACCAGTTTTACCGATGAAGAGACTCTGCTTCTGAGCTTGGCTGCCTCACACCTGGCTCTAGCACACCGGAACATTCAACGTCTGGAATCATTAAGAGAGGCCGCGGCTCAAGTTGTTCCCGCTCCCGAGGATCTCAAGCGGGTTGGTCTGACTCCGCGCGAAGCCGAGGTACTCCATTGGGTTATGAAAGGAAAACAGGACGGAGCCATCGCCGGTATCTTAAAAATCAGCGTTCGCACAGTTCACCAGCATGTCGCTCGGATCCTCAGAAAGCTGCAATCCGAGAGCCGCGCCTCGGCAAGTTACGAGGCGATGATGAAACTGAAGGCTTTGGGCAGCCCTCGACCAAGCGCGGCGTAGCTGCCTAGGCCTGGAGCCTCTTCACAAAGCTTCTTGCACCCCAGAATCCATTATGGGCCCATTTGTTGGAGACAGCAGGTGAAGCACATTTTAAATGTTTCTCTGGCTAACCAGAAAGCATGAGTTATTCAGATAGGAAGGCCAAAATAGAGCTGAGAGCTGACAACTGGGGGAGTGCCTATTTGATTATAGGAGTAATGGTCCAAAAGACACGCTCATGAAACGCATCGGTATCCTGACTGCGGGTGGTGATACGCCAGCGATGAACGCGACCATCCATGGTGCGGTTGTGCGGGCTAACCAGCTTAAAGTAGAGGTGTTCGGCTTGATCAAGGGGTTTAACAGCCTTTTTAACCCCCGAGTTCCCCATGTGCATCTCAATCCGCTCTACCAGGAAATCCCGGAGATCGACCCTACCAAGGGCGGTACGATGATCGGTTCGTCACGTGATTTTGTGGATCCAGAAAAGAAGGCCGAGCTTGACCTTGTAGCCTCCCGCTTAGAGAGCCTTGGCATCGAGGGATTAATTTGCGTCGGCGGGGACGGCACGCTTAACGGGCTGCAACCGTTGGCCGAACGTCTGCCCGCAGTCCTTGCACCGAAGACGATAGATAATGATCTTGGGCTCAACTATCCAAATGAGCCGGACGAATGGGTGAAGCTAAAAGACGCGGAAGCCAAAGTTGGATTTCGCTACGAGCAGAGGCCTTCCCAGGCGGTGTTTGATCTGGAATACA
>Ga0210396_10006601_pt1 | contig 11097 bp, 9 predicted proteins | sample IncBWH17OmetaG_FD_155466 | JGI IMG/M metagenome (GOLD analysis project Ga0210396, IMG submission 155466) | Forest soil microbial communities from Barre Woods Harvard Forest LTER site, Petersham, Massachusetts, United States - Inc-BW-H-17-O ...
CCCGGACGTCGTCGGCCGCGAACAGATCCTCAAGGTGCATGTCCGCAAGGTGCCGCTGGCGCCGGATATCAACCTCAAGACCATTGCCCGCGGCACCCCCGGTTTCTCCGGCGCCGACCTGATGAATCTTGTCAACGAAGCGGCGCTGACTGCGGCGCGGCGCAACAAGCGCATGGTGACGCAGGCGGAGTTCGAAGAGGCCAAGGACAAGGTAATGATGGGCGCCGAGCGCAAATCGCTGGTCATGACCGAAGAAGAGAAGATGTTGACCGCCTATCACGAGGGCGGCCACGCCATCGTCGGCCTCAACGTGATCGCGACCGATCCGATCCACAAGGCGACCATTATTCCGCGCGGCCGTGCGCTCGGCATGGTGATGCAACTGCCCGAGCGCGACAAGCTGTCGATGTCGCTCGAGCAGATGACCTCACGGCTGGCCATCATGATGGGCGGACGCGTCGCAGAAGAACTGATTTTCGGCCGCGAAAAGGTGACGTCTGGCGCTGCCTCCGATATCGAGCAGGCGACCCGGTTGGCACGGATGATGGTGACGCGCTGGGGCCTCTCCGAGGAACTCGGCACCGTGTCCTATGGTGAAAACCAGGACGAGGTTTTCCTCGGGATGTCGGTATCGCGCACCCAGAATGCCTCCGAGGCGACCGTGCAGAAGATCGACAGCGAGATCAGGCGACTGGTCGAGGAAGGCTACAATGCCGCGACCAAGATCCTCACCGAGAAGCGCGCCGATCTGGAAGCCTTGGCCAAGGGCCTGCTGGAATTCGAGACGCTGAGCGGCGACGAGATCATCGAGTTGCTCAAGGGCAAGAAGCCCAACCGCGAGTCGGTGCTGGAGCCATCCACGCCCCGCACCTCGGCGGTGCCGCCGGCCGGCAAGCCGCGCCCGCGTCCCGATCCGGATGCCGGTCTGGAGCCGCAACCGCAGGCCTGATATCGCGACGCCAATGGCCGGCTGTTCCGGCAAACCTGTTGTCCAAAAGCTCGGCATCCAGCCGAGCTTTTGCATTTTTATCGCGGGCGCCGGCGGCCGAAGCTTTGGGGCTCGCCGCAAAGGGTTGGGGTGAGGGCGTACGGTCTATCGATAGGCCCTAACCCCTCACCCGGATTGCACCGGAAGATGCTTTGCATCTGCGATGCGATCCGACCTCTCCCTATGGGAGAGCTGACACAGAGCTCATATCGACTATTTGGATTCCCTGACCAGACGCTAGCCCAGCTTGCCGACTTCGGCCTCGACCAGCGTCCAGCATTTGGTGCCGAGTTTGTCTTTCCAGTTCGCATAGACGCTGGGAAGTCTGGCGCGGAAGGCGGCCTGGTCGACTTCGTTGAACACGAGGCCGCGTCGGACGAAATCGTTGCGCAGATCGGCATTGAGCGCGGCCTGCTCCTGACGTTGCTGGCGGACATATTTGGTGACGTTGCGCTCGATCACGTCCTTGATGTCGGGGGGTAGCGCCTGCCAGGTGGCGGCGTTCGCCATCGCGTTGAAGCCGGACCACATGTGATTGGTCATGCTGACATACTTCACCAGTTCGTAGAGCTTGAATCCTTCCAGGATTCCCAGCGGGTTTTCCTGCGCGTCGACCTTGCCGATTTTCAGCGCGTCGTAGATCTGGTTGGCCGAAGTGGTCACCGGCTGGGCGCCGAACGCGGCAAAGGTGTCGATCATCATCCGTCCCGGCGGAACGCGGATTTTCATGCCGGCGAAATCCTGCGGCTCGGCGATCGGGCGCGAGATCGAGGCGACCTGCCGCATGCCGTTGTCGAAACCGGCCACCGGAAACAGATGCATGCCCTTGGCGGCCATCTCCTCGCCGATATATTTTCCAAGCGGGCCGTCGATCGCTTTGTGCGCATCCGCCGGCGAGCGGAACGCGAACGGCAGTTGCTGGGCTTCGGCCACCGGCGCCACGGTGCCGATGATGCCGCCCATCAGGGTGAAGAACTGGATCTCTCCCGAGATCAGCATTTTCAGTGCATCGGGATCGCCGCCCGGCAGCTTGTTATTCTCGGGATAGACTGTGGTTTCGACCCGGCCGTTGGTCTCGTTGCGCACGGACTCCCACATCGCGGTGAGGTTCTTGTGCAGCGTGCCGGAAGCCGCCTGGTTGTGATATTGCGAAAACCTGTATTCGGCGGCCAGCAAAGGCTTGATGATCAGGGTGGATCCCACCACCGCGGCGCCTGATAATACCGACCGTCGTGTCCATTTCATTGTCGTCGTCTCCATCCGGTCCGCCCATTGCGGGCGGCATGCTTTGCGGCCGACTGTCGTCGATCTCGGACAATTTCGCCACGAAAATCCCGCCGGATGGGGCTCAGGCCTTAAGATTCACTGCGGCGATGCTGATCGGCTCGGGTTTGATCGCGGGGCATTTGCGGGCTCCGGCGCAGAGTTGCGGTGTCACCGCCAAAACCGGACTCGGGCACGGCTTCGCAGCGCCTTACGAAGGCCAGGTAACACGGAGCTATTTGATAAACGCCGCCCATAGCGCAGCACCGCAAATCAGAAATCCGACGTTGCTTCGCGATGGAACGTACTTTCCGGAACTGGCCCGTTCTTGCATCGATGCGGAGGACGCTGCCGGCACGGCGAAATATCCGGCTAAGCCGCTTGGACAAGCCGGCCCTCGACCGTCGCACGCCCGGTCTCTTCAAATCGGCTCTGCCGCCATTTGTCGATCGGTCTGTCGACGAAATGATAAAGCAGGATTGAAGCTGCCATCGACAAAAACAATGCCGAATACGCGCCGAAAACGCTTTGAGGCAATAATATCCACCCGAAAAGGAAATGGCAGATGTAGAGCGGATACGAAAGCTCTCCGAGATATCTGTCCCACGCGATGTTTCTGGTCGCTTCGAAGAGCCTGGGCACGCCGATAATTACGATGCCCAGAAGCGACCATGACGCGAAGCGCGAGATACCGTCCCATTTGCCGAGCGCGAGACAGGCGAACAACGATATGGCGGCTATGGTCAGCAACGTCTTCACCATGCTGCGCCGCTTGTCGCTTCTGGAGGAATAGACGTAGTAGCCAAGCGACCCCGCGAGAAACAGCGCTATTTCGGAAGGAAAGAAGCGATACGTCCATGGTTCGCCGCTAAGGCCGAACGCGCACTGAAGCGCAATTCTGAGGAGAAGGCTGGCGGCGAGAATCGCAGCGATAACGATTGGCCCTCGCCGCACGATGAACGGTGCCAGCAAATAGAAATAAATCTCCAGTCCAAGTGTCCACGCCTGGGGGATCGGTGCGAAGGTATAAAGAAGTCCGGGTGTCCCGGCAGGATGAAGCGTGAAGGCGAACGCCCCGTTGTTGATGAACAGAAAAAAATACAGTTCCTGACCAACGATCAGGAGCTGCGAGACGAAGAAATATGCGACGCTCGATCCGTCCAGCGACGCAATTGGTTTCCAGTTGTCAGCTATGGCGAATGACAGAACCAGCACCACAAAGTAGGTCGGCCAAAGCCTGAGCAGGCGATTTGAAATGAACAACCAGTACGAGTCGGGGCCGTACTTTTCATTCAGGACAAGCGCCATATAAAATCCAGAGATGACGAAGAAGCTCTGTACGGCGATATCGGCGGTCGGAAAGCTGAGTGGCAGCCCGAAATGGCCGAATGCGACGGAAAGCGCGAGGATCAATCTGAGGCTACCCATCGGCGAATCTTGCCTGAGCAAACGTTGAGGGCCTGTTAATAATCGTCGGTGGGGACACAATCGCACCGATCGCAGATGGTGAGCGCCCGAGAAGTTCATTCCTTCCGGCGCGCCGGAACGGGCGGTCATCTGACGGATACAGCTACCGGGTCTGGGGCCGGGCCGTTTGGCCCGAATCGAGGCCGTGTTCCGCAAATCTGCCCGAGAAGTAAATCCACCTGAGAATATCTTGAAGAGCCTTGTCATCCGGCCTGAATTATTGTTCAGTTCTTCGAGACGATTTATGTCAAATCGTCCAAAAACTGAATAAGCGTCGTAACGAGCCCTTGGCCCGAGCACGCGCTGGGATAAGAACGCGCCATGGTGTATCGGCGAACCCATCAGGTGGTAAAGCGACTCGCGGCGCGCCGCAGCGCCATCCTGTCGGCGGCGCGGGAGGCCGCTGCCGATGGCGGCATGGCCGCGGTGCAGATCGCGCCGGTCGCGATCCGCGCCAATGTCGCCGCCGGTACCGTCTATCGCTATTTCCCTTCCAAGTCGGACCTGATTTCCGAACTGATCGCCGATGTCTCGCGCGATGAACTGGCGGCGATCCGTCGTGCCGCCGATGCCGCCCCGGGGCCGTCGTCGGCGCTGGCGGCCGCCGTCACTACGGTCGCCGTGCACGTGCTGTCGCAGCGCAAGCTCGCCTGGGGCATCCTGGCCGAGCCGGTCGATGTCGACGTCACCGAATCGCGGCTGGCGAGCCGCCGCGAAATCGCCGGCGAGATATCCACGCGCATCGACGCCGCGGTCCGTGCCGGTCATCTGCCCGCGCAGGACACGGCACTCGCCGCCGCGGCGCTACTCGGCGCGCTGCATGAATCGCTGGTCGGGCCTTTGGCGCCGGGCAATATGGACGACCTTGGCCGGCTGCGCGAAGCCGTTCAAACCGTGTCGCTACTGGCGCTGCGCGCCGTCGGCGTAATGGACGCCCGCGCCCGCGGTCTCGTGGTGCAGGCGGTATTGCCGGCGAAAACGCTGGTCGGCGCTTAACCGCGCCAGCAGGGCTTTTCCTTTAAAGACATTCCTTTGACGCAACCATCCGTCACTGTCGGGCTCCCATCGACAATGAAGGAGCACTCCCATGACGACGACATCCGGATCGGCCAAATGGCAGGGCGGTATCAAGGACGGCAAGGGCGCGATCTCGACCAAGAGCGGTGCCCTGAAGGACTACCCCTACGGCTTCGCCAGCCGTTTCGAGGGTAAACCGGGCTCGAACCCGGAGGAGTTGATCGGGGCCGCGCATGCCGCCTGCTTCACCATGGCGCTGTCGCTGATCCTGGGCGAAGCCAAGCTGACCGCCGAAGATATGGAGACCAAGGCCGACGTCACGCTCGAAAAGCAGGGCGAAGGTTTTGCCATCACCTCCGTGCACCTTCACCTGACGGCGAAAATCCCCGGTGCGGACAAGGCGAAGTTCGAGGAACTGGCCGGCATGGCCAAGGCCGGGTGTCCGGTCTCGAAATTGCTGAACACCAGGATCACGCTGGACACGACGCTGCTCTAATTGCTGTCATTGCGGGGCGCGTCGACGACACGACGCTGCTCCTCATCCTAAAGGAGCGGCGTCTTCGCCGCGTCCAAGGATGAATTATGGGCCTCATGGTTCGAGGGCGGCGGACCGGGCGGCACAAGTGCTGCCGGGAGAGCGCCTCCTGACCATGAGGGGCGCGGCTCGTGCGCCCGCAGCTCACATATCCGCGTCGCCGTCCGGACCGACGGAGGCGATGCGCAGCATGTTGGTGGTGCCGGGAGCGCGGAGCGGCACGCCGGCAACGATGATGACGCGCTGGCCCGCCCGGGCGAAGCCGTCGCGAAAGGCGATGCTGCCGGCGCGGCTGACCATGTCGTCGAGATCCTTCGCGTCCTCCGCGACGACGCAGTGTACGCCCCATACCGCGGACAGTTTGCGTCCGGTGACAAGGTTCGGCGTGATCGCGACCACCGGCGGTTTCGGCCGCTCGCGTGCGACGCGCAGCGCGGTCGATCCCGAGCTGGTCCAGCAGATGATCGCCGACAGATCGAGCGTTTCGGCGATTTGCCGCGCGGCGTCGGCAATGGCGTCGCCGACGGTCGGTTCCGGTTCGGCGCGCTGCGCATTGAGCACACCGCGATAGGTCGGGTCGCGCTCCACTTCTTCGCCGATGCGGTTCATGGTCGAGACCGCCTCGACCGGAAATTTACCCGCGGCGGATTCGGCCGACAGCATGATGGCGTCGGCGCCTTCATAAACCGCGGTGGCGACGTCAGAGACTTCGGCGCGCGTCGGCACCGGCGACTGGATCATCGATTCCAGCATCTGGGTCGCCACCACCACCGGCTTGCCGGCGCGCCGCGCTAGCCGCGTCATTTGCTTCTGGAGGCTCGGCACCCGCTCCAGCGGCAGCTCGACGCCGAGATCGCCGCGCGCCACCATCAGGGCGTCCGAGGCCTCGATGATTTCGGGCAGCCGGTCGATCGCCTGCGGCTTTTCGATCTTGGCCATGACCGCGGCGCGGCCGCGAATCAGCTTCTTGGCCTCAATCACATCCTCGGCGCGCTGCACGAATGACAGCGCGATCCAGTCGACCCCGGTCACCAGCGCCGCTTCGAGGTCGGCGCGGTCCTTCGGCGTCATCGCCGACACCGGCAGATCGGTATCGGGCAGGCTGACACCTTTGCGATCCGACATCTTGCCGCCGATCACCACTCGGGTGACGGCGCGTTCGGGGGAGGTTTCCTCCGCGATCAGGCGCACCTTGCCGTCGTCGAGCAACAGCGCATGGCCCGGCCGCAGCGCTGCGAGGATTTCCGGGTGCGGAAGCTGCACGCGGGTGTTGTCGCCCGGCGTCTTGTCGGAATCGAGAACAAAGCTTTCGCCATTGTTGAGCTGGATCGAGCCTTCGGCGAACGATCCGAGACGCAGCTTCGGGCCCTGAAGATCGACCAGGATGCCGATCGGCCGGCCATAGCTCGACTCGACATTGCGAATGGTCTTGACCAATTCGCGCATCTTGTCGTGCGAGGTGTGGCTCATATTGATGCGGAAGACATCGGCGCCGGCCTCGAACAGGCGCCGGATCATCGCGCTGTCGGAAGATGCTGGGCCGAGTGTGGCGAGGATCTTGATGCGGCGCAGACGTCTCATGGTTTGCTTCCGGGCGCGGCCGCTGGCGGCGGCAGATTTGACGCGCCCGGTGGCGTTCCGCCCGGCGAATTCGATATGCCCGGCAGGGTGGCGCCGGGGGGAATGGTTCCGGGAACGCCTGGCACCCGCTGCGCGGGCTGCTCGTTCGACTCGGTCAGCTGCACGGTCCAGGCCCGCTGCTCGCCGGTGTCGACCTCGAAGAAGCCGGTGCGGTCGAAACCGCGCGCCAGGCAGTTCTCGGTGCCCTTGATGGTGAATTCCTTATCGCGCGAACACATGAAGGCCTGTCCCGACCATTCGCCACCACGGTCGTAATCGAGGGCGTAGATATAATAGAACCGCGCGATCAGCGTACCGCGCAGCAGGGTCTCGCAGGTCCGCGAGGAGACATTCCACCAACCCTCGGTGGTCCAGCCCTCGGCATCCTTGTAGCCGAGCGCGATGCCCACCCGGCTCGATGTGTTGTTGCAGAGGCGGAAGTCTGCCGCCGCCGAACTGCTCCACAGGCACACTACTGCGAGCACCAGCGCCGGCATCAAACCAGCGCTCATGCGCGCGGCGAATCGGTTGGGGTGATGGGGATTTTCCATTCAGGTGAAGCTATATCAACTTATTGACGATTTCGCGTGGACGAACCAGGACTGTCAACGGCCAGGGAGAGATTTTCAGGCCGCGAGCGCCCGAATCTCGCCAGCCAAGTGCTGTTTGCACCGCGATATGGAAAAATCGTGACAGTTACCCATCTAAAGGACAGGTATTCCAAGTAAAATAGCGGGACCATGGTCATGGATGACAAAACCAGAACAGAACTTGAAGCCGCCGTTTTCCGGCGCCTCGTCGAGCATCTTCGCTCCCGCACGGACGTCCAGAACATCGATCTGATGAATCTCGCGGGCTTCTGTCGCAACTGTCTCTCCAACTGGCTCAAGGAGGAAGCCGATGCCAAGGGCATGGCGATGAGCAAGGACGAGAGTCGCGAGGCCGTCTATGGCATGCCCTACGAGACCTGGAAGTCGACCTATCAGGGCACTGCCAGTCCCGAACAGCTCGACGCGATGAAGAAGGCCCAGAGCGGGCATTGATGCATTGCGCCGGCGTTCCTTATCTTCGGATGAGTGCCTTTGCGTGCACCCGGGAAGAGCGGCGTCTTCGCTTCGTCTCGAAGGATGTAGACTGCGGACGTCATGGTTCGAGACGCGCGCTTTGCGCCTCCTCAGCATCAAGAAGTCTTTCTCCTGTGGGCGCGCTGTGGATGAGCGCGATGTTGCCTTGACGCAAGGCACCCCCTCCACGAGGGTCATTCCGGGATGTGATGCGTGGCAAGCGTGCGGCGTTGTCGCTTCCAGAGCCTTTTTTCAAGCGAAAGCCCGCCCCGGACGCGATCCGGGGTGGTTACCGGTTCGCGTGAAGAAAACGCGTCAAACAAACGATTAGCGCCTCGGCTCTGATTCAATCAGAGCCGATCAGGCTCTAGCCTCAACCGTCAGTTCATTCAGGAGTACCCGATGGCCACCTCTGCCGCCGCCGTCAAGGAAGAGCCCGCGACAAAATTCGCAAAGGACCAGCTCAAGGCCATCATCGAGCGCATCGAGCGGCTGGAAGAAGAAAAGAAGACGATCTCCGACGACATCCGCGACGTCTATGCCGAGGCCAAGGGCAACGGCTATGACGTCAAGGCGCTGCGCACCATCGTTCGCCTGCGCAAGCAGGACGCCAACGAGCGCGCCGAGCAGGAAACCATCCTGGAAACCTACATGCAGGCGCTGGGAATGCTGTGAGACTGACGATGCCATACGCGGGCTTGACCCGCGCATCCATCAACTTCAAAAAGATTTATCCAGGAGAGGCGATGGATTGCCGGGTCAAGCCCGGCAATGACGGTGGGCCGCTCAGTGCAGCGCTACGGTCCGCAACACGAACGATTGTGTCGTCAACGGCGCGGTGGCCGATCCGGTAAAGTGATCGCAGCTAAGCCCCATCTGCGGATCGTCCGAGAAGTTCATCGCGACCGTCGCCAGCGGCTTGCGGAAATGCGCGCTCATCAAGCTCATATCGGCATCGCCGAGCACCGTCGCGGACATTGACGTGCTCGCACTCGGCGCCAGCATCATGACCCGCATCCAGGCATCGTTGGCCTTGGAAGCGCTGATCCGTGCCGATGTCGATACCACGCTGCCCTGACCCTGAGAGCCCTTGGCGACGACCTGATCGATCGTGATCGAGGCCATCGCATTGCGAACCGGCCGGGCGCTGCGGGGATTGGGCGCGCTGGCCGCCACGATATTCGATCGGTCAACCGAGGGGGAGGCCGGCGCGTAGGCCAGCGCCTCGAAGACGCTGGAAACGCTCGCGGTCGATTGCGGGTCGGTAGAGGCGAGCGCCTGGCGGGCGTTGATGGCGGCGATTTGCGCGGGCGTGGCTTGTTTCGGCGTTGCCGGCGCATCGTCCCAGAAACCGCGGGCGTTGATGATGTCAGCCGGGGTTTGCGGCTTGGTCTCAGCCGGCGCCTCCGGTTTCGATTTCTCGGGCTGTACGAGCTGCATGTCGGCGGAGGCCAACTGGAAGGTCGAGCCGGCCGGCTTGGCGCGCGGCATCGGCACAGGCTCGGACGATTTCGCGGGAGCGGCCGCGGCGATTGTGCTGGCCGGGGCCGGTTTCTCGCTGACGGCGGGAGCGCTGGCGCCTTCATCCTCGTCGTCGTTCGACTTGCTCCTGAACAAGGCGGCGAACAGGCTGGGCTTGGTCTTCGTCAAGGCGTCGTCGCCATAGTCGCGTTTTTCGATGTCAGCGCGGGCAAGCTCATAACCTTTGAGCGGGGTGCCGTCGGAGGGAACATGCACGGTACGGCCGTCGGGGAATACCCGGACCAGTTGGTCGTGGGTCATGCGCGGCCAGTGACGAATGCTGCCGGTATCGAGATGGACGAAAGGCGATCCCGACGTCGGATAGAATCCGACGCCGCCGCGCTGCAGCCGAAGGCCGGCGTAGCGGATCTGCTCAAGCGGCACGTCCGGAATGAAAAAGTCCATGGCGTGGCCGAGCATATGCTGGCTGAAACGCGCCACTCCTGAGGAGCGGCGGCGGAGCATGGCGTTGGTGGCGGGCGAACGATAGGAAGAAATGATCTGGATCGGCTTCTTGCCGTCGACGTCGCGGTATACTTCCCACAGGATGTCGAACAGGTGACGATCCATCGTGGTCTGTTCCTGGGTGCGCCAGTCGCGGAGATAGTGATTGAGCTGCTTCAGCGCCTCTTCGTCATAGCGCCCGTTGCGCTTGAAGGTGACGGTGAGGTCTTCGTTGGAATGGGTGTGGTGAAATGAAAGGGTGCGGGTCTCGTTCAGCGCGCTCGCATCATGGACTGATCCGGCGCCGGCCAGCAGCAACAGGGATGTGAGACCGAAAAGACATCCGGCCCTGGGCAAGGACAGCAATTTGAATTGGCGTGCGAAACCAGCCAGCACGTATGAGCCCACCCAAAGACGACCGATCGACGAACTCTTTCGCTACCCCGTGTGGCGAAAGAAGGTGAATGCAGTCTTAACGCGGGAGGGTTAACCGAAACTACACCCATCCCCCAAAGTCAGGTGCGAGCTAACCCATTGAGTGTGGCGAAAAATAGCCCACTGGTTAAATCCAAGTGGAGAATGGTTAAAGGTGGCCCCGTCCTTTCGGACGAGGCCGTTGATTCTACTGATTCATTGAGGAAAACGCAGGAGCGGCTAGTTACCAGTTACTGCCCGGCCACCCGGCGCTGCGATCGATCACCGGGCGCGGCGGCCGGCGGCCCGGTGGGGCTGGCGGCGGCGTTGGTGCGCCGAACAATCGCTCGAAGAACGACGGGCCCGACGAGGTATCGTTCGCGAACCGCACGTCTGTCGGCAGATTGCCAGTCGGACGGACGTAGTTCGGCTGAGAATGCGCGACCACATTCTCCAGATCCCTGTTTTTGCCGCCCCGAAGCAAATTCAGCATGGTGGCGTCGCGGCCATAGACATCCTTGCGGAATTGCAGCGTGCCCGCGTCGTCCACAAACGCCGTCTGGTAGGTGATGTTGACCGGGATCGGCGTCGGGAATTTAAGATCGATCTCGCTCTGGCCGTACATGCTGCGGATCTTGTCAGGCGTGTAGTGCTCGCTCGGCTCGGTGATGTTGAGCAGGATCGAGGCATATTGATCGGGATTCTGAACCCGCATGCAGCCGTGGCTGAACGCGCGCTCGTCGCGGGCGAACAGGTTCTTGTCC
>Ga0210396_10006602_pt1 | contig 11097 bp, 9 predicted proteins | sample IncBWH17OmetaG_FD_155466 | JGI IMG/M metagenome (GOLD analysis project Ga0210396, IMG submission 155466) | Forest soil microbial communities from Barre Woods Harvard Forest LTER site, Petersham, Massachusetts, United States - Inc-BW-H-17-O ...
GGTTCTGGATTCCCAGCTCGACGTCGTGCAGGGTGAGCACGTCCTTGCCAATGTCGGCAACCACCTGGTCGCTCTGGTCCGCGGCAGTCGTGGTCCCGGCGCCCGGGATCAGGTAGACCAGCATCGAGAGCGCAACCATCCCGAGCATGACGCCCAATAGAATGCGCACTGCCTTTGCCCTGCTACGAAATAAGTCAAACATGGGTGTGGACTCCTACAAAGAATGACGGAGGGTCTGAACCACCATTATATCCAAAATCTGTCGTAAGCTGATGGAAGCGGTGGAGTTCGCTTAACGCCGTCCACAACGGCCAATGACTCCTACAGTGGTTTTCGCTGTGGGAGTGTTGGTTCCAGCCCTCGCAGCAGACCAAAAACAGATAGAAGGGAAGTCCTTCGATGGATCAAGTATGGTTTGTCGCGGCTCTTTGGCTTTTCCTCGCCCTTATCGCGGTCTTGGTCGCGAACTGGCTCAAAGTTTCCACTGCACTTTCTGAGATTGTGATCGGCACGGTGGCCCAGCTGGCGATTGGCGCGTTCGTTGGCGGCGAAGCGCTGGGCGCCAAGGCGCCTTGGATTACGTTTCTGGCCGGCACGGGCGCAATCGTCCTGACATTCCTGGCGGGCGCCGAGCTCGACCCCGATGTTTTTCGCGCGAAATGGAAGGAGTCCACGGCGGTCGGCCTGGTGGGCTTTTTCTGCCCTTTTTTAGGAGCTACTATGGTGGCCCATTTCGTTCTGGGGTGGCCTTGGCGGCCGAGTTGGCTCGCGGGAGTGGCGCTTTCGACCACTTCGGTCGCCGTCGTTTATGCGGTGATGCTGGAACTCGGCTTCAATCAGACTACCTATGGCAAGGCCATACTGGCGGCATGTTTCATAAACCGCCGTTCACGATCAAGACCCTGATCTTCGTGGCCCTGAGCCCGGTCCTGTTCCTGATTTTGCCGTTCGTCACACGCTGGTTCTTCGAACGCTACGGCGGGCGCGTTTCGGAGTTGGAGACCAAGTACTTGCTATTTCTGCTCTTCGGACTGGGCGGCGTAGCAGTCTGGTCCGGCAGCGAGGCCGTTCTGCCCGCCTACATCATCGGTATGGTCCTGGCGGGCACGGTTGGAAAGGATCACCTCCTGATTCGCCGCCTCCGTACGCTCACATTCGGTTTGTTGACGCCGTTTTATTTCATTCGCGCCGGAAGCTTTGTATCGGTGCCGGTGCTGGTGGCCGCTCCACTCGTATTTGTGGCGCTATTCGTCGCCAAAATGTTCTCGAAACTGGCCGGCCTCTTACCGACCGTTCGGGCTTTCGGCTACAGCGGCCATGATGGGATCTATTACTCGTTGATGATGTCCACTGGCCTGACGTTTGGGACCATTTCCGCACTATTCGGTTTAAATCACGGTATCATCGACCAGGGTCAATACTCTCACTTGGTCGCGACCGTGATTGGCAGTGCGGTAATTCCAACGGCGATTGCAAACGCGCGGTTCATGCCTCGGCACTTGTTGCCCGAGCAGCGGCGCGAACTGAAAGAATCTACCTTCGGAGAACCCGTGGGCGACCTCGACGCATGACTCCACCAGAGACCTTGGTAGCGTGAAAGGAGGCCACCATGCTGACAAAAGGTCCGGCGAAGAAGGTTACGATCTTCATCAACGAAGACGCCCAGCATCACATGCAGGCGCTGCACGATTCGATCATGACCTTTCTCATGCACAAGGGGATCAGCGGCGCTACAGCCACTCGCGCGTATTCCGGATTCGGCTCACACCAGCAACTGCACACCCCCAAGATCGAGGTTCTGGCGCAGCACCTGCCCATTCGGATTGAATTCGTCGAAACATCGCAGAAAGTGGAGGAAGTCCTTCCGGCTCTTTATGAAATGGTCTCCGACGGTCTCATTGAGGTGCAGGATACCAACGTCGTCAAGCACGCTCGCAAGTTGCCGAAGGGGGAGTCGCATCTTCCGCATCAGCGCATGGAGGGCCGGGCCAAGCTGCTCCGCGTGTTTATCGGAGAGGCGGACAAGTGGCATGAGGAGCCCCTCTTTGACGCTATCGTGAAGAAGCTTCGAATGATGGATATCGCCGGGGCAACCGTGTACCGCGGCATCCTGGGATACGGCGCCAAGGGCCATCAGCACAAGAAGAGTTTTTTCCATGTATCGCGCGACATGCCGATCATGATATCGGTGATCGACAGCCCGGAAAAGATTACTGCCGCCGCCGAAACCATCGAAGGAATGTTGGAGGATGGTCTGATCGTCATCTCCGACGCCGATATCGTGCGGTTGGTTCGAAGTCAAAAAACTGCGGAGGTGTCCGGTGCGCCAGGCTCAGACCGCTAAGATTTTGCGCATTCATATTTCAGAGTCCGAGCGCTATCAGGGCCGGCCGCTGTATGAGGCGATCGTGGCGAAGTGCCGCGAGTTGAAGATCGCCGGAGCCACGGTTTTTCAGGGGCTGGAAGGCTACGGGGAAACCGGGGAGATGCATAAGGGTCATCTGGTCGGCAGTGACCGTCCCATCATGATCACGATCGTCGATACGGCGGAGAATATTGAAAGGCTCGTTCCAATTGCCGCGGAGATGGTATATACCGGCTTGATAGCATTGTCTGAAGTTCAAATGATCCGCGTGGAGAAACAAGCCACATTCCAGTGACCAATCTCGCCAGAATATTTCTTGGGGCTAACACAAACCAAAAGAGAGACTTGGGGGTCTTGTCGACGCCGCTGACGTGATGAACCTGCTCCAGAGTGATGCCACACTGTAGTCGCGATGTTTCGATTTAAGCAAACTCTACTGTTAATCGGCGCGGCCGGCGCGCTGAACGCCCAGATCACGCAATTGGATCTGCATTTTCAGAGCAGAGACGTTGACTTCTCGACCGCCAATTCGACCACGCCATTCAAGGCCGGAACCAGCTTGCCCTCCGTTTGTAGCGTAGGCCAGATGTTCTTTTTGCTGAATGCACCGGCCGGCGCTAACCTGTACGGGTGCACGGCGTTGAACGGATGGACGCTCGAATCGAGCTCCGGCAGCGGCTCGGGCGCGTCCATGGCCAGCCAGTTAGGCGATTTCGCAGTCGTCAGAAGCAGCGCGACTGTGCTTACGATTGGCGCCAACTGCTCGGTGACAACCCCGTGCATCGTACGCTTTGGAAGCTTGGTTTATTCATTCGCGAGCGGCGGATCGGTTTCAATCTCCGCCGGCACGGGACTGGCCTACGTGTACGTCTCGAGCGCCGGCGCTTTGACAGTTGGACACAACCTGACAGCCAACTGCACCGCCGGATGTACGGCCCAAAGCGCGGTCACGTCGTTTCCCACGGATGCCATCCCTTTATTCACGTGGTCAGCGACCAGCGGGACTTGGGACGCCGCCGGAGGCGTGGATCAACGCGCGCTGCTCAGCTCGAAGAGCATCGTCGCGAGCACCGGGCTGACCAGCGCGGAATCTTCCGGTAAGACAGTCGTAACCGTGGATGCCACCATCGTGAGCCTGCGGACCTCCGTGCCCCCCACTTCGAGCACGGCTTGCGCGGCGGGCGTCTGGGCTACGGATTCGTCGTACTATTACCTTTGCGTGAGTCTGAACTCGTGGCGACGCGCAGCCCTAGCCACCTGGTAGGCATTATGCGCATTCACATGATGCATTCGACGCGCTGCGTCCTGTTGTTTTCCGTGGCCCTGCCGGCATATGGGACGACATCCATCCTGTCCATTGATGCCACACAAACGCAGGCTAAGATCACCGTACAAACAGATCAAACCGGATTCTGTACTTACCGTGCATCGCGCGGCGCCGCGTTCAGCACCAATGTGCCTGATCTTGTGGATAACAGCAACACGGATGCGCGAACCGGGTCGATCGTGAGTCCCGGCGCGCACGTCTTCATTCTGGGTGCCCACAAAGGCAACGATGCACTCGCCGCGGCGGCCACCTACTGGATTGGAGTGACCTGCGGCGCCGATTCAGAGGTGTCCCGTGCCTTTCAAACCCGGCCCATCCAATGGGGCAACACCGCACCCGACATCTTGCCTTTCAACCCGGCCAAGTTCGGCAACATGGATCAGCCGGTAATCGATTGGAACGGAACCGCACCGGCGACGGCCTTTTGCGATCCACTTTCCCACTCATATTGCGATCCCAATACCGGAGTCGAGTACTGGCCGGTTACTAAGCCAGGCTGGATCGCCCCGACGTATTACCCCGCGCCGGTAGCAGGGGCCTGGGCTGGAACTCCGATTCAGTTAAGCGGAAGCACCTGGTCCAACCCTACGCAGGTGTCGTATCACGCACCGTCACCCACGGTTTTCGCAACAGCCACGGGAGGAACCACCAATAAGCTCTTTGTCCCACTCTCTAGTTTTAATTGTGGCGCCGGCCAAACTCTTTCCGGATTCGCAGGTGTGTGCACCATCGACGATATGAGCATCACTCTGTGGTGTGGAAATGCAACGACTGGGGGAGTGACCGGCTTCAGTATGCAATTATCGTTCGATGGTGGACAAACGTTGGTTGGAAACGTCACAACCTCTTCCAACTGTCCCACCGGAGCGCCGGCTCAACAGGGAATCTATCCTCAAGCCAATGCGTCGCCGATTTTTGCGGGCTGGGGCATCATTCCCCAGCGCAATCTCATTATTCCGCCTGCGGGGACGGTCAGCGTCTCCGGTACAACCGTGACTCTGAGCACAGCCAGCCCGACTGCGTCCAATTATTTCAATCTCGACTGGAAGACCGGAACACCGATTCTCATCAACGGCAGCTATGCGCATTTGGCAGCGCCGCCTTCTTCATCCACAACCTTGACCACGGTTGAGAATTTAGGAACGCTGGCCAATGTGGCGTACTCCGGTGCAAATGCCGGAGTGGTGATCTGGAAGACGAATTCTTCTTCGGCAAGCGTAGACGTGGCGATCGGCCTGAACTATTCCTTCTCCTCGCCGATCTACCAGGGTTCGAACGGAGACGCGGAGATGCTCAACCAAGCCAGTGTGACGGTTTCCAAAAGCGCTGACGGGGCGACTTGCGGAATTTACACAGTGGGATGCTCCGCAGGCGTGCTTAGCCCGCCGGTGACAGGTTATATCGGAGCGATCTTTGCCTCGGGTGGAGGAAGCTCTATCTTTCTGTGGATTCCCCGCAACTCCGACGGCTCGCCGCGCGGCGAGACGCGGCTGCTCAGCATATTAACCAAGCCAGCCGGAAGCACCCGAGTGAACGGCAATGGCGATACCATCTCGGGGGTGTCGCTGGGTCAGGCTTTTGGAGCTGCCTTCGACGATGTGAACGGGAACGCGCTCTATACTACCGATCAAAACGGAAAGCGGGCCTGGAAGCTGACATACAACGAATCTTACACCGGATGCGCCGGCTATGTGGCTTATCCCGTCTTTTACGGCAATGCTTATTCAGGCTCTACTCCTTCCGATGATTGTTTCCTTTACACCGTCATGACGCCACTGGCCGGAGGCAAAGATATATCAACCCAAGTCAGGGGTACGGCCGGAAATAACGGTGGTTACCAAAGCGGTTTGAATTACCTGAGCCAGACAGTCGGGACCGCTCACACAGGTTTTGATCTGGGGTGGATGACCAATGTGCAGTTGGGAGGGGTATCCGGATCATATCTCATTGCGCAGCTTTCGGCCGCACAGAACCACCTGAGCATTTTGGCGGCTTTCGCCGATGATGGATCTGGCAACGGAACCTATGTACTGAAGGGCGTCTGGAATACATGGGGTAGCGGAGGCATTCGTTGGGGTGGCGCTCACGCCTGCCCTTATTTCCACATGGGAACGTACGAGTTTTGCGTTCTCGATCCGCTGGTCGACACGGGAATCTCGACCCTGGTGTTTCCGAATGCGCATAAGACATTGGTGTCCCAAGTCAACCGCGCGGGCTTCGGTTCGACCCCAGCCTGGGACAGCAATACCAGCCTGTCTGCGAGCACGGACTACTATACCTGCCCTACCGGTCTTGCAGCTCCCTACGCAAGTTTTTCCAGTACTGTGAATTGCGTTCAAATTCGCGTGCACGATCCGTTCTGCCAGTTCACTCCAAATACTACTTATACTTTTCCGGATGGCAAGCATGAAGCGGCCGAATTCCCGTGTATCACTCCCGGCTTCGGAGTTTCCAATGCTTCGTATTCAAAGCTCCAGGACATTCAGGTAGGCGATTACCTGCAAGATTACGTGCACGGCGGAGAAAGGTTTGTAGTTCTGACTGCACCGTCTTACAATGCCTTGAACGACATCACGTTTTGGGTTTTGAGGACGGCCGGTTACAGCTATGTGTACCCGACTTACGGGGCTAACAACCAGGATGAAACCCAGGGGGTTGGACACAGCTCAAGCTGTACGGCTTGCGTCCATTCGAACGGCTGGTTGTTGATGACCATGCCGTATGGCGCCGGCAACTCCTCGGTAATCGATATATCGAATCATTCCAATACCTGGCTCTATGACAATCCATCTCGCGGCGAGGCTCATGCGGTGGGTGGTCCGGGATCTTTGCCAAACACTTACAACTTTTCCATGGCTGCCTGCGGGCCGGGATTTGACATGCTCTGCGGCACTTCTAACCTGAGCCCGGCGGCTAGCGTAAATGTGCCATTCGGCAACAACGCGACCATGGCCCCCTCATTTGCGGGAATTAAACAGCCGGCTATTGGAATACAGAGTTACCAGAACGCCACCTACGGCCAAGGAACTTCGACGTTGCCGTTTTTTGTGGACTTCAAAGCAATCAATCCGTTTTCGCCTGGAGGTCCGGAAGCCAGCAACAGTTTCGGCAGCATGAGCCTGTCTCTGGTGAGTGGAACGGCGCATACTTACCTGGTCGCCGCCGATTGCTGCACTCCCAACCCGGATTACAAGCGCTGGGGGTTGCAAGGCTACGCCGGCCGGTTTTGGTTCAAGGACGTATCCGGTCCGGCCACCTTTGGAAGCGCGGCTGACATGGTGGATCACTCCGTGTGCTGGGCGCGCAACGCGAACGAATGCGTTTTCGGATCGACTGTGGGGCAGTTGTACCTGAGTTCTTCCCAGCACGATATCCAGTCGACTTGTACGTCGGCCAACTATGGAAATGCTGTTCCGTGCTTGAGCAGCTTCGGGCCGATCACCGGCCAAGTCATTCAGTTTCGCAATGACCGTTCGGATTCGGCTGGAACGAGTTACCGGAAATTCGGGTTCGTCCACAGCCATATCGGGCTGCATTATCCATTCAGCAATTGCCGCACGACCCCGGATGCGCAGTTCCTCTTCTGTCCGGCGTATTGGATGGACGGAGTACGGACCGATTGGCTGGCCCTTCGCATCGGCGCGTTTCCCCCGGACGACGCACCCGGCGTAAATAGAACCAACTTCATCCCTATCGGCGTAACCTACCAGGGCGTACCTTTCGCAACCAACCTCCGCGCGCGATTTGGCTACGCCGAGAATGGCGGCGATCTACTGCAGTGCACGCCCTATGGACAGGACTGTTCGACTGAGATTCCCAGCGGTTCGCCCAATGACCCTTTCAGCTTTACCAATGAAGCTGTGACACGCCAGGCTTGCGCAAATGGGGCGAGTTGCACGATTACTATCCCGAGTCTGCCAAACCGCATCCTGTACTACGTGGTTGACCGCCTCGACAGCAACGGCAATGTTCTGCAAACCAGTCCGCTGCAGGCCGTTGCGGTGCCTTGAAACGCCGGCCTCAAATTCCAGCTTCCAGGCGCAAGGCGAGCAGCTCCGGCAAACCCGCCTCCAGGATCTTTCTTTGGGCTGAAGCAACATCGTATTCGGCGCGGCAAAGCGTGACTATCCGAACATCCGATTGATAGATAGCGTAGGCGGCGCGCCGGTCGCCATCGCGCGGTTGTCCCACCGAGCCGGGATTAATCAGGTAACTGGCATCCGCTTCCAGATCGAGAACCTCCGCATCTGACTCCAGGTCCACGCCCTTGAGGCGCTTTATGCCATTGCGGTGACACAGAAAGCCACACTGCAAATGGGTATGCCCGAAAAAAGATACTGACGAATCGAGATACGGCGCGACCTGCGCTACATCCTGCTCCGAGACAACGTATTCGTCCTCATCGAGCGGAGAGCCGTGGACAATCTGAAAGCCGTTGACCTGCTCGGGACCCTTGGCGAGATCGCGCAGGTATCCGATGTTGTCCGGTTTCATGATCTCCTGGGTCCACAGCGCCGACGCGCGGGCAATCGCGTTGAACCATTCCAGGTCTTCCAGGCCCGCGCAGGCTTTGTCGTGATTTCCGCGCACAATGTAGGTGACGTTATTCCGCACCCATTCGGTGACCGCGTCGGGATTTGCGCCGTAGCCCACCACGTCGCCGCAACACACGATGCGGTCGTATTTGGATTGCGCGCGCGCCAGCACGGCCTGGAGAGCCTCCCAGTTGGCATGGATGTCGCTCAGGATCAGATAGCGCACAGGCGAAGGAGGGAAACTTCAGGAGGCGCGCCCAGGCGCACCGGCACGCCAATGGTTCCGATCCCATTCGATACATAGACCGACGACTTGCCTTCCTGGTAAAGGCCTTGCACATACTTGGTGTAGGAGCGGGCCACGTTCACATGTTCGTGCAAGATCTCGACGTCCACTTGGCCGCCATGGGTATGACCGGCGATCGTCAAATCGTAGCCTTGCGCGGCCGCCACGGGAAATACGTCGGGATTGTGCGAAAGCAGCACATTCAACATCCCCGGCACTATCATCTGTTCGGCGCCCACCAGGTATCTGGAGTGCATCTTCTGATAGTCGACGCCAGCGAAATTGATTTTAGCACCGCCGAATTCAAGTACCTTGGCTTGCCGGCGCAGGAATTCGATTCCGATGCGCCGACCTTGGGCCGCGACATATTTTTCACATCCGGCATAGACCTCGTGATTGCCCAGGCAGCCGAGCACCCCGGAGTCGGCGCGTAGCCGCGCGAGCTGGCGCAAACAGGCATCCACGGGATCGCCCCGGCGGGTAATGAGATCCCCAGTCACGAGCGCCAGATGCGCGCGGGTTTCGTTCGCCATATCTATGGCGCGGGCAAACTCCGCTTCGCTCAAAAAAGGGCTGAGATGGATATCGGTCACCTGAACGATCCGCAGGCCTTCCAGATTTTTAGGCAGATTGGAAATGGGAACCTTGATCTCGCTGACCCGGAACTGGTTGCGCCTCACGATTCCAAACACGGTACCTGCGACCGGTGTGATACACATGCCCGCGGCGGCGGCTTGGAAGAACGCGCGGCGGGAAGGATGAAAAGCCGGGACTTCACGCCAGGTGAGCAGAGCGAAATAGAGTCCGATCAGGCACATGGTTTCCACCAGCGAAGCGCACTCGAGCCAGGTGGACCACCACACCGGAAAATGCCACTGCACGCGCTGGAATTCCAGAACGTATCCCAGCACCAACAATATGCTGGAGGCCAAGGTCGCCAAAGCTAGCGCGATCCTGCGCTCGGGATAACGCCCCATGAGCCAACGGACGACCTGGTACTGCATCCCCAGACCTATCAGCAACAAGAACAATCCGGGGAAAAAATGCAGGCGGAAAAGCATTGAGAGGCTAGTACTATTCTATCGGCTTCTCATCAGCCGATATATTAGATGTCGATACTCTATCGGCAATTTCGAAGCTACAATGTAGTCGGAGGCACACCGCATGATTCTCGAAGCGACCCAGTCCGTCGACAATGAAATCAATCCGTGGCTGTCCGCCGCCGCGCGCTTCGATGAAGCTGCCGCGCGGCTGGGCCTGGATGAGGGCCTTTGCAAAGTGCTGCGAACATCGGCATTGGAACTGAAGGTCGCCATTCCGGTGATGCTGGATGACGGTCGTCTAGAGGTTTTCACTGGCTACCGGGTGCAGCACTCCATCGTCCGCGGACCTTCGAAAGGTGGAATTCGCTTCGCACCGGATGTCACTCTGGATGAAGTCCGGGCTCTGGCGGCCTGGATGACCTGGAAGTGTTCGGTGGTAAACATTCCATTTGGCGGCGGCAAAGGCGGAGTTATTTGCGATCCCGACGTCCTTTCCCCTGGCGAACTGGAACGCATTACGCGGCGCTATACCGCCGAGATCATGGACATCATCGGTCCGGAACGCGATGTCCCGGCTCCGGACGTTAACACCAACCCGCAGACTATGGCGTGGATCATGGATACTTACTCGATGCACAAGCGCCAGACGTGCACCGCGGTCGTTACGGGCAAGCCTCTCGATCTGGGCGGATCGCGCGGACGCACCGAAGCCACCGGGCGCGGCTGCATGATCGTCACCATTCAGGCGCTGCGCCGCTTCGGTCTCGATCCTGCTCATACCCGCGTAATCGTGCAGGGCTTCGGCAACGTAGGCGGCATGGCGGCTAAGCTGATGGCGCGAGCCGGATTCAAGATCATCTGTGTCATCGAATACGATGGCGCAGTCTACAACGCGCACGGCCTCAACATCGAAGCCTTGATGAAGCACCGTCATGATACGGGTTCCATCACCGGTTTTTCGGAAGCCGAAGACGTTGACCGGGAGGAGGCGCTTTATATGGATTGCGAAGTGCTGCTGCCCGCCGCCAGGGAGAACGTCATCACCTCCGCCAACGCCGATCGGCTGAAAGCCAAGATCATTTGCGAAGGCGCCAACGGTCCCACCACTTCAGAAGCCGACGCGATTTTAGCCGACAAGAAAATCTTCGTGATCCCGGACATTCTCGCCAACGCCGGCGGCGTCACCGTTTCCTATTTCGAATGGGTGCAGGACCGGCAGGGATATTTCTGGAACGAGCAACTGGTCAACGGCCGCCTGGAAGAAATCATGGTGAACAGCTTCCGGGACGTGGTCGGCTATGCAGACAAGCACAGTGTGCACAACCGGCTGGCTGCGTACATGCTGGCCATCGACCGCGTCGCTTTCGCGCTCCAGACCCGCGGCATCTATGCCTGATGGCAGCGAGGATCCTTCTCAAGCCACTTCCCCCTCCACGCCGCTGATGCGGCAGTATCACGCGGTCAAACAGCAGGTTCCTAATGTCCTGCTGATGTTCCGCCTGGGTGATTTTTACGAATTATTCTACGAAGACGCCATCACC
>Ga0210396_10006606_pt1 | contig 11090 bp, 10 predicted proteins | sample IncBWH17OmetaG_FD_155466 | JGI IMG/M metagenome (GOLD analysis project Ga0210396, IMG submission 155466) | Forest soil microbial communities from Barre Woods Harvard Forest LTER site, Petersham, Massachusetts, United States - Inc-BW-H-17-O ...
GCTGGGACGCGACCGCACCCGCCATCAGGTGTCCGAAGTGACCTCGTTGGGGCTGGTGCAGCTGACTCGCAAGCGGCTGGGAACCGGGCTGATCGAGGCCTTCTCCACGACCTGCCCGCATTGCGGCGGCCGGGGCATCATGCTGCACGCCGATCCTGTCGACTCCGCGCCGGCGACCGGTCGCAAATCCGAGTCGGGCGGCAAGCGGGGCCGGCGCTCCAAGAAGGGCAAGCCCGACGAGCCCGAGGTGGCCAAGGTGCCCGCCCATGCGCCCGGCGAGCATCCGATGTTCAAGGCAATGGCCGCAGTCAACGGTCGCCATGACGACGACACCGACGACACTGACGAGTCTGCGCCCACCGAGGATGCGGATGAAGCGGTCGGCGAGCAGGACCGGGAAGACGCCGAGGCCGATGGACAGATCCAAGAGCAAGTCGCGCGTGAGGCCGCAGAAGAAGACCTGGACGACGGCGACTTCGAGGATACCGATGAAGAAGACGATGAGGTCGACCTCGACGAGGACGAGGACGAGGACGACGAGGACCTTGACGATGAGGACCTCGATGACGATGACGACGAGGACGACGAGGACGAGGACGAGGACGAGGATCTCGACCTCGACGACGATCTGCACGTCGATGACTCCGACGACTCCGACGACTCCGATTCGCCCACACAGGCCACGCACGCCGCCGGCAAATCTGATGTCTCCGTCCTCACCGCGCCCGCTGCACAATCCCGTCGGCGTCGGGCAGCGGCCAGGCCGGCCGGCCCACCGGACCATGAGGACTGACTAGCCGGTTTGACCCTTTAGCCGCTGGTCACGTACCCTTGATCAGTTGTCGCCAGGCCCGCTGACCAGGTTTTGGCCGACACTCCCAGACCAGCCCCGCGCACCCCTGGTCGCGCGGCGCCCGCAGGGACCCGAAGAACCAGAAGAAGAGGTAGACGTAACCATGGCGACCTACGCAATCGTCAAGACTGGCGGCAAGCAGTACAAAGTTGCCGTCGGGGACGTCGTCAAGGTCGAAAAGCTCGACTCGGAGCCCGGCGCCAAGGTGTCGCTGCCGGTCGCCCTGGTCGTCGACGGCGCCACCGTCACCTCCGATGCCACCGCACTGGCCAAGGTCGCGGTGACCGGTGAGGTGCTCGAGCACACCAAAGGCCCCAAGATTCGTATCCACAAGTTCAAGAACAAGACCGGTTACCACAAGCGTCAGGGCCACCGTCAGCGGTTGACGGTCCTGAAGGTCACCGGCATCGCGTGATGAGCCGTCAGGCGAAGAACAGACAATACTGAGCGGAGTCCACAACCATGGCACACAAGAAGGGCGCTTCCAGCTCACGCAACGGCCGCGATTCGAACGCGCAGCGTCTGGGCGTCAAACGGTTCGGCGGTCAGATTGTCAAGGCCGGCGAGATCCTGGTCCGCCAGCGCGGTACGCACTTCCACCCGGGAATCAACGTTGGCCGCGGGGGCGATGACACGTTGTTCGCCAAGGCCGCCGGCGCCGTCCAGTTCGGCGTCAAGCGCGGACGCAAGACGATCAGCATCGTCTCCGCCACGCCGACGACCGACTGAGCGTCGCGAGCGTGAAGCTGCACTAGCTTCACACTCGGACGAGTAAGAGGAACCCCGATGCCCCGGTTTGTCGACCGCGTCGTCATCCACACCCGGGCAGGCTCCGGCGGTCACGGCTGCGCCTCGGTCCACCGTGAGAAATTCAAGCCGCTCGGCGGGCCCGACGGCGGCAACGGCGGCCGCGGCGGCAGCATCGTGCTGGTTGTGGACCCGCAAGTGCACACCCTGCTCGACTTTCACTTCCGTCCGCATGTCGTGGCCGTGTCGGGCAAGCAGGGTATGGGCGGTAACCGCGACGGGGCCGCCGGCGCGGATCTGGAAATCAAGGTGCCCGATGGGACTGTCGTGCTCGACGAGGCCGGCCGGTTGCTCGCCGACCTGGTCGGTGCGGGCACGCGTTTTGAAGCCGCCGCCGGAGGCCGCGGCGGGCTGGGCAACGCCGCGCTGGCGTCGCGGGCCCGCAAGGCACCGGGGTTCGCGCTGCTCGGCGAAAAGGGCGAATCCCGCGATCTCACCCTCGAACTCAAGACCGTCGGCGACGTCGGTCTGATCGGTTTTCCCTCAGCTGGCAAATCCTCGCTGGTGTCGGTGATCTCGGCGGCCAAGCCGAAGATCGCCGACTACCCGTTCACCACGCTCGCCCCCAACCTGGGGGTGGTGTCGGCGGGGGAGCGGACTTTCACTGTCGCCGACGTGCCGGGCCTGATCCCGGGCGCGTCGCAGGGCCGCGGTCTGGGTCTGGACTTCCTGCGGCACATCGAGCGGTGTGCTGTGCTGGTGCACGTCGTCGACTGCGCCACCGCCGACCCGGGCCGCGACCCGGTGTCCGACATCGATGCGCTGGAAGCAGAGCTCGCCGCGTACACGCCGACGCTGCAAGGAGATTCGGTCCTGGGCGACCTTGTCGAGCGGCCAAGGGCGGTGGTGCTCAACAAGATCGACGTGCCAGAGGCCCGCGAGCTGGCCGAGTTCGTTCGCGACGATATCGCGGCGCGTGGCTGGCCGGTGTTCATGGTGTCGACGATCGCGCATATTGGGTTGCAGCCGTTGATATTTGCCCTCGCCGACATGGTCTCGGAATATCACGCCGCACAACCGGTGCTGGTGCCGCGACGCCCGGTGATCCGCCCGGTCCCGGTCGATGAATCGGGGTTCACGGTGGAATCCGACGGGCAGGGTGGGTTCGTGGTCCGCGGCCGGCGGCCCGAACGCTGGATCGCCCAGACCAGCTTCGACAACGACGAAGCGGTCGGCTACCTCGGTGACCGGCTGGCGCGCCTGGGCGTCGAGGACGAGCTGATGCGGCTGGGCGCACGGCCGGGATGCGCGGTCACCATCGGCGAGGTCACGTTCGACTGGGAGCCGCAGACGCCGTCCGGTGTGGACACCGGCATGACGAGTCGAGGCACCGACGCACGCCTGGAAGGCACCGACCGCGTCGGCGCCGACGAACGCAAGGCGGCCCGGCGGCAACGCCGCGAACACGGTGACGGGTCGTGACGAGCGGCTCAGCGCGCGAGGCTGTCCGCACGGCGCGAAGCGTCGTGGTCAAGGTCGGCACCACCGCATTGACCACCCCGACCGGCATGTTCGACGCCGGCCGGCTGGCCGGGCTTGCCGAGGCCATCGAGGCGCGGATGAAAGCGGGCTCCGACGTCGTCATTGTCTCGTCGGGAGCCATTGCCGCCGGCCTCGAGCCGCTGGGGCTGACCAAGCGGCCCGCTGACCTGGCCACCAAACAGGCGGCGGCCAGTGTCGGGCAGGTAGCGCTGGTCAACGCGTGGAGTACCGCATTCGCTCGCTACCAGCGCAGCGTCGGGCAAGTATTGCTGACCGCGCACGACATCTCGATGCGGGTGCAGCACACCAATGCCCAGCGCACCCTGGACCGGTTGCGTGCGCTGCATGCAGTGGCGATCGTCAACGAGAACGACACGGTGGCCACCAACGAAATCCGGTTCGGCGACAACGACCGACTCTCGGCATTGGTGGCGCACCTGGTCGGCGCCGACGCGCTGGTGCTGCTGAGCGACATCGACGGGCTTTACGACTCCGACCCTCGCAAGGCCCGCGAAACACGCTTCATCCCAGAAGTTTCCGGGCCCACCGATCTCGACGATGTGGTCGCCGGACAAAGCAGCCATCTCGGCACCGGCGGGATGGCGTCGAAAGTGTCGTCAGCGCTGCTGGCCGCCGACGCCGGGGTGCCGGTGCTGTTGGCGGCCGCGGCGGACGCCGCGACGGTGCTGGCCGATGCTTCGGTGGGCACGGTGTTCGCCGCGCGGCCCGACCGGATGTCGGCACGTCGGTTTTGGGTGCGGTACGCCGCAGAGTCCGCCGGTTCGCTGACCCTGGACGAGGGCGCCGTGCGTGCGGTGTTGGGTCAACGCCGTTCACTGCTGCCCGCGGGAATCACCGCGCTGTCCGGCCGTTTTCACGGCGGTGACGTGGTCGACTTGAACGGGCCGGATGCGGCCGTGGTGGCTCGCGGTGTGGTCGCTTACGACGCCGCCGAGCTGGCCACCATGATCGGCCGTTCGACCTCGGAGCTGCCCGCCGAGCTGCGCAGGCCCGCAGTGCACGCCGACGACCTGGTCGCCGTCTAGCTTTTCGCGATTGGCATGAGATACAGTGCACCCCAAACGATTTCGGTCAGGGTAGTGGCAAGCTCGGCATCGTATGCGGCCGGCCTGTTCGGAAGGTTCTGTTGACAGGCCCGCTCGACCATCCAGGTGAGCGCACTGGCCGTGGTCGCCGCCGACAGCTCGCGGCGGATTGAGCCATCGGTCTGGCCCTCTTCGATGACGCGGGTTAATCGCCCGGTGATAGCGGTCAGCAGATTGCGGTACGTCGCTCCCACCAAGGAGTCATAGCCGGCCATCTCGTTCAGTGCCACGAGTACCGGTTGATGTCGCCGGTAGGTGGCGATGATGCTGGCCATCCCGGCGCGGACGTCGTCGGGATCGTGTCGCCACGCCATGCTCCACCAGCGCTCGGCGCTGTCGGCGAGATCGGCGAACACCTGGCCGGCCAGACGGCGCAGCAAGTGGCCCTTGTCCTCGAAGTAGATGTAGAAGCTGGCCCGCGACATCCCGGCCTCGGTGGACAGCCGGTCCACGCTGAGTTCGGTGAAGCTCGCGCCGTCGCGCATCAGGCGTTCGGTGGCATCGAGCAGTCGGCGCTCGATCTGCTCGCGCCGCTCCTGCCGCTTGACTTGCGGCTTCCGGGTGACTGACGGCATGGCTCCTCCTGTCCCACCGCTGGTCAGAGCGTAATCGACAGTATGACATCTTGACTAGACACTATGTCTAGATTTATGGTTTTCGATGTCCCGATTTGTGACCGGCGCCATAGCCGATGGAGGAGCCACCATGACAGCGACGGCCGCCACCCCCCGCGCCTACGACCCCATCGATCTTTCGTCGCGTGCGTTCTGGTCCACTACCGCGCAAGAGCGGGAAAGTTCGTTCGCGGTGTTGCGGGCCGAGCGCCCGGTGAGCTGGCATCCACCTGTCGAAGACGCCACGATGAACGATCCTGACGACCCTGGCTATTGGGCGATCACCCGACGCGACGACATCGCTGACGTCAGCCGCAACAACGAGGTGTTCCTGTCTGGGAAGGGGGTTATGTTCGAGAACTTCCCCGTGGAGCTCCTCGAAGCGGCGCAGTCCTTCCTGGCCATGGACCCGCCGCGGCAAACCTTCCTTCGCAAACTCGCCAGCGCCGCGTTCACCCCGCGGCAGGTCAGGCGCATCGAGGATTCGATCAAGGCGAACGCCGAGACCATCGTGGAGGAGCTGAAAGCCGCAGGCAGCGGTGCCGATTTTGTCGACCTCTGCGCCAAGGAGCTGCCCATTCGCACGCTGTCGGACATGGTGGGCATCCCTGAGTCGGAGCGGCAACGCCTGGCGCACGCCGCCGATGCCATGGTCTCGTCGGGCGACCCGGAGTACCTCAATGGTCGCCACCCGCTGGAGGTGTTGTTCGAGGCGCAGACATATGTGCATCAGGTGGCCGGGATGCTCGCCGCGGAGCGCCGGGAGCATCCGGGTGACGACCTGTTCAGCAGCCTGGTGAACGCCGAGGTGGACGGTGACCGGCTCGCCGACGCCGACATCGCCGCGTTCTTCGTGCTGCTCACCGTGGCCGGCAACGACACCACCCGCCAGACGATCAGCCACGGGTTGAAGGCGCTGACCGACTTTCCTGATCAGCGCGCCTGGCTGCTGGAGGATTTCGACAATCGCATCGGCGGTGCGGTCGAGGAGTTCATTCGCTGGGCCACGCCGGTGATGACCTTTCGCCGCACGGCCGCAAAGGATTTCGAGCTCAACGGCCAAACCATCCGTGCCGGTGAGAAGGTGGTGATGTTCTATTCATCCGGCAACTGGGACACCGAGGCCTTCGAGCATCCGGAGCGCTTGGATCTGGGCCGAAGCCCCAACCCGCATCTCGGCTTCGGCGGCGGCGGGGTGCACTTCTGCCTGGGCGCCCATGTGGGCAGAGCGCAACTCCGCGCGATCTTCGGCGAGTTACTGCGTCAGCTGCCGGACATCCAGGCGGGCGAACCGGTATACGTACCCGGCAACTTCATCCACGGGATTCGCAGCATGCCCTGCACCTTCTGAGGCTTTGGACTAACGAACCGACGCTGCGGCGAGCTCCTCGGCCAGCAGCGTCAGCAATTCCGAGCAGCCGCCGTCGACCTTGACGGTGGCCAGCCGGTCGCCACGGGTGGGCCCGCGGTTGACGATGGCGATCGGGATGCTCAGTGTTGTGGCGTGGCGCACGAATCGGTAGCCGGAGAACACCGTCAACGACGAACCGACAACCAGCAGCGCGTCAGCTTCCTCGACGAGTGAAAAGGCTTGATGGACAACGTCTTTAGCCACACTTTCACCGAAATACACGATATTGGGCTTGAGCATCCCGCCGCACGATGGACAGTCGAGGTAACGAAACGACGCGGTGTCGGCGACCACGGCATCAGCGTCCGGGGCCACTGCCAGGCCGCCGATTGCCTCCGCCCGTTCGGTGAATCCTGGGTTGAGCGCATTGAGTTGTTCGGCCAGCAACGCGCGGCTCATGGAGGCGCCGCAGCTCAGGCAGATCACCTGCGCGTAAGTGCCGTGCAAGTTGATCACGTTTTGGCTGCCGGCCTTGGTGTGCAAGAGGTCGACGTTCTGGGTGATGACGCCGCTGACCACCCCGTTGTGCTCGAGCGCGGCCACCGCACGGTGCCCGGCGTTGGGCAGGGTTTCGTCCATGTGCCGCCAGCCAATGTGGTTGCGCGCCCAGTACCGCCGCCGAAACAGCGGGTCCGACATGAACTGGCGAATCGTCATGGGATTGCTCGGCGGCGAATCAGGCCCGCGATAGTCGGGGATACCGGAGTCGGTGGAAATCCCCGCGCCGGTCAAAACCGCGACACGACGACCGGCCAACAAGGCGACCAGCTCCGGAGATTCTGCGCAGACAGCCGTCACCTATTCGAGGGTACGGATCTGGCCGACCGCCGACACGCCTGCGCCTGGTGGTGACACCCGATGATCGGGTATTAGCACCGGCCGAGCGACAATAGAAGGGCGATGGACTTCTACAACAGCTACAGCCAGGGCTTTGTCCGGGTCGCCGCTTGCACGCAGCACACCACGATCGGCGATCCGGCATCCAACGCTGAGTCGGTACTGGGGTTGGCGCGCGAGTGCCACGAGGACGGGGTTGCCCTGGCCGTCTTCCCGGAGTTGACGTTGTCCGGCTACTCCATCGAGGACATCCTGCTGCAAGACGTGTTGCTGGCCGCCGTCGAGGACGCCGTGCTCGACATCGTCGCCGCCTCGACGGACCTGCTGCCGGTGCTCGTGGTCGGCGCGCCGCTGCGCTACCGACACCGCATCTACAACACCGCTGTGGTCATCCACCGCGGCGTCGTGCTCGGTGTGGCGCCGAAGTCGTACCTGCCCACCTACCGCGAGTTCTACGAGCGGCGTCAAATCGCACCCGGAGACGACGAGGGCGGCATCATCCGGATCGCCGGGATGGAAGCGCCGTTCGGGCCGGACCTGTTGTTCGCGGCATCCGACCTGCCCGACTTCGTCCTGCACGTCGAAATCTGTGAGGACATGTTCGTGCCGGTTCCGCCCAGCGCTCAAGCGGCGCTGGCGGGAGCGACGGTACTGGCCAACCTGTCCGGCAGCCCGATCACGATCGGCCGCGCCGAAGATCGGAGCCTGCTCGCCCGCTCGGCGTCGTTGCGCTGCCTGGCCGCTTATGTCTACGCCGCCGCAGGGGAGGGCGAGTCGACGACCGACCTGGCATGGGACGGCCAGACCATGATCTGGGAGAACGGTGCACTGCTCGCCCAATCCGAGCGCTTCCCCAAAGGAGAGCGACGATCGGTGGCCGACGTCGACACTGAGTTGCTGCGCGCTGAACGACTGCGGGTGGGAACGTTCGACGACAATCGGCGCCACCACCGGACGGCGGCGGAGTCGTTCCGGCGGGTCGAGTTTCGCCTGGATCCGCCGTCGGGTGACATCGGGCTGCGGCGCAAGGTCGAGCGGTTCCCGTTCGTGCCGGCCGATCCCAACCGGCTGCAACACGACTGCTATGAGGCCTACAACATTCAGGTTGCCGGGCTCGAACAGCGGCTGCGGGCGTTGCACTACCCGAAGGTAGTCATCGGGATCTCCGGCGGGCTTGACTCGTCGCACGCGCTGATCGTCGCTGCGCGCGCGATGGACCGAGAAGACCGGCCGCGCAGCGACATTCTGGCGTTCACGCTGCCCGGCTTCGCGACCGGCGAGCACACCAAACGTAATGCCGTCGAGCTTTGTCGCGCACTTGGTGTCACCTTCACCGAGATCGACATCACCGACACCGCGAAGCTGATGCTCAAGGAGATCGATCACCCCTTCGCGCATGGCGAAAAGGTCTACGACGTCACCTTCGAGAACGTCCAGGCCGGCTTGCGCACCGACTATCTTTTCCGGTTGGCCAACCAGCGCGGGGGCATCGTGCTGGGCACCGGCGACCTTTCCGAGCTGGGGTTGGGCTGGTCGACATACGGTGTCGGCGACCAGATGTCGCACTACAACGTCAATGCCGGTGTGCCCAAGACATTGATCCAACACCTGATCCGCTGGGTCATCTCCTCCGGCCAGTTCGAGTCAGAGGTCGGGGAGGTGCTGCAATCGGTGCTTGACACCGAGATCACTCCCGAACTCGTGCCGAGCGGCGAGGAAGAAGAGCTGCAGAGCAGTGAAGCGAAGGTCGGGCCGTTTGCCCTGCAAGACTTTTCACTGTTTCAGGTCCTGCGCTACGGATTCCGGCCTTCGAAGATCGCGTTTTTGGCATGGCATGCCTGGAGCGATTCCGACGGTGGTAACTGGCCGCCAGGATATCCGGACAACAAGCGACCGTCGTACTCACTCAAGGAGATTCGGCACTGGCTGCAGGTCTTCGTGCAGAGGTTCTACTCGTTCAGCCAGTTCAAGCGCTCAGCGCTGCCCAACGGGCCCAAGGTGTCGCACGGCGGTTCACTGTCACCGCGCGGGGACTGGCGCGCCCCGTCGGACATGTCGGCCCGGGCCTGGCTCGACGAGATCGAACGCGAGGTTCCCGAGGAGTAGTTGCCGCTATCGGGCAGGATCGTCGGCGACTTCGATGTCGCCAGCCGCGGCCGCCGCGCGCAGTTGATGGAAGTCGTCGAGCGACTTATTGGCGTATTCGTACGACCACTCCGCGACCGCGTCGTGCACGGTGTCGTTGGTGCCAACGTATCCCCGCAGTATTGAGGCATTCGCGCTTTGCGAGTGTGCCCGCGCGAGCAGTACCGCACAGGCAGTGACGTATTCGCCGAACGTGGAGGCCGACATGCCTTCGGTGTCGACGGTGCCCTTCATGTCGTGGAACTGACGGACGTAGTAGTCGCGGCCGTCCTTGCGTGTCGTCCCGAGGAATACATCCGACATCGCCTGCAGAATTCGCTGGCCGTCGATGACGCGCACACCCTGGCCCTTAGCCTCAACGGCCGCGGTCAGCGTGTCTGGCTGGCGCCAACCGCCGTACTCTTCGAGCACTGATCGAGTGGCCTCTTTGATCTGCATGATCATCGGCGTGTCGTTGGGGCCGACCATGATGACCAAGTAGCACCGGGTACCGACGCTGCCGACGCCAACTACTCGCAGCGCGACATCGGTGACGCGGAAGTGCGACAGCAGCAGCGCGATGTCAGCCGGGACTGCGGCCAGATACTCCTCAATCGACTCGACCAGGGGGGCTTCGGTCGCCTCGTCGACGTGCTGGAGAACCGGCGGTGATTCCCGCAGGCGCGGCGTTCCCTCGGGCCCGATCTCCGTGATCTGTTTGAAGACACGCGCCGACGTTCGCGTGCGCGCCCGGGATATCGTTTTCTGAATCAGAGCCTGCGATGCCTTGGATACCTTCCCGGTGTAGTGCTCTGGTTCCAGCCGCAGGTAGTAGCGGTCCAGAACGCTCATCTCCTCGAGCATCGCCTGCAGACTGGTTTGGTAGCCCACCAATGCCGCTTCGACGCAACGGCGGATGGCCTTGCCCGGGTAACCGGCATGGCGGCCCCCGATGATCGCGCTGGTGATCAGGCGTTTGACGTCCCACTCCGCGGGTGCGACAGCGGCCTCGTCAAAATCATTCAGGTCGAAGACTATTGAGCGGTGCGGAGCAGCGTACATGCCGAAATTCGACACGTGAGCGTCACCGCAGCACATGACTTCGATCCCAGTCGACGGGCTTGCAGCGAGGTCGGCGGCCATCACCGCTGCCGAACCTCGGTAGAACGAAAATGGGTCGGCGAGCATCCGAGCAAAACGCAGCGGGACGAGTTCGGGTAGTCGGCTGGCGTTTTGAGCGACGAGAATCTCAGTGGCCGTTCGCGGAGAGGGAGTCAGCTGTGCGAGAGCGCGCCGTGGGGCGGTCTTTCGCAACGCCCGACCGCGTGCCACATCCTCGCCTGGGACTTCCAGATCGATCAGGCGTTCACGCAACACCCGTTGCGGCATCTGATTAGCGTACTCAGCCCATGTCGATAGGCACCCGTTTCTCGGCCATGCGTATCCGAGAGTCTTTGAACTCAGCGAGGCGCGCCGCTTACAGACACAGGTGCCGCGTGAGTCGGGAAACTGCCCACACGTCCAGGTCGGCGGCGGGTAGGGCGACCGCTGCGATCACCGCCTCGGCGTCCTCGACGGCATCTGGTGCCAGCGTCTGCAGCACTATCCGCGGCGCCGGTTCGCCGCTGCCGACGATGGTGACGCCGAGCCAGTCCAGCACACACAACCGGGCCATGGCGACAACGCTGTCCGGCAGTCGGTCGAAGCTCAGCTCGGCCGAACGCTCGGCTAATTCCGCTGTCAATCCGGTCATGGGCGCTCGTACGTCCCGGTCAGCACCCCGCGGGCGAGCACGTGTCCGGCCATCTGCTTCAGCAGCGCCTTGGCGGTGGTGACAACGTCCGGGATCGGCTCGT
>Ga0210396_10006607_pt1 | contig 11089 bp, 10 predicted proteins | sample IncBWH17OmetaG_FD_155466 | JGI IMG/M metagenome (GOLD analysis project Ga0210396, IMG submission 155466) | Forest soil microbial communities from Barre Woods Harvard Forest LTER site, Petersham, Massachusetts, United States - Inc-BW-H-17-O ...
GTCGACCGCGAGTTGCGAAAATTCTTCGGAGTAAAAGCGCGGATCGTAGCCCACGAGAAGGGTCGGATTTTTAGTTTTACTGTTGACGTGATCCGCGATCGCGGTCACGGCAAGCCGCACGTTGGCAAAGGTGAAATCGTCGGCGATGAGGCCGCGCCAACCGGAAGTTCCAAACTTGATGGGAGAAGGATTCGGAGAAGTGTTCATGGCGATGTATTCTAGCCCGGTAATTGATAACAGCAAACGGACAACAGTTGGCTAAAGCGGTTGGAAGGGAACCGATGCCTGAGAGGCAATCTCGAGTGGTCCTGGTTACTTGCGGAACGCTTCCGGAGGCGAGACGAATCGCGAGCGCCGCCGTCGAAGCAAGGTTCGCGGCTTGCGTCAATGTGGTACTTAACCCGGTGGAGTCAGTTTACCGTTGGAAGGGCAAGGTAGAAAGTTCGCGGGAGTATTTGTTGATTATGAAATCGACGACGAGACGCTTGTCTGAATTAGAGCGGGTAGTGCGGAGTATGCACAGTTATGATGTACCTGAATTCCTGGTGTTGCCGGTAGTTTCGGGTTCGGATGAGTATTTGGGATGGCTGATTGAGAGTGTGAAGCCATCGCGAACTCGAAAATAGTTGGTTACCTTTGACTTAGACGTGGTGTAGCGCCTGATCCAAATCGGCGATGATGTCGTCGGCATCCTCGATGCCCACGGACAAGCGAACCAGTCCTTCAGTGATCCCGACGCGTTCGCGCACTTCTTGGGGCATGGATGCGTGCGTCATAAGTGCGGGAAGGGATATCAGGGATTCCACGCCGCCCAGGCTTTCCGCGAGCGCACAGAGTTTCACGTGATTCAAAAGGCGTCGAGCCGCTTCCAGTGAGCCCAGGTCAAAGGAAAGCATGCCACCGGGGCCTTTCTGTTGACGCCGCGCAATTTCATGTTGTGGGTGGCTTGCGAGGCCAGGGTATAGAACCTTTTGAACTTTCGGGTGTGTGTCGAGATGGCGCGCGACTACCAGGCCGTTGGCATTGTGCTGCAGCATGCGCACCGCGAGAGTCTTGATGCCGCGCGAAATCAGGAAACAATCCATCGGCGCCAATCCGGCACCCGCGGAGCGCTGGATAAAATAAATTTTCTCGGCGTCTTCCTTGCGAGTCAAAACTACCGCGCCGCCCGTCGAGTCGCTGTGGCCGTTGAGATACTTGGTCATGGAATGGACTACGATGTGCGCACCGAGCTCGATGGGCCGCTGAAGATAGGGGCTCAGGAAAGTGTTGTCCACCACTACAGTGATGTTTCGTTGACTGGCCAATTTAGCGAGCGCAGCAATATCGGCGATCCTCATCGTGGGATTGGTGGGGGTTTCGATGTACAACATTTTGGTGTTGGGCCGGAAGGCCGATACCACCGCGTCCGACGAGGAAGTGTCCACAAAGCTGAATTCCAGTCCAAAGTGAACCAAGAGTTGCGTGGAGAGCCGAAAAACCCCGCCGTATACCGCTTCGGAGAGCACCACATGGTCGCCAGGGCGCAACAAGCGAAAGACGGCATCGATGCCAGCCATTCCGGAAGTAAATACGTAAGCGCTGTGGCCGTCTTCGAGTTTGGCAATGGTGCGCTCCAAAGCCTTTCGATTGGGATGATTGGTGCGCGCGTAGTCGTAACCGTCTTTATATTTCCCCAACTCTTCGTTTACGTAAGTGGACGTTTGATAGATTGGCGCGACGATGGCGCCGGTGGACGGATCTGGTTCCTGGCCGACGTGGATGGCGTTAGTGGCGAAACCCATGTGTACTCCTCTTGGTTCGAATCGAAAATCTGCAGGCTTAATCACAAGCCGGGCTGGCTGCGATTACCGTGACGCGTGGGCGACAAAAATAACCTGATTCTTCAAAATTACAGGAGCTATTACGGCGAGTCAATTAAAGCTGGCACGGACGTTTCGGTTCGTCAATAAATCTCAGAAAAACTTGACCACCAACTGGCTTACGTAGAGGATAGTTTAATCAGTATGAAGAAATTGCGTTTTACACGAGCCGCATGCCTTACGGGCTTGCTGGCAATGCTCATAGTGGCGACCAGCGTCGTCAACTCGCAGGAAATCCCGAAGGGCCAGACTCAGCGGTCTCTGCCAAGCACTCGCGTAACCATTGAAGTCACCGGCGGCGATAAAGATCGTCCTATCGAAAACGCCAGCGTCTATTTGAAGTATGTTGAAGAACACAAAATTACGAAAAATAAGCAGTTCGAGCTGAATGTGAAGACCAACCGTGAGGGAATCGCGCATATTCCAGATGCCCCACTTGGAAGGGTGGAGATACAAATTGTCGCGGAAGGATGGAAAACCTTCGGGCGGTGGTACGACATCACGGGTTCGAAGGACCCGATCAAGATTCACCTCGATCGGCCGCCCAAGTGGTATTAGACCGAGCAATGTTCCATCGCGGAACGCGGAAACTTTGAACTTCATATCGCGCTCACTAATTTTTCGGGAAGTCCCGTAGTATACGTTCAAAGTTTTTTGCTGCTTGCACGAAAATTGTGCAAAGAGGGGAAGAGTATTGATGAGCGTGCATTTAGGCGGGAGGCAGCTTCGCTTTTCCACATACTTATCAACACATGTGTGCAAAACTTAATGAGAGCGAAATATTTGGCGCGACTTTCGGAAGAGATCGTGCAACAAGGGTCCGCTCTGCCTTGGCGCTTCTTAATGACGGCGATTCAGTTCACTGCGGCTTCCACGCATGAATGAAACCTTCGAAGGACGATTTTCATTATTGCAGATGTTTTGGGGCAGCATTTCCACGCGGCCGCTGCGAAGTTCCCTGAGTGTGATCGCTATCGCGATTCAGGTAGTTTTGGTGCTGATGATCGCGGGACTTACTTCCGGTGTGGTTTCCGAGTGGGGAAAACGGGTGGAAGGGGTCGGCGCCGACATCATCGTGCAACCGCCGAACTCGTCGATATTCTTTGCGTTCTCAAGCGCGGTCATGCAGGAATCTTTGGGTGACAAGATAGCGGCGCTGCCAGGTATAGATGAAGTCGCTCCCACGGTAATTTTGACGGAACCAAAGAACTTAGTGATGGTTTATGGCATCGATTTCAGGCGATTCAACGCGCTTAGTCGCGGGTTTTTGTTTCGCGATGGCCGCGCCTTCTCGGGACCCGACGAAGTAATCGCTGACGACATCATTGCGCAGTCAAAACATTTGAAAGTGGGTAGTCAGATTACACTGCTGAACCACGTTTTTACCGTGAGCGGAATCGTCGCGCACGGGAAGGGCGCGAGATATTTTATCCCGCTGCAGACGGCCCAGGATCTTGCTGGCGCGGACAAGCGGGTGTCCATGTTTTACGTTCGAAGCAAAGGAGATACCGAGATCGCGCGAGCGGAGATCTTAAAGCTGGATCCGCAAAATAGCGTTCGGTCATTATCCGAATATGTAACGTTAATGACCTCGTCGAATCTTCCGCAACTGCGTCCGTTTACGAGGACGATGGTGGCGCTTGGAATTGTGATCAGCTTTCTGGTTGTCTTGCTGAATATGCATACGCTGGTCATGGAACGAACGCGTGAAATTGGTATTCTGAAAGCGTTGGGATTTTCGAGATTCGATGTGGTGCGTATGCTATTGGGAGAAACTTTTATTTTGACGCTGCTGGGAACGGGGCTGGGCATGGCCATTACCTTTCTGGTGCAAGGCATTTTGAAACAGACGAACCCCGGCCTGACGATTTTGATATCGCCGTCGTGGATTTTTTCGGCTGTAGTGCTGGCTTTTGTCGGGGCAACCACAGGAGCGACGTATCCGGCGCTGCGGGCGGCAAGTTATGATCCGGTCGTGGCCCTGGCCTACGAATGACAGGTTCGCGCGAATTTTCAATTTGAATCGGGAGTGGTGAATCCTGCCTGGGGACAAACACTACGAGGCGACGATAATCGAGCGGCGGGACATTTCACCCGATTTATGGCTTATCCGCGTCGACCCCGGGGGACCATTTAAATTTTTAGCCGGCCAGTATGCGACGCTCGGAGTGGAATTCGAGGGGCAACGGATCGAGCGAGCGTATTCGCTGGTGTCGTCTCCATATGAACAATCGCTCGAATTTTTTCTGGAACTGGTGCCCCACGGAGCATTGACTCCCCATCTCTTCAAATTGAATGAGGGCGACAAGCTATTTTGCCGCAAGATTGCCAAGGGTCGCTTCACTCTGGATTTACGCAGCGGCAGAAAACATCACCTGTTACTTTCCACCGTTACCGGAATTGCTCCCTTTGTGAGCTATGTGCGGACCCTTTATCGCGATTGGAAGAGCGGCGACAGCCCCATGCCAGGAGATCACAAACTTTACTGCCTGCAGGGCGGCAGCCGCTCGTGGGAGTTTGGCTATCGCGACGAGATGGAGAAAGTAGCCGGGGAGGCGCCGTGGCTTAAATTTGTAACCACGGTGAGTAGGCCGTGGGAAGACACGGCGTGGACAGGAGAAACGGGGCGCGTCGATGAGCTCGTTCGCAAGTACACCGACCTGTGGGATCTAAAACCGGCGGAAACCACCGCGTACCTTTGCGGTCATCCAAGTATGGTGGAAAACGGCAGGGGCATCTTGCAGCGAGCGGGATGGCAAAAAAACGCGATGTTTGAAGAGATATATTTCATTCCAAGCGATGTCAAAGAGGAACACGCGGAATAAAGTAGCTCACCCGCGGCCCTTGGCAGACTTTCGTCCCTAAAATCGAAACGTATCTAAATTCATTAGGCTCTCAATATCAAGCGCCAGGGATATTTTCAGTGAGTTGGCTGGAGATATCTTCCAGCGTGGCTATCGGAACCGCAACGTGCACGGACTCGCCAGGTTCATGAATGTCGATTTGCAATTTGCCCGCGTGGGTCCGAATTTGCACGTGATCGGTGCCTTCCACTACCTCGACCAGATTTGCCTCCGGATATTTCTCAAGTTCCTTTGCTATCTGCCGGATTGTAGGTATCCAGGGTTTGATATTTTCAGCGGCATTCTGCAAGTGGTCTCTGGGAGTGCAGCGCAGTGCTATTGGCACCGCCGCAGCCGGCACCCAGAGGTGGACGTGAGAGCCACCATCGCGGAACTCGTCGACATCCACGCGGATAACGCCTTCGCGGAAGGTGTAGATCGCGGCGAAGGCTACCGTGCTAGCTAAGCCAAGAGCGATTTTCGCAAGCAACATATTCTCAAATCTCCTTTTCCGCAGACATTAACGATACACGGCCCCGCCAGGGCAATTAATCGCTGGAGTTTTTTGAATCCATCCACACCCGAACCGTGCTGTCCTCGCTTTTCACGGAGACCAGCTCGGTATCGCCTAAGGAGGCGAGAGCGTGCAACCCGGCGACGACGTCAAGTTCATCTTTGCCGGCGCTGAATAGTGCGTCGATCACGTGCATGGGAATTTTGATATCTACGTCGGATTTATTTGACTTAGAACCCTTGTTGTCTTTCACGTGGACCAACAGCCGCCCCCCCTCTTTGGCGACGCGGACATCCTGATCGGTGCCCTGGACGGTGACATATTCTCCGTCCTTCGCGGTGCGAATCGCGTTGATGAGAGCGCGCACATCGACGTCATTCATGTGCGCCTGATCGATGGTCACTTTGCCGTTGTGCAGGTGGTTTTTATTAATGGTGGGCAGGACGTTTTCCGCCAATTCGAGCGGAATGTTCACCCGCACGGTTTCGCCCTTGTTGTCGGAGTTGATGACCCGGACATGCAGCCAGCGGTCTTTGGTAGACCCTGATTGGCCGAGTGCCACCGAGGCACATGCCAGTACGGCCATGACGGATAACAGGCTGAGGCCTGCGAAAAGTTTTGTGCGATTGAACATAGAGTAGATGCCTCCCCGGCACTGCCTATACATACGAGGTGTGCCAGGGAAATGTTTCCGGAGTCGCTTTTATTTACGGCAACGATCTTTGGAATTTGAAACCCGGCCCGGCCTGGGAGCCAGGTTGGATCAGGCTTTCGGGGTGACTTCCGGCGTCCACTTCAGGAACAACGCGCCCAAAGGCGGCACGGTCAGGGTGAGAGAATAGGGCCGACCCATATGGGGTACGGCCTCCGCCTGCACGCCGCCAAGGTTACCAGCGTTCGAACCGCCATATATAGCGGAGTCGGTGTTCAAGGCTTCCACGTAAAAGCCCGGTTGAGGCACGCCGATGCGGTAGCTACCCCTCAAAACAGGGGTGGCGTTGAGGATCACGACGATAAGGTCTTTTGGAGCCTTGCCGTGCCGGGCGAAGGAAAAGATGCTGTTGTCGGCGTCGTTGGCATCGATCCATTCGAAGCCTGGCCAGTCGAAGTCCACTTCGTGGAGCGCGGGTTCCTGCGCATACAGCTTGTTCAGGTCACCGACGAGGCGCTGAAGCCCGCGATGGGATTCCCATTGAAGCAGATGCCAGTCGAGACTCCGAGCTTCGCTGAATTCCTGACGCTGGCCGAATTCCTCGCCCATGAACAGGAGTTTCTTGCCAGGATGCGCATACTGATAGGCGTAGAGGAGGCGCAGGTTAGCGAACTGCTGCCACATGTCGCCGGGCATTTTATGGAGCAGGGAATTTTTGCCGTGAACAACCTCATCGTGGGAAAAGGGCAGCACGAAGTTCTCAGTGAAGGCGTAGATCAATGAGAAGGTCAGCTTGTTGTGTTCGTATTTGCGATGGACGGGGTCGGCGGAGAAGTACCTCAAGGTGTCGTTCATCCAACCCATGTTCCACTTCATGCTGAAGCCCAGGCCGCCCAGATAGGTGGGGCGCGAGACGCTTGGCCACGCGGTGGACTCCTCAGCGATAGTGAGAATGCCGGGGAAGCGCTCGAAGGTGATTTCATTCAGGCGCTTCAGGAAGTCAACGGCTTCCAGATTTTCGCGGCCGCCAAATTTATTGGGAATCCATTCACCGGGCTTTCGGGAGTAATCCAGATAAATCATGGAAGCCACAGCGTCCACGCGCAGTCCGTCGATGTGATATTTGTCCAGCCAGAACAGGGCGTTGGAGATCAAATAATTGCGGACTTCATTGCGGCCGTAGTTATAGACGAGAGTGCCCCAATCGAGTTGTGCGCCTTGTCGCGGGTCAGAGTGCTCGAAGAGGTGGGTTCCATCAAACTGCGCCAGGCCGTAGGAGTCCCGAGGGAAATGGGCGGGAGTCCAGTCGAGGATGACTCCTATTCCGGCGTTGTGACAACGATCGACGAAATCCATAAAGTCTGTGGGCGAACCATAGCGGCTGGTAGTGGCGTAATAGCCGAGGGTCTGGTAGCCCCAGGAGCCGTCGAAGGGATGCTCCATGATTGGAAGCAATTCGATGTGGGAGTAGCCGAGTTCTTTTACGTAAGGAATAAGCTGATCGCTGAGTTCTTTGTAGGTCAGCCAGCGATTGTTTTCTTCGGGGACGCGGCGCCAGGCGCCCAGATGCACCTCGTAGATGGAAACCGGCGATTCGAACCAATTTTTCTGAGGCCGTTCCTTGATCCATTTGGTGTCATTCCATTTGTATTTATCCAGGTCGGCGACGATGGAACCGGTGTTGGGTCTCAACTCGGCGCGAAAAGCGTAGGGATCGGCTTTCAGCGGAAGCATGTCGCCGTTGGGGCCGATGATTTCGTACTTATAGATGGAGCCTTCGTTTAACTCGGGGACGAAAAGTTCCCAAATACCCGAAGAGCCGCGCGCACGCATCACGTTCACACGGCCATCCCAGCGATTGAAATCCCCGACCACGCTGACGCGCCGGGCGCTGGGAGCCCAGACTGCGAAATTCACGCCACGAACTTCCTGAACCGTCTTTATGTGCGCGCCAAGTTTCTCATAGGTGTCGTAATGACGGCCCTCACCCATGAGGTATAAATCGAATTCGCTCAGGAGGTATGGGAAGGAATACGCGTCATACATTTCAAAGGCTTCACCGTGGTGTGTTCTGCCCCGAATCTTGTAACTACCGGGCGCGGGAGGCGCGGACTGATTTGAAGGCCACAGTGCTTCGAAAAACCCCTCCGGACGAACTTTCACCGCGTCGGTAATTTTCATGCTGTTGAGTACGGGCTGGCCCGGAGCGATGTCGATGCTGGCTTCCGCTGCCCAGGGAATAAAAAATCGAATGACCCAGCCGCCCGGCACCGGATGCGGGCCGAGAAGCGCGAAGGGATCGGTGTGACGGCCGTTTAAGAGAGCGTCGATTTCGGCGTTATTGGCGTCTGGCACGGAAACCGTCTGCGCGGCTGGGCTGCTTTGTTGTTGCGGTTTCTGCGGTTCTCGCGGCTGTTGCGGCAAAGAAGATTCTCCCGCGCGGTGCAAAAGGCGTTTACTCACAGGCAAAGCTTTTAGAACACAACCCGCGCCCTTGGATTCTAGAGTGTCTGGAGCCAAATGCCAATCGTTTGAAGATGGTAGACGGCAACGGGCGAGCACGTAGGCATCGATCTAAGAGTCGCCAGCTATAAAAAGCGTGGTCGAAGGTGTATAGTCCACGGACAAATTTGTGCGTTGAGCAGTGATGACGAATAGATGCTGGTCAAGATCATGGGAGCAAGATGAAGGTTTCTAAATTATTCAGGTTTTCGGTTTATATTTTCTGGCTTATGCCACTCTTTCCTTTGCAGGCTCAGGATCGCTCTCAGGGGCGTTCGATGGTGATTTCGCGCGATGGCATTGTGGCCGCGGAATCACCTTTGGCGGCGCAAGCAGGCGTGCGAATTCTGGAACACGGAGGCAACGCGGTGGACGCTGCGATAGCAGCGAATGCGGCCATGTCTGTAGTTGCCCCGATGATGAACGGCATCGGAGGCGACCTTTTTGTGATCGTCTACGACGTGAAAGCAAACAAACTATATGGCCTGAATGCCAGCGGCTGGGCGCCTAAAGATCTCACCATCGAGTTTCTGCATAACCATGGATTGCGGGATATGCCGCAGCACGGCATTTACGCTGTGACGGTTCCAGGCGCCGTCGACGGATGGCAAAAGCTGGCAGACAGATTTGGTCGCAAGAAATTAGGTGAAGACCTGGCAGCGGCAATAAAGATTGCTCAGGATGGTTTCCCCGTGCCCGAATTGACCGCCGCTGTTTGGGCCGCAGAAACGGACCTCCTGCGTGGAGATAGTTCGGCTTCTCAAACATATTTGATTCAGGATCACGCGCCGCGAGTGGGGGAAGTTTTTCGTAACGCTGATCTGGCTTGGTCATTGCAGCAGATCGCTGCTCACGGAAGAGACGCATTTTATAAAGGCGAAATCGCCAAAAAAATTCTTGAGAGCATGAAGCACCATGGCGGAGTGATGACCGCGCAGGATCTGGCGGAATATTCGAGTGAATGGGTGGAACCGATTTCAACTACCTATCGCGACTGGACAGTGTTCGAATTGCCGCCTAACGGCCAAGGACTGGCCGCGCTGGAAATGCTGAACATTATGGAGAAATTTCCGCTAGGCCAGAAAAATTGGGAGTTCGGTTCCGCGAACGCACTTCATACCATGATTGAGGCTAAGAAGTTGGCCTACGCGGATTTGGCGAAGTACATCGGAGATCCCAGGCGACAAAAATTGCCGGTGTCTACATTGCTTTCTAAAGAATGGGCTGATCGGCGAGCGAAATTGATCGACCCGGCGCGTGCTAATTGTGATGTGTCGGCGGGCGAGCTGCGCGGCGGCACGGATACGACGTATTTGAGCGTGGTGGATCGCGAAGGGAATATGGTGTCGCTGATCCAGAGCAACTTCGACGCGTTCGGCTCGGGCATCGTGGCTGCCGGTACCGGGTTCGCGCTGCACAATCGGGGCGGGCTATTTACGCTTGATCCCGCATCCCCGAATGCACTGGCTGGGCGAAAGCGACCCCTGCATACGATAATCCCGGCGTTCGCCCAGAAAGGGGACACCCGGCTGGCCTTTGGAATCATGGGCGGGTGGAATCAGTCGCAGGCCCATGCGCAATTTGTGGCGAATATTGCGGACTTCAAAATGAACATTCAGGCGGCACTGGAGGCACCCAGATTCTCTAAACGCACATTTGGCGGCTGCGACGTGTCGCTGGAGAACCGGTTCGCCGGCAATGTACGCAACGAACTGACCGGCAAGGGTCACAAAATAGACTTGCGGGGACCTTTTTCCAGCGTCATGGGTGGAGGGCAAGCGGTTCTCAGAGAGTTTGCGACCGGAGTCAATTACGGCGCATCTGATCCCCGTAAGGACGGGCAGGCCAGTTTGGAGTTGCCGACACAGTAGTATAGGCCGTACTGGACGAACGTTTTAGTACCGCAGAATTTTGCACAAGTTGGCTTCTCGCGAGACACAGAATGTTCCATTAAGTCCACTGCCCATTTTTGCAGAAGTTGTAAGTCCAATTGTTGTAACGCCGTTATAGTGAGTTTTGGTGGCGGCTAGCATGCATTACCGGAAGTGATCGCGCATCCGAGTTAGGTTGTGCCATCTGGCGGGAGATGCAATGCGGTACTTTGTTAACCGAACCTGGATCCTGGCGTTCCTCTTTTTGTCTCTGGTAGCTTCGGCTCCCCGGGCTGCGGCGGACAGCGTGGATGTATCCGGCCGCTATGAGTGCTCCGCGGCCAAGCTGGCCGGCAAGGCGATAAAGTGCTCGGCGGTCCCGCTGACTCTACGGCATGACGGCCGATTCGAACTGCGCGGCTGGGAAGGCACCTACCTGGTAACCGGCGACTGGGTAGAAATGTCGGACGCGTTGATCAGGGCTCGGGCTAAGATTGAACCCGGACACAAGATTGTGTTGCGCTACTACGGGAAGCGCGGCCTGGTGGAAATGACCTTCGAACGTCGCGTCGCTGAGCTGGGTAAGCTTGCTCTGACTTAAGATTGCTTAAATCGGCAGTTCTAACCGCCGGGAATAGCCCTCGTCGGGTGAACCCACACTACTTTAGGTCTGCATCGTAAGCCGCTGCTGCTATTTCTCCCAATGCTTGCCCGGCGACCTGCTGGGCAGCCTCTGGATCGTCTGGTAGCGCCACGTGGTTTACGTAGGCGGCGAAGACCAATCGCTCCCCGGATTTAGTGGTGACATACCCTGCCAATCCTTTGGCGTTCAACATCCCTTTTCC
>Ga0210396_10006609_pt1 | contig 11089 bp, 11 predicted proteins | sample IncBWH17OmetaG_FD_155466 | JGI IMG/M metagenome (GOLD analysis project Ga0210396, IMG submission 155466) | Forest soil microbial communities from Barre Woods Harvard Forest LTER site, Petersham, Massachusetts, United States - Inc-BW-H-17-O ...
AGCGCATGGGCGAGATGGTAGACGGCGAATACCAGAAGCTGGTGGTGTCGTCTGGCGACTATGTGCGGCAATTTTTCTTTGGAAGCGACCCGCGATTGCTGAAGCTGGTGGAACCGCTGCCGGACGATGCGTTGCGGCGTTTGCGGCTGGGCGGACATGATCCGCGCAAGGTGTATGCGGCGTATAAATCGGCGGTCACCCATAAGGGCGGCCCGACAGTAATTTTGGCGCGGACCATCAAGGGCTATGGACTGGGCGAAGCGGGCGAAGGCAAAAACGTTACGCACCAGCAGAAAAAGTTGAACGAAGAAGAGCTGAGAGAATTTCGTTCCAGGTTCGGCATTCCAATGAACGATGACGATATCAGCCAGGTGCCGTTTTATCGTCCTCAGGAAGATAGCGAAGAGTTACGGTATTTGCGCGCTCGCCGTGAAGCTTTGGGCGGGTACGTGCCGCAAAGAAAAGTGCGCTCGAATCCGCTGGCGGCGGACCACGATGAGCTGTTCAAGGAATTTTTTGAGGGCAGCGAAGGCCGCGAAGTGTCGACGACGATGGCGTTCGTGGGCATGCTGCGCAAAATGCTGAAGGATTCGGAGATCGGCAAGCTGGTAGTGCCGATTGTGCCGGACGAAGCGCGCACGTTTGGTATGGAATCGCTGTTCCGAACGGTGGGCATTTACTCCAGCGTGGGACAGAAGTACGAACCGGTCGATGTGAACACTCTTCTGTATTACAAGGAAGCGCAAAACGGGCAGATCCTGGAAGAGGGAATTACCGAAGCGGGATCAATGGGATCGTTTATTGCGGCGGGTACGGCGTATGCCACGCACGGGATTAATACGATTCCGTTTTTCATTTACTATTCGATGTTTGGATTCCAACGCATTGCCGATTTCATTTGGGCCGCGGCGGATATGCGAGTTCGCGGATTCTTGCTGGGCGGAACGGCGGGGCGGACGACTTTGGCGGGCGAAGGATTGCAACACCAGGACGGGAACAGTCACGTGCTGGCGCTGCCAGTGCCCAATGTTTTGGCGTACGACCCAGCTTACGCGTATGAAATCGCGGTAATCATTCAGGACGGAATTCGCCGGATGTATCGCGATGGCGAGAACGTGTTTTATTACATCACGGTGATGAACGAACCGTACGCGATGCCTGCAATGCACGGCGACGTGAAGCAAGGCATTCTGAAGGGGATGTACAAGCTAAAGGCGGCGACGAACAAGAAGTCGAAGCTGCGGGCGCAACTGTTTGGCAGCGGCGCGATCCTGAACGAAGTGTTGCGGGCGCAGGAAATTCTGGAACAGAAATATGGCGTGGCCGCGGATGTGTGGAGCGTGACGAGTTACAAGTGCTTGTACACAGACGCCATTGAGGCGGAACGGTGGAACCGGTTGCACCCGGACGAGACGCCACGTGTGCCGTATGTGGCGCAGTGCTTGAAGGATGAGCAGGGCGTCTTCGTAGCGGCCTCGGATTATCTGAAGGTGCTGCCAGCGATGGTATCGAAGTGGGTGCCACGGCGGATGGCGGCGCTGGGTACGGACGGCTTTGGACGAAGCGAAGGGCGTGAAGCGCTGCGTAACTTCTTTGAAGTGGACGCGCGGTTCATCGCCATTACGACGCTGCACGAGTTGGCGCAGGAGGGATTGGTGGGAGAAGCCACGGTGCAGAACGCGATCAAAGAATTGGGGATTGATCCGGAGAAGCCGAACCCGGTTATTTCGTAGCGGGAGTATCGATGGAGAGCGCAAGACCAGCCTTCGCTGCTTCACTCATAAAAATCCTCTTTTCGCCAATCCTAGCGATTGGTCACTTGGCGCAGGGCTCTCCTGCCGTCCCATCTTCGCGAGAGGCGTTCCTTTTGCACCTCTCAGCGGCAGCGATTGAGCGCACCCATCACGCGGTTCGTTACGACCCCGCTTATGTTCGGATTCCATATCCCTCCGGAGACGTTCCCGCCGATACGGGCGTATGCACGGATGAAATTATTCGTTCGTATCGCGTATTAGGAATCGACCTGCAAAAAGAAGTTCACGAAGACATGGTGGCGAATTTCTCGGCGTATCCAAATCAGCGCCGTTGGCTGTTGGGCCGGCCTGACTCGAATATCGATCACCGTCGAGTGCCCAACTTGATGACCTTCTTCGCGCGAAAAGGAGAGAGTCTGCAGATTTCGTCAGCCGGTGGAGCATATCGGCCCGGAGAATTGGTGACTTGGGATTTGGGCGGCGGGGTACCGCATATCGGAATCGTTGTCGACAAGAAGTCTGCTGATGGCGGTCGCTATTTGATCGTGCACAACATTGGTAAAGGTCCTCAGATGGAGGACGTTTTGTTCAATTGGAAAATCACCGGGCATTATCGCTATTTCGGGCCGCAACGTCTGGACTAATCCCTCACAAAAAAATGAATTGGTGTTCTGGCGCCTGGATTCTTGCGTTTCTAGGTATTTGAGGACTCCTCTGGCGAAACCAGGAGTTCGGCGGGTTTGATGCGGCCTGTGGCTAATTGGGCAATTAGGGGGCGATTGGCGGAGAGGAAATCGTATTGGGCGAGATCTTTGGGAAGGACCCAGGCGATTTCTTCGTAGACGATCGGGGTGACATCGGGCTCAGCGAATTCCGCGGCAAAGAAATGGATTTCGAGTTCTTCGGGTGTGGAGGCGTAGCGGTGGCGGACGCTGGCGATCTCGCGAGATTTGGTAAGAGTGACGCCGAGTTCTTCGCGGAGTTCGCGGGCCAGAGCTTGCGGAAGAGTTTCGCCGGAATTTACTTTGCCGCCGGGGAATTCCCATTTCAGGGGAGAGGTGTCGTCGCTGCGGCGTTGGCCGATGAGGATGCGCCGGTCGGGACGTTCAATGACGGCGGCGACAACCATGATCATGGGGCAGAAGCTCCATTTCGGCAGAGAGTAAGAATGCGCGCGATTTCTGCTACGCCCTGTACGAGCGGTGGGCCAGGAGTGTTGAGGAGATCATCCTGGACAACAAAGACGCGACGGGAACGAAGGGCAGAAACATTCTGCCATATGCGAAGCGAGTAGATTTTATTAGTTTTGGATTTGCTGCCAGTGGCGGCCCAAGCCAGCAGGATTACTTCCGGATCGGCAGCGGCGACTTCAGTCTCAGAGACGCGAGCGCCAGGCGTGACCGACATGCTGCCACCGGCGATGGTGATGAGTTCGGCGACCCAGGTCGGGGAAGAGATGCGGGGATTGGGCCACGCTTCGGAGTAGACGCGGAGACGAGGTTGGTTGCGGGCGCGGCGGGAGATGCTTTCGAATTTGCCTTGCATGGCGCGAACGAGTTTATGCGCGGCAGCGGTGCGATTGGTGAGGGCGCCGAGTTGGAGAATGTCGCGGTTGATGTCAGCGAGCGATTTGGGATTCAGGGCGAGGAAACTCAAAGGATGAGAGAGGAGTTTGGTGAGGGCTTCCGCGCGAAAAGGGACGGAGCCGATGACCAGATCGGGCTTGAGGGCTTGGATGGCAGCGACGTTGTTGATGTGCCAGCAGTCGCCGAATTTCGGGAGATGAGAGACGGGTGCGACGGCTGGGCACCATTTGCTGACACCGACGAGAGATTTCTTGGCGCCGATGGAGCAGAGGATGGAGGTGGCGCTGGGAGCAAGGGAGACGATGCGCGGCGAGGTGCGGGTGGACGGCATAACGGAAAATAGTAGCAGAGAGAGCTGTGGGGGCTGGCAGCCGGCGCTACCAAGCGCCTCGATAAAATATTGTGAGTGGGCAGTGGATTGACTCGGCTGGCGGGATGTGTTGGAGTTTCAACTTCGTTTTCATTTTGCGAGGAGGACGGGTGCGTGCTAAACAATTTTTGGTGGGCGTGATTGCGATGGTGGCGCCGGTGATTGCTTTGGGGCAAAGGGCTTCGAGTGGCGCGCCGGACGTGGTGCGTTTCAAGGGCACGATGGAGAACGTGAAGGCTACGTTTGGACCTGCGGAGCCGGTGGCGCACGTGAAGCGCGGCGGCGAGCTGGATGCGAGTTCGCTGGATTGCTTTGGGGATGCGTTGCAGAAGCCGGGCGACCCGTTTTCGAATATCAAAATTGATAATCCGCTGACTGGGCCGTTCTTTATTGATGGCGCGGAGCCGGGCGACACACTGGTGGTGCAGATTCTGGATCTGCAAGTCGATAGCAAGCAGGGCGTAGGAACGTTTGGCCCAGGATTTGGCGCGGCGAATAATACGCACTACACGCCGATGCTGGAGAAGGAGCCGTTGCCGGAGCGCGCGTGGTATTACCCGATTGATCTGGAGAAAAAGTTGATCACCTTTCAGGCGGGAGACTCGGATTTCAAGGTGCAATTTCCCATGCATCCGTTTCTGGGGTGCATTGGCGTAGCGCCCGCCAATGGAGAGGCGCGCAGTTCGATTGTGCCGGCGGAGTTTGGCGGGAACATGGATGCGCCGGAAGTATCTCCGGGGAATACGTTGTACTTGCCGGTAAATGTCAAAGGCGCGCTTTTTTATTTTGGCGATGGCCACGCGGCGATGGGCGATGGAGAAGTGGCGGGGAGCGCGGTGGAAGTGCCGATGAAGGCGCGGTTTCGTTTTGATGTAGTGAAGGGGAAGAGTACCGGGTGGCCGCGACTGGAAAACGAGCACGAGCTGATGACCACGGGAATTTATCGTCCGGTGGATGATGCCGTGCGGATTGCGGTGACGGAGATGGTGCACTGGATGCATCGGGATTATGGATTGTCGGAACTGGATGGGTATGAACTGTTTTCGAAGGTCGGGAAGCTGCACCTGACGGAAATGGTGGATCCGAATTATGTGGTGGTGGCGTCGATTGACAAGAAGTATTTGCCGGCGAAGAAGTAGGGTGGTGGGAGTCGAACGGAAGTATTTACGTTAGCCCTTTTTATGTTTAGCGAAAAACTTTTGGAGCATTTTCAGAATCCGCGAAATGTTGGGGAGTTGGCGGGAGCGCGGGTGAAGATTGAAGTGAGTAATCCGGTTTGTGGAGATGTGTTGCAGTTGACGGCTGACGTCGAAGCGGGAGTGGTGCGGGAAGTGCGATTCTTGTGTCGCGGGTGTACGGCGGCGATTGCTTGTGGGTCGTTGTTGACGGAGATGATGCTGGGGAAAAGCGTGGGCGATTTAGGGGCGTTGGACGCGCAGGCGGTGGCCGAGGGGATTTGTGGATTGCCGGAGGCGTCGTTTCATGCGGCGGTGTTGGCGGAGGATGCGGTCAAGGCGTTGATGCGGGCGGGCGGTTCGTAGGAACAGAAACAGAAATTCAAAGATTTACCACAGAGGTCGCAGAGGTCGGAGCGCAGAGGTCACGGAGAATTTCCGGAGTGCGGTTGAGATTGAGGAGCTTAGCCAGGAATGGCTGTGCTACGGGATGAGGAGCGGCGGAGTTACGGGGCGGAGGGGACTAGGCGGGCGAAGGTTTCTGGGTCGTTCAGGTTTAGGATGCAGCCTTCTTCGGTGGTGAAATGTTCGCAGATATCGTTTTGATGGGCCCAGACTACGGAGCGGGCGCCCACATCGAGTGGAGCGGCTTCGAGTTCGGAGTAGACGCTGGAAGAAAAGATAACCGGATGGCCGCGACGTCCTTCGAAGACGGGAAGAACAATGGGCGCTCGCGTTTCATAGAAGCGAGCGATCAGGTTGCTGACCAGGGCGGCGCTGATCAGAGGATGATCAATCAGGCAGAGCAGGATGCCATCGGTGTCTGACGGCAGAGAATGCAGTGCGGCTTGGATAGAACTGAGCTGACCCTTTTCCCATTCAGCGTTGATTACGATTTCGTCGGCAGAGATGTCGATTGCTTTGGCGATGGGTTCAGCGTGCGCGCCAAGGACGATGCGGCGAACTCCGATGCGCGGATGATGCGTGACGTCCACGAGGTGCTGCAAAAACGGGCGGCCCTGATAGGCAAGGAGAGCCTTGGGCGAACCCATGCGGCGAGACGCACCGCCGGAGAGAATAACGGCTGCGAGCATGGACCTCCGTCAGCTTTGAGAATCAGCCTGGACTTGAACTTCTTCTGATAACTCGACGACCAGCTTTTTGTGGGCTGCGGAGACAACGTTGCGACGAACGGCGACCAGCTCCGCAACGATGCTGAGGGCAATTTCTTCTGGGGAGAGCGCGCCAATATCGAGACCCATGGGAGCGAAAACGCGCTGGAATTCATCCATGCGATAGCCTTCTTTTTCGAGCGCACGGTAAACGCTGAGCACTTTGCGTTTACTGCCAATCATGCCTACGTAGCGGGCTGGGGTGCGCACGGCCCAGGCGAGTACGCGCATATCTTCTTTGTGGCCGCGAGTGACGATGACCAGATAGCTGGAGGAGTTGGGTTGCAACTTGGTGAAGGCGTCGTCGAAGCTGGTGTAGATTTCCTGGGCCATGGGGAAACGTTCAGTGTTGGCGAAGGCTTCGCGGTCGTCGATGACGACAACACCGAAGCCGGCGGACTGTGCGGCCTTGGCTACGGCGGTGGAAACATGACCTCCACCGAAGAGATAGACGATGGGCTGGGGGAGGATCGGCTCGATGAAAATTTCGACGGTGCCGCCACAGATCAGTCCGTTGTCGTAGGTAGCTTCGTTGTTGAGATGGAAGACGAGTTTGCGGGGCGCTTCTTTCTGCATGACTTCTTTGGCAGCGGCCCAGACGTCGGCTTCAACGCAGCCACCACCGACGGTGCCGGCGGAAGAGCCGTCTTCGCGAACGAGCATGCGGGAGCTTTCGTAGCTGGGGATGGAGCCGTTGGTGTGGACGATCGTGGCCAGGGCACCGCGCTGGCCGGCACGCCGCATGCGGACGATTTCTTCGAACAGATCCATGGGGATAGTGTACCGCTTGTCGGGGGAGAGAGAGAAAGGCAAGAAGAGGCTTTACCACCCTTCTAAAGAGGACTCAGGGCAGGCAGAGGGCACCGAGGTCGGAGCGACGGCAAGCAGCGGCGCGGAGAATTCGGTAGCGCGGCTTACGTCGGGGATAGCGGTCGTGGACATCGGAGTCGAGCGAGTGCTACTTTGCGATGCGGTTTGGGAGGAGGCGCGTATGAAGGCTGTGGTGTTTCGTGAGCATGGGGATCCGTCGGTGTTGGAGTACACGGATGTGGCGGAGCCGTTGGTGGGGCATGGCGAAGTGCTGGTGTGGATCAGGGCGTGCGCGCTGAATCATCTGGATTTGTGGGTGCGGCAAGGAATTCCGGGTGTGCCGATTCCGTTGCCACATATTCCGGGAAGCGATATTGCGGGGGAAATCGCGAAGGTGGGAGAGGGAGTCACCAACGTGAAGGTGGGACAGAAGGTTTTGCTCTCGCCGGGTGTGACGTGCGGGAAATGTGTGGCGTGCTTGGCGGGTCGGGACAATTATTGCCCGCAGTTCACCAATCTGGGGTACATGATCGATGGCGGGTGCGCGGAATTCGTGAAGTGTCCGGAAGTGAATTGCATGCCGTATCCAGAGCGGTTGGACTGGGTGCAAGCGGCGGCGGTGCCGCTGGTGTTTTTGACGGCGTGGCACATGCTGACGGGGCGGGCCCAACTGAAGCCGGGCGAAGAAGTGCTGGTGCTGGGCGCGGGCAGCGGCGTGGGTAGCGCAGCGATTCAGATCGCGAGATTTTTTGGTGCGCGGGTCATTGCGACGGCGGGAAACGAAGAAAAGCTGGCGAAGGCAAAGGAACTGGGCGCGGATGAGGTGATCAACCACGCCACGATGTCGATTGGAAAGGAAGTGCGGCGGCTGACCGAGGGGCGCGGCGTGGATGTGGTGTTCGAACATGTGGGCGTGGCGACGTGGGCAGACAGTGTGAAGAGCCTGGCGCGCGGCGGAAGATTGGTGACGTGCGGGGCAACGACCGGTTTTGACGCCAAGTTGGATTTGAGATTTCTGTTCACACGGCAATTATCGATTCTGGGGTCGTACATGGGATCGAAAGGCGAGTTGCGGGCGGTGTTGAAGCTGGTGGCGCAGGGACGATTGCAGCCGGTGGTCGACAGGACGTGGCCGTTGGCGGAGACTGCGGCGGCGCACCGCTATTTGGAAGAAGGAAAACATTTTGGAAAAGTAGTGATGACGATGGCGTAAAGTACTGTTAGCCGATTGGCTAAGACCACTCGTATATAACAGCAAGGGCGGGCTAATTGACGTACAGTCTGGAGCAACGCGCCCACACTTGGAGGTTCCATGATTCGTCGCCTACAGTTTCTGATGTTGGTATTCACTTTTTTCTCTGGTGCAGCTTCCGCACAGGAAGTAGCCACATCCTCTAAGTTAAATGTATGGCTGCCTTCGTTGCCGTGGACGCTGGAAATGGATGGGCCCGGATTCGCGGTGCGTGTCGACGAAATCAAGCCGGATGGACGGCGGTATTTCGTGGCAGAGAATCCGAAGAGCCAGGTGGTGGTCTCAGTATTTCTGGAGGCGTCGAAAGGCGTGGTGCAAAAGGAAGAATGCCAGCAATCGCTGGAAGGGAAAGTGAAACGCAATGCATCGCTCTCGAGCAGCCCGTTGAAGGGCGTGGCGTACCGTCAGAACGGCGACATGCTGATTCTGGAGTACACGTTGGCGGATATGGATGGTACGTCAATGAATCAGAAGAATGTATTTGCCTGTATTCCCAAAGCAGACGGGTACGTGGATTTGCATGTCTCGAAAGTGCTCTTCAAAGAAAGTGATCGTCCGGCATTTGATGCGCTGTTGCAGTCAGTTCTCTTCGTTCCGAAACAGGCGTCGACCAAAGAAGCACCTGCGGGTGACAGCAAGCAGCTGATGCGTGAGGGAAGCCGCTACTACTTGGCGCAGCAATATCGCGAGGCAATCCCGCCCTATCAGAAGGCTCTCGATATTGAAAAGAGCAGTCCCAGGTTAGAAAGGAATCTCTGGAGGGCGCTAGTCGACAATTTGAGTATGGCGTATGGGATAACGGGGAACCTTGCAGCAGCGCAAAGCACGTTGTCGTATGGCGCCTCAAAGGATCCGGACTACCCACTGTTTTATTACAACCTGGCCTGCGTAGCTGCGGAGAGAGGCGAAGTTCGGGAGACGGAGAAGTATCTGAAGATGGCTGTAGAACGCCGGCAGAACGTGATTGCTGGGGAAAACTTTCCGGACGCTCGCGGTGATGACTCATTCCAGAAACTTCTGGTGGAAGATGATTTTCGAAAGTTTGTGAACGAACTCTATGGAGCCCCGAAGTAGGACCAGGTTCGCGATGGTCAAAGTTACGAAGTAGTTTGAGAGTTGTAGGGGAGTTTGGGTTGGACTACTTCGAAGTCGATTTCGATGGGGTCGATCAGGGGCATTAGCCAGGCGAGAAGTTTTTGGTGGGCGGGATGCGGGCCGTAATTGTCCAACGAGGCGCGGTCGGTGAATTTCATCATGCCGCCGAGTTCGTAGCCCTGGCCGCGAGAGGAGACATTTTCACCAACGAAGGTTTCGAGCAGGCCGGGAATTTGCCCTTGCAGTGCGTTGATTTCGATGGCGACGCGTTTTTTCTGATCTACGGTGACGTTGGGGCGCCAGCGAAATGCAAACATGTGGATGAACATTAGAGTGGAATCTCCCCGCCAAAAGAGTGCGACGAATTTTATTCTAACTTACCCGTTGAAGATGCGTGTCTTTGAAGAAGGTTGGATACTTCAGGCCGTAGCCAAGAGCGCGATCGAAGCCGATGTGGGAAATCCAGATTAAGGCGAATGGTAGAAATTGTGGTTTGTGTGTGAATATCGCAAATCCGAACAATGCCAAAGGGAAGACGTAGGTGTGGACAAGGTTGTAAAGCACTGAACCGACGCGGACGGATAGCAGATAGCCCAGCATAAACAAATCAGGCCACAAGAAGAGCAACAGGAAGAATCCCCAGTGAGCTCCCGTTGCGCGATAAAAGTACAAGCTAAGTGCAAAAACGGCTGCGCCTTCGAGGTGCAATAGAATGCGTGGCTTGAAAAACATGAGTCCGCGTTCCTTTCCCGCGCGAGAATCCGTTTCATACGGTGCAACTAAAACTTAGGGGTAGCTGCTACGGAGATTCGTGCGGCTCACTCGTAGCGTAACGCATCGACGGGATCAAGATGGGCGGCTTTGATGGCAGGATACATGCCAAAGAACAGGCCAACACTCATGGAAACGGCGACGGCGAGCAGGATCGACCAGAGAGGAACGGAGGAAGGGAGACTGGGAACAGCAAGATTAATCAGTAGGCTGATGGTGCCGCCGAGCAACACACCGATCACGCCTCCCGCTCCGGTGAGGACGATAGCTTCGGTGAGGAATTGCCCGATAACATCGCGGCGGCGAGCACCGATGGCTTTCCGGACTCCAATCTCGCGGGTGCGCTGGGTGACGGACATGAGCATGATGTTCATTACGCCGACGCCGCCGACGAGAAGACCGATGGAGCTGATGACAGAAATGAGAAGAGCTACGGAAGCGGTGATCTGGCGAAACTGATCGGCGATTTGCTGCGCGCTGGAGATGCCGAAATTGTCGGGCTTGTCGTAGGGCACACTTCTGCGGCGCCGCAACACCGCGCGGATTTGATCTTCGGCTTCGGACATTAGTCCGGGATAAGCTTTGGCGCCGACGAAGTTTTCGTCGTCGCTGGGATTGTGTTTCTGGTAAGAGCGATACGGCACCATGATGGCTTTGTCTGCGGACTGATCTTTGACGAAACCGCCCTTGCGGGGCTCGAGAACGCCAATCACTTCGTAGGAAACGCCATCAACCATGATGGGCTTGCCGAGCGGATCGATACCCGGATAAAGCGTTTTGGCAATGTCGGCGCCAATTACGGCGACATCGGAGCGATGCATGTTTTCGGCATCGCTGAAGAAGCGACCGGTTCTGGGGCGGGAATTGAAGACATCTTCGGTTTCGGGAAGCGTGCCGTTGTAATCGACGCCGGAGACTTCTTTGCTCAAGTAGCGCGCGGTGACCGGCCCACGAATCGGGCCATCTTCGACAAAGCGCGGATACAGACTGGAGGTAACGGCGCGCACGGCCGGGCAAGTTGCCTTGATAGCCTCGACATCGCCGAAGCTGAGCGGCTTGCGGTTGCGTTCATCGGGAGTGAGCCGGCCGGTATGGATGCCGGGA
>Ga0210396_10006613_pt1 | contig 11087 bp, 11 predicted proteins | sample IncBWH17OmetaG_FD_155466 | JGI IMG/M metagenome (GOLD analysis project Ga0210396, IMG submission 155466) | Forest soil microbial communities from Barre Woods Harvard Forest LTER site, Petersham, Massachusetts, United States - Inc-BW-H-17-O ...
ATCTCTGGCTAGTTCGCGGGACCAGGAGATCCGAGTAGAGGCATAGCGAACTGCGCACGGAGAAGCCTTGAGGGAATGCCGTAGGACCCGGGTTCGATTCCCGGCAGCTCCACCAATAACAGCAGCTCAGAGGGTACAAATCCAGACCAGAACCATTTTTCACCACATTTTTCACCAGCGCCAACCCCAACGCGCAAGCGGGACCGCCCTACAACGACCCCGAAGAACGCCAAGATCGAATTGTGCAGCATCTCGAAAAACGGGGACCAAAACAAGATCAATCCGGGTCGACGGCCACCGGCCGTCGCCGAGTTAAGTTTGTTCGTTGAGCACGTCAACAGAACGCGACGTTTGGAGTGTTCGCACCCTCAGGCGACTGCAGAGTTGGCTCAACGGGTCTTCCGGCTTGGACGGCAGGATTGCCGCGGCAGGCACCGACTCGGTGCCGACGCGGGCTTAAGCGTCGCCGGTCCGGGTCGCGGCGGCTGCCAGGGTGATGTACTCCATGGTGAAGCCACCTCCGATCGAGTCGATGGTGGATCCCACGGCTTCCAGCACAGTTGCGAGCTGGTCCGGCGCGAGCTGGGTAAGCGTGCCAGTGGTGGGCAGATGGTCCAGCCATTCGTCGCGCGTGTAGTGCCGCCGCCATTCAAACCGCCACTGCTCGGGTTCGCCGAAGCCGCCGGAAGTTCGGACACCTTCCACAGCCCTCTTAAGATTTCCCTGTTGAAGGTCGATGGCCGGGTTCCCCGGTTGGCTGCCATCGGACGGTCGATTCTGCAGCGGCGCGTCGGGCGCCACGCGCTGCAAGACATCGTCGAAGGCGTTGGCGACTTCGCTAGGTGGGTCGAAGACATGCCAGTACATCGCCAGCAGCCCGTGTGGCCGCAGTACCTGTGCCGCCTTGCGGGCACCCAGCACCGGGTCGACCCAGTGCCAGGCCTGCCCGGCGACGACCGCGTCGAAAGACCGGCCGCTGGGGTCCCAATTTTCGAACTTGCCGATCTCGATCTCGACCCCGGTCCGCTTGGCGAACTCGGCCATCCGCGCGTCCGGGTCGACGCCGAGTACGGTGCAACCGGCGGCCCTGTACTGCCGTGCGCCGATGCCGGTGCCGCAGCCGACATCTAGGAACTCGACGCCGGGGCTCGCGGCGATGACGCGCTGTATCAGGGCGTCGGGGTAGCGAGGCCTCGCCCGGTCGTACCGTTCGGCGTTCACTCCGAAGGACTCGGCTACCTGCCGGAGCCGGTGCGGCTCCTGGTCGGAAAAAGACGAGGGTTCAGTCGACACAGTGGGAGTCTACGTCCTATGCCTTGACGGAACGCCAGCGTTGCCTGCCGTCGCGCACTTCGACGTCGACGTCATGAAATCCCGCCGCGCGCAAGCGATCCGGCAGTGTCTCTGGCGAAACCGTGTTGCACGGTGTCGCGGAAATGCAGTTCAAGTACTGGTACAAAGGTAATTACTAGACGCCTCGCTGTGAGTTCGCTCTTGTGCGTTGCCACGGGCCAAACTGGACGTGCAACATGCTGACGTGAAATTGCTCACCATCCTCGAGCGCGTCGACCCGAAACCCTCAGGCGTCGAATAACTCCCAGCGCTGGCTGTCGTTCGACGAAATCGATGACTACTGTCCTCGGCGTCGACGCGTGCCCCGGAGGCTGGGTCGGCGTCGAACTGTACGATGGGCGATTCGCTAGCGCACACGTCGGAACACGACTCAACGAACTCATCGGAAAAGTCCCCGATGCGGCAATTATCGGTGTCGACATGCCGTTGGGTTTGCTGGATTCCTGTGAACGCGATGCTGATCGTGTCGTCAAGCGAAAGCTCGGCCAGCGGTCTTCCAGCCTCTTCGTGATGCCACCACGGCCGGTATTCGACGAACATAACCATCCAGCGGCGTCCGCAAGGTGCAAGGCTCTCACGGGCAAGGGATTGAGCATCCAGGCGTGGGGGCTGAAAGCCAAACTGCTGGAAGCCAATGCACTCTACGACGATGACGCGCTGCCACTGCGCGAAATTCATCCAGAGTTGTCGTTCTTGGAGTTGGGGCTACTTCACGTCGATGGAGGAAAGAAGATTTGGCGAGGGCAGCGCGCACGGCTGCGGGTGTTGGAGGCGGCGGGCATTTACCTACCTGAAGATCTGGGGCAAGCGGTCGCAAGGGTTCCCGCAGACGATGTGCTGGACGCTGCCGCCGCAGCCTGGACTGCTCATAGGATTGCGCATGACGTCGCTGAGTGCGTGCCCGATCCCCCGCAGCGCAATGACCGTGGACAGTCGATCGCCATCTGGTACTGACCGCGACACCGCAACTAGCGCCACGACACGCCGGATAATCAACTGCCCGAAGCCGTTTCTCGATTCTTTAGTTCTGCGATTGCGTGGACTTGGGTAAACGATCGTTGGGAGTAGTGAACGACCGCCCGTCATGGCATCGCTTCAGCCCAGGCGATATGCCCGTCGAAACCAAGCGTCGTCGCCATGTCGCAGTAGCGATCCGCGAAGTCCCTGTAGCCAGCTTCATCACCACGTGCCCGCGCCAGGAAAGCCCGCAGCCGCAGCAGCCAGATGTCGCGTACCACCAGACCATCATCGGCTGGCGCGGCCGCTAACCGCTCGATTGCGGCCTCGGCTTCGGCCACGTCACCGTCGGACCCGCGCTCAAGCAGTGTCTCCACCAGGACACCCGTCGCTGGAATGCCCCACGCCAGCACCTTCCCTCGCGGACCAGATCGTCGAGGGCGGCGCGCATGAGCGGGATGGCGCCATCGCGATCTCCACGCCGAGCCCTCTCACGTGCGAAGTGCACGTTGACGATCGCTAACTCGGCCGGGTGGCTAGCCGCTGCTGCTGTCGGTCCCGCCCAGCCAGGCGGCGGTGTAGGAGGTTGCGCGTACGCCAGCGTCGCCGCGACAGCCAGCCCGGCGCCTGCCTTCCACAGCCATGCGGTTGTGGTGGGGAACTGCGGGAAGAACAGCGCCGCGAAGGCCGTAGACATGACCGCCGTGACCGAGGCATTGACCAGCCAGCGCGCCCACCGCGGAGCCACGAGCATCCAGCGGGAAAGTGTCACGCCTCGCCTCGTTCAGGGCCAGAGCGTAATGGCGCAACCCCGGTACAGCGGTGGCTGACACCGCTATCGCCCCGTGCTCGTGATGTGCGGTTCCGCAACCGAAGAGATGTCGCGGGTTCTCAAGAAATCGCAGACCGCCGGAGTAGCATCACGCGAAACGAAGCGCCGGACGGGAGTGCTGTGCACCAGAAAGCCGTGCTGAAACCCTCACTGGTCGCCAAGGTCGAAGCTGCGATCGACGCTTCGAGGCCCGAGTGGGATGCGTTCGTCGAGCAAACCCGGGCACCAACCGTCAAAGGGGGCCCGCTTGGCCTACCTCTGGCAGTGAAATACATTCCGTCGGAACGGGCGAAGGACTTCCTTCCCGCGCGCATCCGCCGGCCGTTCTGCTTTCCTAGCCCGTTCCCTCCGCCGGACCCTCCCGGACCGTCTGCTCGGCCGTCTCCCACCAACGGCATCTTCATCGGCAATAAGGACTACACCTGGGGCAAGGCCGTCTATGTGACCGGAATCCACCAGCCGTTGTCCACGGCGACCTACGGCCGCGTCGGATTGGTTTCATACTTCGACCCCAGCAAGATCCTCAAGGTCTTCGACGCTCGCGACGAAAACAACTACGAGGTGTATCTGGAGTGGTTGCAAAGTCAGCCGCTCTACTCACGCGCACTCCTTACAGTGCACACCAACCACTGGTTGCACGGGCTGCGGAACGCGTTCCGCACTCAATTCAGAATTGACGTGGTGATGTGCAATCCCGATGAACAAGACGAGGGGTTGTGGTACACCGACCCGGCCGATATTTGGCTGTGCGTCAGCGATTTCGAGCCGGTTCCGAAAATGCCTGGGCAGGAACGGCTTAAGGACAACTTCTCGAAGGTCTTTCCCGATGTCCGGCTCACAGTGGTTATCGAGGAAGAGTTCGTCAACCCGAACGAGAAGGATTCTAAACTTCCGCTTCCCCGCCCGCCTGCCTGGCCGCCCTCTCGTGTTCGTCAGTTGGGGGTCAGTACACGGCCGCCGCGCGCGCCGAAGGTATCAGACATTGGCCAGGCGTACTGGCAGGGCAAGATCTTGCGGGTGCAGTCATGAGCCTCATCGGAATTTCCGCGGCACTCATTCGCGCCGCCTCGGTTGACGATAAATATGCGCAGGACTTGTTCGAGGCGGTCGAAAGCGACGGAGAGTCCAGAGCCGGGTTGGTGAACGGTCGCATCGGAGAAGATGAACTCGCCCAGCTGACGCCGAGCGAGTGGCAGTGGTACGCAAATTGGCGGCAACACCTTGACGGCCGTCTCGATAGGCGCCTACTGGACTATCTGACGGACTCCGTCACAACACGACTTGCGCGGTTCGAGGTCCGGGCCCTGGTGCTGCGCGACCGTCGCACCAACGAGCTTGCGCTCGAGTACGACCGTCCTCCAGATGGAGAGGAAACCGACGACACAATCGGATTGCACTGGCTCAGCGAGCAGGCACAGGGCCTACGCGTCGCGTTTCGGCCAGCGGAAAGGTACTGGCAAATACAGGAATTCAACGAAAACGTGGAACCACTGACACACGCAGCTGAGGATGAATCACTTCCAGAGCAAGAGCGGCGCGACCCGTTCGGCGCCGAGTTCTTTGCCGGGCTCCGGAGCGCGTTGAACACAGAATGGCTTGAGCTGACGACCGATGCGCTGCAATGCGCGACCGACGCCTCGTGGTTCCTCCTCAGGCAACTTACGTCCCGCGAAGACTCGCCGGTATCGCCCTTCGCGGACGAGCGTCGCGGTTTGGTGATGGAGCGGCTCGCCGTCTTCATAGGACAGCGCGGCCTCAATCCGGAGTGGTACCAGCGTGGTCAACCGATCAGATATGAGTAAGAAGCCCGCGCTCTCTGCGGAGATCGGTGCGCGGCGGGCGCGGCTTTGGCCGCGGTGAGGTCAACGCACCAGTCGTCGGTCCGCCGCGGTTGACATACGGCGCGGCGGCGCGCTGAACGTTGGTGTTCGCGCCGCCCGGGTCCCCTTTCCCGCAAGGTCTTCAGGCTGAAGACCAACACAACGTGGAAGCTCGTTTCGCTTAGCGGAAAATGGTATGTGCTGTATATCATTGGCGCCGAACACAATTCGAACAAACTTGCTACCGCTGCCAAAACTTCTATAGACCTGGCTGTTTGTGACGGCACCCTCCCACGTGACGCCACGGCCGACTCGAGGATCCTCTTGGAGCATCTTGAAGCGCTTGTTGTACTTCTCGGTGACCACAACAATGACGAAATCGCTATATTCGATCTGCTGGACCATCCAGTGTGGTCAGTAAGTCGGAGGTTTTGGTGCTCAACGTACCGGTCGATTACGACGTTGATGCCGTGTTGTTCTCTCAGAACCTGGGCGAGGTCGACCACGGCTTGTTTGTGAGCTTCCGAGTCATTCATCATGCCATCGCATCGGCCCACGCGATATGCCCTTCGAAGCCAAGTGTTTTCGCCATGTCGCGGTAGCGATCCCGGAGGTGCGCGTACGCCGCGGCATCGCCGTGAGCCTGCGCCAGCAGTGCGCGCAGCCGCAACAGCCAGATGTCGCGTACCGCCAGACCATCATCGGCTGGCGCGGCCGCTAACCGCTCGATTGCGGCCTCGGCTTCGGCCACGTCACAATCGGACCCGCGCTCAAGCAGTGTCTCCACCAGGACACCCGTTGCTGGGATGCCCCACGCCAGCACCTTCCCCTCGCGGACCAGATCGTCGAGGGCGGCGCGCATGAGCGGGATGGCGTCATCGCGATCTCCGCGCCGAGTCCGCTCACGTGCCAGGTATACGTTGACGATCGCTAACTCGGCCAAGTTGTGTTCCTGGCGCTGGAACACGTCGCTGACCTCGGCCAGGAGGTCCTGTCCGCGGTGGTGCTCGGGTGCGGTTGGGCGGTGCACCAGCGCAACGCCCAGTGTCACCCGGGCGTGGGCCAACGCGAGGTCATCACTGGATCGTTCGGCAACTTGTAGGGCAGCTTCAATCTCGCGCACCGCCCGATCGTCGGCCGCAAGGACTCCACCCGGTATTGCCACCAGGTAGACGTACATCACGACCCTGACGTAGGTCACGGCGTCGGTGTCGCGGCCCATGGCCAGGGCCTGCCGCACGTCGTCTTGCCATCCGGGACGCCCCAGGCAGTAACGGGCCATGGCACGCGTCGTCAAGGCGTGCGCCAAGGGGGACCCGATAATGAAGTTGCCTTTTAAGGGGTCACCGTTGGCCAGGTCAATGACCCGCTGTGACCACCGCAGCACGCTGCGCCACTCGCCACTTTCCCCCTTGGCGTAAATGGCTGTGAAGGATAGCCCCACCGTCAGGTTCGGATCGTCGACCGACTCGATGAGGGCCATGGCTTCCGATGCCAGCTGCGAGGCCTCGCGCAGCCGGTCCTGAAACGCATGATCCATCACCAGCCCCGCCATCCCGATGGCCAGTGACGCCTTGTCCCCGGCGGCGGCGCACAACTGCCGCAATTCCTCGAAGCGGGCATCGGCCAACTGTGCGTGGGCTCGAAAGGCGGTCGCGCACAACATGGTGCGCGGGGCGATGCGCATGGCCGCTCGGTTGGGGTCATCGGCGGGCACTGCGTCGGCGATCGCTTGGGCGCGCTGCCAACTCAGTCGCGCCGCGCCGATGTCGCGATTGGTCGCCCACGTTGCCGCGCGCATGTGCCAGCCGTAGGCGGCGTGCAGCTCACCGGCAGCCTCCAGATGCTCGGCGATCAACGCAGCGTTCTCCTCCGCCACTGCCGGGTCACGTGATTCGATTGCCGCCGCGACGCGCCGGTGCAGCTCGGCGCGATCAGACTTGAGCTGTGATTCGTAGGCCACCGTGCGGATCAGCGGATGGTGAAACACGTACTCCGGTTGCCGGGTGAAGCGGACCTGGTCGATGAGCTGAGCGGCCAGCAGATTATCAACGACAGCGTCAACCCCCAGCGCGGTGAGCAGGTCGAGGGTGAATCGCGCGCCGAGCACCGCTGCTGCGCTTAAGGTGCGCTTGGAGGCCGAATCAAGCCGGTCAATGCGTGCCGCGATGGTCGCCTGCAGCGTTACAGGCACGCTCACTTCGCCAACCTCTGCCGCCGATATGTAACCGCCGGGCTCGCCACGCAGCACGCCACGCTCGGCCAACTCCCGCACGATCTCCTCGGCGAAAAACGGGTTACCGGCGGCCCTCTCGGCGATCTTCTGGCCCAGCTCGCCAACCGACCGGTCCGGCCCGATCAGCCCCGCGACCAGTGCCGCGGTTTCTGAATCGCTCAGCGGCGCAAGGGCGATGGTTTGAGCACCGTGCACCCGAGCCAACGCCCCCTGATACTCCGGTCGGTAGGTGGCCAGCACCAGCGAAGGCGTCTGCGGGATCACGGTGAGGAAATCGGCCAGCATCGACTCGCTAACCTCATCAATCCAATGGACATCCTCGATGACGTACAGCGCTGGGGTTTCGCGGGCCAACGAGGCGGCGTTCACCAGCGCGGTCAGCCGGCGCCGACGCGCATCCGGATCGATCTTCGGCAGCTTCAGATCGGGATCGGCGATGCCCAGCAGGTCATCGAAGAGCACCAAGTCCTCAGGCTCCGCGTCGCGAGCCTGAGTCCTTATCCGCCCTCGGGCGGCATCCGGGTCAAGACCCTCGACGCCGGTAGTCGCGCGCAGCAGCCGTGCCACGGCATGGAAGGGGACCTGGCTGGTGTGCGACTCGCAGAAGCCGGTGAACACCTCCACGCCGCGGCGACGCGCCATCGCCGCCACCTCGCGCACCAGACGGCTCTTACCGATGCCAGGTGAGCCCACCACGCCGACCACCGCCCCGTGACCATCAATGGCACGCTCCAACAAACCTTCAACCGCGGACATCTCCCAGCGCCGACCGACCAGATTCAACTCAACGCGCCCGGCAACGCGATGCCCGTCGTCCATGCCCAACAGCCCACGAGCGGGCACCGGCGCGTCGGCACCCTTGATCTGAACCAGCTCAGCTTCGCCGAGAGTCGCAGCGCCCTCAACGAGTCGCGCGGTCGACGCGCTGAGCATCACCCCACCCGGCGGGGCCACCGATTCCATCCGTTGCGCCATGCCGACTTGCTCACCGACGGCGGTGTAACCGAATGGCCCCGAACCGATCTCACCGGCGATCACCTGACCGGAGTTAAGTCCCACCCGCAACTGGAGGTCCACACCGTCGCGCTCCTGGACGTCGACTGCAAGCCGCTTCGCCTCCTCCTGAACGCCCAAGGCAGCCAGGCAGGCCCGAACGGCGTGGTCCTCCAACGCCACCGGCGCTCCGAACACCGCCATGATCCCGTCGCCGGTGAACTTGTCCACCGTGCCGCCGTACCTCTGCACTACTGCCGCGCAGCGGTCAACCAGCTCGGCCATGATCTCGCGCAGCCGCTCAGTACCCAGGGCCGCGGCGATGTCCATCGAATGCACTACGTCGGCGAACAGCACCGTGACTTGCTTGTACTCGGCCGGTGTCGTGGCGGTCGCAACCGCCGCACCGCACTCGTTACAGAACTTCGCGTTCGGCGGCAGCTCGGTACCGCACGACCCGCACACCAAGGCTGCCGCCGTCATCTCATCCGGCCAGCCCACTGTCGTTCCACGTCACTATCGTGTCACCGCTGGCCGGCCAACACGTGACATATCGCGGCCGCGATCCGGCCAACGGGAAGCGCTACGCCGGCCTCCGCGGCCGGTCTCAGGGGCCGGATTCCGCCTATGTGGCAGGTAGGAGCGCATCTGTTGTGAGATTCTGCTGGGGTGTCCGCTCCTGCGGCCGCTGCTCCTTCGGGGGTGGTGACGTTTTTGTTCACCGATGTGGAGGGTTCGACCCGTCGGTGGGAGGCCGACGCCGAGGGGATGCGGGTGGCGCTGGCCGCCCATGACGAGGTGTTGTGCAAGACGACCGAGGCGCACGGGGGTTGGTTGTTCAAGCACACCGGTGACGGCGTGTGTGCCGTGTTCGGCTCGCCGAGGTCCGCGGTTGATGCCGCGGTGGCCGCGCAGCGGGCGCTGGAGTTTCCGGTGCGGATGGGGCTGGCGACCGGCGAGGCAGAGCTGTTTCGTCGGTAGCGCCAACTTTCATACGCTCGGCGGATAGTCACCGTGCACACCGCGCTCATCGCCTGGCGAGGAGATCCTGAAGCCATGGTCGCAACAGGTCGTTGCAGTTGCCTCGCAGGCCTGTTTGCCTTGTCAGCGGGCTAGAACTACGGGTTCGATTCCCGGCGGCTCCACTAGCGAAGGGCCAGGTCAGGGATTCCTGACCTGGCCCTTCGTTTCGAGACACGACGGTGCGAGTGTTCGGTAGAGCCGTCGACAGGATCTGCACCGCTTGCCGGAGGCGCTTTCCGCGTTAGACGGAGAGAAACTGCGAGGGCGTAGCCTGAGCAGATCCACATTCCGATCCCCTGCGCGGCCGGCGGCCCGATCCGAATCGCCGTGCTGGCGCCGATTGCGTGGAGGACACCACCTCGCCACTACGGGCCGTGGGAGCAGTTCGCCTCATTGCTCACCGAGGGGCTGGTGGCGGCCGGCCATCACGTGACACTGTTCGCCACCGCAGACTCGATCACCACGGCCAGCTTGCACGCAACCGCGCCGTCTGGCTGGTCTGAGGATTCGACGATCGACGCCAAGGTCGCAGAGTGCCTGCACATCGCCTCGGTGTTCGAGCGCGCCGGCGAGTTCGACGTCATCCACAACGGATTCGACTTTTTGCCGCTCACGTACAGCGATCTCGTCGCCACACCGGTGGTCACCACGATCCACGGGTTCTCCTCCGATCGGATCGTTCCTGTCTACGAGCGCTACGACAGCACCACCACGTACGTGTCGATAAGCGACGCCGACCGACACCCGAATCTGCACTACGCCGCCACCATCCACCACGGCATCGACATCGACCAGTTCGCGACCCATCCGACCCCCGGCGTGCACCTGCTTTTCTTCGGACGGATCCATCCCGACAAGGGCACCGCCCACGCGATCGAGGTCGCCCGCCGATGTGGCCGCCGGCTCGACATCGCCGGGATCATTCAGGACGAGGAGTACTTCCGCAGCGAGGTTGAGCCGCACGTCGACGGCGAGCAGGTGCGCTACCTCGGCGCCGTCGACGCCTCTGTGCGCGCCGAGGTACTGGGTGGCGCGCACGCCCTGCTCCACCTGATCGACTTCGATGAGCCGTTCGGCTACAGCGTCGTGGAGGCGATGGCCTGTGGCACGCCGGTGGTCGCCAACTCACGAGGCTCGATGAGCGAGCTGATCGAACACGGGATCACCGGCTATCTGGTCAACGACATCGATTCAGCGGTGGCCGGCGTCGCGGCAGCCGGCGAGCTGGACCGGCGCAAAATCGCCGAGCGCGCCGCCGACCGGTTCACGGTCGCCACCATGATCGACAAATACGTAACGGTGTACCGCGACGTTATCGGCGAACGGAAGTGAATCTGAACGGCCGACCCGATGCTGCTTGGTGCAAGTCTGCTGTCGTCTACCAGATCTATCCGCGCAGCTTCGCCGACTCAAATGGCGACGGGTTCGGCGATCTCGGTGGCATCATCGGGCGGCTCAACTCGTGTTCGTCCGGGGATGTCAGTGGCATGTTGATGCCATCAACACCTTCAGCGCATCCACATGTCGTTTCACGCCGTTTCGCGTCGGTTCGCGTACTCAGATTCCGCGTTTCCGCAGCTCAAGGCGATTTTTGGGCTGGGTTCGATTCCCGGCAGCTCCACAAACAAAATAGCTGGTCAGAGGCCTTAATTGGATTATTACCCCGATCACGTCAGGACTCGGTCCTGCTCGAAAGTTGTTTAGGCTTGCGCCTTTTCGAGTAGTCGCTTGGGGTGCATCCCGTTGACCATGCCGACAAACGGCGGGTGGATGCTGTATCCCAGCATCCGGCGAAGGTCTTCGGATACCACCTGGACCGTTTCACGCGCGGTCGAAAGGGTGAAGGCTTCTTGGGGTCGAAGCCATGGTTCGC
>Ga0210396_10006614_pt1 | contig 11085 bp, 2 predicted proteins | sample IncBWH17OmetaG_FD_155466 | JGI IMG/M metagenome (GOLD analysis project Ga0210396, IMG submission 155466) | Forest soil microbial communities from Barre Woods Harvard Forest LTER site, Petersham, Massachusetts, United States - Inc-BW-H-17-O ...
CGGGGTATTTCCATCGGGTCGCTTACTGGGTCAACACGGCCGGATTGGTGAGCCAGGACATGATCGCTACTCCCGGTCATGCCGGCCCTTACCAGTCCAGGGGTGAGATCGATATCGTGTTTTCCGACTACCGGCAGGGCCGTTTCGGGGACCAGGTGTTCAGGGAAGACAATTTCTTTACAAAGACAGCGGGCCGGTATCAGCCTTCCGGCCGGTATAAAGACTACCATATTTATTTAGCCTCTTCGAACCTTTAATCCTGATATATGCAACTACTGCGGAAATACAGATTACGTTTTTTTATAGGATTCATCGGTATGCTGACAGCGACTACCGGCGTCCGGGCGGGTACCGGCGGCGGTGGCGGACAGGTCAAGGCCCTGGCCGTTCTCGACGGCAGCTTGCACCAGATCCGGCCGGACTCTATTGCAATAGTGGAGGACTCTACGTTCTTCAACCCTGCCAATGCCGGACTGCTCGACAGCTCGTATGCCGTGCAGAACCAGGTAACGCTGATGATCAACGAGGCGTCGACGCTCTACCTGCGGACCCCGTTTAGCGTTACGGTTAAACTGCTGATCTTCTATTCCGACGCCAAGGGTGATACCGCATCTGTAGTCCGCAATTTTACGGTCAATTATGATACCGCCCGGGGCGCCACCTATAACAGCCGTAGTAGTTTTGTATTCAATGGGGCGCACAAGGTCTCCGTAACAGTCCTTAGTGATTCCAGCAATGTCACCACCTGGGACCCGACCTCGGTGCTGCTTATCCAGAATCAGCTGGTAACCACGCCGGCCTTTACATTCAGCTGCACCAATACGGTTTCCAATATCACGGTGACCCCGTCTTCCGACCCTACAGCCGACGAACTGCCGGTGAGCTGGAACGTGGTGCAGGGCGCCAGCCAGTACGACGTGGAATGGACCTGGGTCGATTCCAGCGCGCTGGCGGATACTACCAACAATTATTGGCGTTTCGGCCGGCCGCCGTATAATCCTACGCTTATCTTCCGTAATAATGCCACGAGGATCACGACCGCCGGAACATCGTACAATATCCCGCTGATCTATGATAATACCGGCACCCTCTTCATCCGCGTACGCCCGGTGTTGCTGGGCGCCGGTTATGCCGTCACCAACGCCATCTGGAGCTCGGATGCTTCGTCGGTTGTAATGGGCGAGTACACTTTCCGGGGGCATGAGCGGCCGTTAAACTGGCAATCGAATATCAGTTTTGCGGAAGAAGGGAAACGCAAGGTCGTCGTCCAATATTATGATGGCAGCCTACGCAGCCGGCAAACCGTCACCAAGGACAATACCACCAACACGACCATTGTCGGGGAGACGTATTATGATTATCAGGGGCGGCCGGCCATCCAGGTGATGCCGGCGCCGACGCTGAATACGATCATCAAATACACTGCGGGATTTAACACATCCATTAACTCGGTGGCCTATAGCCAATCCAACTACGACACCCTGCCGAGCCCGGGGATGTATTGCAGCATCCATGCCGACTCGATGAGCAACAGTGCCGGCGCCAGCCAATATTATTCCCCGAACAACCCCGTGGCTACGGTTGGTCTCAACCAATTCATCCCGGACGCGCATGATTATCCTTATACGGAAACGGAGTATACCCCGGACAATACCGGCCGGATCAACCGGCAGGGTGGAGTAGGCCTGTACCATCAGCTTGGAACGGGTCATGAGACCAAATATTTCTATGGGACACCGGATCAGGCGGAGCTCGATGCGTTGTTTGGGACCGAGGTCGGCGACAAATCGCACTATTTCAAGAATATGGTCCGTGATGCTAATGGCCAGTATAGCGTCAGCTATGTCGACATGCATGGCCGGACGATCGCGACGGCCCTGGCCGGAATTCCGCCCAGTGGCATGGCCGCGCTTCCTTCTTACAACCGCCAATCCATTACGGAAACATTAGCCGACCCGTCCACCGTGTCTATCCAGGGGCAAAGCATGGTGAGCCAGAAGAGCCTGGTCGTGCCCATGACGGACACTTTCAATTTTAGCTACAGTTTCACGCCGGATATCTTCAATGATGTCAACTGCCAGCAGTCCAGCATTTGTTATACCTGCCGGTATGACCTCGATATCACGATCACCGACAACTGCAATAACCAGCTTCTTGGTGGGCATCCCTATACCATCAGCCGGCAGAATTTCTCGCTTTCGTCGTTGCGAAATTCCTGCGTCGACACGGCGATGAGTCTCAATTTCACCCTGATCCTGCCGGAAGGTGAATATACGATCACGAAAAAGCTCACCGTCGATCCGGATGCTTATAGTTTCTACCGGGACAGCATTTACCTGCCGGGAAACACCTGTACGTCGATCGCCCAATTCATCGCCCAGCAGAAACAGGTTGCCGTGTCCGCTAACACCCAGTGCGCGCCCAGCTGTGCTGCTTGTCTGGCCACCATCGGCACCTGGAGCTCCTTCTGGGCCAACTATATTCAGCAGGCAGGCATCGCTCCCGCTGATACCGCCGCTTTTGTCAACGAAGCACAGACGGCCTATAACAACCTGGTGAACTCCTGTTCCGCCCTCTGTCAATCCAATACGGATGCCAATGACATCAGGAACGCCATGCTGGCGGATATGTCCCCGCCTTATGGACAATATGCCGACACCACCCTGGCGGCCAATTCCGACATTTATTCTATCTTTTATATTGCGCCAAAGGATTCCGCGACCTGGACGCCCGTATTCAAATATCAGCAGATCGTCTATCACGATGCCAACAATAACCCCGATAGCATCTATCTGGAAAACGAGGGGATATATGTCGCACCGAACTCGTTGACGCAAGCCCAGTTCGTCCAATACTTCAGGCCATCCTGGGCAAACGACCTGCTGCCCTATCATCCGGAATATTGCCGGTTGCAGATACTGCAGAATAACAATTCCAGCCTGCTTTATGACCGTCAAATGGAAGGTGTGGATACCTATGACTCCGCTGTGCTCGTGGGATATATCAATCCGACGAATAACCCCAATGGCCCCACGCCCACGGTCTCAAATGTCGACCCGTTTGCCAGCCAGCAGCTGACCCTGCTCAACGATTCGCTCAACCAGTTCGAAACGATCAAGACCGGCAACATCAAACTAAACATGTGGCAGACTGCCTGCGTCATGGTGGCTTGTGATTCCTCTAATTTGTCGAGCTGCCCGGCGACTTTTGCCAACCAGCAGAATCCCTTTAGTACGCTTTGTCCCGGTGATCAGGATATGGCCTGGAAATATTTCCGCGAGATGTACGAGGGCGCTAAACAAGCGATCTTCAATAAGGTCCTGCTGTCCAATCCCTCCAACTGTACGGTTCCCGATTCGGCCTATAACAGCGAGCCGAGTGCGGAGACATTGTTCGTAAAACAACATCAGCCGGAGTTCAGCGATTTTGCTACCGCGATCAATCACAATAAACAAATGGGTCCCTGGGCCACCGTCTCCGGCCCCAATGATGCCGGCAACCAGCAAACGGAATTGCAGGATACACTGGCAAGCATCTATACCGCCAACTGTAATGCCTATTTCTATCAGTGGAAGCTGGACATGGCTGTCTGCACGGTGTATGACACCAATGACGTCAAGAACGTGATCATCCCGGCGTTGACGGCACTGTGCCGCCAGGCTTGTGATACTGCCCATCCGTACGGTGCCAGCAGCCTGCCCGCGGGCCAGACCTATACATTCGAGGGTGCATCCTGCACCAGTTTCCAGGACATCATCAACCGATACAATGCCCTCCATAATATCACGGATATGCTGCATTGTAATGCGGAGACGATCTTCGCCCCGCAACCTTACAACAACCAGCCGGTGTATACCAATAAACCGGTATATACACGGCCTTCCAATTGTGAATGTTCGCTGATCAACGAGTATCACCGGCAATATCTGCTGGTAAGTCTGATAAATCATAATGACACCTCTTTCTCGGCGTTCCTGCTTCGCACACAGCAGATCTCCATGTCAAGCTCGGATCTCACCACCTTGCTCAGCATGTGTAGTAATACTACCGGCACCGCGAGCTGTAAGAATCTATCGAAGCCGATCTATCTGCCGCCGGCGATGCAATGTAATAGTGGACCCGGCTGTGCTTCCTGCCAGGTGATCGACTCGCTCTATTCCGCCTATACGACGCAATATCCCGGGATGCTGCCTTCCGACAGTTCGGATGCCGACACTGCGCAGGCGCAGAAGAATGCGTTGTTCCAGAATTTCATGAACAACCGGTTGGGCTATAACATGCAAACCTGGCAGTATATCCAGTTTATGGATACCTGTACGGCGCACAACAGCGATACGGCTTCCAGCGTCGTCTGTTCGGCGACGACTATTGCCGAAGTGTTCAATAACGCCAATTCGACAGCCGTTGACACCATGCAGAGCATTGTCAGCACTCCGGACGGGGGCAGTGTGCTTGCCGGATGGACCCAGCCGGCGGGCGCTTCGTATAAGAGCGCGTACATCATTCGTTATGATAGCAATGGTAATGTACAATGGGCAAAGACATTGAGCAGCACCAATCATTCCTATTTCTATAAGGTCCGCCAGACCTCCGATAATGGGTACATAGCCGTCGGGGTGGCCTATTATGGCACAGGCAGCGCTGCCAATACCAGCGGAAAACTGCTGGTGGTAAAATTCGATGCCGCCGGCGATACCCTTTGGGTGCGGACCATAGGCGTACCCGGCTCTCAGGGTGAAATAGGCGTCGATATCATTCAGCTACACGATGGTAGTTATGTCGCCGTGGGGGATGACAATCTCACGCAGGGCCATGCGGGCCCGGCGACCGCTTTGGCGGTGAAGTTCGATGGCTCCGGTAATGTCGTTTGGGCCGAAGGTTTGGGCTTGCATGGCAACAATGTGGGCGACGACGGCTATGGAGTCATGGAGTCGGCTGGGGACACATTGATCATAGTCGGCCGGCAAACGGGCGCTAATGGTGTTCAAGGCACCGTTTACAAGGTAAATGAGCAAACGGGTGCTTTGTACAACACCTTTTCTGTCAACGACAATACCGGCAATGGCCTGGGATTGCAGATCATCGAGGTGTATCCTACGGCCAGCGGATATAAGCTTTACAACTATGTCAGTTATGACGGCCGGGGTCTGGAGAGCAGTCGTCTTGGCGTCATCAATATGAATTTCGACGGTACCGTCACTCAGACCAATAGACTGGATCTTCCGCCGGGCAATCCGGGTGATGCAACGATCTCGACCCTGGCCATGGTGCCCACATCCGACGGTGGTTGGATGGCCGGCGAGACGGCGCCCGCAAATCGCAATATCTATTGGGTCAAGCTGGATGCTTCCGGAAACACACAATGGTCGAGGAAATCCATCTTTGCCGGCACCCAAACCGTAGGTAGCCTGATCCAGAATCCTTCCGGTAGCTTCACGGCGCTGGGAACGGATAATTCTGTCGCGACGCTTATGAGTCTGTCCCCTGTAGGGGCGGCCGGTTGTTATGACAGCCTGGCGGGTGTTGTTGTCACGCAACCTGCCATTTCCGTAGGCCAGCCTGGCAGTGAAACCGCCGGCGGACTGACGATGTCGCTCACGGGTTCTCCGCTGTCCCTGTCTTCGGTAACCATCAACGAATCGTTGATCACGTGCCCCGGGTCTACCAACTGTTATATTGCTTACAACGGTCCGTTGCTTTGCGGTAAGTCGGCGCCGCTTCTTGCCCCGGCTTCCGCCGATTCGATCACCACCTGTAGCGACAGTACGTTCTTCGGAGTTACCGCCGGAACCGCGTTGTATAACACCTATACCGACTCGCTCACGGGCAACTTCGAGCAAGGTTATCTGGCTACCTGTATGCAGGCGTACAAGCACGAGTCCTTCACGGTCACCCATGCGCACAGCGAATACCACTATACCCTCTATTACTACGACCAGGCCGGCAATCTACTCAAAACGGTACCCCCCGCCGGCGTGCAGATCAACACGGATACGAATTGGATCAAACAGGTCGAGGCCGCCAAGGCGGCGGGCACGGTGCTGGTGCCGAGTCATACGTTGGCGACGAATTATCGGTATAATACGTTGAATAAGGTTGTCTCGCAGCATTCGCCGGATAATGGGATTGCCAATTCCTGGTATGACCGGATGGGACGGTTGGCTGTTTTGCAGAATCGGAAACAGGCGCTGAATAATCAATACAGCTATACAGAATATGATACACTAGGCCGTATCATTCAGGTGGGGCAACTTAATAGCAGTGTCGGTATTACCGATACATTGAGCCGAAACGACTCGAGTCTTTTGGCTTGGCTTAGCGCAGCTGTGGCTACGGACAGCCAGATCACGGTCACTTCTTATGACTCAGGAGCCTATGCGCTGCAATGGATCATAGGACAGAGGAATATGCGTAACCGGGTGTCTTGGACGGGATTGTTTAACAGTGCCACCGACCTGGCGAATGGGGGACAGAATGCCGCGGCCGCAACCTACTACAGCTATGATATTCTAGGCAATGTGGATACGCTGATCCATGATTTCGGCGGCGGTATCTTGCATCCGGACGTCGCTAACTCTATGAACCTGACATACAACCGCTTCAAGAAGATCAGCTATAATTTTGACCTGGTCAGCGGCAAAGTCAACCAGGTCAATTATCAACACGGCCATCCGGATGCTTTCTATCATAGCTATCTTTACGATGCGGAGAACCGGATCACGAATATGCAGAGCAGTACCGATAGTGTCAATTGGGACAACGATGCGTTTTACAGTTATTATGCACATGGTCCGTTGGCTCGGACAGTGCTTGGCCAGCAACAGGTGCAAGGCGTAAATTACGCTTATACATTGCAAGGCTGGATCAAGGCCATCAATCCTGCGCCTTATACCGGCGAATCCTTTACTCTTCGGCCGGATAGCAGTGGGAATGTCGTAGCCAATAATGCCTACAGCCTCGTTTTGGATTATTTCAATGGAGATTTCACTCCTATTAGTACCGCCAGCGGCCCCGACAGTGCCGTGGCTACCACCTTGGGCGGTGACTATCGACCCTTATTCAATGGCAATATCAGCAGCCAGGGGGTGAATGTCCATGGACTTGGCAATCCACTATTGTACAATTACCAATATGACCAACTGAACCGGTTTATTCATATGGATGCATGGAACCGGACGGGTACCCCGTGGAGCGCGATCACCAAGACCACCGATTTTCAGGAAAATGTCGCCTATGATCCTAATGGCAATATCCAAAAATATTTGCGCAACGGCAGCAGTGCGACCAATTCGGTCTCAATGGACAACCTGAGTTATTCTTATATTTCCGGTACGAATCAACTGGATCATGTTACCGACTCAGTGACGAGCTGGTGCGCTACCTGCAATGATATGACGACGCAATCTGCCGGCAATTATCAGTATGATTCCATCGGCGAACTCACCGCCGATGCAGCGTCCGGTATTGCCAATGTTACCTGGACCGTTTATGGGAAGATCGCGAGCATATACAAGCCGGCGCATGATACTACGATCCTGTTCACCTATGACGCACGGGGAAATAGGGTCAGTAAATCTATTATTCACGCAGGTGATACCCTGACTACCTGGTATATTCACGATGCGCAGGGGGATATTCTCAGCACCTACACTTATGGCGATCCGACGATCAACGGCAAAGATCTGACTCAGACGGAGTTGGACGTCTATGGTAGCAACAGGCTAGGTACGTGGAAACGGAATGTGGATGTGGCAATCAAGCCTGCGCCACCAAGTGTGGCGATGTCCTTGTTTGGCACCGGTGATACCCTTATCTTTAGCCGTGGTAATAAGCTCTTTGAACTTAGCAACCATTTAAGCAGCGTCCTATCAACGGTGAGCGACAAACGATTTGGCGTATCATACGATGACAGTACTGTCGTTTACTTCAACCCCGACGTGGTCAGCGCTAATGACTATTACCCCTTCGGCATGTTGGAGCCGGGGCGTCAGTATGCGCAGAATATGCTGGGTAATTACCGGTATGGATTTAATGGGAAGGAACAGGACAATGAGGTAAAGGGGGTAGGTAATCAGATTGATTATGGGATGCGTATGTATGATCCTAGAGTGGGAAGATTTTTAAGTGTGGATCCACAGATGAAATTATTCCCATGGAATAGCCCCTATTCATATGCCGAAGGAGATGTGTTAAGAAGTATAGACATGGACGGATTGGAAAAGGTAATTGTCAATACAGTTAGTTTTGCGCCATTTAACTTTTTTGGAAATGATCCTTGGGGAGCGTATACTGGTAATGGAGATGACAGAAAATTTGGTGACAAGGCGCAATCCTTTGTCGTAAATGGAACGACATACGAGAACTGGAAAATCAGAAGTGAGTCTTATTTAGATCTGGGTACAATGAAGCAAACCGCTGTCCCGAAGCCGATTGGTTCTTGGTCCCACTATGTGCTAAATGCTGTTCAACCGCCGCCTGGAACGCTAAGGCTACCGAAAACGGCTTATTCGGAAGCCGAATTTGGATATTATAAAACAACGGATGATCGCGGGAAGACTTTAACAATCGACTATAACCTAGCAGGTGGAAATGCAGCGGCTCCTTTTAACGTAGGTGAGAAATTTGGTCAAATTGATGTTAACGTCCAGGTTTCGTTCTGGAAGACTATAAAGGATGGAGAAATCGTGGTATCGGGGATGGTTAATGGAGATCGGTTTCCGGCGAACGAAAATTATTTAACGGACGAAAAAGGGAATGAACTTATTTTAGGAGTATCCGGCATTAATTCTGAAAATGCAGCTACGGCTCCTTATACTCAACTTCCCGGAAATAATCAAAGACCTATGTCGAGATTTATATTTACAGTTTTATTTAACAAGGATAATACATTCAAAGGAGTTCGTACGGCCAATGGGAAAGAGTATACTCTGGATGAGTGGAATAAACAATTTACCAACTTAAATCCACAAAGTAAGACCACCGGAACTACGGTTAACGGGTCATCTAATACTCAAAACAATGTCACCACGAAAGATGAAAATCAACATTAGTAATGAAATATATTATGTTAATAATCATAAGTTTAATTCTTTTGAGTAATATATCATGCGGGAATGCCGATCCTGCTGTTTATTTTATTCCAAAAAAATTTGAGGGCGTATTCTCGGTGGTATATTCCCAACGGAAAGGGAATCCCAAAGAATATCAATATGGAAGGAGAGTTTATCGTATTCCTAGTAATGGAATCTTACTTACGCAATTTGGGTTTCAAGGCGGAAATCGACAAGACCTTTTCTTAGTTAAGACCAATGATGGGTATGATACTCTTAAGGATTTCTTGCCAAAACGAACTTTTGCCCACTCTCAATATAAAATCGGCAGCAACTTAACGACTGATACCTCCGAGCTTGCCGTTAATTTTAGGCAGGTGATTACTTATTATCCAAAGTTTTTTGATAGTGATCAGGCCCATCATCTTGATTCTAGTTTCAAGTATGAATTAATAACAATTGGTAAAGCGAGTCGACTAAGTGACGATTCATTAAAGGGGTTTGCTAAAAGACTGGAAAAATTCTTGCGTGATTCTCTCAAAATTGATAGCCAAGCTCCTAATTGAAGTCTTGATTCGTGGCAATCTAGCCCATTATCAACTTGGGCATTTCGCGGCTTTTGTTTGAAGGAAATGGCAGGAGTATTTTGTAGAGGAGATTTGGGAGGACATTCTCTCAACATATCCGGACAAGAATTTAATAAAAACTATAAATCAAATACTGAATGTCCCTTAACCTTATTCGGAATCCATATTCCAAGCCTATCCTGGTGATGCTCCTTATGGTGTTGACCTATGCCGCACATGCAGGCAAGCCCAAACACCCGCCGAAGGTAGTCTGCAAAACCTGCACGATCAGCGGCGGAACCGCGGAATACGTTGGCCAGGCCGATTTCTACACACTCACCGGCGGCACAACTGCCGGCTGGACGGTGACCAACGGCGCCACGATCATAAGGTCGACGTCGACGACCGTGACGGTGCAGTTCAATAATACCGGCATCACTAACATAGAAACGGCCGGCGCTACGTGCGGCGGAGCTTCCATCAACGTCTCTGTTACCACGCCGCCGCTGACAGCGCCCACTATATCAGAGTCATCGGGTACGATCAATTATGGGGCTACTCCCGGCGTGATCAGTTCCTCCGGCGCGTCGGGTGGCAGCTGCGGCACCAGCTATAGCTATACCTGGTATTCCTCTCCCAATAACTCGACATGGACCCAGATCTCCGGCGCCAGCGGATTAACCTATCAGCCTGGCGCTTTAACCCAAACAACGTACTACAAACAAGTAGTGACCTGCAACGGGACCCCCGCTACCAGTAATATCATTACGATAACGGTGTATCCGCAGCTCGTAGGCGGCGGTGTCAGCTCCTCGCAATCGATCAATTACAACACGACGCCGTCTACGCTTACCTTGTCGGGAGTATCCGGTGGCAGCAGTAGCTATACTTATCAGTGGCTAAGTTCCTCCAACGGCACCACCTGGTCAACGATAAGCGGAGCGACCGGTACCAGCTATTCTCCACCCTCTCTGACCTCGACAACCTATTACCTTGTAGCAGTGACCAGTAATGGAGTAACGGTCAACAGCAATTATGCAAAGATAACCGTATACGCTCAGCTCTCGGGCGGCAGTATCAATCCGTCTTCGCAGACCAGGAATTACGGCGCAACGGATTCTACGCTAAGCCTCACCGGCGTCTCGGGCGGCAGCGGCACCTATACCTATCAATGGCAGAGCTCCCCGAACAGCTCGTTCAGCAGCCCGACGAATGTAGGCAGCGGCGGCACGACATATAGTCCTGGCGCGCTGACTTCGACGACCTACTATCGCGTCGCGGTGACCAGTAATGGTGTGACGGCCTATAGCGCCACTGCCGTAGTCAACGTATACCCGCAGCTCGTAGGCGGCAGCATCAATCCGTCTTCGCAGACCAGGAATTACGGCGCAACGGATTCTACGCTAAGCCTCACCGGCGTCTCGGGCGGCAGCGGCACCTATACCTATCAATGGCAGAGCTCCCCGAAC
>Ga0210396_10006616_pt1 | contig 11085 bp, 10 predicted proteins | sample IncBWH17OmetaG_FD_155466 | JGI IMG/M metagenome (GOLD analysis project Ga0210396, IMG submission 155466) | Forest soil microbial communities from Barre Woods Harvard Forest LTER site, Petersham, Massachusetts, United States - Inc-BW-H-17-O ...
TGAACCTATGACCTTCAGGTTATGAGCCTGACGAGCTACCGGGCTGCTCCACCCCGCGATAAACCTTTGCGCGCCTTACCGAAAAGCTCCTTACCGAAACGGGTCTGTCAACGCCCTGGGGCGCCGTTTCCGTCCGGAGGCTTCCTGAGAAGGCAAACCCTTGGCATGTGCCCTTGGGTCGCGGGGGGTATGTACCAACGCGCGCCCGCTTTGGAAAGGGCCGCGAGGCGGGTTTTGAGGATTTTATGACGGCCAAAAAAAGGCCCAATCGTTCATTCTGCGGGATGGGTCGGGCCGCCAAAGTACACTTGCCAGAAGTTGCATAAAGGCCCAGGCTTTCCGAACAAAAGCCAAGCAAAAGCAGGGGGAAATGGGATGGAGAGCGTTGATTTCATCGTGGTGGGCGGCGGCTCCGGCGGCTGCGCGGTTGCGAGCCGCCTGTCCGAGGATCCCGCCACTTCAGTGGCGCTACTGGAAGCCGGCGGCAAGGACGACAATTGGGTGGTCAACACGCCCGGCGCGATGATCCTGATGATCGCCGGCAAGGTCAACAACTGGGCGTTCGACACGGTGCCGCAAGCAGGCCTCAACGGCCGCATCGGCTATCAGCCGCGCGGCAAGGGGCTTGGCGGCTCGTCCGCGATCAACGCCATGGTCTATATCCGCGGCCACCGAAGCGACTACGACCAGTGGGCCGCGCTCGGCAACACCGGTTGGTCCTATAGCGACGTGCTGCCCTTTTTCAAACGCTCGGAAGACAATTCCGAACTCGACGGCGAGTATCACGGCAAGGGTGGCCCGCTCCATGTCACGGGCTCGCAAAGCGATAATCCGGTCCGCGATATCTATTTGCAGGCCGCGCGCGAGGCACAATTCCGTATCCGCGAGGATTTCAACGCCGAGGAACAGGAAGGTCTCGGCCCCTACCAGATCACGCAGAAGAACGGCGAGCGCTGGAGCGCGGCGCGCGGCTACATTCATCCCTTCATGGCCACGCGGACGAACTTGCGCGTCGAAACCAACGCGCACGCAAGGCGCATCCTGTTCGAGGGCAAGCGCGCGGTCGGCGTCGAGTACCTGCAGGGCAAGGAGACCAGGCAAATTCGCGCCCGCCGCGGGGTGATCCTTTCCTCCGGCGCGTTCCAGAGCCCGCAGCTGCTGATGCTCTCAGGCGTCGGCGACAGCGCCGAGCTCGTCAAGCACGGCATCGCAACCACCCATCATTTGCCTGGCGTCGGAAAGAACCTGCAGGATCACCCGGACTTTGTCTTCGGCTTCACCTCGGACGCACCGCATTTCGCCGGCCTCTCGTTTGGCGGCATCGCGCGGATCTTCAAGGGCATCGCGCAATATCGGCGCGAGCGGCGCGGCCCGATGACATCGAACGTCGCCGAATGCGGCGGCTTCCTCAAAACCAGGCCCGATCTCGATGTGCCCGACATCCAGTTGCATTTCTGCATGGCGATGATCGCCGATCACGGCCGCAAGCCGCGCTGGGGGACCGGTTTCTCATGTCACGTCTGCGTGCTGCGCCCGAAAAGCCGCGGCAGCGTCTGGCTGCAAAGCGCCGATCCACATTCCCCACCGGCGATCGATCCGAACTTTTTCGGTGAAGAATCCGACCTCGACACCATGGTCGCAGGCTTCAAGACCACCAAGCGTTTGCTTGACGCGCCAGCGCTCAAGGCGCTGCAGACTTCCGACGTGTTCACGGAGGGCGTCGAGACCGACGACCAGATTCGCAAGGTGCTGCGCCAGAATGTCGACACCGTCTATCACCCAGTCGGCACCTGCAAGATGGGCGTCAACGATCCCAGCGCCGTGGTCGATCCCAAGCTCAGGGTCTACGGGCTCGAGGGGCTGCGCGTGGTCGACGCCTCGATCATGCCGACCCTGATCGGCGGCAACACCAACGCACCGACCATCATGATCGGCGAAAAGGCCGCCGACATCATCAAGGCGGAGCTGCGGGCGAATTGATGCGAAGCGGACGAATTGATACGAAATTGTAGGGTGGGCAAAGGCGCCTCTGCGCCGTGCCCACCGGTGTACTCTTCGAAACACTTTGGTGGGCACGCGGAGTTTATCATCGGGCGCGCGTTCGCGACCCGTTGGCTTTGCCCACCCTACGCGCTACCCATCACGTCAGCAAAAACCCGCCATCCACGGTGACGACGCTGCCGGTCATGTAGCGCGAGGCGGTGGAGGCGAGCAGCATGATGGCGCCGTCGAGATCGGATTCAGTGCCCACCCGGCGTTGCGGAATCCGCTTGGTCAGTTTCTCGCCGCCGGGCGTCGACCAGAAATCGTGGTTGATTTCGGTATCGATGTAACCCGGCGCCAGCGCATTGACGCGGATGCGGCTACCCGCAAGCTCGAGCGCCATTGCCTTGGTCGCCTGGATGATGCCGGCTTTGGAGATGGTATAGGGCGAGAGAAATTTCATCACGGACAAGCCGAGCACGGAGGCAATATTGACGATATTGCCCTCCTGCTTGCGCGCGATCATCCGCCGCGCCATTTCGGTGGCTGCGAAATACGCGCCCTTGAGGTTGGCGTTGATGACCGAATCCCAGTCCTCTTCGCTCTGCTCCACCGCGAGTTTCTCGATCGCAATCCCGGCATTGTTGATGAGCACGCTGACCGGGCCGAGCCCGGCCTCGGCGGCATCGATCGCCTTGCCGATCGAGGCCGTATCGGTCACGTCCATCTGCACGGCGACCGCGCGGCCACCTTTGGCGCGTATCTCGTCCTCCAGACTTTTCAGCTTCGCGGTCTGGCGCGCGGCAAGAGCGACCGCCGCCCCATGCGCGGACAAGACGCGCGCGAATTGACGGCCGAGCCCCTGCGAGGCGCCGGTGACAAGAATGATTTCTTTACTGACGTCGAATAGACCAGCCATGGCTAACTCCGCGAGATGCGCGCTCGTATTGATACAGACGATTTTAGCGATCGCAAACCCGTTTCGTTGACAAAGTCTCGATAGGTGAAAAACACGCAGAGATAGATTGGTTCCTCATGAATCCGTTCGACATCGTCGTTTGTGTGGTCTTGATCTTCGCCGCCGTTTCCGGTTTCAAAGCCGGATTGCTGCGCAGCGCGGCAACGATCCTCGCCTATCTGATTGCAATGCCGATCGCGGTCTGGGTGTTGTCACTGGTTTCGACGAAGACCGATGGCGTGCTCGGCTCGCCATTGGCGCAAAACTCGCCGCTGCTCTTTGGGGTTTTTCTGATCACCGGCATCGTGCTCGGAAAGTTCATGCGAATGGCGCTCGACGATGCCATTGGGCAAGAGGCCGGGCTTGGGGATCGCCTCGCCGGCGCGGCCCTTGGCGCGGTGCGCGTCGGCCTGGTCGCAATCAGCTTTGTCCTGGTGTTCGATCAATTGGTCCCATCGGACCGCCAGCCCGCATATCTCGCCGGTTCGCAGCTGCGGCCGCTATTGTCGATGGCGGGACAGAAGGGCGTCAGCTCCCTGCCGCCTGACGTCGTGGTCTATTTCGACCGCCTCAAACAAGCCCGGCGGATTTGAACCCGACCCGCTTCTGATATGCATTTCGGCCGTCCCTGGTCCCTTATCAGACCACCCCGTTTTGGTTAGAGTGACCCGACGGGTTACAAAAAATCATCCGAAACGACGGGAGTGAGACAGTGGATCTTGGGATCAAAGGCCGCCGCGCCATCGTGTGCGCATCCAGCAAGGGCCTTGGACGCGCCTGCGCCATGGCGCTCGCCGCCGAGGGCGTGCATGTCACGGTGACCGCGCGCGGCGTGGAGGCGCTGACAAAGACGGCGTCCGAAATACGCCAACTTCATCCCGGCGTGACGGTGACGGAAGTTCCGGGCGATATCACCACCCCCGCCGGCCGCGAGGCCGTGCTGAAGGCCTGTCCGGATCCGGATATCCTGGTCAACAACGCCGGCGGACCGCCGCCCGGCGACTTCCGCAACTGGACCCGTGACGACTGGATCAAGGCGATCGATGCCAACATGCTGACCCCGATCGAACTGATCAAGGCAACCGTCGACGGCATGATGGCGCGCAAGTTCGGCCGCATCGTCAACATCACTTCCGCCGCGGTGAAGGCGCCGATCGAGGTGTTGGGATTGTCCAACGGCGCGCGTGCCGGCCTCACCGGATTTATCGCCGGCATTTCGCGCAAGACCGTGATCAACAACGTCACCATCAATGGCCTGCTGCCGGGTCCGTTCAATACCGACCGGCTGCGCAGCGCGGTCGCCAAGGCGGAAGCCGAGAAGCGCGGCATCACCGTGGATGAGATGCTGGCAGAGCGCGCCAAACTCAATCCTGCGGGGCGCTTCGGCGAGCCGGAAGAATTTGGAATGGCCTGCGCGTTTTTATGCGGCGCCAAGGCCGGCTTCATCACCGGACAGAACATCCTGCTCGACGGCGGCGCCTTCCCCGGCACGCTTTAGTTGAAGGCAACCGGCATCGGCGCCATCGACCTGTTCGGCGCCGGTTTGGTCGCGAGGGAACGCCGCATGCGCTGGAATGTGGGCAGAGTCAGAATCACAAAAGTCGTCGAGCTGGAGACGACAGGCCACACGCGATTCATTTTGCCTTTGGCCACCAATGAAGAAATCCGGAAGTTGCCGTGGCTCATTCCCCGTTTCGCAACGGAGGAAGGCCGGTTGAAAATGTCGATCCATTCGCTGGTGGTCGAGACGCCCTCGCGCCGGATCGTGGTCGACACCGGGCTTGGCAACGACAAGCAAGGCCGCAGCGTGCCGACCTGGAATAACCGGAAGACACCATTCCTCGAGGCCATGACCGCGGCGGGCTTTCCGCCCGACAGCATCGATACCGTGCTCTGCACCCATCTCCATGTCGATCACGTCGGGTGGAACACGCGGCTCGAAGGCGGGCAATGGGTGCCGACCTTCGAAAAAGCGCGCTATCTGTTCGGCCAGACCGAATACGAATACTGGCGCGACCACAGCGTGGAGCATGGCACAATGCCGATTTTTCAGGACTCCGTGAAACCGGTGATGGATGCCGGCAGAGCCGATCTCCTCGCCAGCGACGCCAGGATTTGCGAAGAAATCACCCTGATCCCGACCCCGGGCCACAGTCCGGGGCACATGAGCGTCTATATCCACTCCGCCGGTGAGGAGGGCCTGCTCACCGGCGATGTCGCCCACCATCCCTGCCAGATGGCACATCTCGACTGGTCTTCTACCGCCGATTCAGATCCCGCACAGTCAGCCGCGACGCGGCGCGATCTGTTCTCTCGCTTTGCCGATCGGCCCGTCCTTGTGATCGGCGGACATTTCGATGCCGGCCACATCAAGCGCGATGGCGAGGCCTTCCAATTCGTCCCTTAGCGCAGGCAGCCAATCTTCACGCATTGTGGGCTATCGGGACGCTTTCCCGCCGATCGCTCGCCACCTCGGCTGCCCGGGATAAGAGGGGCAGCAATGCGCTGGTGGTCCGATTCTAACGCCAGTCGGCAGTTGAATTTACTCGCGCGCTGTTCCATGAAGCATTTCAAGCAACAGAACCACCCTGGGGAGTGATGAGAAATGAAGCTTGTTCGTTATGGCGAAATCGGCAAGGAGAAGCCCGGCCTGATCGATAAATCGGGCCAACTGCGCGATCTTTCGGCTCAGGTCCAGGACTTCGCCGGAGATGCCTTTTCACCGGCCTCGCTGACCAGGATCGCAGGCCTTGACCCCGCCAAGCTTCCCGCCGTCAGCGGCAAACCGCGGATCGGCTCGCCGGTGGGCGGCCTGCCCAAATTCATCGCCATCGGCCTCAACTATTCGGACCATGCCGCGGAAGTCGGAATGCAGATTCCGACCGAACCCATCGTCTTCATGAAGGCCAATAACAGCCTGTGCGGGCCGAACGACGCGGTCGAGAAGCCGCGCGGCTCGACCAAGCTCGACTGGGAAGTCGAACTTGCGATCATCATCGGCACACGCGCCAAATATGTCTCCGAGGCTGACGCCCTCAATTACGTGGCCGGCTACAGCGTCTGCAACGACGTGTCCGAGCGCTTCTTCCAGATTGAACGGCTCGGTCAGTGGACCAAGGGAAAATCCCATGACACGTTCGGTCCGCTCGGCCCCTGGCTTGTGACCAAGGACGAGATCGCGGATGTGCAGAAACTGCCGATGTGGCTCGACGTCAACGGCAAACGCTGCCAGACCGGATCGACTGCGACCATGATCTTCGGGGTCAAGAAGATCGTTTCGTACCTCTCGGAAATCCTGACGCTGATGCCCGGTGACGTCATTGCGACGGGCACGCCGCCCGGTGTCGGTACCGGAATGAAGCCGTCGAAATTCCTCAATGTCGGCGACGTCGTCACGCTCGGCATCGAGGGACTGGGCGAACAGCGGCAGGAAATTATCGCGGCGTAGGAAGCCCCGACGTCGTTGCGAGGAGCGCAAGCGACGAAGCAATCCATACTTACTTCGACGCGGTGGATTGCTTCGCTTCGCTCCCAATGACGGATAAACTTTCCTGAGCACTCAAAGGACATTCGAATGAAACTCACATTCTCCCCGGCCTCGCCATTCGCCCGTAAGGTGCGCATCGCCGCGATCGAGCTCGGCCTGATCGACAAAATCGAATTCGTGCCGACGGCGGTGGTGCCGGGCCAGGCCAACGATGAGTATATGCGGATCAATCCCCTGAAGAAGCTGCCGGCATTGATCCTCGACAATGGCGACGTCGTCATCGATTCCTACGTCATCGTCGAATATCTCGACGAGCTAGCGGGGGGTGGAAAGCTGATCCCGACGTCGGGGCCGAACCGATGGAAGGTCAAGAGCGATCATTCGCTGTTGCAGGGCATGCTCGATTCCATGCTGCTGTGCCGCTACGAGAGAATGGTACGGCCACAAGGGCTACAGTGGCAGGCATGGTCCGACGACCACTGGAACCGCGCCTGGCGCGGAATGGCGCGTTTCGACAAACAGGCGGACGTGCTGTCGCGTCCCCTCGACATCGTGCAGATCGCGCTCACTTGCGTGCTCGGCTACGCCGATTTCCGTTTTGCCGATTGCGGGTGGCGCAAGGCCTATCCCGGTCTCGATGCATTCCACGAGCGGATGCTGAGCCGGCCTTCGGTCAAGATTTCCGTTCCGCCTCCGGCCTGAGGCACAAGAGGCTGTCATGGGAAACACGCTTGCGGTCGGCGACCTCACCATACATCGCATCATCGAGCAGGAAACCACCTTCCTGCCGGCGCTGGATCTGTTCCCGGCGCTGACGCCGGATTTGCTCGCCGAGAACAGGTCGTGGATGCAAAGCGCCGGCGCGCTCGATGCCAACGACGTGCTGATCCTGTGCTTTCAGTCGTACATCATGAAGACGCCGCATCATACCATCCTGGTCGACAGTTGCATCGGCAACGACAAGCCGCGGCCATTGCGTCCGAAATGGAATATGAAGACCGACGACACCTATATGCGCGCGCTGGCGGGCGCGGGGATTTCGGTCAAGGACATCGATTTCGTGATGTGCACGCATTTGCACGTCGACCACGTCGGATGGAACACGCGGCTGGAGGGGGGCCGCTGGGTGCCGACTTTCCCAAACGCGCGCTACATCTTCGGCAAGACCGAATTCGACTACTGGACCGAGCAGCACGCCAACACGCCGGTGCCGCCTTTCGGCGACAGCGTATTGCCGGTTGTCGAAGCCAAGCGGGCCGAGATCGTGCGCAACGACTACGAGATCGGCGATCACGTCCGCATCCAGCCGACGCCGGGTCACACACCCGGACACGTCGCGTTCACCTTTGGCCGCCGCAAGGATGACGCCGTCTTCAGCGGCGATTTGATGCATTCGCCGCTGCAGACACGCCATCCCGAGCTTTCAGCAAAATTCGACGTCGATCAGGCGCAGGCGGCAGCGACGCGCCGCAATTTCCTGGAACGCTATTGCGACACCGACACGCTGTGCTGCACCGCGCATTTTCCTTCACCCTCGACAGGCAGGATCCGCCGCTTGGGGAGCGGATTCTCATGCGAAGCGGTGGCGCGCTAAGGCACTTTCGAATAGTAGGGTGGGCAAAGGCGCGCAAACGCCGTGCCCACCATCGAAAAAGTGAAAGGCGAACTGAATGGTGGGCACGCGGAGTTTATTATCGGGCACGCGTTTCGCGCGGCCTGTTGGCTTTACCCACCTAGTGCATGCAGGCAGCCTCAGTCGAACAGGTTCGGCGTGTGATTGACGGCCGCGCCTTCGATCGCGAGCATTTTCAACTTGGTGGCAACCCCGCCATTGGCGGAAAATCCGCCGGGCTTGCCGCCGGCGGCGAGCACGCGGTGACACGGCACCAGGATCGGACAGGGATTGCGCCCGAGCGCCTGGCCGACGTCGCGCGATAGCTCGACCCCGCCGAGCTGCTTGGCGATATCGCCATAGGTCATGGTCTTGCCCGGCGGAATGGTGCGGGCGATATCGTAAACGCCGCGATGGAATTCCGGAACGCCATCGAGGTCGAGCGCAACGTCCTTAAGGTCATTCGGCTTGCCTTCGAGCAGTTCAACGATCCCCTCGATCGCGTGCCGCACTTCGGCCGGCGGCGGCGCTTCCGCGATGTCGCCGTGACGCTGCCGAATACGGACGCGGGTTTTTTCCTCACTCCCCATCGGCAGTTGCACCCCGTTGATGCCGCGAGGACCCCACTCGATTCCGCAAATCCCGATCGGGGTGTCGAACAGGGTAAAATACTGGTCTGTCATGGCCGGCTCCAATTGGCTCGCGCCCCACCTATGCTTTGGACACCGAATCTAGACTTGGAAATTGTTGCGATCCACCCGGATTCCGACGGAATTTTTGGGCTTCAACAACATGACCGGTCTCACGCCCACCGATAGCCCCGGCTTGGTAAACCCCTCATCCGGGTGTTATCCTTCTCGACAACGATATGGGCTTTGCCCTTTGGAATACGAGGAGGAACCGCCATGAAACTGACCCAGCAGCAGATCGATGACTTCAACCGGGAAGGCTGGCTGTTTCTGCCCGAACTCTTCAGCCAGGAAGAGGTCGCCCTGCTCGCCCGCGAGGCGGAGGGCATTTACGACACCAAGCGGCCGGAGGTGTGGCGCGAGAAGAGCGGGGCGCCGCGCACGGCCTTTGCCGCCCATCTCTACAATGAGGCATTCCGCCTGCTCGGCGCCCATCCGCGCATGATCGATCCGGTGGAGCAGGTCTTCGGCGAGAAGGTGTACATGCACCAGTACAAGATCAACGCCAAATCGGCCTTTACCGGCGACGTCTGGCAGTGGCATCAGGACTACGGTACCTGGAAGCGCGACGATGGCATGCGAGAGCCGCGCGCGATGAATATCGCGATTTTCCTCGACGAAGTGATGCCGATCAACGGCCCGCTGATGCTGGTGCCGCGGAGCCAGCACGCCGGTGACCTGAAGGCTTCGCACGACCTGCAAACCACGTCCTACCCGCTGTGGACGCTGGACGAGGAAACCGTGACGCGGCTGGTGAAGGAAGGCGGCATCGTCGCGCCGACCGGCAAGGCCGGCGGCCTGTTGATGTTCCACGGCAATCTGGTGCATGGCTCGGCCGGCAATATCACGCCCTATCCGCGCAAGATCGTCTATCTGACGCTCAACGCCGTCTCCAACTACATCCGCAATCCCACGCGGCCGGAATACATCGCCCACCGCGATTTCACACCGATCCAGACGGTCGAGGACGACGCGTTGCTGCGGCTGGCCCGCGCCCAGCGTCAGGCGGCGGAGTGAACGCGTATTTGCCACTGCCTTCACCTCTCCCAACGGCAGAGGTCGGCACGCTCGTCAGCGAGCGTGCCGGGTGAGGGGTTAAGGTCCATCGATAGGCCGTAACCCGAAGTCGGATTTATCCGACTTCGACAACGAAGATGGCCAACTCGGGTAGAACCCGAGTTGGATGCGGAGAGGGAGCGCGCTTCCGCTGCCGCACTTCTGATTCCATGCAAGTCGGACCAACGCCCCATGAACCTTTCTCACCTGCTCAACGCCCGCCGCACCGCCGGCAAGCCGGTGCGTGTCGCGCTGATCGGCGCCGGCAAATTCGGCTCGATGTTTTTGTCGCAGGTGCCGCACACGCCTGGGCTGGAAGTGCCCGTCATCGTCGATCTCGATCCGGAACGGGCACGCGAGGCCTGCCGAACCGTCGGCTGGGACGCCGCGCGCATTGCCGCGACGGCCTTCACGCGTGAGGCGGCCAAAGCGACATCCGAAAACATCGAAGTCATCGTGGAGGCGACCGGCAATCCCGCCGTCGGAATCAAACACGCCCGCACGGCAATTGCGGCGGGCAAGCACATCGTGATGGTCAATGTCGAGGCCGACGTGCTGGCGGGGCCGCTGCTCGCAGAGGAAGCGCGCAAGGCCGGCGTGGTCTATTCGCTGGCCTATGGCGATCAGCCGGCGCTCACCGCCGAGATGGTGGACTGGGCACGCGCCACGGGTTTTCGCGTGGTCGCCGCCGGCAAAGGCACAAAGTATCTGCCGGCCTATCATGACGTGACGCCGGCCGGCGTCTGGAGCCACTACGGACTGACGGCGGACGAAGCGCAATCGGCCGGCATGAATCCGCAAATGTTCAACTCGTTTCTGGACGGCACCAAATCGGCGATCGAAATGGCGGCAATCGCCAACGCGACGGGGCTGGACGTTCCGGCCGGCGGACTGCTGTTTCCCCCTTGCGGCGTCGATGATCTGCCGCATGTGATGCGGCCGCGCGATAAAGGCGGCGTGCTGGAAAGATCAGGCGTGGTGGAAGTGGTATCTTCGCTGGAGCGCGACGGTCGAGCGGTGTTTCGCGATCTGCGCTGGGGCGTCTATGTCGTGATGGAAGCGCCGAACGACTATGCGGCGGATTGCTTCAGGCAATACGGCCTGAAGACCGATGCCAGCGGCCGCTACGCGGCGATGTACAAGCCGTATCATCTGATCGGGCTGGAGTTGAACATCTCGATTCTATCGGCGGCGCTACGCAAGGAGCCAACCGGGCAGCCGTTCGGTTTTCGCGGCGATGTGGCCGCGGTGGCGAAGCGGAGTTTGCGCGCGGGCGAAATGCTCGATGGCGAGGGCGGTT
>Ga0210396_10006617_pt1 | contig 11083 bp, 8 predicted proteins | sample IncBWH17OmetaG_FD_155466 | JGI IMG/M metagenome (GOLD analysis project Ga0210396, IMG submission 155466) | Forest soil microbial communities from Barre Woods Harvard Forest LTER site, Petersham, Massachusetts, United States - Inc-BW-H-17-O ...
CCCTGATGCGGCCGAGCTGGTGCGCGCCAAGACCGGCCGGCTGAACGGGTCCCTCGTCGCCTTGCTGACGATGATGAAAGGCCTGCCGCTCGCCTATGGCAAGGATATGCAGGAGGACAAAGTCCCGGTCTTTGAGGCTGTCGACGCCCTCGAGCTCGGCCTGGCGGCGACGGCTGGCATGGTGCGCGACATGCGGCCCTGCCGCGAACGCCTGCGCGACGCCGCCGAGCACGGCTTTGCGACTGCAACCGACCTCGCCGACTGGCTCGTACGCGCTGCGGGCCTGCCTTTCCGGCGCGCCCATCACGCGACGGGACAGATCGTCAAGCGCGCGGAAGCGCTGGGCTGCACGCTCGCCGAACTGCCGCTCGCCGAATTGCAGGCTGTGGAGCCGGCGATTACCGCCGCCGTCTATGATGTGCTCGATGCCAGCCGGTCGGTAGCGAGCCGGACCAGCTTTGGCGGCACCGCGCCGGAGCTGGTCCGTGCCGCCACGACCGAGGCGCGGAAGCGCTTCCTCGGATGAACCGCGCGTGCCCCTCACCCCGACCCTCTCCCCGCCAGCGGGGCCAGGGAGCAAGGTGGCTAATCCCCTCGCCCCGCTTGCGGGGCGAGGGAGGGGCCCGCTTTAGCGGGAGGGTGAGGGGCAGCCGCGTGCTGCGCTTGGGCACGCTGATCATGCTAAGTCTAGCTCTGGTATTGGCAGGGTGCGGCAAGCGGAATGCGCCCACCGCGCCGCCGGACGTGCCCGACACCTATCCGCGGCCGTATCCGAGTGAATGATATTTTTCATTATCGCGGCGGCGAGCTCTACGCCGAAGAGCAGCCGGTGGCGCACATCGCCGCGGCCGTCGGCACCCCCTTCTACCTCTATTCGGCTGCCGGGTTCACCGCACAGTACCGCCGGTTTGCCGACGCCTTCTTACCTGAGCGGCCGCTGATCTGCTATGCGGTCAAGGCAAACTCCAACCTCGCGGTGCTCCGGCTCCTTGCTGGCCTCGGCGCGGGTGCCGACGTCGTCTCGGAGGGTGAACTGCGCCGCGCGCTCGCCGCCGGTGTGCCGCCCGAGCGGATCATCTTCTCCGGGGTCGGCAAAACGGCGGCCGAGATGGGGATGGCGCTCGACGCCGGCATCCATCAGATCAACGTCGAGTCGGTGCCGGAGCTGCGCCGGCTGAGTGAAGTCGCCAGTGCGCGAGGCCGGACCGCGCGGATTGCGATCCGGGTAAACCCGGATGTCGACGCCCATACACACGCCAAGATCTCGACGGGACGGAAAGAGAACAAGTTCGGCATCGAGATTAACGAGGCGGTTGCCGCATACCAGCTCGCCGCTGAGCTTCCCGGCATCGAACCAGTCGGCCTTGCCATACATATCGGCTCGCAACTGACCGATCTCGAGCCGTACCGCCGCGCCTTCGAGCGGGTCCTTGAGGTCGTCCTCGAATTGCGCGCTCTCGGGCTTTCCATCCGCCGCATGGATCTCGGTGGCGGCATCGGCATCCGCTACCACGCCGAGCGCCCCCCGGAGCCGATAAGCTACGCGAACCTTGTGCGCGGCATCTTCGGTTCGCTCGGGCTCACCCTGGCGTTCGAGCCGGGTCGCGTGCTTACGGCGCTCGCCGGGCTGCTCGTCTCGCAGGTGCTCTACGTTAAGGAGGGCAGCACCAGGCGTTTCATCATCGTGGACGCGGCGATGAACGATTTGATTCGCCCTGCGCTCTACGATGCCTGGCACGACATCGTCCCGGTTCGCCTCCCCGCAGCCGGCGCTTCTCTCGCGCCGGCGGATGTTGTCGGGCCGGTGTGCGAAACCGGCGACACCTTTGCGGTCGACCGCGAGCTGCCGCCGTTTGCCGAGGGCGACTTCCTCGCGTTCACTGCGGCTGGAGCCTATGGCGCGGTTATGAGCACGACCTACAACAGTCGGCTGCTGGTGCCCGAGGTGCTGGTCTCGAAAGACCGTTTTGCGATTATCCGGGCGCGGCCGAGCTATGATGCGCTGCTTTCTCTCGATACCGTTCCCCAATGGCTCTCCGATACGGCCGAGGACCCCGTGCGGAAGCGAGGTGTCGCATGACTGACCGATCGTCGCTAACCGGTGGCCGCTTCGCGATGCGGCTGCGGCTCGCCCGTTTTGCGCTGCTTTGGGAACGGGTCTGGCCGCCATGCTGGCCGGCGCTCGCCGCGCTGGGCGCGTTTTTGGTGCTCGGCCTGTTCGACATCCTGCCGAGCTTGCCCGGCCTATTGCACGCCGCAATTCTGATCGGCCTCGGCGCTGCTTTCGCGATCGGCTCGGCGGCGGCATTTCGCAAGACCGTCATTCCCGATGCCTTCTCCGCGTGCCGCCGTATCGAGCAGGCGAGCGGGCTGCAGCACCGGCCGCTGCAAGCGCTCGCCGATCGGCCGAGCGGACCGCTCGACGCGCCGACCGCGGGTCTGTGGGAGGCGCACCGGCGTCGCATGGAAGCGGCGGCCGGCCGACTGCGGATCGGACTGCCGCATGCCGGGTTTGCCGCACGTGATCCGTGGGGGTTGCGCGCCGTCCTGGCGATTCTGCTGCTGCTCGGCGCGATCGATGCCGGGAGCGACTGGCGGGATCGTCTCGTCCGTTCCGTTAGACCGGACATTGCCGGCAGGTCGGGGATGGCCGCCGCAAGCCTCGACATCTGGGTGACGCCGCCCGAATACACCGGGCTGGCGCCGCAATTCCTGCGCCCCGGAACCGCGGAAACGCTGCGTATCCCAACCGGCAGCAAGCTGCTCGCCCAAGTGCATGGCGGTCAGGCGGTGCCGCGCCTCGCGATCGACGGGGAGGGCCGCGATTTCGATGCGGTCGACAAGCAGAACTTCCGGGCCGCGGCGACTTTGACATCCGGCAAGCAGCTCGCCGTGACGCAGGCGGGCTCCGCGCTCGGCAACTGGCAGATCGAGATCATCCCGGACAACCCACCCCAAATCGCCTTCGCAAAAACCCCGGAAGGCACGACGCATGCCGCTCTGCGCGTCGATTATCAGGCAAGCGACGATTACGGGGTCGAATCGGCCAAAGCGGTGATCCGGCGCGAGGGCGGCAATCCTGAGGAAACGATCGAGCTCGACACGCCCTTGCCGGGTCTGCACCTGAAAGAAGCGAAGGCCACCAGCTATCACGATTTGTCGCCGCATCCCTGGGCCGGCCTCCCGGTCGAGATCCGGCTCGTCGCTACGGACGCGCTGGGCCAGACGGGGGAAAGCGAGCCGGTCCGGATGAAGCTGCCGGAGCGGAAATTCGAGCATCCGGTCGCCCGCGCGATCATCGACCAGCGCAAGGAACTGGTGACCGATCCCGGATCGCGCTTGGCGGTAGCAGATACGCTCAGCGATCTGCGTGAGCGGCCGCAGCTTTACCGCGAGGATACCGTCGCCTTCCTCGGCATGCGGCTCGCCGAAGAGCGTCTGCGGATCAACGACGACGCGAATTCCTTGGCCGAAGTCCAGCAACTCCTGTGGGACACCGCGTTGCGCATCGAGGATGGACGCATGTCGCTCGCCGAGCGCGAGATGCGGCGCCTGCAGCAGGAGCTCCAGGATGCGCTCGCAAAAAACGCGCCGGACGCCGAGATCGAACGCCTCATGAAGGAGCTGCAGCAGGCGCTCGACCGCTATCTGCAGGCGCTTGCCGAAAACATGGCGCGCAATCCGGACCAGTACCAGCAGCCGATCGATCCGTCCAAGGTGATCAGCAGCCGCGATCTGCAGCGCATGCTCGACCGGGCGCGTGACCTGGCCCGCAACGGGGCGCGGGACCAGGCGCGCGAGCTTTTGTCTCAGCTGCAGAACATGCTCGAAAACCTGCGCATGGCGAGACCCGGGCAGATGCCGCAACAGGGGTCGAGCGAGGCGCAGCAGATGATGCGCAACATGCGCGAGCTGATGCAGCGTCAGCAACAGCTGCTCGATCGCAGCTTTCGCGCCCAGCAGCAGCAAGGGCAGCAGGGTCAGCAAGGGCAGCAGGGTCAACAAGGCCAGCAGGGTCAACAGGGCCAGCAGGGCCGCATGGGGCAGCGCGGCCAGCAGCAAGGGGGCGACCAGCCGGACCCCAACGGCCAGCTGGGTGATGCCGCTGGCCAGCAGGAAGGGCTGCGCCGCATGCTCGGCGATATGATGCGCCGGCTCGGCGATGGGCTGGGCGACATCCCCGAGCCTTTGGGCCGCGCCGAACGGGCGATGCGCGACGCCACCGAGGCATTGCAGCGCCGCCAGCCCGGCGAGGCGATCGGACCGCAGACCGAGGCGCTCGACCAACTGCAACAGGCGGCGCGCGATTTCGCCCAGCAGATGCAGCGCCGCATGCAAGGCCAATGGGGCAACCCGAATGACGACGAGGTCGGCCCCACCGACGGGACACCGCGCGACCGGGTCGAGCGGGATCCGCTCGGGCGCCCGCTGTCGAACAACGGGACTTACGATCAAGGGGACGTCAAAATCCCCGACCAGAATACTCTGCAAAAAGCGCGCGAGATTCTGGACGAACTGCGCCGCCGTGCCGGCGAGCGCTTTCGTCCGGAAATCGAGCTCGACTACATCGATCGCCTGCTAAAGAGATTTTAAGCTTGACCGAAGGCAAGTGCTCGCCTTCAATCCATCGACCTTTCTCCTCGTCATGTCCGGCTCGCACCGGGCACCCTGCAGACCCTGCCGTTAACGGAATTGCCGGTGATCCCGGTGAATCCTGTTTTCAGATATTGCACGAGAACTGAAGAGGCGATGGATCGTCGACTGTTTCTATCTTTGATGACCGGATTTGCCGCAGCGTGGCCGTCGATGGCGCGCGCGGTTGCGCGCCCGCCAATGGCGCTGCGCCGGCTGCGCCTTGTCAACTGCCATACCGGCGAGACGTTCGATGGGGCGTACCGCAACGACCAAGGCCCGATCCCCCGGGTCATCGACGAGCTTTGTGTTTTCTTGCGGGACCACCACTCCGGCGAAAAAACGGAGATCGATGTCGGGGTCATCGATTTTCTGGCCGATGTCATGGATTCGGTAGGCCAGAGCAAAGCCACCATACTGTCGGCTTATCGCACGGCCGAAACCAACGCGATGCTCGCCCGCACCATGTTCGGCGTCGCCGAGCACAGCCAGCATATCGTCGGCCGCGCGCTCGATATACGCGTCGATTCGGGTCTCTCCGAGGCGATGACAAAGGCCCGCGCAATGCAGCGCGGCGGCGTCGGGTGGTACCCGCATTCCGGCTTTATCCACATCGATACCGGACCGGTGCGGAATTGGACCCTCGACGAGCACGGGCTCGATGGGCTCCTGATGTTTGATGGCCAGCGCCTGCGGATGGTGGGCAAACCCGGCGAGGGAAATAATCGGATGCTGCTCGGCGGTGGTGCATGGCAGCCGCTGACGGTGACCGAACGGCTCGGACTGCAGCGCCAGCTCGCCCGCGCGGAATTCATAGCCCGTACCGGCCGCTTACGCCTCAACCCGTGACTGCGGCGCCGATCAGCTTGCCTACGCCGTAGGTCACGCCGGCGGCGGCGAAGCCGATCAGCAATTGGCGTAATCCCGAGAACCATACCCCGAGCCCGGTGAACAAGGTTGTGCCGGCGCCGATCAGGAACAGCGCCAACCCGCTGGCCGCGAGGCTGGCAATCGCTGCCGGCGATCCCGCCAGCACGAAATACGGGGCAACCGGAAAGATCGCGCCGATTGCGAACAGCAGGAAGGAGGTCCCGGCGGCGGCCCAGGCCGAGCCGCCGAGCTCGTCCGGGTCGATCCCCAGCTCCTCGCGAACGAGCGTGTCGAGGGCGGTCTCCTTGTTGGCGATCAGGCGCTGCGCCAGCGCTTTGGCCTGGTCGGCGGGGAGCCCCTTGGCCTGATAGATCAGCGCCAGCTCTTCTTCTTCCTCTTCGGGCACCTGCTCGAGCTCGTCGGCCTCGGTCTTGATTTGCCGCTGATAGGATTCGCGGGTCGTGCTGACCGACAGCCATTCTCCCAACGCCATCGAGGAGGCGCCGGCCAACAGGCCCGCAAGACCGGTCACCAGGATCGCGTGCGGCGCCAGGTCCGCGCCGGCCACGCCCATGACGAGGCTCAGATTGGAGCACAGCCCGTCATTGGCGCCCAGCACCGCCGCGCGCAGCGCGTTGCCGCCAAGGGCGCGATGTCGGCCCTCCAGTCGCGCAATCGTCGGGCCGCTGAACGCGGTCGGCGACTTTGCCGCCAGCGCCCCGATGATGCGGGCGTGCGAGCGCTCGGCCGCGGGCAGCCCGCCGGCAACGGCTTCCGGCTGGGTGTCATAGGCGCCGCTGTCCAGCTGCTCGAGGGTGTTGATGCTCGGCAGGACGAACGCCGGACCGAAACGGCGCGCCAGCCAAGCAAGGCTCCGCGTCCGGAAGCTCGGCCGCAAGCTCGGCGCGGGTTGACCGATCGTACCGATCTTGCGCTTCCAGAACTCGGCATGCGCCTCCTCGACGGCGCCGAGGCGAGCATAAACCTGCGCCAGCTCGGGGTTCTTCTCGGTCTGCGACAGCGTTCGGTAGAGCGAGGCGCTGTCAACCTCCCCCTGCAGATTGGCCTTGTAGCGTTGGCGCGGATCTTCCTCGGGCATTTCAGATTTCCCGTTGGCCGCAGCTAGAGATCCGGCAGACTGACGAGCTTGCCGGGGTTCATGATGTTGGCGGGATCGAGGGCACGCTTGACGGTGCGCATCAGCTCGATCTCGACCGGCGATTTGTAATGGGTGATCTCGTCGCGCTTGAGGCGGCCGACGCCGTGCTCGGCGCTGATCGACCCGTGAAGCCGACGCACGACACTGTGGACGATGTCGTTGAACTCCGCCAGCGCGCTAGATACGCCGTGGTATCGGCGCCTTCCGGCTGGGTCAGGTTGAAGTGGATATTGCCGTCCCCTACGTGGCCAAAAGCCATCGGCCGGATGCCGGGCAGCCTTTCAGTCACCCCGGCGGTGGCGCGGATGATGAAGTCGGCGACCCGGCTGACCGGTACCGAGACGTCGTGCTTGATCGAGCCCGAATAGAGCTGGGCCTCGACGATCGCCTCGCGGATCTTCCAGAGTTCCTTGGCCTGCGGCCCGCTTTCGGCGATGACGCCGTCAGCGATGAGATCCTCTTCGAGCGCTGTTTCGAGCAGCCTTTCCAAAAGCGCACGGATGCCGCTCTCGGTCTGGCTGGACGACATTTCGAGCAAGACGTACCAGGGATGGGGCGCTGCCAGCGGATCAATCGTCCCGGACACGTGGACCAGCGCCAGATCGAGCGCCGCGCGCGGGATCAGCTCGAACGCGGTCAGCTGGTCCGCGGTCGCGGCGCGGGCATGGGCAAAGAGCGTCATCGCATCCTCGACCCCCGCGAGCCCGAGAAATGCGGTCTCGACTTCGCGTGGTTTCGGAAAGAGCTTCAGGGTCGCGGCGGTGATGATCCCGAGCGTGCCTTCGCCGCCGATGAAGAGCTGCTTCAGGTCGTAGCCGGTATTGTCCTTGCGCAGGCCGCGCAGGCCGTCCCAGACCCGCCCGTCCGGGAGCACGACCTCGAGGCCCAGGGTCAGCTCGCGTGTATTGCCGTAGCGCAATACCGCGATGCCGCCGGCATTGGTCGACAAATTGCCGCCGATCTGGCAGCTGCCCTCGGCGCCGAGGCTGAGAGGGAACAGCCGGTCGGCCTCGGAGGCGGCCTGCTGTAAATGCGCCAGGATGCAGCCGGCCTCCACAGTCATTGTGAAATTGACCGGGTCGATCGCGCGTATGCGGTTCATGCGGCCGAGGGCGAGGACGATGTTGGTCCCGTCCTCGGGCGGGACGCCGCCTCCGACGAGGCCGGTATTCCCGCCCTGTGGCACGATCGGCAATCTGGCTTCGGCGCAGATCCTCACCACCGCTGCGACCTCCTCGGTCGATGCGGGCCGAACGATCAGCCGGGCGGCGCCGTGCCACAGGTGTCGAGCCTCGACCAGGTAAGGTTCCTGCTCCGCCGGATCGGCGATCCAGCCGCGGTCCCCGACCGCCGCCTTGATCCGTTCCAGCGCTGCCTCGATTTCCATTCTGCACCCCTAAACCTGCAGCCGCCATCGAAGGGTTTCCCCGGCGCGAAAGGGGACGACGGCATTATCGCCTGCTCCGATCAGTGGCGGCACCACAAAGGGTTCCCGCCGTAACGTGATCCGGGCATCGTTTGGCGGGAGGCGATAGAATTGCGGCCCGTTGAGCGAGGCGAACGCTTCGAGCCGGTCGAGCGCCGCTTCCTCCTCGAACACCTCGGCATAGATCTCCAACGCGCACGGGGCTGTGAAGATGCCGGCGCAGCCGCACGCCGTCTCCTTGGTGGGAAACGCGTGCGGCGCGCTGTCGGTGCCAAGGAAGAACCTCTGGTCACCCGACGTAGCGGCTCGGCGCAGGGCCAACCGGTGCTTCTCACGCTTGGCGATCGGCAGACAGTAGAGGTGCGGGCGGATCCCGCCGGCAAAAATCGCGTTGCGGTTGATCACGAGATGATGCGCTGTGATCGTCGCCGCCAGGTTCGGGCCGCCCGAAATTATGTAGCCCACCGCCTCTTCGGTCGTGATGTGCTCGAGCGCGATCCGCAATTCGGGCAGCCGTCGGCGCAGCGGATCCAGCACCTGGTCGATAAACACCGCCTCGCGGTCGAAGACGTCGACCTCCGGGTCGGTTACCTCGCCATGGATCAACAGCGGAATGCCGAGTCCGGCCATGCATTCGAGCACCGGTGAGATGCGGTCGTAATCGGTCACCCCAAAGGCCGAGTTGGTGGTCGCACGCGCGGGGTAGAGCTTGACCGCGATGAACACTCCTTCCTGAAAGCCACGGGTGACCTCTTCCGGGACCGTCGTGTCGGTCAGATAGCAGGTCATCAGCGGCACGAAATCGCTATCTCTCGGGAGAGCCGTTAGGATGCGCCCGCGGTAAGCGCGCGCCGTCGCGACGCTTGCCACCGGTGGCGCCAAGTTGGGCATCACGATCGCGCGGGCGAATTGGCGGGCGGTGTACCGAAGTACTGTCGTCAGCATCTCATCGTCGCGGAGATGGACATGCCAATCGTCCGGACGGCGCAAGGTTATAATCTCAGCGGCTTGTGGCATCTATTTTCTCCGCTTCCGGTACCCAACATTAGATTCGTCCCCCCGATTTTAATAGCACTCTGCCTTGGAGAGTGCTAAACCCTTGAGGGAGGGCGAGGCCACCGTAGGCCTCGTCGAAAGCGGCGCCGTCGCTGCTTAATCGACCGAAAAGGAAACATTCATGGCTGCTAAGGATGTAAGGCTCGGCACGGACGCGCGCGAGCGGATGCTGCGCGGCATCGACACTCTCACCGATGCGGTCAGGGTGACGCTCGGGCCGAAGGGCCGCAATGTCGTTCTCGACAAGAGCTACGGTGCGCCGCGGATCACCAAGGACGGGGTTACCGTCGCAAAGGAGATCGAACTCTCCGACAAATTCGAAAACATGGGCGCGCAGATGGTGCGCGAGGTGGCCAGCAAGACGAGCACGGTTGCCGGCGACGGCACGACGACCGCGACCATTCTCGCCCACGCGATGGTGCGCGAAGGTGTCAAAGCGGTGGCGGCCGGGATGAACCCGATGGATCTCAAGCGCGGCGTCGACATGGCCGTCAACGCGGTTGTCAAGGACCTAGAGAAGCGCTCGAAAAAAGTCTCGACCAATGACGAGATCGCGCAGGTCGGCACAATCTCGGCCAATGGCGACCCCGAGATCGGCCGGATGCTCGCAGAGGCGATGAAGAAGGTCGGCAATGAGGGCGTCATCACCGTCGAGGAAGCGAAATCGCTCGAAACCGAGCTCGACGTCGTCGAGGGGATGCAATTCGACCGCGGCTATCTGAGCCCGTATTTCATCACCAATGCAGAGAAGATGATCGCAGAGCTCGAAGACCCCTACATCCTCCTGCACGAGAAGAAGCTGTCCAGCCTTCAATCTCTGCTGCCCATCCTCGAAGCCGTCGTGCAGAGCGCGCGGCCCTTGCTGATCGTTGCCGAGGACATCGAAGGCGAGGCGCTCGCTACCCTCGTCGTCAACAAGCTGCGCGGCGGCCTCAAAGTGGCGGCCGTAAAAGCACCGGGCTTTGGCGACCGCCGCAAGGCGATGCTAGAGGACATCGCGGCGCTGACCGGCGGTCAGGTGATCTCCGAAGATCTCGGCATCAAGCTCGAGAACGTTACCCTCGAGATGCTCGGCCGCGCCAAGCGCGTGCGCATCGACAAGGAGAACACGACGATCATCGACGGCGCCGGAAAGAAGGAAGACATCACCGCGCGGATCAACCAGATCAAGGCGCAGATCGAGGAGACGACCTCGGATTACGACCGCGAGAAGCTGCAGGAGCGATTGGCCAAACTGGCGGGCGGCGTAGCGATCATCCGGGTCGGCGGAGGCACTGAGGTCGAGGTGAAAGAGCGCAAGGACCGCGTCGACGACGCCATGCATGCCACTAAAGCCGCGGTCGAGGAAGGTATCATAGCGGGCGGCGGCGTGGCGCTGCTTTTTGCGAGCAAGGTTCTGGCTGCGCTCAACCCCGCCAACAACGACCAGAAGGTTGGCATCGAGATCGTCCGCAAGGCCATCCAGTCGCCGGTGCGGCAGATCGCCGAGAATTCCGGAGTTGAGGGTTCTATTGTCGTCGGCAAGCTGACCGACAAGGACGACCCGAATTTCGGCTTCGACGCGCAGTCGGGCGAGTACAAGGACATGGTCGCCGCCGGGATCATCGATCCGACCAAGGTGGTGCGGGTAGCACTGCAGGACGCCGCCTCGGTTGCGGGGCTGCTGATCACCACCGAGGCGATGGTCGCCGACCGGCCGGAGCCCAAGAGCGCGGCCGGTATGCCACCCGGCGGCATGGGCGGCATGGGCGGCATGGATTACTGAGCTCCAGCCGCCTGGCCCCGATCAAGTCCTGGCAATGAATGACGGTGCCGACGACGACAAACTCGCCGGTGACATGATCGACGTTCACGGGAAGAAGGCGGCCACCGTGGCGCGGGAGAATGCCCGCGCCGCGGCGCTCGCCGGTCAACCGACGCAAGCGAAATACTCGATCCGG